>Ga0181560_10002187_pt1 | contig 18233 bp, 15 predicted proteins | sample 011ome_20_FD_133751 | JGI IMG/M metagenome (GOLD analysis project Ga0181560, IMG submission 133751) | Coastal salt marsh microbial communities from the Groves Creek Marsh, Skidaway Island, Georgia - 011509CT metaG (megahit assembly) | ecosystem: Environmental > Aquatic > Marine > Intertidal...
ACGATTTTCGCGCCTGCGTCCAAATGTTTCTGATAGAGGGGGGTACGTTGTCCCAAAGCTGCCTACTTCTGGTCGGTCAAAAAGAACGGGCATTTTACCCGCCCCTCGACGCCAATGACAGCTCTGGGCTTTACTGTTGGGCTGTTCAGAATACGAGGTCTTGCGGGACTTCCATGGCTTCACTGCGTGTCTGTCTGGTTCAGGCGGTCTTCCAGGATTTCAAGCATGGCGTCCTGGGCGCCAGGGAATTCTTCCAGCCGTCTCAGGACGCGAACCACGCTTCGACGTACCAGTTCATTGTCGTTATCGCGGTAGGCGGTATAAACCGGATCTACTGCCGAGCCCAGATCAGTGTCACCCAGCGCCCGGACGGCGCCGCATGGCAAGCTGACTCGGCTCAGTGTCCACGTTAGACAGATTATTCAGCGATTGGATGATGGTGTTTGCCTCAAGGTCCGCAATAACTTCTTATTAACTCGGACGGTGGGCAGACGAAGAGGTTTGCACAAAGTTCAGTAAAAACTGCAAATTGCTTTCACGAAATAAGTGGGCTGGCTCAAGGCTGCCAGGCGTAGCTGAACTTGGCGAAAAAGCTGCGGTTGGTCCGGTAGATTGAGTCCTGGCTGTCGTCCTGAAAGCCCGCATCTGAGTAGCCCACGAAGAAGCGCGTGGCCGCATTGACCCGATAGCTGTAAAGGAGTTGGGTGGTCAGCTCTTTATTAACACTATCCACTGGGAACGTGTAGAGGTCCTGATTCCGTTCGCGGTCATCCAACTGCACGATGACGCGCAGGAAACTGCGGTTATTAAACTGATACGTCGTCCGGAAGTTGGTCAGGTTCGCCGTAAACAGGCGGCCTCCATCCACGTCAAAGTTCTGGATTGTGTGCTCCAGGTCCAGCTGCAGGTGGCGCCCGAACTGATAGCGGATTTCGGGGCGAAAGCGTCGGGAGTGCCCGAGCCGGGTATTGGCAAAATCCACCACGTCCTCGACCCGCATATTGATGCCTATTTGCAGGTTTGGCAGGGGCACGAAACTGAGGTTTAGATTGTTGAACTGCTCATCAAAATATTGGCCATTCCAGTAAGTCTTGCTGCCGCCAAACAAGCCAAACAGCGAGGACTGAAGCGGTCCATTCATGTTGAGGAAAAACTCGGTTTCTTCTTCCAGCAACAAACCTGATTGATCCTCAGTGCGATCATAGTCTGCGGCGAAACGAATGCGATTGAAGAAGCTGTCGCCACCCCACCACCAGGTATGTCCGACCGTGGCAACCTGGTAGATGTAGTCCACGCGATTGATAAAACCGAGGTCGGCCCTGAAATCTTCGCCCCAGTCGTAGTGACCGAAGCGCCAGTCCCAATTTCTATCGTTATGCTGGTATTCGATGACGGTGCTGGAATCGCTGAGATCTGCTGCCTGGTTGAAACGTTCCTGGATTTGCAGGGGATACTCCGATTCGGAGTGCATGGCCTGGATGTAGATTGTGTCCTGCTCAGTGGGGCGCAGGGTTGCATCAAGACTGCTTACCCGGTTGCTATAACCATCACCTTCCCGGTTTGTTACCAGGGCGCCTACAGTCGAATTCTGGAAAATGTCATAGCGGTAGCGCGCGATAGCCACGTCGCTCTTCTGCTCACCCAGGCTGGCAATGCGTGAGCTCAGGCTGCGCGGGATGATAAAGCTGGTGGTCTCATCATTTGCGGCCAATATGCCGAATGTGTGGGGTCCATTCTTGCCGGTAATCTTGGCGCCGTAGTCCGGGTTAGCGATATTGCGGGTGTAAACCAGATTACGGAAAGTGTCGAAGTAATCAGCACCGTCGAGAAAGAATGTGCGTCGCTCAGGGAAGAACAGGCTAAAAGTCTGGTTAATATCCAGTTGAGCCACGTCCGCTTCTACCTGGGAAAAATCTGGATTAATGGTAGCGTTTAGATAAGTGTCTTGCGTAATTCCCCAGCGCACATCGAAACTGGCCTGGGGATCGACGTCTCCACCAATCCATTCTCCGTTAGCCGGATCGCGGGTCTCGTTGGCAGCGGCGACTAGAGTGGGAATGAGAATCAGGTTCATGCTGGGTTCCAGCTCAGCAAAGCCGCTGGCTTTTGCTACCTGGCACAGGTAGCACGAGACGTTTCGATCTATCGGGATGTCTGAAAGCTGTGTCTCGCGATCGCGTGGGTAATAGCGCCGCAGGTTGATGCCCCAGGTTTGCGAGCCTTGCTGGGGCGTGAAGCGCAATTGCTTGAGTGGTATAGCCATCTCTACCGTGTACCCAAAATCGGTAATTTGGCCTGCGCTATCCCAGATTGCATTCCAGGCTTCGTCTGCACGCTGATTCACGTCGTCCCAAATATCATCTGCCTGGACACCAACTGGGTTGGTGTAAAACTCGAAGGCTCGGCGCTCATCATTAAAGGTGTCCAGTATCACAGCAACCCAGTCATCGTCCCAGAGCAGGTCGCGGTCGCGATAAAATGCGCGAATCTGGTCTGGGTCAGGGTCCTGGGCGATAAACGCGACATATAGCGTTTCACCGTCCTCCATGACTAGACCTTCGGTTGCGACCGGGGCGACTGTGTTCTCACCCGGTTCAGTCTCAATATTGATCTCTATAGACAGGGCTTGCTGCCATTCACTGCTCTGCACCTCACCATCGATAGTAGGGGCTGCAATTATTCGAGGAATCTCAAAACGCGACTGGGCGAGTGCCGGTGTGATGGAAAGGCACCCAAACAAACCCATAGCTAGTGCGCAGGCCGCAAGGCGTCGATTTCGCCTGAGCGAATTAAAGAGTAATAAAGTAGGAAGCACTAGATGCAGGTACCGAGGCAGGTACTAAATGTTTAATTAGTTATTGTAGTGCTATTAGACGACAATTTGGCAAATAGTTAAATGCAAGCAGAGCCGCTGCATGCAGAGGAGCAGTTAACGGGGCATGTCTCTCCATTGGCTTTAGCCTTATCTGTCGTCGTATTGGGAAAAAAGCAGGCAGCCTTCACTACCCGCTTTTTAAACTGCCGTTTGGGGCTTAGATTCCTGCTGCTGCTTCCAACACATTGGAAAAATCGGGTCGAGTGCGGTAGCCCTCTTCGGCAAATTTCGCCTGAATGGTGCCATCAGGATCAACTAGAAATATACCCGGATGCGGCACACCATAAAATCTATGGTCAGGCTCAAAATCTATGTCATTAAGGATGCCCAGGCGATTAACGTGGGTAATATCCTCGTCGTGAAGCAGCGTAAATTCAATACCTTGATCTTCTTCAACACTCTTCAGCATTTCAACCGAATCGAATGTCATGGCAACCACGGAAATGCCCATGGCTTCAAACTGGTCTGCAATATCTGTCAGCTGCACGAGCTGAGCTTTGCAGAATGGTCACCAGTCAAAAGAACGACTGAGCATGAAAAGCATGCCGTTCTCACCTTTTAGATCATCGAAGCGACGCAGTTCGCCATTCTGATCTTCAGCCGCGATCTCAGGCAGTGCGGAGCCAACAGGAAAGTCCGGAGCCCAGATATAATCCTGTGCCAACGACACCTGAAAAACAGCCAACAGAACCAGGGCCAGCAGTGATCTGCCGGGCAGGCCTGTGCCAGTAATCCTATTTTTTGTCATTAGTTTTCCTTGCGGGGACACCGCTTGGTTTATCCGTATAACGAATTGCGCAACGCGCAATTAATAATATCTGACAAGTGGGGATTTCTTACAGCAGAAGAGGGAAATAATTGAAGTAAGTTACTCAAGCTCCGCCAGGAAGCGTTCGCCACGAGGCAGGTAGTTATTGTGGCTGTCTAGGGAGAACACCACCGAACTGGAGCGACCAATTATCTCGCCGCGGGGCACGAAGCTGTAAATTCTGCTGTCAGCGCTGTTGTCCCGGTTATCCCCGAGCACGAAATACTGGTCTGCCGGCACCACAGTTGGGCCATAGCTGCGGCTAGAGCGATTGACATAGCGGCTGGAGAGCCTTGCCTGATGGGCGCCGCCGGGCAACTCTTCCTGGATGATTATGGATTCAGCGTCACGGGACAGGACTTCATAATTGGCCTGCACACCATTTATGACCAGGGTGTTGTTCTGCATGTAGATAGTATCGCCTGGCACGCCAACAATACGCTTCACCAGACGCTTGCCTGCGCGTTTCGAGTCGATGATGACGATATCGCCGCGGTCTGGATCTGAAACTTCGGCCAGAGAGATTTCCGTGAAGGGGATTTTTACGTCGTAGGCGAGCTTGTTGACCCACACTTTATCGCCATCCAACAAGGTTGGGAGCATGGACGCGCCGGAGATCGAGCTCAAGTCTGCAATTGCACTCTTGAAAAAAACGATACAAGTGAGGAGCAGGAAAAACTGGCGATTCTCAATCCAGAAAGAACGAAAACGGGCGCGAACACGCGTGGGCAGATTGGCTTGCTTTAACTCTTCCATAGACTTCTTACGACAAAAACCTTGCTATAAACTTAGCCAGCACGCCGCTGCTTGTCAATTCGAGCTAGCGCAGCGCGGGATCGTCATCCAAAAAATATCGATTTATTTGGGGTATGCAGTGACACAACAAATCGGAGAAATTGGCCGCTCTTGTTGCGCATCGCTTGAAAACCTTTGCCCCCTTCAATACCCTGTACGTTTGTACAGTACATAGCGGATAGATTTCTTGACCCAGGATCAGGCACAGATAGAGGCTCTCAGCCAGTTCCATCCGGCCTGTCGGAACTGGTTCAGGGCCAGGTTTGGTGAGCCCACGCCGGCCCAGGCCCAGGCCTGGCCCGCTATTAAAGCCGGGCGCCACACCCTGATTTCGGCCCCTACCGGCAGCGGTAAGACGCTTGCCGCATTCTATGGCGCCATTGATGAGCTGCTGCAGAAAGGGCTGCGCAACCAGCTGGAGGACGGTGTCCATGTTCTCTATGTCTCACCCCTCAAAGCGTTGAGTAACGACATTCACAAGAATCTGGATATGCCGCTGGATGGCATTGCTGAGCAACTGCACTTGCTGGGGCTGCCACCGGTGGATATCAGAATTGGGGTGCGAACAGGCGACACACCCGCTAATGAGCGGCAGAAGATGGCGAAAAACCCACCCCATATCCTGGTAACGACGCCGGAGTCTCTGTATCTGCTGCTCACCAGTGCCAGTGGTCGCAAGATGCTGGCCACGGTGTCGTCGGTCATCGTGGATGAGATCCATGCAATGCTGGGAGACAAGCGCGGGTCACACCTGGCCCTATCGATTGAGCGCCTGCAGCAACTTTGTTTTAGCAGTAGCGGCCAGCATCTGCAGCGCGTCGGACTGTCTGCAACCCAGAAGCCTATCGACATGGTGGCACGCTACCTGGTGGGCAATTCTAACTGTAGCGATGATTCGGTGGACTGTGAAATCGTCGACTCTGGATTCCGGCGCAAGCTGGATTTACGTATCGAAGTGCCGGGTTCACCACTGAGCGCCCTGATGAGTAATGAAGTCTGGGAGGAGCTTTATGAGCGGCTCGTGACGCTGATTAATAGTCACCAGACGACGCTGATTTTTGTGAACACTCGAAGACTTTCAGAGCGCCTGGCTCTGGCCTTGAGTGATCGATTGGGTGAAGGCTGCGTGTGCTCGCACCATGGCAGTATGAGTAAAGATCATCGCCACAACGCCGAACAGCGCTTAAAGGCCGGCGATCTAAAGGTGCTGGTGGCGACCGCTTCAATGGAACTCGGCATCGACATCGGTTCGGTAGATCTGGTGGTGCAGTTTTCCTCTCCCAAAAGCATTGCAACATTCCTGCAGCGCGTCGGCCGCAGCGGTCACTCCGTGCACGGTACCCCCAAGGGAATTTTGTTCCCCCTCACGCGCGATGATTTGGTTGAAGCCAGCGCGCTGCTGCAAGGCATCAGGGAGGGCGAGCTGGATCGCATTATCATGCCAGAGAAACCCGCAGATATTCTCGCGCAGCAAATTGTTGCCGAGGTGTCATCTCCAGTGATAGCGGGCGACGGCGACCAGGATTTCCTTGGTTGGGATATGGATCAGCTCTTCCAGCTTTTTGCCAACGCCTATCCCTATCGCGACCTGGCCCGCGAAGAGTTTGACACACTGGTAAAAATGCTCGCCGAAGGATATACGACCCGAAGAGGGAGACGTGGCACTCATCTGCATCTTGATTTGATAAATAACAAGGTGCGGGCGCGCCGTGGCTCAAACCTCACTTCGCTAACCAACGGTGGTGCGATTCCTGATATGTTTGATTATCAGGTGGTGCTGGACCCGGAAGATATTGTTGTCGGCACCTTGAATGAGGATTTTGCGCTTGAGGCCTTGCCTGGAGATGTCTTTACTCTCGGCACTCACGCCTGGCAACTGCTGCGCGTGGACGGGCTAAAGGTACGGGTTCGTGATGCCGATGGCATGCAGCCTACAATTCCATTCTGGTTTGGAGAAGGGCCAGGGCGCACACAAGAGTTATCCCAGTCGGTTTCAAAATTACGTAATCAGATTGCCGAGCTGCTTATCAACGAGTCGGCGAATGCTGCAGTGCAATGGCTAGAAGATACAATTGCCTTGCCTCGTAGCGCCAGCGTGCAGATGGTCGAATATTTGCAGAGTGGCATGAATGCTCTGGGCGTGATGCCGACCCGAGACACTGTGGTCATGGAGCGTTTCTTTGACGAAGTTGGCGACATGCATGTAGTTATTCATTCTCCTTACGGCAGCCGTCTTAATCGGGGCTGGGGATTGGCCCTACGTAAACGCTTTTGCAAGTCGTTCAACTTTGAGCTGCAAGCTGCAGCTAATGAGGACAGCATTGTTATCTCGCTAGGCTCGGTGCACAGCTTCCCGTTGGATGAAGTGTATCGATATCTGCAGACTGCAACGGTGCGTGATACTTTGATACAGGCCATGCTGGATGCACCTATGTTTGAGGTGAGATGGCGCTGGAATGCAACCCGTTCCCTGGCTATGCAGCGCAACCGCAATGGCAAACGCGTACCACCGCAGTTTCAACGCATGGATGCGGAAGATCTGGTGGCGCACGTGTTTCCGGATCAAATCGCCTGTCAGGAAAACATCACCGGCAGGCGGAATGTGCCGGATCATCCACTGGTGAACCAGACTATCCATGACTGCTTAACTGAAGCCATGGATATTGATGAATTGGAACAGCTCATTGATGCGATCGAGAACGACAAACTAACGCTTATCGCTAAAGATCTGCGGGAGCCTTCGCCATTCGCGCAGGAAATCATCAATGCACGGCCCTATGCATTCCTTGATGATGCGCCGTTTGAAGAACGTCGGACCAACGCGATACGTAACCGCAGTTGGGCAGACCCGTCTGAGGCCAAGGATTTCAGTCTGCTGGATGCAGAAGCAATTCAGCGGGTGCGGGACGAAGCCTGGCCCTATGTCAGCAACGCAGAAGAACTTCATGATGCCCTGATGACTGCAGCCTATCTCACAGCGGCTGAATTTAAGAAAGGGGATTACGTGCGTTGGCAGCAGGATTTGGTCGACAGTGGCCGAATCGTGTTACTGCGCCAACTGAAAAACCCAGTCTGGATTGCAACTGAGTACCTACCGCGCTTCATAGCGCTATGGGGAGATCAGCTGGCCGCAATACCTTTACCAGAATTTCTGCAGGCGGAGAGTTGGGAAAAAGAAGAGGCGCTGCGTGAAATCGTGCGTGGGCGACTGGACTGCCTTGGGCCGGTGACGGCTGATCAGCTGGCCGATGAGCTACAGCTTGATAAATCTGACATTAACTTTGCCCTGACTGCGCTTGAGGTGGAAGGTTTTGCCTTTCAGGGGCAGTTCACTCCAATCAGCGCTGCGGCTCTGTTTTCTGCAGAAAGCGCAGCAATTGAATGGTGCGAGCGCAGACTGCTGCAGCGAATTCATCGCTACACCATTGACCAACACCGCAAGGCAATTAAACCGGTTTCCCCGGAGACTTTTACAGAGTATCTGTTTGATCATCAGCAGTTAATTCCGATTCAACCAGCAGAAGGGAGCACTGAACCGGGTTTGGATGGCCAGACGCGCTTGCAGAACACGCTTAATCTGCTGGATGGCATTTCAGCGCCTGCGGTCAGCTGGGAGTCAGATATCTATCCGGCGCGCATTCCCAACTACGACCCGAACTGGTTGGATGTCTTTTGTATCAGTGGCAAGGTGATGTGGGGTCGCTATGTGCTGCCACTGATAAATCAACGTCGACAAAACCAGCCGCTGCAGAGAAAGCGCAATGTTGGGCCGGTCAAGAGCACACCCATTAGTCTGGTTGCCCGATTCAATCTGGATATCTGGCAAGCCCTCGCGAAGGCCCAGCTGGGCGAAGGTGAAGTCGCAGCACCCAGTGCAAGCGCTGCCCGTATCGCAGCGGATCTGGAACAACATGGAGCCAGCTTTTTTGACCAGATTCAGAGTCGTACCGGGCTATTAAAAACCCAGCTGGAAGAGGGACTGGCCGAGTTGGTGAGCCTTGGCCGGGTTTGCAGCGATTCGTTCACCGGTCTGCGTGCGCTGCTCACCCCTAATCACAAGAAACCGACAAGCCATAAGCGTCGGGGTCGAAAAGCGATGTTTGGGGTTGAGGATGCGGGTCGCTGGAGTCTGCTGGATACTTTTGAGCAGGAGGCCGGGCAGCAAAAGCCTTCGCGCTGGAATGCGCTGGACGAAGAACAGCTCGAGCGCCTGGCATTGCTCTATCTGCAGCGTTGGGGTGTGGTTTTTCGCGCGCTCATTGATAAGGAAACCCTGGCCCCGCCATGGCGTATCCTGCTGGTGACGCTAAGAAAAATGGAGCTCCGTGGCAATGTCCGTGGGGGGCGATTTGTTGCTGGTGTCGGAGGCGAACAATTCGCTTTTCCGGAAACCGTCGACAGCTTGCGAAAATTCAAGCGCAGTCGGGAAACGGCCGCTACGGCACCGTTCTATTGCCTGGCGGCTACAGATCCTGCAAACCTCATTAATCTCACCATGCCCACTCGAAAGTTACCGCGCCTCGCCAGCAATCGCGTGCTGTATCGAGGCGGTGTTCCTATTGCGGTAATGGAGTCTGGGGAAACACATTTTCTCAGGGAAGTCAGTGCCGACCAGCAGTGGCAGTTTCAGCAGATGCTTACCAAGCGTGTGTTTCCTCCCAGGCTGAGGAGCTACCTGGGAACTCGTTAGTAGTTAAACGCTTTTTTGCTGGCAGAGTATCTCGCACCGCAGGATTGTTTACCCACGTTTTCACTCGTCCAGTAGTCTCACCTTGTTTGTGCTCCTTCGTCTTGTCCGAAAGATTGCAACTAGTTCGCAAGCTGGTTGCAGGCAATACAAAAAAGGACAAAAAACAGGGCATAAAAAATCCCGCTGCCATGTAACGAGTGTGCACACAAGTTATACGACAGCAGGACCGTCTACGTATGGGAGCGAAGGATAACAACACTGTTGATTATCCCCTCCAGTCACCCAATCTAATTAAAACTACGAATCAGATTAAATAACCGGAGGCTCCCTTAATAGATTGACTATTGATGGGATCACCTCCTTTCGATTCCAGGGTAGCAAAGGATGCTAGAAGGTCCTCCCTGTTAGAACCACTAACAAAAGCCTGCTCGTTTTATATAACACTGACTGATATGAGTAAAGCGGATAATTCAATTTGGATATTGAGCAAGAGATCACATAAAAAGCGGCACTGCACTTGTATTCTCTATACCTGTAATGACTGGCCGTTCAGGCCATAAACCCTACAGATTGTGTTGCAATTCAACAATTGCTGTGAAGTATTTCAACTACAATTGTGAATGTCAGAAAGACGGGCAATCGGAAATGACTGAGCGTAGACAGCACAGGCGAGTCGAAGTCGACTTTTGGGCCAGTTTGAAGCATCCGCTTCTGGGCACGGTTACCGGCGATATTCAGGACATGTCGGCGAGCGGACATTCCCTTACTCTTGACGAAGAGATGAATTTTTTCGTGATGATGGAGCTGGATGTACGCATTCATGGCGAAGGTTGGGATGACTCAATGCCTGCACTACCTGTGCAAGTTGTAAGAGTTCAAAATCGTGAAATTGCTATCAGGTTTCTTGATGCCTGTGATGATTTCTGGATGCCCATGTCAGATGCGAGCTATGATTCTGACGAAACCGAGATGGTCGGTAGCTCTCACGCTCTTTCATAGTGAAACTTCACTCCCATTGTTGGGAATACAATCTAAATCACTCTCTTAGCGCAAGCTGAAACTTCTGACTGAGATCCTTGTCTTTAGTATCCGAGCTTAGGCGTATACTAAAGCCCGATTTCCGCATTTCTGGCTTACTATAGCTAGACTCCGATCCTGTGACCTGTGCCGAAACTTTAAAACGAGAGGAAAAAACGAAGCGAGAGGTATAGGACGATAGCTATCAGTGTAAAGTAGCTGATGAAACGGATAGGGGATTCCTTGAATGCCTGCCAAGTGGTTTTGGCCTCACCGCGTTGTTTGCTAGCCTGGTATTCAGATTGCACGCGCTGGCGCCGGTCATCCTGATAAGCATCAAGTAAGTCCCTTGCTTCTGCATATTGATCCTTATCCTTAAGCCATAGTGCCGGCATGGAGATACCCCAGTTACCCGGGAAGGTCTCAAAAAAGTCTATATTGTTCTGTTCTAACAGCGCCCGCACTTCTTGCGCTTCGTCATCAGGCACGTGACGCATTCGAAACAGTAATTTGGCCATGATGACGAAACCTTGGAAGCGATGTGGGGTTACTTTTACCAGAACGGAGGGCATGCTACCTTTAAGTTCAAACCCTGTAAATTTACTGAGGTCGTGGAATGAGATTCCCTGCTGCACGACGATTGATTGGTCTCTACTCTGTACTGTTTTCACTTAGCGCAACGTTTCTACTCAGTGGAGTTTCCGTGGCAGAGACCTCGGTGTGGCGAATAAGTGACGGCAACAACACGGTTTATCTCGGAGGTACCGTTCACCTGTTACGCCCCAGCGATTACCCCCTGCCAGAAGAGTATGAGCAGGCCTATCAGGCTTCGTCTGAACTTTACTTTGAAACCGATATTTCTTCGATGAGCGATCTTAGTGTGCAGGCGCAGATGTTGCAGCAGCTCACCTACAGCGATGGTCGTACCTTAAAGACCGTGCTGAGTGAAGATGCATTTACGGCACTTGAGGATTACACCGCAACAATTGGCATGCCTTTGGTGATGCTTGAGCAGTTTAAGCCGGGCATGATTATTTCCACGCTGCAGGTTCTCGAATTTCAACGCATCGGATTCACCCCTCAGGGTGTGGATGCATTCTTCAATACCCGGGCTCTAGGAGATGCCAAGGATATTGGTGCGCTTGAGACTATTGAGGAACAGATTGGCTTTCTGGCCGCTATGGGCGAGGGCAATGAAAGCGAATTCATCCTGCTGTCATTGGAGGATCTGGAAAATACTAATGCATTGATGGAAGAGATGATCACAGCTTGGCGCAATGGCGATGAGAGGGCGCTGCAAAAATTGTTCGTTGACGACATGCAGCAACGCGCGCCAGAGCTCTTCGATTCACTGTTACGTCAGCGTAATCTGCGATGGATGCCCCAGATTGAAGCAATGTTTGAAGACCCTGACACCGAATTCGTTCTGGTTGGTGCGGCACACCTGATCGGTGGAGAAGGGCTGGTGCAGCTGCTGCAGGGTAAGGGGTACGAAGTCTCGCAGCTTTGAGTCTGAGGTAGCTCGGAAAAATCCCAAGAGCCTGCCTGGTTTCATGTCAGCTGGTTCTTCACTTGGCGCGGATGGATAGCGCTGACACAAAAAAAGCAGAGGGAAGATTGCCCTCTGCTTTCGATGCGTTCTAACTTGTCCAGTCTCTATTGAATCGCCCCAATTAAATGAAACGCTTTCGAATAGTCTGTTAAGAGCTGGTTTTGTGGCTTAGTACAATCTGTCTGGGCCCACTGGTGGAGGTTTGTCCACTCACTCCGGAAGGAATCTGCTGGACCTTGCCCCCAGATTTCAAAAATGCAGCGATATGCTCTTCCAGATCAACTCGAGTGCTTACGACCGCCTCTTTTTTTGATTTATTACTCATAAATACACTGTCTCGTTCATTGCGCGAAAATGACCGCTAATTATACACAAAACAGACACATTCGGCTATTTGACACCAGATTGAGGCTCCAGGGACCGCCGCTTAAGCTATTCCGGTCTCTCTTAGCCGCGCGCGCAGACGGTCGAGATCAGCGGTTGCTGGAACCAACGCGTTTACGCGGACGCTGGTAGTAGTCTGAGTAGTAGTCTTCCGGCAGGTCGCTGACCAGTTCATCCAGAGAAGTCTTATAGATCACTTTCATCTTGGCCAGAAGTTCCAGATCCAGGTGACAGCCATAGTTTCTGATTGTCTCAATGTCTTCCAATTGCTTGCGCGATACACCAAGCAAGCGGGCACCCTCATTCATTGAGTAGCCGGCAATCAATCGCAGTTGTCTGATGTTTTTCTTCACAGCCACCGTAATCGGTGAAAATTTTGAATACTGAGGTTGGTTCATGATGCTTCCTTTTTCAGCAAAGTCTTGCAATGTGGCTCTCTGCTGATTTTCAGCCTCCCGATAGATGTGTTCACTAAGAGTCACTAAGAAATGTTACTCCCGATGTTGTCTCCCGGGAGTAGGCAATCAAGCTAACACAGCGGCGTTCATTGACAATCTTTTCTTGAAATTAGCGGGAAATAGGCAAAAATTTGCAGGATCTAGTCAATAGCAAATGAAAATTTCAAAAACGAAATTGCCGGAAAACCAGAAGTTTAGGCAGGAATGGGCCAAATCGGCTATCAACTAACCCGCTTGATAGAGCTTTTCCTTCAGCTTGCTCACTGCACGGCTAAACCATTTTTGGGTCATGTTTTCCTGATTCAAATCGAAGTGTGTTTTCGCCTGCAGCATGAAAGGTGCCATGTGAGCACGCATATATTCCCGGGTACCGGTTTTGGCAATGCCTTGGAGTGTCTGTTTGTAGTCGGAGAGGATTACATCGTCCAGAATCGCATAGCCAGTTTTCCCGACTGCGCCAGCCGAGCCAAGACCGAGTTCCGGGATGCTGGCGGCATGCACCGATAGCATCCCAAGAATGACTGGCACGCTAACATTCTCTTTCTTGGCAACAACGCTGATTTGATTCCACAGCGCCTCGAAGTGCGGCAATAGTTTGCTGTAGTTGTCGGCGAGGTTACCGGTTGACCGTCTAAGTTCGTCGGCGAGGGTGTTGACTTCATCCAAGGACAAAGGTGGCGTATCGATCGCTGTGGCTCCCTGCCTGCTCATTTCGTGAACAGATTGCAGTATCTGTTCCAGGGTCTCCGGGTGGCTATCCTGCGCTATGACCTGATTCTCCCTGAGATGAAGTACTAGCCTCTGGAGAAAAACCTGGCCGCTCTTGGCTGCATCTGAGGCGATGGCAAACACCCAAACCGGCGATAGCTGCATGGTGAGTAGCCCGGCCGCTTCCAGGCTAGAGCCCAGCAGTTTTCGCTGGACGAAACTGTCTTTGAGCTCCGTATCTGCGCTAATCTCGGCCATGCCTGCCAGATTTCTCACCAGGAATGACTCGAACATACCAAGCGTGAACATATAGCTGGTGGAGTTTTTAATGGCTCCGGGAACCAGTGTGCGTGTCAGCAGCAGGGTGCCACCGCCAACTACGGCGCTAAGCGCCCTCGCCGTTCGTTCCGGCAAAGATAGGGTGAGAGAAAAATAGCGGCTTAGCTTTTGTAGGCTCAAGGAGTCTGCGAGCTTTGCGGGGTGATCGGTATCCTTTTCAGGCAAATCGTTAGTCACATGAGTTAGTCGGCGAGCGCTTTCTGTTTCTTTGACACTGCCTCTATAACCAGGGGCAGGGCTTTCCTGTTAACAACGACTTCATAATAGCTCTAATCACTGTCAGGGTCGTCCAAGATTTCTGAATCCTGCCAGTTACCGATCTTGCCTTTGCGTGTCACTAGGTCTCTCTTGCGGCCATTGACATTAGGGTACTGACCGACATGAAACAGATATTCTAAAGCTAAAATCGAATCGAATCCGGTTGCCTCTTCCACAGGGCAGAGGATCGAGATGGGAAACAGAAATGAGATCCGGCGACCATGCACACCAGCTCTCAATGCCAGCGAGCGCCAGCCACACAGCTTCTGCACTTCCGTATGGGGCCGCTGTCTGAACGTCACGTGTGAGCACAGGACTGTGGGTCGCAAATGGCTGCTGTTGTCGTGTGGTTTCCATGGCTTTGATGCTAACAAAAAGAGGTGGTATCAGGGCCATGAACAAGCCACAATTGGCTAATTAGTGTAGGTGGAAGTTAAAATGGAGCCAGTCCTGATTGTAGGCATCATATTCGGATTCGTCAGCTTTAGCGCCTATTTTTCCGTACCAAGCAGCTTGAGCATGGCGCTGACACCATGGGCTCACAGCTGCACAAAGAGAATGAACAGTTGCGGCAAAAAACCGAAAGCCTTGAACAACGCGTCAGAGTGCTTGAGTCCATAGTGACCACGAAAGAATATGCCTTAGGTCAGGAGATTGATGCGCTGGCAGAATCCGATCAGACATAAAGCTCGCTTATAAGATAATGAAAAAGAGAGAAACCTATAATGAACCCTGAAGACACTAGCAGAAGAAAAGTACTCAAAGGCGGCATGATGGCGGCGGGTGCCGCGGCTGCTCCATCGTTTATCCTTCCCGCCTTGGCCCAGGGGGAAAGGCTGGTTCCATTCACTGATGTACCTGAAAGCTTCCAGATTCCGCCGCAACAGCCTAATTCTACCTACTGGCAGGATACGCGCGAGATATCTGAATTTGTCACTGACAATGAGGACTTTTATCTCGTACAGCATTATGGACAGCCGGAAGTTGATAATGATGCCTGGCGACTTCGCGTAACCGGTATGGTCGACAACGAGTTAGAGTTCAGCCTTAGTGATTTGATGAACGGGAATACGGTTGAACAGCAAGTAGGTTTCGAATGCGGCGGCAACAGCCAGCGCTTGTTCCATGGTTTAATTGGTAATGCGAATTGGCGCGGTGTCTCGCTGCGGGACATTCTGCAGCGCGCAGGTATACAAGACGGCGCAAAAGAAGTTGTGTTTTTTGGCGCTGATGTAGCCACTGAAGAGATCAGGGGCAGGGAAGTGGATAAGGCTTTCGCGCGCGGTCTCTCAATTCCGGATGCCATGCGTGAGGAGAATATGCTGGCCTTCGAGATGAATGGTGAGCCTTTACCGCATTACCATGGTAAGCCACTCCGGCTGATCGTGCCGGGTTGGTATGGTGTTGCCAATGTAAAATGGCTGACACAGATACATGTTCAGAACACACGCTATATGGGCCGCTTCATGGGCCGGGATTATGTCACACTGAAGAAAGAGAACGTGGGTGGAGTTGAGCGCTGGGTCGAAAACTCGGTGACGACAATGAACCTCAAATCTTCCATTGTTCGAGTCACTGAGATGGGTGGACGTTACAGCATTCAGGGCTTTGTGCTAAATGACGGTACCCCACTTCGCAGCGTTGAAATCAAGATAGATGACGGCCCTTGGCAGACCGCCGAAATGAACCCAAACAACACGCAGTATTCCTGGAAGTTGTTCTCTCTGGATTGGACTAATCCAACACCAGGAGATCATACCCTGGTGTCACGTGTGACCGACATAAATGGCAACGTGCAGGCAACACCAGCAGAACTACCGGAGAAAGTCAGCTACTGGGAAGACTTTGGCCAGTTCACTCGCACTATTACGATCTAGGATAGCGCCGAACCAAGTTGAAGGGAGTCCATGGAAGTCTGTCTTGCGCTGCATAAAGTGCGCTCGTGACGGATCATGATTCTGAAACTGTCGCTGTCGACGCTTTTTTGCTTACCCGACAGTGGCAGGAGTCCCCCTCTGGCAATAGATTAATCTTCTGGTTCACGTCGGCGCGTGGGCCATTGCGGCTCGTGCTTGAGCAACAAGAATCTGTAGCCTTCTTTCCCACGGCACAGGAATCCAGACTGCGCAATTTACTGGCTGACTTGTCGAATTGGCGAGTCGGTACGACCAGTCTCGCCGACTTTGCTGGAAACCCCGTGTCGGCGATCTACTTCAAAAGCCAACGCCAGCTATTCGCGGCGCGGGACCGCCTTTCCAACAAGCAGTTTCATTTGCTTGAAGCAGACGTTAAACCGACTGATCGCTTTCTTATGGAGCGGTTTGTGAATAGTGCTGCAAGGCTGCAAGGCAGAGTCAAAGGCGCTGCAGGCTACCTCGATATTGAGCAGGCCAGACTGACGCCTGTTGAAGTGCGGCCCAATCTCAAGGCTGTGTCCCTGGATATAGAAACGGACATGACCGCCAGCCAGCTTTACTCAATTGCCCTTTATAGCGATCAGCACAGTATCGTGTTGATGCGAGACGAGGGTGAGGATGAGCTGGTCGCTGAGTCAGACACCGACAGTCTAAGCCTGCAGTTTTTCGAGTCAGAAAAGCGTTTGCTAGAAGCCCTGGTGAAGACACTGGAGTCAATCGACCCAGATGTCGTGATGGGCTGGAATGTAGTGAACTTTGATCTGCGCTGCCTGCAGGAATTTGCAGATGCCCACAAAGTGGCGCTGAATCTCGGGCGTAATAATGAACCCGTCAACTGGCGTCAGTCTCGTGATGGTAATGACAGATATTATGCGCTGGTACCTGGGCGTGTCGTGTTGGATGGCATTGATCTCATGCGCTCGGCGACTTACCAGTTTGAAAACTTCTCATTGGAATATGTTTCCAGGCAGCTACTCGATCGCGGCAAATTAATTGACGATGTGGATCAACGCGGTGCTGAAATTAGCGAGTTATTCCATACCGATAAGGCCGCACTGGCGCGCTACAATCTGGAAGACTGTCGTCTGGTCTGGGATATTTTTACGCTTGAGAAACTACTGGATTTTGCGGTTGAGCGTAGCCTTCTAACTGGCCTGGAGCTGGACCGGTCTGGCGGCTCGGTCGCGGCAATTGATTTTCTTTATTTGCCACATTTGCACAGACAGGGATTTGTCGCACCCGCGCTGGAGCAGCTGGAGTCTAGCAACATTAGTCCTGGCGGTTATGTGCTTGAGTCTGAACCAGGCATCCATCGCAATGTGATCGTGCTGGATTTCAAGAGCTTGTATCCCAGCATTATCAGAACCTTTCATGTTGACCCGCTGGCACTGGTCGAAGGTCTCAAGGAAAACGACGCCATACCGGGTTTTGAGGGAGGGCAATTCTCACGCACGCGCACTATCTTGCCGGGGCTGATCGAGAAACTATGGGCTGCCCGGGATAAGGCCAAAGCGGATGGCAACAGGGTTTTATCCCAGGCAATTAAAATCATTATGAACTCATTCTATGGTGTATTGGGAACCCTTGGCTGCCGATTCTTCGATACGCGACTGGTTAGCTCAATTACGCGACGCGGTCATGACATCATCCTGCAAAGCAAGCAGTTCATCGAAGCCGCAGGCTTCCAGGTCATCTATGGCGATACCGATTCTGTATTTGTGCTTATGGGTGATGTTGGCACTAAAGATGAGATCAACAAAGTTAATGAACTGGGTACTCGGCTCGCACAGGATCTCAATACCTGGTGGCGCGAGAAACTGCAGCGCGAGTATCAAATTGAAAGCTTTCTCGAGATGGAGTTTGAAACCCATTTCTTGCGCTTTTTTATGCCCACTGTCCGCGGCTCGGATGCGGGAAGCAAAAAGCGCTATGCGGGACTGCTCGCTAATGGTGAGATCATGTTCAAGGGTCTGGAAACGGTGCGGAGTGATTGGTCGCCTCTTGCCAGGGAGTTCCAGCAGGTGCTATATCGAAAAGTATTTTTGAATGAGCCCTTTGTCGAATACATCAAACAAATCGTGGCCGACATTCAGAACGGGGTTTTCGGGCCCGAACTGGTGCTACGTAAACGACTGCGGCGAAAACTGTCGGACTATGTGAAGAACGTCCCGCCCCACGTACAGGCGGCACGCAAGGCTGAAGAAATACGCAAAAAACTGCAGCTGCCAGCACTCTATGAGCATGGTGGTTGGGTAGAATATGTGATGACCACAGCCGGACCAGAGCCAAGGCAGTATCGGCAATCGCCAGTGGACTACGATTTTTATATTGATAAACAATTGGCACCAATAGCCGACTCCATACTTGTCTTTCAGCAAAGCTCTATGGATAAAATACTGGACCGCCAGATCGGACTATTTTGAGACTGGAACC
>Ga0181560_10002191_pt1 | contig 18226 bp, 9 predicted proteins | sample 011ome_20_FD_133751 | JGI IMG/M metagenome (GOLD analysis project Ga0181560, IMG submission 133751) | Coastal salt marsh microbial communities from the Groves Creek Marsh, Skidaway Island, Georgia - 011509CT metaG (megahit assembly) | ecosystem: Environmental > Aquatic > Marine > Intertidal zone...
CGACGACGACGACGACGACGTGTTCGGAGGAGGCGGGTACGGCAAGAAAGGGGGCAAACGCGGCGGCGGCGGAAGCGAAGACGCTCGAATAGAAGGCCCGATGCCGCCGTCGCTGCCGTGGCGGCTCTCGTCCGCGGGCATGGACTACCTCGTCCGCGCGGTCCCGTTCGACTCCGTCCTCGCCATCACGGAAGCGAAAATACCCGTGGAACAAGGCGCGTTGCTCGAGGCGCCGACGGATGGCTCCTAGCCGCCGCCCGCCGCCGCCGCCGCCGCCGCGCGCGCGCTGTCCGCGCTCGAGAAGACGCTATCGAACGGTTCACCCGCCGCGCTTCACCCGGTGAAAGACCTGAAACTCGCGGACGTCGCCGCGGTGGAGCTTTGCCACGAGCACTCGCGCCTCGTGTCTCGGCTCCCGCCGTTGCCGCCGTCCGTCGCGCCGAGGCTCAGGGCGTGGCACGCGCTTCTCGACGCGCGGCGCGAGCTGCAGAAACGCGTGGACGACGCGGAGTACAACCTCAGCGACGCGAACCTCCAGCAGATGCCGGACTTCGAGACCAGGGTCCAAGTGTTACAAACCATGGGGTACCTCGACGAGGATCGCACGGTGACGCTGAAGGGACGCGTCGCGTGCGAGATCGCCACCGGGGACGAGCTCGTGGGCACGGAGATCATCTTCGACGGCGTCTTACGCGACCTCCCACCAGAAGAAGCCGTCGCCGTCCTCGCCGCGCTCGTGTTCCAGGAGAAGAACGCGTCCGCGCCGGAGCTTCACGGGTCGCTCCTGGAAGCGTGCGAGCGCTCGAAGGAGCTCGCGTTTCTCGCCGGGGAGGAGCAGCTCAAGAAAGGCCTCGCGATCGCCCCTGATGAATACGTCACGACGACGCTTCGTTTCGGACTCACCGAGGTCGTCAACGAGTGGGCGAAAGGAACGCTGTTCTCGGACATCTGCACGATCACGGACGTCCAGGAAGGGAGCATCGTACGAACGATCGTGCGCCTGGACGAGATGTGCAGGGACGTTCGAAACGCGGCTCGAATAATGGGCGACTCGGCGTTGTACGAGAAAATGGAGCAAGCGTCCGCGGCGATCAAGCGGGATATCGTCTTCAGCGCGTCCCTGTACGTCGCGGGGGCGTGAGCGGGAGAGTAGAGTACAGAGTACATTCGATATACAACAGTATTAGAGTTCGTTCGTTCGTTCGTTCGTTCGTTCGTTCATTCGTTCACGCGCGCACCACCTTCTTCGCGCCGATGCGAAGCTTCAGAGGCGCGTGTCTCTTCTTCTCTTGGCTCGCGCGCCACGTCTTCAAGACCCCGGCGGCGAGCATTTTCCGTCGATTCCGCGGCGTGAGCGCGGCGTCCTCATCGACGACGGCGCCGGGCGCGAGAAGCGCCGCGGTTGGCCTCCCGTGCGCGCACTGCAACGGGAGCTGCGTCTTCCGTAACTCCTCCAGAAGCGCGACGCACTCCCGCCGTCTCAACATGTCGCCGAACATGATCGCGCCGCGGCACGCCTTCGACGCGAGCAGCCGATGCAGCGCCGGGGGCGGCGCGGAGGTTAAACCGACGGCGGCGATCTCTCGGAGGTACTCGCCCAGCGCCTCCCCGCCGAGGGTCGTCCCCTCTATCGCGGGCGTGCCCGTGAGGGAGACGCCGCCGCCGCCGGCGTCGTCGTCCTCCCACCGCCATCCCCACCGGTGCGCCGACGACGCGTTCGCGCGTAACGTCGCGAGCTCGGCCGCGCTTAACTCGCACGGCACCGGGTGCGGCAGCACTTTCGACGTCACCGCGTCACCGCGCACCGTGAGGTCTCTCCGAAGGTTCTCCAGACGCAAGCGCTCGTCCGACGCGTGCTGATCGAGCGCGAAGAGATCGCCGCTCGCGCTGCGGATGAGTACGAACTTCTTCCCCCACTGCGTCAGCACGGTCGCGTTTTCGAGCGACTCGCGCGTGACGACCGCGTTGGCCGCGGACGACGGCATCGAGGGCTGGTACATCTCCGCGGGCACCGGATTCTTCCACGTCGCGAGCAGCGAGCGGACGTCGTTTGGAGGCTGCGGCTGCTGCTGCTGCTGCGGCGGCGGCGCATCTTCGAACGGTTCGATCGTTTGGCAGATGAAGGCGTCGTCGTCATCGTTGGTTCCCATCGACGGAACCCCGAGTCGACGTCGCGCGAGCGGAGGGCAGCAGATGCAATTCCCGTTCGCGTCCTTCGACGGAGTCTCTGTCCCTCCGACCGCGACCGCGGGCGGCGGCGTGACCGGCGGCTCGCGCGTCTGCGGCGGCGGCTCGAGAGGATCGGGTTCCTTCTCCTTCTCCTTTATCGGCGGCCACGCCTCTCGCAGCGCCTCGTTCAGAACCCGCAGCGGCATTTCCCAGTCCCTGAACTCGATGAGCGTCTTCTCCACGTCGTACGTCACGTCGTACTCGCTCGGGGAGCAGTCGAGGCACAAGACGTATCCCGGATGACCCCCCGGCGGCGCGGTCACCGGCCCCCGTCGCGACTCGTACGGATCCCTCGCGGCGTTAAACGCGTCCTTCACCGCCTTGTGCAGCGGCGTCTTCTTCACGAACCGGCGGTTGACGTATAAGAACTGTACCTCCGGGGAGTTGAGCGCGCGATTACTCGGCGTGACGTACCCGCGCGCGCGGAACGGCCCGACGGTCAAACCGACCGGCACGAGCGAAGACGCGAGCGCGCTCCCGAAGGCGTCGGACAACGCCGACAGGAGCGACCGTCCCGGGGGGAGCCTCATGAGCTCTTTCCTCCTGCCGTTGAACTCCGTGAGCGAGACGCCGACCGCAGGATGAATGAGCGCGAGTCGGTACACCCTCGCGCGCGCGTCCTCGAGCTGCTTCTGGAGGTTCCGCCGGATCATGTTCCTCCGCACGGGGTGGTTGTGGAACAAGTCGCGCGCGGTGATCACGGTGCCCGCTTTCGGGAGTTGATACCGAGCCGGCCCGCACGCGAGCGTCGCCGTGCCCGCCTTCGTGGATATCCGCGTATACGTCTCGAAGCTCCCCGCGGCTCGCGAAGTCACCTCGAGGACGCTCAGGTCGGACATGGACGCTAAAGCTTCGCCTCTGAATCCCAGCGTCTTTATGTTGTCACTCAGATCTTGTAAATCATGGCATTTACTCGTGTGGTACCGCCGTCCGACGTCGCGGACGTCCCGCACGCTCATCCCGCGGCCGTTGTCCGAGACCGTGATGGCGAGCGTCGACCCGGTGTCGACGACGACGGACACCTTCGTCGCCCCGGCGTCGATGCTGTTGCACACGCACTCCTCCACGAGCTGTCCGATGGACGAAATGACGGTGCACGAACGAAGCTTCGACTGGAGCTCGGGGGACAGCTGCCTCAGCGCGCTCGGCTTCATCCCCGCGGAGGGCGCTTCCTCGGGTCTGAAGCGAGCGCGCGCGCCGCGGTCCATCGCTCTAATCGCGCTTCCGTGCCATCCCTCCCAAGGGCGGGCGCGTCGTTCGTTCTGGCGCCAAATCTCAGCTGTCGGGGTTTCGTGAACCAGCAATTTTCCCCGGGTCGTCGTCCGAGACGAGGCATTTCGTGATACGTGTCGCGTCGCCCGACCAGCGCGCCGCGCATACCAACTCGCGCGACGTCCACACCACGCCACGAGTCAAACGCAGCGTACACACGCCGCGTTGACCGAATCGATCTAATTCATGGTGCGTCTCGTGCCCGCGCGATCCTAGCTTCGTCCTCGCGCCCCGACGCGTCCGCTGAAAGCGCCCTTTTGCGACGACGATTCGCCCCGCCGCCGCAAATCGCCGCCGATTCCGCCCCCTCGACGTGCGCTTCCCCCACTCCCCCTGACGCTGACGACCTCCTCTCCCGTCGTCCCCCCCAATTCCAGCCTAGGAAAGGAATTCATCCTCTCCTTTATCGCATCAGCATCGTCGGGACCAAGGGCGCCACCTTCCCGTGGCTCTCCGCTGTTCCGTTCAAAGCCGGCAAGTTTTTTTGCCAGACCGATCAAGACACGCACGTGCTCTGGACCGGGAAGAAGGAAGTCAAAGCCGCGACCGGTCAAGTCGCGAAGTTCAAGCGTAGGTTCGACTACCTCTCCGAGGCCGAGCTCCCGGGGGGGAACAAGAGGCGATGAACGGCATGACGCTCGCGTCCGCGTCGCGACTCGCCGTCGCTGCGAGGGCGACGTCCTACGGCGACAAGCGCTCGTCGAAGAAAGGCAAATCCGGCGGGTCCGAAGGCTTGTCCGACACGGAATGGATGCAAAAAGCGCGCAAGCTCGCGAACCAGCGCGCGGCGAAGTTCCGAACCGAGCGCGGCGCACCCCCCGTGGCGCCGAACACGTGGCGAAGGAAGCGAAAGACGGACGCCAACGACCCGTACGCGGATGGCCAATTCGAAGCCGCGCGAGGGTACGACGATCTTCCGCCGCGATCGAAACGCGGCGAGGACGAGGACGAGGAAGAACAAGAGATGACCGCGACGAAGGGCGACGGCCTGTGGCGCGTGGACATGGCCGCGCTGTCCGAAGAGGACTGGGCGACGCAGTGGACGATGACCCCGGAGGAGTTTAAAGCCCTGGAGAAGGAGGTGAAAGCGAACGCGAACGACCCGCAGACCGCGCTTCAAGCGTTCGAGGAGGCGGGTTTACGGCGCGTCTCGCCGGACATCGCCGCGGGTATGCTGAAGATGATCGCGGACGTCGCGAAAAAAGCGCGGACGGACAGGGAAGAGCTCGCGGGGCTTCGAAGGGACTCGAGGGTCGCGCATCTGCTCGGAACGTGCGTCGCCGCCGCGCGTCGGAACAGCGATGCGTTGACCCCGAACAAACTCTCCGCCGCGGCGTGGTCGCTCGCGATCATCTCGGGCGAGCGCGCGAACTCCGCGGAGATGGAGGTCCTCGCGGAGAGGGCCGCGCTCGTCGTGAGCGAGATGAAACCCAGAGCGTGCGCGGACCTCGCGTGGGCGTTGGCGTCGTGCCGGCACGCGTCGCCGGCTTTTTTCAACGGTCTGGACGTCCGGTTCGCGACGGAGGGTTTGAAGAAGTTCAAGGTGTTCGACGTCTCCACGCTCGTGTGGGCGTTCGCGCACCTCGGGCACGGCTCGGACGGGCTGAGGGACGGGTTAGAGGACTGGTTCGTGGGCGCGTCTTCGGAGTCGGTGAGCGACGCGGACGCCGCCGCCGCCGCCTCCGCGCTCGCGAAAAAGTTCACCCCGCAGGCGCTCGTCACGACCGCGTGGTCGCTGTCCGTCATCGGCGCGGAAGCGATGCGATCGAGAGCGTTTAAGGCGCTCTGGGGCGAGATCGGACGCCTCGGCGGCGAGGTGAACGACGCGGACGCGGTCGCGAAGGAGGCGCTCCTCGCGGAGAGCGGGGACAAGATCGTCTTCGGGCCGTGGCGCGGGAAACATCTGAACCAGATCAACCAGTGCGTCGTGTCCGTGGACGCGTGCGGCGGGTGCGACGCCCTCGGGTTAGCGCCGCTCGCGGAACCGCTGCGCGTCGCCGCGTCGAACGCGTGGATGGCGCAGAGGCGCCCGCCCGTGGTGTCCTGGTACCAACGCGACGTCGCGTCCATCCTCTCGTACATGGGCGAGAAGCACGAGGAAGAGGCGGTCTGCGCGGGGTACAGGGTCGATCTGCACATCCCGAAACCGATCGGGATCGACGACGCGACGCACAAGGCTGCCGCGCGCGCCGGGGTCGCCGTGGAGGTGGACGGCCCGAGCCACTTCGCGCGAAACGACGCGACGACGTCGCTCGGGCAGACGCGTCTGAAGCACCGGCAGCTGCGGAGCTTAGGGTTCGCCGTGGTGTCCGTGCCCGTGTCCGAGTGGGAGTACCTCGAGACGAGCGAGGAGAAGGTGGAGTATCTTCGGAGGGGGATCGCGCACGCCGCGGCGGTGTGCGCGGGCGAGGGGGCGCAGTAGTCTGACTCGATCGCGCTGTAAAATCACTTCACTCCGACGCCCTGCCTCCCTCTCCCGCCTGTGGAAAATTTCTGGAAAATTATTTGTCGAACAGAAGCGCCGGTTTTCAACCGCTGCAGTCGTCGGCTCGTGCGCCTTTTCGCGCCCTTCGCGGATCTCGAGTCGATCGATTTCCTGGGGTCACAGACCCTCAAAAGCGTCGATTCCTTTTCCTGCCGCGGAACGCGTGGAAGTAAACAAGTTCGCAAGGGACGCCTCGTCACGCGCCTGATTGCGGACAGAGGGTGGCGCGCGGGATACGCGCGCGCGATCGACGCGACCCAGTTCGCGGATCGCGTCGGCGTCTTAGAGGGAGAGAGAGAAGCGCTCGGGAAGAATGCCGTGTTGCTTCGGAGGCGGGTCCGGCGCCGATCGCGACGGCGGCCCGTCGTCGTCTGGGACGGACCGCGACGGAGGGAAGAAGGGAAGGAAGCACGGGAGAGGGGCGTACGCCCCGGACGGTCCGGGACGCGAGCGTTCGCTGTCCTTCGGCAGCGACGACGACGAGTACTTCGACGCGGAGGACACGCTCGTGGACATCCCGCGGTCGTGGAAGCGCACGGAGAGCGGGAAAGCGGCGAACTCGATCCTCGAAGCGAAAGGGATCGTCCTCGAGACGCGCCCCGCGCCGGAGGAAGGCGTCGGGCGATGCGTCATCCCGCGGCACGACATCCCGTTCGAGACCCCGGAAGCGGGCAGGGCGCTGTCGTGGAGCGCGAACCCGCTCGGCATGGGGTTTCGTCTGCGAGGGAAGAACTACAAGAAGGATGGGAAAAAATTCTACAGCGAGAAGCCCTTGTTCGAGGTCGTGCAGGTGCTGGTCGCGAAAGCGAACAGCAAAAGACTGGACTTCGGCGACTTATTCTTCGGCGGCGAGATCGGCGAGCTCGTGCACGGGTGCCCGACCGTGTACGTCGCGAACTTTTGTCTGCCGGACTACCCCCCGCCGAATCCAATCTTCGGGTCGTACGATAAGAAAATCGGCCCGGACGGACCGTCGAACCACATCACGATATTCTGTCGCATGAGCGAGGAGACGCGGGACGAGATCGAGAAACACGATGGCGACACGTCCAAGATGGACCCCGCCGTGGGGTTGATGGTTCGACACTTTCGCGCGAAGGGGCACGACAAGAACGGCTTGGACGATCCCCCGCACAAGGAGGAGGTCAGGACGAAGACGAAGATGGTGGCCATGGTCGCGCACGGCGCCGCCTCGCTGCCGTGGGCGGTCCGCGTCGCGATCGGGCAGGGGAACGGGAAGCCGTTCATGGTGAACAAGACCGGGTACTTCACGCGAAGAGACGGCAAAGGGATTTTCGAGTGCGGCATCAACGTGCATAATTTCGGTCAAGTCGCGCTCAACGGGCTGCGGACGTGCGGCGATTACTTCTCTAGGCTCGTCCTCGACGTCGGCGGGACGATTCAGGGCGACGACCCGTCGGAACTCCCGGAGCGTCTGCTGTTCGCGCTCAGGGTGATCAAACCGGACCTGAGGCACATCAAAGTCACGTGCGATGAGCTCGACATGGACGCGGCGGATCACGGCAAGGACGAGGACGCGAGGCCGTGGCTGGACTGGGAAGGGTTGAAGATGGCGCCCAAGCCGTCGGAGCCGGAGCAGACGTCGATGTCGCCGTCCGGCGCGGACTTCAAGACCGGGCTCCTGGGGAAGAACGGGATGTCACACACTCAAATCGATTCCGATAGCGAATAGACGCGGTCGCTTTTTTCTTGATTCGTAATATTGATCCGTTTGATCATTCTCGACGATGCTCCCGGCGGCGTCAACTCAACGCGTCCGCGGCCGCGGCCGCCTCCTCCGCCTTCCCCGCCGGCGCCTGCTTCGGCTCTATCCACGGCACGACCGTCCCGTCCGGCTGCGTCACCTTCACCATGTTCGTCTGCGCGCTCGAGCCGCAGTCCCCGCACTTCGCGTCCTTCCCTTTCCCGCACTCGTCCTGATTCCCCGGCAGGCCGCAGTGTCCGCACTCCCAGCACACCGCGGCTTGGCCCATGCCGTTCGTCCCTTTCCCGTCCGGCCCCGCGCTCAAGATGGCCAAGTACGCGTTCACCGCGGTCGCGAGTTTCTTCGCGCACTCCGGCATCTTCGCGAAGCAGAAGAGCTCCACGGCGGCGTGCAGATGCGGAGGAAAGTTCGCGTCGTTCGCCTCTCCCTCTTTCGGGACCACCTTCAGCGCGCTGAACGCTTTCGGGACCTCCATCGACGTCGCGCCCTCGGGGACGCGGAACGGGGTCGCGCCCTCGGGGACGGCGTCGGGCGCGGTCGTCGCGTCGCCGTCGCCCATGCCGGCCGGCGGCGGAACAAATGGAGATTCGTCGAGGGCGGCGACGAGCGTTCACTTTCCCCGGCGCGGCGGGCGCCGGGCCGGGCGTGGGGCCGGGCGTGGGGCGCGGGGAAGACGGACGAGCGACGACGGCGCGACGATTACGGTCGACGAATTACGAATTGTTGTCTCGCAAAGCCGCCCGCCCACGTCGTGGCTTCTCTCCGCGCTGCTCTCCGCGCGTCGCGTCCATCCCGACCCTACGTCGCCGGGGTGTACTCGTACCCCGCGCGAGCGAGCTGCTCGTTCGCCGCCGCCGCGAGCGTCGGCGTCAACAACGTCGTCCGCCGGCTCGGCGACGGCGGCGGAGACGTCGCCGCCGCCTTCCCGTCGTCCATCCCGGCCATCTGCATCGTCCACAACTCCGCGTTGAGATCCATCGCCTGGCGCTTGAACTTCTCCCGGCGAAGCACGCGCTCGCACAGCAGGCGAAGCTTCTCGAGGCCGAACCGCGTGCGCTTGAGAAGCTCCATCTCGTCGCGCGTCGGCGCCGGCCGCCGCCGCGCCGCCAGACCCGCCGCCTTGCTCCGCCCACCGCGCCCGCCTCTGCCGCCGTGGATCGGCGGGCGACCGGGCCCGCGACCGCGACCGCGCCCGCCGCCGAACCCGCCGTCCATGCGACGCCGCTCGGACACGGAGTGCCTCGCGCAGTACGCCAACCGTCGCTCGTCTTGCCGGACGCACTCCGTGAGCAGCCACCCGTTGCGACGCGCGCACAACGCGTGGAACCGCAGGCCGCAGCCGTAATACCCGCACGACACGACCGCGCCCTCGCTCCGGCGGCAAGCCGCGCACTCGCCCTCGAAACACTCGCGAGGGACGCGGTCCAGGCCTTTGACGACCGCGGACGCGGGCCCGGGCTCGGGCGTCGCGGCGATCTCCACGCCCGGGACGCACTGCGCGCAGACGACGTGCGCCCAACGCACGTGGACGTCGTTCTTCGTCCCCGGGGGCGCGGGCGTCCCTCCCTGGGGGGCGTCGTCGTCGCCCAGGGCGGACGGATCGCACGGGAGGCAGTGACCCATCGTCTTCGCGCGCCGCGACGCCGCGGGGGAGAGCGCGGGCGCGGCGGCGACGGCGGGCGCGGGCGCGGCGGCGGAGGGCGCGGCGGCGTTTTCCTCCGCCGGCGCCGCCTGGCTCTCGGCTTTGACGTCGTCCGCGGCGTCCGCGGCGACGGCGTCGACGTCCATCGCGGCGACGCCGTCGGACGGCGGCTTCTCGTCGTCGACGGCGGCGCTCGATGCCTTCGAGGCGTCGTCCGCCGTCGCCGGCGCCGCCGCCGGCGTCGCCGCCGGGCGAAGCGGCGACTTCACCGACGCGGCGATCGGCTTCGGGGGTTCGATCACCGCCCGCAACGCGCCGCGCTTCACCGGACACAGCACGCACGACGGCCGCGGGTCGTACAGCGATCCGTCCCCGGCCTCGCGCAGCCACCGCGCCGGCCGCGACGGCGGCCGCCCGTTCGCGACCTCGTTCGCCTCCGCGACGTTGCACGGCCAGCACAGCCAGTCGTCCTCGGGGACCTCCGCGACGCCGTAGCAGTCCTGATGCACCGCCATCTCGCACCGCTCGCAGAATAGGATTTCGTTCGGCTCCTCGGAGTCGCCGCCGCCGCAGACCGCGCACAGGGCGTCCTCCATCGCGCCAATCTCCACGAGCGGGTCCACGAGCTCCACGGACGCGTCCACCGCGGACGCGTGTCCGCCGCCCTCCGCGGATGGCAACCCTTTCTTGCGGAGGTACTCCTCGCGCCAGCGCCCGCCGCGCCAGCGCTCCTCGTACTTCTCCGTCTCCTCGATCCACTCGTCCTGGCGCTTGCGGTCGTTCTCCTCGTCCTCCACCGCCGCGGCCGCGTTCTCGAGCGCCTTACCCGCGAGCGTGCGCGTCACCCACAGCGCCTTCGCGAGCGCCGCTTGCGCGTGAAGCAACTCGCCGACGACTTCATCCTCGGGGGCGAGTCCGATCAACGCCGTCGCCGCGAACGTCTTCTCCATCTCCTCCTCGCGCGGCGCCGGCGGGTCGTACTGCTGCTCCTTGACCTCCGCCGCGGAGGTCACGCCCGTCGCGAGCGAGGACGACGAGTTGTTGCCCTTCCCGCGGCGGAGGCACTTCATGGGCGCGGACGCGGTGCCGCAGACGCCCTTCTTGTGAATCACGCACACCGCGCACTTCGGCGCGCGTCCGCCCACCGCGGGCTTGTCCTTGACCTCGATGGCTTCCTTCTCCTCCGCTTTTTTCCACTCCGGCTCCGTGGGCATCTCGTACCGCGCATCGGAGGAGAGAACCCGGGACGTGTGCGCGTGTAAAATCTCCGTGTGCGTCGGCGGGACGTACGGCGGCGTCGGCGGCTCCGAGTCGGACTCTTCAGACTTCTTCTTCTTCTCCTCCTCCTCCTCCTCCTTCTTCACCGTCGTCTCCTCGGTCTTCACCTCGGTCTTCACCTCCGCGGGGTCGTCCCCGTCCGCGGCGGCGTCCGTCCCGGCGTCGTTCTCCTTCTCGTCGTCGTCGTCGTCGTCGTCGTCGTCGTCGTCGTCGTCGTCCTCTCGCGCGCGCTTCTCCCCCGCGGAGGGACCGGGACCGCCGTCCGTCCCGGTGCCTCCGCGCGTCGGGCGGCTGGACATCGACGCCGACGCGGTGGACCCTTTCCTCCCGCGCGCGCGCCTCCGCGCGTCGTACTCGTCGTCGTCGTCGTCGTCGTCGTCGTCGTCGTCGTCGCTCCCGGCGCCCGCGGTGTCCGTGTCCTCCTGCGTCGCGACCGGGGTGTCCATCTCGGACCCCGCGGCGCCCTTCTCCTCTCGCGCGCGCTCTCGCTCGCGCTTCTCTTGAACCACCTTCGAGTGCTTCGAGCAGTAAAACTTGTAGTCGCACCCTTCCTCGCCGACGACGGTCTGGATCTCCATGTGCGCTCCCGATCGGAACGCGCACATCGCGTGCACGGGGACCGCGCACTGGCCGTAGTGGCACTGAACGCACGCGCCGGCGTCTTTCTTTTTGCACACCGAGCACGTCAGCTTGAACCGCTCCTCCGGGAGCTCCTCCACGCCCATGATCGGCTCGAACGCGCCGTCCGGGTCGTGGATCCACGTGTTCGGGAGCCAGTTGGCGCAAAACACGTGCGCCCACTTCCCGTGTTTGGACGTCGGTTTCAGCGCGCCGCCGGGGACGGGGCACAGGCAGCACGCCGGCGGTTTCGCGTTTTTCTTTTTCCCATCCGCCTTGGTCTTGACGCACGCCTTGCAGAACCAGTCGCCCTTCGGTATCTTCTTGATGCCGTAGCACGCCTGGTGCACGGGGACGAGACACTTCTCGCAGTACAAGATCACGTTGTCGTCGTACGACTCCCCGTTCCAGCACACGTGGCACGCGTCCGCCATCTCCTCCTCCGTCATCGGTCCGATCGGCTGCGACTCGATCTTCTTCGTCGGCTTCTTCTTTGATTTTTTCTTCGGCTTTTTCGGCGTCGGCGTCGGCGGTTTCTCCCTCGCCGCCCTCGCTTCCTCGAGCCTCCTCTGCTGCTCTCGCTCGCGGATGACGACGTCCTCTTCCGCCCACGCTGTCGGAGTCGATCGGTTGGTTCGGGTGAACGCACGAAGTCAGCGAGCGAACGGCGCGGGGCGAGCGGTCGCGAGAGCGGGCGGATCCGAAGGACGGGACGAGAAAAAGCGACAGCTGCGCTCGAATCGAACCGAACGCGTTTGGTTTTGAGATCTGATCTGCGGCGCGGGGTCGCACCTTCCCAATACGGCTTCTTCCCCATCTCGGGAACCCTGAAGTCGACGTCGTCCTCCGGTTTCGACGGCCCTTCTAGGACGAGATTCGCGACGTCTATCGCGGTGATGTGACGGAAGTGCTCCTCGTTGAACGCGAGGAACGGGGCGTGGTTCTCGTCGATGCGCGACTCCCCCGCCTTCATCGCCCAACGCTTCGTCGCGGCGTCCTCCTCGATCTTGCGCTTCTTCCCCGTCGTCTCGTCCACGAGCGCTTGCTGGAACGCCTGCGCCTCCGTATACGCCTCCGAAATCGTGCGCGGCGCCTCGAACTGCTCGAAGACCTTTCCTCGGAGCCCTCGCTTCAGCGTCTTTTGCAGCTCGCGACATCGATCGGTCAGGGACGCGACCGTCGCGGAGACGGTTCCCGCCGCCGCGTCGTCCTGCGCTGGAGACGTCATCGCCGTCTCCGCGCGCGCGCGATCCGTCTCTCCGCGCGCGATCCGCCTCGCCGTCCGCCGGCGCCGGCGAACCCTCTGTGGCGCGCGCGCGATCGTAGCTCGCGGTTTTTCGAACTTGAACTCTCACTTGACGGGACAGTTCAAACCGATCGCGAGTGTGGGCGATTTCGCGAGGGCGTCGGGCGCGGGCGCGGCAGAGATCGCGCGCGCGCGGCGGTGCTTTTCACCCGCGCGGCGGCGGCGTTTCCACGATGGAAGCGATCCGGTCGTTCTTCGGCGGCTCGTCCGCGGGGACCGGCGGCGGGGACTCGGACGGCCCCCCGGACGCGAAGCGCGCGAGAAGGGACGAAGAAGAGGCGTCGATCGGGGGATCCGACTCTGACTCTGACGCGGACGGCGGCGGCGGCGGCGGCGACGACGACGACGATGGCGGCGGCGGCGGCGGCGGCGGCGGCGCGAACCCGGGCGCGGACGGCGCGCGCGGGAACGCGAACAACCCGGGCGGCGCGAGGGACACGCTCGGGCAGTACGCGCAGCGCGAGATCCACCTCCGGAAGCAGGAGGACGACGGCGAGCTCGTGTACAAGGTGATCAAGAACGACGGGAAGGAGCAGCACTCGGAGTGGCTCGTGCACTTGAAGAACATCTTCAGCAAGCAGCTGCCGAACATGCCGAAGGAGTACATCGTTCGGTTGGTGTTCGACCCGAGGCATCACTCGATGATCTGCCTGAAAAACGACGCGGTCATCGGCGGGATCACGTACCGGCCGTTCTGGCGACAGAACGTCGGCGAGATCGCGTTCTGCGCGGTGAGCGCGAACGAGCAAGTCAAGGGGTACGGCACTCGGCTCATGAACCACCTGAAGGAGTACGTCTGCGACAAGGAGTCGATGACGCACCTCATCACGTTCGCGGATAACAACGCCGTCGGGTATTTCCAAAAGCAAGGGTTCACGAAAGACGTCATGATGGAACGCGAGAAGTGGGTCGGATACATCAAAGAGTACGACGGCGGGACGATCATGGAGTGCTCCCTCAGCGCGCAGGTTTCGTACACGGAGTTCCCGATCATGATCCGTCAGCAGAGAAAATGCGTGGACGAGGTGGTGAAGACGATGTCCAACGCGCACGTCGTGTACCCGGGGTTGAAACAGTTCGAACAACCCCCGGGGCCGGGCGGCGTGTACAAGCCCATACCGGTGGATCGGATCAAGGGCGTGAAAGAGGCGGGGTGGACGCCCCCGGGGCCGCCGAAGTACCGGCTGGTGCACCCCGGGTGCGGCGACGGCGCGCCGACGCCGGAGAATCTGAATCGATTCATGCGCGCGCTCGTGAATTTGGTGCAAAATCACATCGACGTGTGGCCGTTCTTGGAGCCGGTGAACGCGGAGGAGGTGCCGGACTACTACGACGTCGTGAAGGACCCGATATGCATGGAGACGATCAAAGATCGCGTCGAGAACGGGGAGTATTACGTCACCTTAGAGATGTTCGCCGCGGACTTCAGGGTGATGTTCAATAATTGCCGTCTCTATAACGCCCCGGACACGATGTTTTACAAGTGCGCGACGCGGCTGGAGGCTTTCTTCGAGAGTAAGGTCGCCGCGGGGATCACGTGGAAGGCGAGTCGGGGGTCGGTGTCGGGGTACTTGAACCGCGATTAGGAGTGTAGTTTTTAATCAACGTCTTCGACGCGTGGTCGCGTCTCTCGTGTTCGAATCAAAAACCTAAATCGTCAAAACTGATGAATCAAATACTCAAGTCGTCCTCGGCGAGCTCCTCGATCAGGGACAAGATCCCTCTCCTAAACTCGGCGACGTACTCTGGGGTGATATCCCTCAACCGCGCGCGTAGCCTCTCATCGTACGCGTCCCCACACCCGCTATCGCGACTACCGCTCCTATGACTACGCGTCACCTCCACGTGCGCATCTCGAACCGCCTCCGCCGTGGCCAACGCGTACGCGCCGCAGTCGTACCCGTTCACCTGCGTCGGCGCGTCCGGTGGTTTGTGGTTCACGACGCCGCCGTCGCCGTCGCCGCTTCTGACGTACGGCGCGAGCGCCGCGGCGAGCGTGTTCGCGTTCGCTTTGTTCGCGCGCGACCCGCCGGTCTGCGACGAATCGTAATGACTCCACCCGATCCCTTTTCGAAAGACGAGCAGGGACCAGTGCGATCCCCCGTCCCCGCGCTTGACGTCGCACTCGTCGTTCACGAGCGCGAGGATCACGCTGGCGGAGGAAACCTTCGTGCTCGCGAGAACGCTCGAGACCTCGGTCGGGGACAAGTTGCCGAGCAGAAACGACATCGACGCGTCCACGAACGCGACGTCCGCCGGCGATCGCCCGTCGTTTTGAAGGTGCGCGAAGTAGAACGACAGGACCTGATCGTTCAGCCACTGCGGGCCGCGGAGGAGCGCGACGTCGCGCACGCGCAGGAGTATGTCATGATAATCGAGGACGCGATCGTCCATTTTGTACGTCTTTCACGCGATGCCACGCTCAGAGGCTCGCCATGCTGCGTTCGGCTGCGGCGCGCCGAACGGAATAAAAAAAGCCGGCGGCCCGCCGTCCCGAGCGCGAGTCGGCACGTGCACCAAGTGTTTTCGGTCTCGCGTCAGTCTCGCGCGCGCGTCGCCGCGGATTCGATGGGGTCGGACGAGACCCCCGCGCCGGATCTGTGCGTGCGGTTGACGACGAGCAAGGCGCCGCGAGACGCGGACGTGAAGGAGCGGACCGGCCTGCCGTTCGGCGCGGTCGTTCGCCCGTTCAAGCCGCTCGCGGAGTACGACCTCGATCCGTCGTCGATCGATCGGCTCGCGCCCGCGGACGCGATCGCGCGATGCAAGGAGTGCTTCGGGTACGTCAACGGATACTGCGGGTTAGAACGAGACGGGTGGATATGCATCCTGTGCGGCGCGTTCGTGCCTTGGGACTCTCGCGCGCACGACGGCGTCGGTCCGCCGCGGTACCGGAAGAACCCGCATCGTAACTCCCTTCCCGAGATCTGCAGACAAGAGCACGAGTCCTTGGTCGCGTCCGAGGTTCTCACCGCGCGCCCAGACGCGCCGATCGGGACGAGCCCGGTGTACGTCGCGCTGATCGACCTCACCGCGTCGGAAGAGGTCCTGGACGTCGTTCGCGCGGGCGTCGTCGCCGCGATCGAAGCCGTGGGAGAAGACGCGTTGTTCGGCGTGGTGTCCTTCGACGACCGCGTCGGGCTGTACGACGTCTCCGGCGACGGCGCGTCGGTCGTTCGGCACGTCAGGCTCGCGCCGTCCGGGGCCGTGGCCGTGCCGCTCGAGGACGCGCTGCCGCTCGAGAGGTTTTTGTGCCGGGTGGGGGAGCGGAAGGGGAAACTCGTGGACGCGGTGGAGAGCACGCGGTCGACGCGACGACGCGGCGGCGGCGGCGGCGGCGGCAACGGCGGCGGCGGCGGCGACGGCGACGCGACTCCGCGCCGGGCGTTCGGTCCCGCGCTCGAGGCCGTGCTCGCGTGGCTCGGCGCGGACGGCGTCGGGGAGCTGAAAGGGAGCGGCGGCGGCGGCGCGAGAGAGGGGAACGAAGGGACGTTGAGACACCCCTCGTGCCGGGTCCTGTCGTTCCTGTGCGGGATTCCAAACGCGGGAGACGGCGCGCTGTCGTCGGCGCGGCACGACGCCGTGTCCGAGTCCCTCGCGTCTCTGGACCCGGACGAAGCCGCCGCGGCCGCGGACGAGCTCTTTTTGCCGCAGAGCGACTTCTACGCGGACGCGGGCGACCGAGCGGCCGTCGCCGCGGTCGTCGTCGACGTGTTTTCCCTTCCGGACGGCGGCGCCCACGCGGACTTAGCCTCTATCGCGCCGCTCACCGAACGCAGCGGCGGGACGCTGTACCACTACGAGCGCGCGATCGGCGAGGACGGCGCGGCGAGCGACGCGCCGCTGCCGCGGGACGTCTTCCGGCTCCTGAACGGCGACGCGGCCGTCTCCGCGCATCACTGCTCGCTCAGGTTGCGGACGTCGAGCGAGTTTAAAGTCGCCAACGTCTATGGCGCGCTCGCGCGCGACGACGAGTACGAAGGCCTGTGCCACGTCATGCGGTGCGGCGCGGAGGACGCGTTCGCGTTCGACTTCGAGCACGCGCATCGCGAGGGGTTCGGGGACAGGGGCGACTGCCCGCCGACGATTCAGCTCGCGTTCGAATACACGGTTTTGACGCCGCTGGGACGGGGAGACGCGAGCGGCGGCGGCGGCGGCGGCGGCGACGCGGCGGCGTCCACGTCCGAAAATCCAGAAGCGTCTCCCGCGTCTGCGTCGCCGCCGCCGGCGAGATATTTGCGCCAGCGCCGAAGGAGGATATGCACGGTGCAAGCGCGCGTGTCCGGGAAGCCGCGCGACGTCTTCAACGCCGCGGACGGCGACGTCGTCGTCGCGTTGCTGTCGCATAAAATTTTCGCCGCCGCGAACGCGGAAGGCCTCGGCGAAGCCAGACTCCTCCTCGCGGACTGGCTCTGCATCCTGACCGCGCGGTACAACCACGAGTGCGGGATCCTCCGCTTCGGCGCGCCCGACGCGGACGCGCGCGCGCTCGACGTCGAGTTCACGTCGAGCCTCCCGTTGCGCGTCGTCCCGCGTCTCGTGCACGCGTTGCTTCGACACCCAGCGCTTCGCGTCGGACCCGGCGGCGCGAGCGCGGACGCGCGGACGTGGCTGCGCGCGACGACGTCGCGCCTCGAACCCGCGGCGCTCGTGAGGACGCTGTACCCGTCGCTGAGCTCGTGGAGGAGCGCGGACGAGATGGAGTGTCCGTCGCGCAGCCTAACGCGCGCGGCGTTGGCGACGAGCGACGCGCCGCTGTGGCTGCTCGACGCGCACGCCGAGCTCGTCGTGTTTTTGAAGCCGCGCGACGACGGCTCCGCGCCGGGCGACGTGATCTTCCCGCCGTCGCGCGACTCGAAACTGCGCGCGGTCGTGGACGCCGCGAGGGAGACGCGGCGCGTCACCCCCAAGGTGCGATTCGTAAACGGCGCGGTGGAAGACGCGAGCGCGTTTTACGAGCGCCTGGTGGAGGAGGAATCGGCCGAGCTCGGCGGCGGCGGGGACGGGCTCGCGGGCGAGGGCGCGATCGAGGGAGGGAGTAGTCACGAGAGGGACGGGTTCGTAGGGTTTTTAGCGCGAACGGAACGCACCGCGAGGACGTTCTTGAGGGAGGCGAGGGCGTAGGCGAGACAGCTGAGTTCAAATAAATTCAAACGCGCGCGTTCGAACGCGCCTCGACGTCCTGTCGCGCGGTCTGCGACTCGTCCGTCTCGCGCGAGGGAACGATCGATCGAGGCGGGGGACGACGACGCGCGCGATCGATGGCGCACGATCGAGAACGTTCGCGCGATCGAGTGTTGATGTGTGCTTGAGCTACGCGCGCGTCGCGGCGATCGAAGTTCAAACGCGGGGGAAACTGGAAGATATTATTTTTTTCTGTTCTTCGCTGGATGCCTCCGAGCTCGGAGGCGTCCAGCGGCAGAGAGTTCTCGTGAAGTGGTGGTGATTATTTATCACCATTGTGTTTGCGTCGCGCTTTTGAAGCGTTCGACGATGTTTTGATGTAGTAGTAGAAGCTCAAGGTTTATCAACCTCGTTCGACCTCGTGTCGCTTACGCGGAGGTGAACTTGGTGACCGCCTTGGTGCCCTCGGAGACGGCGTGCTTGGCGAGCTCACCGGGGAGGATGAGGCGGACCGCGGTCTGGATCTCGCGGGACGTGACCGTCGGC
>Ga0181560_10002201_pt1 | contig 18179 bp, 18 predicted proteins | sample 011ome_20_FD_133751 | JGI IMG/M metagenome (GOLD analysis project Ga0181560, IMG submission 133751) | Coastal salt marsh microbial communities from the Groves Creek Marsh, Skidaway Island, Georgia - 011509CT metaG (megahit assembly) | ecosystem: Environmental > Aquatic > Marine > Intertidal...
AGGGTGACGGTTTGCTGTCACGCTGTATCCAGCATGAAATGGATCACTTGATGGGCAAGGTGTTTGTTGAGTATTTGTCCAACCTCAAGCGCACGCGCATCAAGACCCGCTTGATCAAAGCTGAGCGCGAAGCCGCTAAATTGTGATGAACGTTGTGTTTGCCGGGACACCGGCTTTCGCCGCGGTTGCGGCCGACGCGATCGTGCAGGCACAACACGCGGTTTCGCTGGTGTTGACTCAGCCCGATCGACCTGCCGGGCGCGGGTTGAAACTGCAGCCATCTGACGTCAAACGTTGGGCCCAAGAGCGCTCGATTGCCGTTGATCAGCCTCGGGGCTTGCGCCTCGATGGGCGCTTCGCCAAGGATGCACTGGCCGCCCGCGAGAGATTGTTGGCTTTGCAGCCAGATGTCATGGTGGTTGCAGCCTACGGGCTCATCTTGCCGCAGTGGTTGTTGGATTTGCCGCGCTGGGGTTGCCTCAATATCCACGCCTCTTTGTTGCCTCGGTGGCGAGGCGCCGCGCCGATCCACCGGGCCATTGAAGCAGGCGACCGCGAGAGCGGCATCACCATCATGCAAATGGACGCTGGTTTAGATACGGGCGATATGCTGTGGCGTCAAAGTTTGCCGATTGATCCCAACGACACCACGGCGACACTGCATGATCGGCTGGCCGACCAGGGTGCGCAGGCAATTGTGGAGGTCTTGGCTGGGCTCTCAGAGCAACGCCACAACGCCACGCCGCAGCCAACTGAAGGGGTGACCTACGCAGAAAAGATCACCAAGGCTGAAGGCGTGTTGGACCCGACCCAGGACTCGCAGGTTTTGGTGCGCAAGGTTCGCGCGTTCAACCCGTTTCCAGGGGCTGCATGGTTATTGGATGCCGAGGGCAATCAGCTCAAGGTGTGGGACGCACAGGCCTTAGCTGAGTCACACCAAGCGACACCGGGGACGGTGCTGCGGGCCAATGCAGATGGCATCGATGTGGCGTGTGGCGCAGGCACCTTGCGCTGTCTGACGGTGCAAAAAGCGGGCGGTAAGCGATTGAGCGCACAGGCCTTCACGCAAGGGTTTGACTTGCAAGATGCTGTGATGCAGCGGCCATCGCCATGAGGTCGCTCAGACAGGTCATTGCGCACCCTGAGTTCGCTGTTGGCGCACGCGAAATGGCCCACGCCAGCGTTGGTATTTTGGCTTGGGGCTTGACGACAGGCATGGTGCTCAGCAACGCGGGTTTGAGCACCTTTGAAGCCGTGTTCATGACCATCGTGGTCTTTGCGGGCAGCGCTCAGTTGGCGGCAACACCTTTGATCTTGGTCGGCGCACCGCTTTGGGTGATTTGGGCCACGGCTTTGTGCGTGAATCTGCGGTTCATCGTGTTTTCTGCTCACATGCAGCCGTATTTGGCCCATCTCAGCCGAGCTCGCCGCATCATGTACAGCTATATTTTGGGCGACTTGTCCTACGTGATGTTCACCAAGCGGTATCAACAACCAGGTACCACCGACGACGAGCGAAATGCGCACGAGGCTTATTGGGTTGCGAGCATTTGCACCAACTGGGTTGCGTGGATGGTGGGCAGTTTCACGGGGATTGCGCTGGCGAGTTGGATCCCTGGGGAATGGGGCTTGGGCTTTGCCGGTATCTTGGCGTTGTTGGGCGTGACGTTGTCCTTGGCGAGCTCAAAGTTGCGCATCATTGCGGCGCTGGTTTCGGGTGCCATCGCTGTGTTTGCATTTGCCTTGCCTTTGAAGCTCAATATTTTGAGCGCCATCGCCATTGCTGTCGCCGCTGCCTTGGCGCTAGAGCAGGGACGAGGCTATGTGAGGAGAAAGCCGTGATTGCAACCGATATGACGGCATTGAACACCACCGACATTTGGACCTTGCTTGCTTGTTTGGGGCTGGGCTGCGTGACCTTGCTGACGCGGGGGTTTTTTATTGCAGCCTCTAAGCCGTTGCACTTGCCCAGTTGGGTGCAGCGTGGGCTGCATTACGCACCCATTGCGGCCTTGGCCGCGGTGATCGTCCCAGAAATTGTCATGACTCAGGGTGCCCTGATGACGTCTTTGTTGGACGCGCGTTGGATGGCGGTTGTGGTGGCATCCATTTGGTACATGAAGCGCGGCAGCGTGCTTGGCACCATTGTCACTGGCATGTTGGTCTATTTGCCGCTGCATGTGGGCCTGGGTTGGTGATGCCCGTGCAGGGCGATGGCGTTCGAGCGCCCTAAAATCTAAAGCATTCAATTTTTTAAGATCACAAGGGAGTCTCTCCATGCAGTTCATTCGTTTCTCAGATTTGTGCGCCAGTGGGCAGGTGCGCGACAAGCGGGTTTTTATTCGAGCCGATTTGAACGTTCCTCTGGACGATGCTGGCCGCATCACAGAAGACACCCGCGTGCGTGCGTCCGTGCCAGCCATTCGCATGGCCCTGGATGCCGGTGCAGCTGTCATGGTGACGTCTCACTTGGGACGCCCGACTGAGGGCGAATTCAAGGCGGCAGACTCTTTGGCCCCTGTTGCCCAGCGTTTGTCTGAATTGTTGGGTCAGCCCGTCAGGTTGCAAGCCAATTGGGTAGATGGCGTTGAGGTCAAGGCCGGCGAAGCGGTGCTGCTCGAGAACTGTCGGGTGAATGTGGGTGAGAAGAAGAACAGCCCAGAGCTGGCGGAAAAACTCGCCAAGTTGTGCGATGTATTTGTGCACGATGCATTTGGTACTGCTCACCGAGCTGAAGGCACGACTTACGGCATCGCTGAGCGCGCGCCAATCGCATGCGCTGGTCCATTGCTCGCGGCTGAGATGGACGCGATTTCCAAGGCATTGCAAGCGCCTAAAAAGCCCTTGATTGCCATTGTGGCCGGTTCCAAAGTCTCTACCAAGCTCACCATCTTGAAAGCCCTTTCTGAAAAGGTAGATGGTTTGATCGTAGGTGGTGGCATCGCCAACACCTTTATGTTGGCCATGGGGCTGCCGATTGGCAAAAGCTTGGCCGAGCCCGACTTGGTCGACGAGGCCAAAGCCGTGATGCAAGCGATGCAAGCGCGCGGTGCAGCGGTACCTATCCCCTCAGATGTGGTCACCGCCAAAGCGTTTGCAGCCGATGCCCCGGCGCAAACCAAGTCGGCCAGCCAGGTGGAGCCAGACGACATGATTTTGGACATCGGGCCGCAAACAGCCAGCCTTTTGGCCGACCAACTCAAGGGCGCGGGCACCATCGTTTGGAACGGACCGGTGGGTGTATTTGAGTTCGCGGCATTTGAGCAAGGCACCAAAACTTTGGCTGAGGCCATTGCCGCCAGTCAGGGTTTCAGTATTGCCGGCGGTGGCGATACCCTCGCTGCCATTGCCAAGTACAACATGGAGGCCGATGTGGACTACATCTCAACTGGTGGTGGCGCGTTCTTGGAAGTGCTAGAAGGCAAAACCCTGCCAGCGTTCGAGGTGTTATCGCGCCGTGCCAATGGCTGATATCTAACCAAATGAAGCATAAAAAAAGCGGCCTCAATGGCCGCTTTTTTGTGAGGCTTGGCGCCTCAGGTTGTTTCGGGCTCAGGACTGGTTGCGCCCGGCGAAGTGACCGATGCAGATGCGGCTGTGACGCGCCCTTGGAAATCAGTCCAACACTTGGTGGAGTAGTCATACAGCTTGCACTTGCGTGCCGTATCGAAGTACCACTTCCAAGAAAATGGCTGAACCACAATGCGCTCAGGCAACATATTTTCGAGCTTTTGTTGCGCGTTCTTGAGTCTGTAAAGGGGCACGCTCATGTCGACGTGGTGAGCTGTGTGTTCCATGATGTGGTGCATCAAAGCACCGATTTTCATGGGGAAAGTCAGGTGCACAGTGGTCGATACGAACGGCGCTGCGCTTGACCAGGCGCGCTTGTCGTCATGCCAAGTGACTTTGACATGTGTGTGGTGACCGTACACCACAAATCCAATCATGCTGTTCCAGAACAAGAAGGGCGCGATAAAGCCCATGCCAACCGTGTTGACCACAGATTTGTCTAGCGCGTAGGCCGCGGCCACAAGTGCGCCGATCCAAACCAAGCCAAACGCACTCACGAGGAGGTTGTCTTTGATGAAAACGGGGCGACGCGTGGGCATGTGCTTTTTGTTGGGCCAGAACATGCGGTTCCACCACATCTCAATCAAGTAGTACAAGCCAGGGGCCCAACCGCTGCGGTAGATGCGGTGCATCATGCGACCCATGGGCGAGAGGGCGTCAAACTCTTCCTTGGACAAGGGTACCCAGACGAAGTCGACCCCTTTGAGGTTGGTGTAGCCGTGGTGTACGACGTTGTGGCCGACTTCCCAGAGGCTGTAGGGGGTGAGCGAGGGCAAAAATGCCAAGCGACCCACGACGTGGTTCGCGCGCCTATTCGGCGTGAGGCTTTGGTGGCAGGCATCGTGGCCAATGATGAAAAGCCTCCCAATGACAAAGCCTGCAGCCAAGCCGCACAGCAGCTGCAGCCACCAAGCTTGAAAAGCCACCGCGCCGACGATCAATGCGCCGAACAGCACGTAGTCAAGGCTTAGCAGTGCATAAGCGTGCCAATGCGTCCTTTGAGCCAGCGGTGCGAGCCATTGCCGAATGTACTTTCGGTGTGGCATCTCTTGTTCAGGGGATATTGGCTGATCGTGTGGTGTGGGTGCAGTCATATTCGGTTGTCCTAGTGGGCCCCGCGGCCCTGCCGTCCAATTTTAACGGCTGTGTGTTGGGGTGATCTGATCTGAATCAAAAGGGAAGATCGAGTTGTAAGGGGCTCTGCAGGCAATAAGTGGGTCATATGCGGTCAAAGACCGAGCCTGGAAACTTGTTCTGCGAATGTAACAAATTTCAACAATAATCCGAACCCACGCTGCAATCCGCAGTGATTGCAAGGATATTTCGATGCCCAGCAGAGCCACCAAAATCGTCGCCACACTCGGCCCCGCCTCGCAAAGCCCAGACATGCTCGAGGCAATATTGCGTGCCGGTGTCAATGTCGTGCGCCTGAACTTCTCCCATGGTACGGCTCAAGACCACCAAGACCGAGCCCAACTGGTGCGTGAAATTTCTCACAAACTCGGGCGCGAAGTGGCCATCATGGCTGATTTGCAGGGGCCCAAAATTCGGGTAGGCAAGTTTGAACAAGGCAAGGTTGAATTGGTCAATGGTCATTCGTTCTTGCTTGATGCGGCCCGAGACGCCCTAGGGGACGAATCTGCGGTGGGCTTGGATTACAAAGAGTTGCCCCGTGACGTCAAGCCAGGTGACACGTTGCTGTTGAACGACGGCTTGATCGTTTTGGAAGTCACGAAGGTGCATGGCGCGCAAGTTCACACGGTTGTCAAGGTGGGTGGTGAGTTGTCTAACAACAAAGGCATCAACAAGCAGGGCGGTGGTTTGTCTGCCCCTGCCTTAACGGCCAAGGACATGGACGACATCAAGACTGCGATGGCTTTGAAAGCCGATTACGTTGCGGTGAGTTTCCCCAAGTCAGCGACAGACATGGAGTTGGCCAGGCAACTCTGCCATGTGGCCGGTGCGGCCCATGACCACAAGCCGGGCTTGATTGCAAAAATCGAGCGCGCCGAAGCCATCCCCGAATTGGAAGCGATTTTGCGGGCGTCCGACGGCATCATGGTTGCGCGTGGTGATTTGGCCGTAGAGGTGGGCAACGCCGCGGTTCCTGCTTTGCAAAAGCGCATGATCCGCCTCGCCCACCAGCACGACAAAGTGGTCATCACTGCGACCCAAATGATGGAGTCCATGATCCAAAACCCAGTGCCCACACGCGCTGAGGTCAGTGATGTGGCCAACGCGGTATTGGACGGTACAGATGCGGTGATGCTCAGTGCTGAGACGGCGGCTGGTAAATACCCCCTGGAGACGGTGCGAGAGATGGCCGCAATTTGTTTGGCCGCGGAAGCCGCTCATGACGCTGAACTGCATCTAGACATTGATCACAAGACGTTTCGCCGCATTGACCAATCGATTGCCATGGGCGCTTTGTTTACCGCGCACTACTGTGGGGCCAAGGCGATCGTGGCTCTGACGGACTCGGGTTCAACAGCCTTGTGGATGAGCCGATTCAATGTGCCTGTGCCTATTTATGCCATCACGTCCCGCGTGAGTGCTCAAAGGCGCATGGCCATTTTTCGCAACGTGCGCCCATTGTTGATGGATACCAGTGCCGACCGTGACACCGCCCTCAGTGACGCAGAAAAGCACTTGAAGGCTCGCGAGATTGTGCAGTCTGGCGACATTTACGCCATCACATGCGGGGAGCCCATGGGCTCGCCGGGTGGCACGAATATGCTCAAAATGTGCCGAGTCAGCTGAGACAGCGCCACTGTGCTGATCCTTTGATTCGACACCTCGCCCTGCGAATGGGCGTGCTGCGCAATGGCTTCGCTATGGCTTGGGCGCACACGCCAAGCTAAGCAAGGCGAGTTACCGGTTGGTTACAAGCCAAAGCGCATGAGCCTGGCAAGCAGGTAGGTGGCGCTTGGCCGAGAGGTACTGAGCGCCGCCCACAACCCGTGTGCGGTTTGGTTCAACGCCGATTCAAAATGGCCATGGTGATGCGTGACACACACACCAGCTGCTCTTGTTCGTTGTGGATGTGTATTTCCCAGATTTGGCTCGACGCACCTCTGTGCAGGGGCCTTGCAATGCCATGAACCCAGCCAGAACGCACTGCGCGCACATGATTGGCGTTGATTTCTTGACCGGCACACCATTGTTTTTCGGGGTCTAAGGTGGTGGCTGTGGCCATCGAACCGAGTGTTTCAGCCAACAAAACCGATGCGCCGCCGTGCAACAAGCCCATGGGTTGTTTGGTGCGGTGATCCACCGGCATTCGGCCTTTCAAGAAATCGTCGCCGATCTCTGTGAACTCGATACCCAGGCTCTCAATGGCCGTGCCTTTGCTGCGTTGCGCAAGATCATTCAGGTGAGGGGTGTTGAACCAAATGCTCATGGGTTGGACAGCCTTTAGCGAAAGTCAAAAAAGCCGATTGGGTGACACCACAGTGTAAAACGCCCATCGATCGGTTGCGTGTACCGAGGCGACGGCTGTGGCTCCGTGCGGTTCGCAGCGTCAGTTTGGCGCCGACAATGGGCGGCTAAAATACAAAGTTACCAAGCCGTTACATATCAAAAATGTATCGATTTGAACGCATCCACCAGCCTCAACCAAAGGACCCTCATCATGGCTTTAGTCTCAATGCGCGAATTGCTTGATCACGCTGCCGAAAATGGATACGGCATCCCAGCCTTTAATGTGAACAACCTAGAGCAAGTCCAAGCTGTGATGGCAGCGGCAGACGAGACGGGTGCGCCAGTGATTTTGCAGGCCAGTGCGGGTGCTCGAAAGTATGCAGGCGAGAGCTTCATTAAGCATCTGATTCAAGCTGCCATTGAGGCATACCCGCATATCCCACTGGTCATGCACCAAGACCACGGGCAAACGCCTGCGATTTGCCAGGGTGCAATCGACCTTGGATTCTCTTCGGTGATGATGGACGGATCACTGGAGGCCGACGGCAAAACACCGTCCAGCTTTGACTACAACATTCAGGTAACCCGAGAAGTCGTTGAACTGGCCCATCGCGTCGGCGTGACCGTCGAGGGTGAATTGGGCTGCTTGGGGTCTTTAGAGACCGGCGAGGCGGGGGAAGAGGATGGCATCGGCGCCGTCGGCAAGCTGGACCACGACGCCTTGCTGACTGACCCCGAGCAAGCGGCTGAGTTTGTCAAAGCCACGGGTCTGGATGCTTTGGCCATCGCTATTGGTACCAGCCATGGTGCATACAAGTTCACCCGCAAGCCCACTGGTGACATTTTGGCGATCAGCCGGGTCAAAGAAATCCATGCCCGCATCCCCAATACCCATTTGGTCATGCATGGCTCGAGCAGTGTGCCGCAAGAGCTTTTAGAGATCATCCGTGCGCATGGCGGCAAAATGAAAGAAACCTACGGCGTGCCAGTTGAAGAAATTCAAGAGGCTATCAAGCACGGGGTGCGCAAGATCAACATCGACACGGACATTCGCTTGGCGATGACCGGTGCGGTGCGGAAATTCCTAGTTGAAAACCCTGAAAAATTTGATGCCCGCGAGTGGTTGAAGCCTGCCAGAGAAGCTGCCCAGGCGATCTGCCGCCAGCGTTACTTGGAGTTCGGTTGTGAGGGGCAGGGCTCAAAAATAAAGGGTGAAGCGCTGTCTGCTGTGGCTGCTCGCTATGCTCGTGGAGAGCTTCAACAGCGGGTGCAATAACCCCACAGAGTGATATCCCTAGGGTTGGGGTTTTCGTGTCATTTTCGAGTAAGCTAATGTGCTGAATTAAAAATAACTCGGAGACAACACATGGCAGAAACAGACATGGCACGCCCTTGGTTGAACGCTTACCCCAAAGAGGTTCCGGCTGATATCGACGTCAACCAGTTCAGCTCGCTGGTTGAACTGATGGACACCGGCATGAGCAAGTATGCGGACCGAATCGCGTACACGTTCATGGGCGCTGATTTCACCTTTGCGCAAATTGATGAGGCCTCTGCCGCAATGGCGGCCTACTTTCAGTCGCTGGGCCTCAACAAAGGCGACCGCATCGCGATCATGATGCCCAACGTGCCTCAGTATCCAATTGCAGTGGCCGCGGTGTTGAGGGCTGGCTATGTGGTGGTCAACGTGAACCCGTTGTACACGGTTCGCGAACTCAGGCATCAGCTGATCGATTCGGGCGCACAAGCCATTGTCATCATCGAAAACTTTGCGGCCACTTTGCAAGCGTGTATCGCTGACACAGGTGTCAAGCACGTGGTGCTGGCGGCCATGGGTGACCGACTTGGTGCCCTGAAAGGGTTGCTGGTGAACACCGTGGTGCGCAAAGTCAAAAAGATGGTGCCGGAGTTTTCATTGCCGGCAGCGGTGCGCTTCAACGATGCGTTGGCGCGAGGCAGCAAAATGAAGTGGACCCGCCAGACGCTGGGCCCAGACGACGTGGCTGTTTTGCAGTACACAGGCGGCACCACAGGCGTATCTAAGGGTGCAGTCCTGTTGCATCGAAACGTGTCTGCGAACCTTTTGCAGTCCGAGGCGTGGAATGCACCCGCACTCAAAGACATGCCACCAGGTGAGCAACTGGTGAGCGTTTGCGCGCTGCCGCTGTATCACATCTTTGCTTTCACCATCAACATGATGCTGGGCATGCGCATGGGTTGGCGCAATATTTTGATCCCCAACCCACGCGACTTGGGGGGGGTGCTGAAAGAGTTGTCCAAATACAAGGTGCATTCGTTCCCAGCCGTGAATACCCTGTTCGGAGGCCTTGCCAACCACCCAGACTTTGACAAAGTCGACTGGAGCCACCTGCGCGTGAGCTTGGGCGGCGGTACGGCCGTGCAAAGCGGTGTGGCCAAGCTCTGGTTAAGCAAAACGGGGTGTCCAGTTGTCGAGGGCTATGGCTTATCAGAGACATCCCCAAGTGCCAGCTGCAACCCGACAGATAGCAAAGAATTCAGCGGCACCATCGGCATCCCGCTGCCCAACACCTACATGAAGATTCTGGATGACGATGGAAATGATGTGCCGCTGGGGGAACCCGGCGAGATCGCCATCAAGGGCCCGCAGGTGATGGCTGGCTACTGGCAGCGCCCAGACGAAACCGCCAAGGTGATGACTGCGGATGGCTACTTCAGGTCCGGTGACGTTGGCGTGATGGATGAACGTGGCTACTTCAAGATCGTCGACCGCAAGAAGGACATGATTTTGGTTTCGGGGTTCAACGTGTATCCCAACGAGATCGAAGAAGTGGTCTCTAATCTCGACGGTGTGCTCGAGTGTGCTGCGGTTGGGCAGCCCGATGAGCATTCGGGTGAGGCCGTCAAGCTGGTGGTGGTTGCCAAGAGTGATGCGCTCACCGAGCAAGCCGTGCGCGACCACTGTAGGGCCAACCTCACTGGTTACAAGCAGCCCAAAGTGGTTGAGTTCCGCGCTGAACTACCCAAGACACCGGTGGGTAAAATTTTGCGACGCGAGCTGCGCGGCTAAACCCGCCATCCGCAAAAAAAGCAACCCTCGGGTTGCTTTTTTTATTTGAGCCAACCTCTTTTTCGAAAATACAGCATTGGGATCACGGCAGATGCCACCATCAGTGAGAGCGCAAACGCATAGCCGTATTCCCATTGAAGTTCGGGAATGAACCGAAAATTCATGCCGTAAAGGCTGGCGACCAAAGTGGGTGGAAGTAGACAAACGCTGGCCACGGAGAAGATTTTGATGATCTTGTTTTGATTGATGTTGATGAAACCGACGGTGGCATCCATCAAGAAGTTGATCTTTTCAAACAAAAATGCTGCATGGCTATCCAAGCTATCCAAGTCGCGCAAGATTTGCCTCGCGTCTTCGAATTGCTCCGCAGAAAGCAAGCGCGTTCGCATCATGAAGCTAACCCCCTTGCGAGTGTCCATCACGTTGCGGCGAATGCGCCCTGACATGTCTTCGCTTCTGGCGATGGCCGCCAAGACTTGACCTGCCGTGTCGTCGGTCACTTCGGCGGCCAACACGGTCTTGCTGACGTTGTCGAGCTCGTCGTTGATTTCTTCCAAAGTGTCGGCCGAATACTCTGCGTCTGCATCGAATAGCATGAGCAAAACATCTTTGGCGTCTTCAATCAGTCCGGGCATGCGCCGCGCACGCAGCCGCAAAAGTCTCAACACGGGGACGTCTTCTTGGTGAATCGAGAACAAGACGCCATGGCTGCGCTCGCTTCCGCTGCCGCGGTTCAGCACAAACGCTACCCGAGCGGTGTGTGGGTCGTCTTCATCAGCGATCAAGAAGTCCGAACGGATGTGCAACTCGCCGTTTTCTTCTTCGTAAAAGCGCGCGGACTCTTCAATGTCCTCGGCCATGACGTCATCTGGGATTGACAACCCATAGTAGGCTTTGACCCACTGGGTCTCAGCTGCGGTGGCATCGTCTAAATCGACCCAAATGGGCTTGAATTTCTCCAAATCTGCGAGAGACTCGATTTCTTCTTGGTAGAGGCGACCGTTCGCCAGGGTAAATACATTCAGCATGGTGTTTTCCGGTCTGGATTGGGCGCGCAAAAGGCTTGCGCGCACGTCAAATGAATTCAGGCGCTTTCAATGTAGACACCAGAACCCACCACAACCACACTGAGATTAAATCGGCTGCGCAGACTCCATCGACACTGAAAGCGCGCGACTAGGGCTGCTTTCCATGGAGGAACTCCAAAAATGAAGACGGGTGCGATTATCGCATTGTTGGTCGCATTGTTCCCACTCACGCAGCCACTTTGTATCGGGTTGAGTTACATTGCCAAGACTTCTGGAGCCTCACTTGACCACATCGACCACCCTCTCTCTTTCCCCGACCCAAGAGCGGTGGGTGCTGCTGACGCTGGCCGGCGTCCAATTCAGTCACATCTTGGATTTCATGGTGCTGATGCCGTTGGGGCCACAGTTGACGGCATTGTTTCAGATATCGGATGCACAGTTTGGACTTTTGGTATCGGCCTACACCGTCTCGGCGGGTATCTCTGGTTTGTTGGCTTCTGCTTACTTAGATCGGCTGGACAGAAAGCATTTGCTGTTGGGCCTGTACGCGTTGTTTACCCTTGCGACGCTGGCTTGCGCATTCGCACCAAGCTACGTGTGGCTGATGGGCGCGCGCGTGGCTGCCGGTGTGTTCGGAGGCGTGTTGACGGCCTTGACCCACACCATCGTGGGTGACGTGATACCGATTGAGCGCAGGGGCGCAGCGATGGGCCTGGTGATGGCGTCTTTTTCAGTGGCCACGGTTGCAGGTGTGCCTTTGGGGCTGGCTTTGGCAGCGCAGTGGGGGTGGCATGCGCCGTTTTTGATGCTGGCCCTGATGTGCACGCTGCTCTGGGTGATTGCCTTGTTGAGTTTGCCTTCAATCAATGCCCACCTTGGGGCATCTGGGCGTGGAACGATTTGGCGCGAAATCTACGAAACGGCCAGCCACAGAAACCACTTGTGGGCGTACTTGTTGAGTGCTGTGAACATTTTTGGTGGGTTTATGGTGATCCCCTACATCACCATTTACATGCGCTTCAATGTCGGCCTCACGCCAGAAGAAATTCCATACCTGTACTTGGCAGGCGGGGTTTGCACTTTGATCACCGCACGCTGGATCGGTACGCTAGCTGACCGCTATGGCAAGCCCAAGGTTTATCAGGCGTTGGCGTTGATGACGATCGCGCCGCTTTTGGTGCTGACGCATATGCCCGCTGTAAGCCTCTGGGTAGCAGTGCCCGTCAACGCTGTGTTGTTTGTGGTATTGAGTGGTCGGATGATTCCGCTGATGGCCATGCTCACCGCCACCGCGCACCCCAGCCGGCGGGGTACATTCATGGCGCTGAACTCTGCAGTGCAGTCGTTGGCCATGGGATTGGCTGCTTTTTTGGGGGGCTTGTTGATCTCTCGCAATGCCCAAGACCAAGTGGTGGGCTTTGGCTTGAATGGTTGGCTCAGCGTGTTGGCTTTGCTGGCCTCGCTGTGGCTGGTCAACCGCATCATCATGCACCACAACCTGCCATCTGCGCCACCCCCACACAAAATATGACTGTTCTGGCGGGGCATAGGCGCACGCCTTGATCAAAGTGGTAAAGCGTTGCATGATGGATTCGACAGAACCGGCGGTCGATTCTGTCGCTACCCAGTTCAAGGAGGTTGCATATGAACTTGACAATCAGCGGACACCATTTGGAAGTCACCCCAGCCCTGCGCAACTATGTCACCCAAAAGTTAGACCGAATATCGCGGCACTTTGACCAAGTGGTTGACATCAAGGTGCTGTTGACCGTGGACAACCTCAAAGAGAAAGACTTGCGCCAGAAGGCCGAATGCAACATCCACGTCAAGGGTCGAGACCTTTTCGCCGAGAGTGCGCACGCTGATTTGTATGCTGCTGTCGATGACTTGGCAGACAAACTGGACCGCCAAGTCCTCAAGTACAAAGACAAGACACAAGACCACCAGCACATCGGTGCCAAATACCTGATGTAGGATGATGACCACTGCGGGTTGCAGACCCTGTCATTTGAGGTCAAAATTCGCATCACTTCAGCAAAGCCACCCATTTCGGTGGCTTTGTCTTCTTTGTATTCAATCTGGTCATTGTGGTCGCATCTGGGACCCGATAGAGGACAACCATGAACCGTCTTTCAGCCATATTGCCACTTGAGCAAGTGTTGGTTGGTGTGGAAACCACCAGTAAGAAGCGTGCCTTTGAAGAGGTGGGCCTGTTGTTTGAAGCCGAGCATGGCCTGAGTCGCTCACTGTTGACAGATAGTTTGTTCGCCCGTGAGCGGCTGGGCTCGACAGGGCTTGGCTATGGGGTTGCTATTCCGCATGGCCGGATCAAGGGCCTCAAGCAGCCTATGGCTGCCGTTTTTCAATTGCAAGCCCCCATCCCATTCGACGCACCAGATGAAAAGCCTGTGGTGTTGATGATTTGCCTTTTGGTCCCAGAAGCAGCCACACAGAAACACTTGGAAATACTCTCTGAAATTGCGGAGATCTTGAGTGATGCCGAATTGCGAGAGCAAATGAAGGTCGCCGCTGACCGAGAAACCTTGCATCAATTGATTGCCAACTGGCAATCTGCCCACACGGCAGCCGCATGAGACCCACCGCCATCAGTGCGGATGTGCTGTTTGAACACAACCGCACGCGACTGAAGTGGCACTGGCTAGAGGGGCTATCGGCCTCTGAGCGAGATTTTGACCAAATGGCCATTCGAGCGGCCCGCTCAGGTGCCGATTTGGTGGGTCACTTGAACTACATCCACCCCTACCGCATACAAGTGCTGGGCGAGCGTGAGGTGGCCTATCTTTCGCGAGGAACCGAAGAGGACTGCGCCAGACGGGTTTCTCGCATCGTCACCCTCGAGCCGCCCGCATTGGTGCTTGCGGATGGCCAAGTGGCACCACAGCAATTGCTGTCGATGTGCGCTCGCGCAAACCTTCCGCTGTTTTCGACAGATGAGTCGGCCGCTTTTGTGGTCGATGTCTTGCGAGCTTATCTGTCCAAACACTTCGCTGAGCGTGACACTTTGCACGGCGTCTTCATGGACATCCTAGGGCTAGGCGTTTTGATCACGGGTGAGTCGGGCTTGGGCAAGAGCGAGCTTGGTCTGGAGTTGATTTCTCGTGGTCACGGACTGGTGGCAGACGACGCAGTGGACTTTTTTCGCATCAATCAGACCACCATTGAAGGGCGCTGTCCTGATTTGCTGCGCAATTTGCTCGAAGTCCGAGGTATCGGTTTGCTAGACATCAAAGCCATCTTTGGTGAAACAGCCGTGCGGCGCAAAATGCGGCTGAAACTGATTGTGCACCTGGTGCGCAAGGAAACCCTCGAGCGAGACTATGAGCGCATGCCCCATGAGGCGCTTTACAAAGAAGTGATCGGCGTTCCGGTGCGCATGGCTGTGATTCAAGTGGTTGCCGGTCGCAACATTGCTGTCTTGGTTGAGGCGGCAGTGCGCAACACCATTCTGCAGTTGCGGGGCATTGATACCTACCAAGAATTTCTCGAGCGGCAGCGCGTGGCGATGGCCAACGGCGTGGCGGATTAACAATCGCCTGCTCTAGGCCCGCCCGCCAGGGCGTTCAAATGCGCTGCAGCAAGCCTTCTAATGCGGCGATGGCGGTTGCGTTTCGCACATCCGCTCTCCCACCTTGAAACAGCACGCGCGTCGACTCCACGGCCTCCGCAGTGCACCAAGCCAAGCACACAGTGCCTACAGGCTTGTCTGGACTGCCACCGCCCGGTCCAGCGATGCCAGTGACCGCGACAGAGACGTCTGCGTTCGAGCGAGCGCGTGCGCCCCGAGCCATGGCCTCTGCGACTGCTAGACTGACGGCGCCATGCTGCCTCAGTGTGTCGGCTTCAACTCCCAAGTGTTGCTGCTTGGCGAGGTTGGAATAGGTTACAAAGCCGCATTCAAACCAATCTGAAGATCCTGCTAAATCGGTGCAGGCAGCAGAGATCAGGCCACCGGTGCAGCTTTCGGCAGTGGCGAGTCTCCACTTTTTGGCCAAGAGTTGCGCCGCCAACTGCTCGACGTACTCAGAGAATTGATTCATCCTGTCACCCTATGTATCGCCGCCAATGCCAGCAGGGTCATCCCTGCGGCCACAAAATCGTCGAACATCACGCCCCAAGCGCCGCGCCATCCGAATCCCTTGAAGTGGCGATCAGCCCAGGCTGTGGGCCCCCACTTCACGGCGTCAAAAAATCGAAAAAGACCAAATGCCACGGCTTGCTCTACCCAAGTGGCAGGGCCAAGCACCCACAAAACCAACCAAAAAGCCAGGATCTCATCCACCACGATATGGCCTGAGTCTGCTACCCCAAGGTGCTCGGATGTCAGCTTGGAGGCCCACCACCCCAATAGCGTACCGCTGACCAACAAAAAAAACCAATGGGTGTCTGTTGCACCGTGGTCCAGCAACACAAAGGTCAGCCATGCCCACAAGGTGCCTACCGTTCCGGGGGCTTTGGGACTAAGCCCCGAGCCAAAGCCCAAGGCAATCATGTGTGCCGGGTGTGCCATTAGAAATCGATGGTTGGGTCGCATGTCTGAATCTGGATGTCTTGGAACGGGAAGAGGCGCTTGTCTAGGCTTTCTGAAACTTGGGCCTAAAGGTGGTGTGAAAAATGGTCAAACCCTGGCTCTACGGTATCGCAGGGCTCCCCGTGTGCATCCAAAAACGTCGCGACCCCCTCACTTAAGGTTCCAGGGGCCTTCATGTGACCGATGCGTGTGAGGGGCACGCCAAGCTGCACTGCGAGGGCTTGCAAAGCGCTGCGGTGTTGTGGATGGGCGCAAAAAAGCAACTCGTAGTCATCGCCACCACTGGCGGCGAACGGGTGGCTTTGGTCGCCCATACAAGCCAAAACAGCGGGTGCAACGGGCAGTTGAGGCAACCAGATTTCCGCGTGGCAGTGGCTTGCTTTGGCGAGGTGGCCCACATCGCCGCTTAAACCATCACTCAAGTCCATCGCGGCACTCGCGATGCCTCGCAGAGCCAGGCCTAAATCAACACGCGGGGTGGGGAGGTCCATGGCCGTGAGTCCCTGCTGTATGGCATCCGCGGGCAGGCCTTCAGGCAATCGCCCCTGGCGATGCCACAAACCCAAACGCGCACCACCCAAGCGGCCACTGACATAGAGGTCATCACCAACTTGGGCTGTGTCGCGCCTCAGCGCCAAAGTTTCTGGGACTTGCCCCATGACAGTGATGCAGATATTGAGTGGACCGCGCGTGGTGTCACCACCGATCAGTTCACAGCCATGGGTATCGGCCAACGTTCGCATGCCGCCTGAGAACGCTTGCAGCCAATCGATGTCGATGCTGGGTAGCGCCAGCGACAATGTGAAATGTCTGGGCCTTGCCCCCATGGCGGCCATGTCGCTGAGGTTGACGGCCAAGGCTTTGTGGCCGAGCGCGCGAGCGTCGGCTCCTGCAAAAAAATGTCTGCCTTCCACCAACATGTCTGTCGATACCGCCCACGCTTGACCAGCGGCCGGCAGACACAAGGCAGCGTCATCTCCCACACCCAGGTGTGTCGTGGGCGTAGGCCAGTTGAAAAACGCACGGATGGCGTCAAACTCATTCATGAGTGAAGCAGTCAAATGGTGGCAGGTGCCCACATGATAAGCGGCACGAGCCGACATTTGTCACCCCGTTGGTGCTGTCGCATAATCAAGATTTCCTCGGTCATTTGCTTGGCCTCAACCACTCTTGATACCCACATGAATACGCCCACATTTCGCATCGCTCCATCTATTTTGTCGGCAGACTTTGCCACTTTGGGCCAAGAGGTTCGCCAAGTGATTGCGGATGGTGCCGATTGGATCCACTTCGACGTGATGGACAACCACTACGTGCCCAATTTGACTTTCGGCCCCATGGTTTGCCAAGCTCTGAAACCTCACGCTGTGACGCCAAGCGGCGCGGCAGTGCCCATTGATGTTCACCTCATGGTGCAGCCTGTGGATGCGTTGGCCGAGGCTTTTGCAAAAGCGGGCGCTGATTTGATCAGCTTTCACCCAGATGCCAGCGCGCACGTGCATCGTTCGATTCAAGCCATCAAGGCCATGGGTTGCCAAGTGGGGCTGACTTTCAATCCTGCTGAACCACTGGACGCACTGGACTGGGTGATCGATGACATCGACTTGATTTTGATCATGAGCGTCAACCCAGGTTTCGGTGGTCAAAGTTTCATTGACTCATCTTTGCGCAAAATTGAAGCCGCTCGAAAGCGCATTGACGCCTGTGGCAAAGACATTCGCCTTGAGGTCGACGGTGGCATCAAAGTTGACAACATCGCAAAAGTGGCGAGCGCTGGCGCAGATACATTTGTCGCAGGGAGCGCCATTTTTGGCCAGCCCAGCTACCGAGATGTCATCACCGCGATGCGCGGCGAATTGTCGAAGGTGGGCTGAATCTGGTTGCCTCAGTCGAATAGTGACCATGCCGCGTTGGGGGCTCTATCGTTTGAGTCACAATGCCCGTTTGAGTAGGTTGTCAACAACTTGACAAAGGGGCAAGCCGCATGGCCAAGCAATTTGATTTGATCGCATTTGACTGGGATGGGACCCTATGGGACTCCACGGCTGCCATCACTCGGTCCATCCAAGCGGCGGTGTTTGACGTGACGGGCGAGAGGCCGACCCAAGAGCGCGCTTCTTATGTGATTGGTTTGGGGCTGAAGCACGCCCTGATGCACGTCGCCCCGCAACTCAATGAAAGCCAGTACCCCGAGTTGGGCGCACGGTACCGCCATCACTTTGGGCGTGAAATGTTCAAGGTCCAGTTGTTTGACGGCATTTTGAATTTGCTGGATGCGCTTCACCAAAACGGCCACCAATTGGCCGTAGCGACTGGAAAATCGCGCGCTGGTCTCAATGAGGCTTTGCAAGCTGTCGAGCTCAAAGGAAAATTCCACGGGTCGCGCACAGCGGATGAAACGCGTGGCAAACCGGATCCGTTGATGCTGCACGAACTAATGGAAGAGTTCGATGTCCAGCCCTCTCGCACACTCATGATTGGTGACACCAGCCATGACCTGCGCATGGCCAGCAATGCTGGGTGTGCTGCACTTGGCGTGACCTATGGCGCCCATGACCGGTCG
>Ga0181560_10002211_pt1 | contig 18135 bp, 13 predicted proteins | sample 011ome_20_FD_133751 | JGI IMG/M metagenome (GOLD analysis project Ga0181560, IMG submission 133751) | Coastal salt marsh microbial communities from the Groves Creek Marsh, Skidaway Island, Georgia - 011509CT metaG (megahit assembly) | ecosystem: Environmental > Aquatic > Marine > Intertidal...
GACGCCGCCAACCGCGTCGACTACGCGCTCTTCAGCGGCGGCGGACGCGTGGTGGGGCACAGCGCGTTGTCCCCCCTGGTGGCGCGCGCGGAGGGGCCGCTGACGCACGCGCTCAAGTCCATCCGCGGGGGCGTGCACCCGCGCGCGGACGAGTGGGTGTTGTCGGGCGGCTTCAACGAACCGAACGCGGGCGAGTGCCTGGCGCTGCGCGGCGACCGCGGACACGTGGACGTGCGCCTGCGCGAAGCCGTTTTCGTAAACGCGGTGACGGTGGAGCACGTGCGCGGCGACGTCGCGTATGACTTGAGCAGCGCGCCCAAGGTTCTGGCGGTGCTCGGGTGGAACCGGACCCGGGAACCGCCGGCCTTTTCTGAGAAGGGCGATATGGAAAGATCCGCAAAGAGTCTGCACGACTTCACGCGCGGCGGCGAGTACTTGCGGTACGAGCTCAAGAGCTCAGAGCTTTCGCGCGGCGCCGCGCAGACGTTCGCGTTTCACGCGACGCGCGCGCGCGCGGTGGACCACGTGCGGTTCGAGGTGCGGAGCAATTACGGAAACGCCGAGTACACGTGCCTGTACCGGCTGCGCGTGCACGGCGCGCCCGTCGCGAAGCCCGCGAAGGTGGAGTACGACTAGAAAACGCGACTAGAAAACGCGACGCGCTTCGCGTCGCGTCGAGAGAGGTCAAACCACAGTGAAGAAGGTGGTACTCCTTTTAACCGCGTCTAGTACGTAACGCGCGTCGCGTTCGTTATTCGTCGTGAATATTTCGCGAATAGACTACGTATTTCCCTCTCGAGGCTCTTCCTCCGGCGCGGGCGCGACGCGGTTGCGCTTGCCGCCGTTCGGCTTCGCGCACGCACCCGGACCGCCGACGGGCGAGGTGGGCTCCGAGCCCCCGAACACGGACCCCGCGCGCGATCCGCCGGGCGAGCTGCCGGCGTTGGAGATGAACGAGCCGACGCGGCTCATGCGCACCGCCGCCGCCGCCGCCGCCGCGCGCGCGCCGGCGGCGAGCGCGCTGCCCGCGCTGTTCGCCGTGCCCTGCAGCACGTTCGCGAAGTCGCGATAGGTCGCCTTGCGCGTGCTCTGCCGCGCGACGCGGATGTTCAGCTCCTCCAGCGCGCGCACGCGCGTCTTGAGCGGCGTCAAGAAATCGCCGTCCCCGCCGCCGGGCGCCGCCGGGTCCGGCGACTTGGCGAAGGAAAACTCCGCGCCGTCTCGTCCCATCCCCACCGCCTCCGCGGCTTCCCTCTCGATGTCACCCAGCCCCAGCCCCAGACCCAGCCCGCCGGGCGTGCTCTTCGTGCGCCTGTGCTTCGGCGTAAACGCGGCGACGCCCCCTACCTCGCCCGGCGCCGAGCCCGCGCCGAGGGGCCCGCCCATGTTGCCCGGCGCCTCGCTCGCGCGCGGTTGCTTCTTCTTTTCGCCAGACAGCTCCGCGCTCCCCCCGCGGAACAGCGCGCCCAGGTTCAGCACCCCCAGGCCCGCGCCCGCCTTGGAGCCGCCCTTCACGGAGTTCCCGCGCGACGCGGGCGACGCGATCATCTTCTTCAGCGACCGGACCGCGGCGTTCCCGCGGTGGCTCCTCAGCCCGAGCGCCTCCGCCTCGAGCTCGGCGTCTCGCAGCTCGCGCCGCGCCGCGGCGAGCTCCTCCGCGACGAGCGCGCTGTTTTTCTGGAACACCGGCTGGTAGTTGGTGGCGAGCATGCGGTACGCGGACACGTCCGCGGGCGCGAACGTCCAGCCCAGCTTCCACGCGCACGCGCTGTACACGAACAGCGTGGCGACCTGCGTCGCCTGGTAGAACACGGGCACCGCCGCGGCGCGCGCCGGCGCCGGCGACGCGAGCGCGACGCTCAGCGCGAGCGCGGTGTTTTGGTACACCGTCTCGATGCCCACGCTCACGACCTGCGGCTTCGTGAGCCCGGCTGTGCGCGCGGACGCGGTGGCCAGCCCGATGCCGAACACGCACGGCGCGGCGCAACCCACGAAGAAGTTCCAGGGCTGCGCGAAGAGGCCGTCCCGCGACCCGGACGTGCTGGCGAGCCCGAGCGCGATGAGGCTGAGGCCGGCGACGTTGGCGAGGGTGTGGAAGACGTGTCTCCTGGACGGCAGCTTGCTGCTGGCGAGGAGCCCGGCGCCTATGCCGCACACCACGATGGCGACGGCGACGCTCAAAGGGCCGTACTCGATGTCTATGTTGGTGGAGCCCGTGGCGTTGAGGTAGATGGCGAGGTTGAGCGGGAGCATCACCACCGAGGCGATCGAGGAGACGGTGGTCATCGCCACGCTCAGCGCGAGGTCGGCGTTGAACAGGAAACACCACCAGTTGCTGTAGCTGCCCCCGGGCGAGGACGTCGTGAGCAGCAGAATCACGGCCTCGATGCCCCGGTTGGCGTCCCCGGGGCCGCTGGTCAGAGACGCGAGGTCGAACGCCTTGACCGCGCAGAACCCGAGGAACGGGAGCATCACGAACTGCCCGAAAAAGCCGAGCGCGAGCGCGCGCTTCTCCTTGAACTGCTTCCGGAACTCGGCGTGGTCCACCGTGCCCGCGAGCCCGAAGATGAGCAGGAAAAGCAGCACGTACGACACCGCCGAGCGCACGACGCGCGCGTCGGACGTCATCGTCCCAGGAGGCACGCCGGCCTCACGCCCGAGGGTCCGCTCAACTCAACCTCACACGTCTGGTCTCGCGTGCGTTCGTTATTTTTCGCGGCCCGATCTCGGTGCGCGTCGACCCCCGCGCCCGCGCCCAAGCGCGCGTCGCCCGACGCGGCCGCGGGAGGGACGAAACGAGACCACCTGCGCGCCGCGCGCGCGTCTCTGCGGCTCTCTTGTCACCGAGCCAGCCTTCACCGCGTCTCGCGCCGAAACCGTTGCGAACGAAGAAGCGCCGATTTTGGTCCAACAGATTTTTCATTCCCGCGGCGGACAGGCGTTCGCGCCATCGCGCGAGCGTATCGATCAGAATCGAGGCTTCCAAGTGCACTCAGTCGGCACTCTCAGGCATAAAACGACTACGCGAAGCGGATAGTACCGCCGCGCCTCCTCCTCCTCCTTCACCCTCACGCGAACCAGGTGTCCGGGCTGGTCTTGGGCGCGTCCGGCGAGGCGACGATCTCCACGACTCGGTTCGACGCGTTTTTGGCGAAGAGCGCCTCGACGCACACCGCGGCGACGGTATCGCGCGAGATCTCTCGCCCCGGGTCGGTCGGCAGCCCGAACGTCGTGTCCTCGCCTCGCACGATCACCGGACCCGTGACGCTCTCGGGCTCGTTCGACAAGCCGCCCGGCCGGACGATGGTGTAGTCCAAACCGGAACCGCGCAAGTTAAGCTCCGCCGCGAGCTTCTCATCCAACACACCCCCGAGCGCGTTCAGGAACTTGTAGTTGTCGTTGTCCGCCTGCCCGGCGGCGCGCGCGTTGGTCAAGAGCGACGTGACCAGGACAAACTTCTTCACCCTTCCGCCCTTCGCGGTACCCGCCGCGGCGACGAGGTTATCCGTCCCGACGTGGTCCACCTTCGCGGGGTTGTCCTTCTTGAAGTTGAGCGAGGGCGTGAACCCGGTGCAGCACACCACGGCGCTCGCGCCGGCCATCGCCGAGGCGATGGAATCGGGGTCCAGCACGTCGAGGGCCACGAGCTCGGCGCCGGCGGCTTCCATGCCCAGCGCGCGCATCTTCTCGGGCTTGCGCGACGCCGCGCGCACGGCCACGCCGCGCGCGCGGAGCTGCTCGACGACGCGGCGGCCGGTGTTACCGGTCGCGCCCACCACCAAAACGGGGCCGTCGCTCGCGCCGGCGAGCGGCTCCGCGGCCGCGGGCTGCGCGGCGACGCCGACGTCGACCGCGGCGAGAAGAGAGGCGACGACGCCGGCGGAGATGGCATCGCGCCTCCCCACGACGCGCGGGTCGTCGGCGGGCGCGGCCGCGCAACGCGCGGGCGCTACGCGGCGGGTGGACCGCGCCGCGGCGGGCGAGACGCGCGCGCGCGTCAGGAGGCTCGCGGGGTGGGGGCACAGCGACGCCATCGTGAGGTGCGCTGGCGGTTGTGTTATCCAGACGTCTCAGCGGCTCTCAGCTATACGTGAGGGCGCGCGTCGAAGTTGGAAAACGCGTAACGCGAAGGGTGCGGCTCGACGAAAACGAACGGCGTTTGCTGGAGAAGACGCGGGGCGTTCGGCCGTCCACTCTGCCGAGCGCCGGCCCGCGCTCGCCGCCGCCGCGTCCCGCGCGAGCCGCGCGGCATGACCGCGGACGCGTCCGGCACCGAGCCCGGCGGCGAAGCCGAGGAGGACCACTCGCGGGCCTCCGACCGAAACGACAAACGTGACGCCTCGGCTTCGGATCTGCCGACCGAGCCCGGCTCGGACGCCGCCTCCGCCGGGGCCTCCGCGATGCCCGACTTCGCGCGCCACCTGCACCCCGTGGCCGAGCGCGTGAGGGGCGCCTCGGAGAAGCTCGCCGCCACCTTCAACGAGCGCGTCGTGCCTTCCACGTCGCGCAGCCTGGACGACGCCAAGCACGGCTGGCGCACGCGCGTCGCGCCGAGCATCGAGAGCGGGGGCGCCGCGGTGGCGTCTTTCTTCGGCGCCGTCACCGACGCGGCGCGCCAGACCAACGACAAGCTCAAGCGTTCGAACTCGCGCGAGGCGTTCAAGAGCTTCGGCGAGATGGGCGACGGGCTGTCGCGGCGCGCGGCGACCGCGATGGACACCATAAAGGAGGGCACGAGGGAGCTGCGGTTCGGCGTCGCCGACCTGATGACCCGCGACCCGCTCACCGCCGCCGCCGCCGCCGTCGACGCATCGCCGCCGGCGGAGCGCGGAGCGGAAAGCGCGTCGACGCTACGCGACCGCGAACGCGCGAACGCCACGAACGCCGCGAACGCCGCGAACGCCGCGAAAGCGCCTTCGTTCGGAGAAGGTGAAAAAAGCAAACGCGCGGTTTCTTCAGAGACGGACGACCGAGACGGCGCTCTGCTCGGCGTCGCGCTCGAGGCGCGCGCCGCGTCGGACGCGCGCGTCGCGCCGACGCCGTACGTCGTCATGGCGACGTGCCAGTGGCTCGGCGCGTCGCGCGCCTTTCTCGAGACACCAGACGCGCTTTCGATTTCGATCGACGAGCGGGACGAGCGCGTCGGCGGCCGCCGCGGCGGCGCGAACGAAAAAAAAAGCGCGCGCGAAAGCGCGTCGGATTCTGTATCGACATCGAGCGACACGAACGATGAAGCCTCGAGGCTTTTGGAGTCGTTCCGAACAAATCCGACGCATCTCATCGGCCCAGACGTCGCGCCGCGTTTCGTGCTCGCCGCGCTCTGGCGGTACCTGGAGTCCCTTCCCGAGCCGCCCGTCGCCTTCTCTCTGTACGCCGCGCTCGCGCGCGAGTTTTCCGCGGACGCGCCCGAGCGCGAGAAGAGCGACGCCGCGGAGGCGCTCGCGGGGCTCCTGCCGCCCGCGCGGAGAGCGGCGCTGGAGTGCGTGCTCGGACTGGCGGCGCGCGTCGTCGCCGCTCAATCGCGTCGCGGCGACGACGCGTCGGAGGCGGCGGCGGCGCGACGCGCGGCGAGCGCGGTGGCGCCGAGAGTGGCGTGGCCGAGAGCGGGGCGGTTGTCGCCGGAGACGACGAGGCGGGCGTTCGACCCCTCGACGGTCCTCGACCCCTCGAGTCCCTCCGACCGCGCGGCGCGCGAGGCACGCGCCGTCGCCGGGTGCGTCGCGCGGCTCATTCGGCGGCGCGTCGCCGATGTGGCGACCGAAGGCGAGAAACGCGCCGCGACGTAATAAAACGCCGCGCGAAACAAACGCCGATATACAAGCCTCAGCTCTCGCCTCTCGTATTCGTCGATACTCGTATTACTCGCGCGTCGTTAAAGTGTTTCGTGTTTCGTACAGAACCCGCGGAGACGTCAGAATTACAACCGATGTTCTTTTCGCAAAGAGCCTCGCGCCTTCGCAAAGAGCGTCGCCGCGGGCGTCGGAGTCGCACGGAAGAACGCTACATATACCAACCGCGTTCGGCGCGTCGGCGCGACGCGGCGGGCGCGTCGTCGGCGTCGCGCCGACGCGAGTCTCTGTTTCGAATTCGCGCGGCGCGAAAATCAGAACAGAGACGTCTTCTTCATGATGCGGAAGAACTCCTCCTCGTTCACTTCGCCGTCGCCTCCCTGTCGGCCTCGTCGATCATCTCCTGGAGCTCCTCGTCCGTCATGTTCTCGCCGAGCTCCTTCGCCACGCGCTTGAGGTTCTTGAAGGAGATCTTGCCGGTTTCGTCGTCGTCGAACAGGCGGAACGCCTTCATGATCTCCTCGCGGGAGTCGCGCTCGCCCATCTTGGCGGTCATCATCTGCAGGAACTCCTCGAAGTCGATGGTGCCAGAGCCGTCCTTGTCGATGTCGGAGATCATCTTCTTGATCTCCTCCTTCTTGGGCTCGAAGCCGAGCGCGCGCATGGCAACCTTCAGCTCCTTGGCGTCGATGGTGCCGGAGCCATCCGTGTCGAACAGGTCGAACGCCTCGCGGATCTCCTGCTTCTGCTCCTCGGTGAGGCCGGAGGAGCGGCCTTTGCCCTTGTCGCGGCGAGCGGAACCAACAGCCTGTGAACGGAGGCGTGATCGCGCGTGGAGGAGCGATGGGGGTCGCGTCAGCGACGGTTTCGACGCGAAGGCGAAGCGAGAAAGAAAAAAAAAGGCGCGCGCTCAAACCGAGAAAGGCGGGTTCGACCGACGTTCCCGTCCGGACGAACGGGGCCGTTGAGCGGCGATCGTCGGAATTGCGGAAATTCGGCTCGCGACGCACGCCGAGGCGAGCCGTCGCGAGCGACGCGCGTCCGTTTCGCGCGCGCGAACGCCGTGATCAACGCGGTCGGAAGCGACTCGCGCCGGTGCGCGCGTCGGTTCGCCCCGCGCGCGCGCGTGCGTGCCGTTCGACGGCCCCCAAATATCGGTCAACAACGGATTTCCCGCTTCAAACTTCAAATAGAGGCCCGAGGAAAAAGACAGCGCGAGCGCGGAAGGGCGCGCGCGGAGAGGCGCCACCGCTCGGCCGCGTCCGAACGCGCGCCAGCTCGCCGCATCGCGAGGAGGCACAGTCGCGCGCGCGCGGTGGGGCGCGCACGCGCGTCGCGCGCGTCGCGAGGGCCCGCACGCGGTCGAATGGCACGGAGATACGCGACGCGGGAAGGCTCGTCTGCGCAGATCCCGGCGATGTCGCGTGTGTGCCGAATCGCGACGCGCGCGCGCGCGTCGATCGCGCCCGCGGCGCCGCGTCGTGCCGAACGTGCGCTTTGGGGCATCCGAGAGGGAGACGCACCATTGTAGTAGTGGGGTGTGTTGACGAGTTGCGTGCGGAAACGCGTGTGTCTGTGATTGGGCGTACGACGATTGCGACGCTTTCCTTCGCCTGCGAAAACCAACAATGGAGCGCGTTCATATGGGCTTTTTAGTCTGAACAAAACTTCCCGCTTCAAACGGACCGATCGGTCGCTTTTTCACCGGATTTCGAATGATCGAATCGGCGACACGGCGAGCGAAATTCAAGTTCGGCTGCCTCGAGAAAACACCATCGGGGGTGGGCACACCTGGCGATCGCCCGGGCGCAGTGAGACGTGCGCGGCGACGGGCGCGGTTCTTGGTCCCGAGAGGCGCGACAGAAGGCGACCGTCCCACTGGGATCCCGCTGGGTGTGCGAGCGCGAGAGGCTCTGCTTTGCGCGATGCCTCCCAAGAAGCCGGGCGCGGGGGACAAGAACCTGAAGTCCAAGTCCCCGGCGGAGTTTTTCCTGGACAACAAGGGCATCGCGGGGTTCGAGAACGCGGGGAAGTCGTTGTACACGACGCTCCGCGAGTTCATCGAGAACTCGCTGGACTCCGCGGAGTCCATCGGCGTGCTCCCCGACGTGGACATCGCGGTCGAGGAGGTGACGCTGGGCGAGTACGAGGACAAGATCGGACTCAAGGCGCACGTGCGGAAGGACAACGCGCTGTACGCGGATTTCGAGACGGAGAGGGAACGCGCCAAGCGGCTCGCCGCGGAGGCGAAGAAGTCCGCGCAGGAGGCGAAGGCCGCGGAGGCGCTCGCCAAGGCTGCGGCCAAGGGAGGCAAGGGTCCGAAGGGCGCGGGCAAGGGCACGAAGGACTCGGGCGATAAACGCGATGCGGGGCGGGGCAAGACGTTTTTCCGCATCACCGTGAAGGACAACGGCAAGGGCATGCAGCACGACGACATCCCGAACATGCTCGGCAGGGTGCTGAGCGGGACGAAATACGGTGTTCGGCAGACGCGCGGGAAGTTCGGGTTGGGATCCAAGATGGCCCTCATTTGGTCCAAGCAAACCACCGGTTTACCCATCGAGATCATGTCCGCGCAGCCGAAGCAAAAGTTTGTGTCGCGGTACGTGCTCGACATCGACATCGAGCGCAACGAGCCGAATGTGCACTCGGCGGAGAAGATCGATAACCCCGGGGACTGGCACGGCGCTGAGCTCTCGGTGATCATCGAGGGCAACTGGACCGCGTACAGGAACAAAGTGCTGAGCTACCTGCGGCAGCTCGCCATCGTCACGCCGTACGCGCAGTTCCACTTCAAGTACGTCTCGGCGGGCTCGGACGCGCGCGGGAACGTCGACGCGATGTTCCGCCGGCGCACGTTGGTGATGCCCTCGCCGCCGCTCACCACGAAGCACCACCCGAGCGCGGCGAACGAGGACCAGCTGTTAGTGAAGACGCTGCTGTCGCAGACGAAAGAAAAGACGCTCGTCAACTTCCTGCACAAGGAGTTCACGTCCATCGGCAAGGAGCACGCGACGCGGCTCGTCGCCGAGCTCGGGAAGGGGTTCGACCCGAACCAAGCCCCGCGAGACGTCACGGAGACGCAAGCCACGCGCGTGCAGCAGCTGCTTTCGTACGCGCGCTTCGCGGATCCGAGCGGGGACTGCTTGTCGCCCGCGGGGGAGTACAACTTGCGGCTCGGGATCATGAAGGAGCTCGCGCCGGACTGGATCGCCTCGTACGTGGGCGGCGCGCTGGCGTGCGGCGGGCACCCGCTCATCGTGGAGGCGTGCGTCTCGCTCGGAGGCAAGGACGTCAAAGCCGGGCACAACGTGTTTCGCTTCGCCAACCGCATCCCGCTCCTGTTCGAGGGCGGGTCGGACGTGGTGACGCGGTGCGTCCAGCGCCTGAACTGGGGCTCGTACAAGATCGACAAGAACAACGACAAGATCGGCGTGTTCGTCTCCATCGTGTCCACCAAGATCCCGTTCAAGGGCACCTCCAAGGAGTACATCGGCGACGACAACGTCGAGATCGCGGAAGCCGTCGACCGCGCCATCCGCGCCTGCGCCACGCAGCTCAAGGGCAAGATCACGCGCGCGCAGGCGGCGAAGGAGCGCCGCGCGCGCAAGAAGGTGCTGTCGCGGTACATTCCGGACTGCGCGCGCGCCATCGCGGCGATGTTGGAAGTCTCCGCGCACGCTGCGCAGCCGCCGTCGAAGCGCGCGCGGCACGGCGCGGCGGTGACGAGCGCCGCGCTGGGCAGCAACGGGGGCAAGCTCTGGGCGGTGGACCCGCGATGGGAAGCGGACGTGTTGGGGCGCGTGCGCGAAGGGCGCGTGACGCTGGCGACTGTGCAGCGGCGTTTGGAGGAACACGTCGAGCGCATCGACTCGGAGCAGGCGTTGGAGTACTCCATGCAGAACAAGGAAGGACTGAGCGAGGCCATGCACCTCATGCCCGCCGGGTCGGCGCACGCGTTTTCGCACATCATGTACCACCCGACGTGCGCGTTCCGCCTGCTAGACGCCGCGACGCCGCGGTGATGAGAAGACGTTTTTAGTTTTTTCGCGAAATCGCGCCGTCGACGAGCGCGCGATAGTCGAAAGAACACCGTCGATGACCGTCGTCAAAAACCCACGCGAAGCGTACTTCGCCTCGACCGCGCTACACGCACTCCTAATTACCACGTTCCCGGCGCGAACTCGCTGGGGTTTCTGTACTTTTCGTAGTCCCACGACGTCGCCACCGCGAACGGCTCCGAGATTTCCGGCGGCTTTCCGCTTTCCACCTTGGCGATCTGGAACTTGTTCATCATCGACTTGTCGCGCATCACGCACGCCCGAAGCGCGTCCTCCATGAGCGCCCTCGCCTCCGCCTCGGACATGTCGTCCGTGTGTTTCTCGCGGAACAGCGGCCGCGCCATGTGATTCCCGAACCCCGCGGCGAGGTGCGAGTCCGCGTAGTGCTGCCCGATCATGCCCACCGTCCCGAGAAACGACGTCCCGTCCTTCTTCACCCCCGCCACGACCAGCGAGTTCCACAGAGGGTCGAACTTGTTCCGCCGGTTGTACATGACGCGCGTGAGGTACGCGTAGATCTCCTCGGGGGAGAGCTGCTTGCCGTCGTCCTCGCAGAAGTCCGCCGTGTTCAGCTCCTCGAGCAGGGTCATGATGTAGTCGAAGTCGCTGAGCTCGCCCGTGAACCCGATCACTGTCGAGGCGTTCACCGCGCGCATCCTTTGCAGGTTCTTGTACCGCTTCGTCGACCCGTAAGAGCCTGCGCGAGTCGTCATCGAGGCGGGCCAAACAGGTGAGTCAACACGCGCGAAACGCGGTTGGGTGTCGCGGGGATGAGACGTTCGAGGGGTTCGGGGGGTTCTCGAACAACCCGCGCGCGCGACGAGCGCGAAAAACGAAAAACGCGACCGGTCATTTAGGGTTGTTCTCCACCGCGGTTGGACGAGACACCGTCACCGACGCGGGCTGGTTTTCCGACGAGGATCTCGGTCGAGATCTGGTCTCGTCGCGGGACGCACCGAGGGTATCGCACGCGATCATCACGCCGTCCTTGTACTTCAGTCCCAGTACGGTCGTGCCGGTCACGTACGGCGTCCTGCGGATCGCGGGGAGGCGAGGAAAGGGCGTCAGCACGGAGGCACTGGGAAACGCGAGCGTGGAGATTTCGAATCTGGGATGCTCGGGGAGACGTGTGCAGAGCCATCGACGCGACCCGGGGTCCTCGGGTCGGGCCTGTCGGGGCGGCCGGACACACGAGGCAACGCGTAGGGTCTCGCCGGTGGGACCGCACGCGGCGACGCGGCGGAAACCGCATTCGGGAGGGTGGGGCACTCACTGCGTGTGCGTGATCGGGCCGGGCGCGACGCTGAAGGGTCGACCGTGGCCGTTCGCCCCGACGTGCGCGGTGGGCCCCTTGTGGTTGGCGTACTGCGCGTCGTACGCGGGGTCGACGCCCGCGGGCACGACGCCGGGGCCGATGGACGGGTTGTGGGAGACGCGAACGGGAATCATCTCGCCGGTCCGCCGGACGCGCGTGGAGTCGGTTGTGGCAGCGCACCGTGGTACGGCAACTTTTGGACCGCGCGCCCGCCATCGGTACAGATTGCGAAGACGAAAAAAGACAAAGCGATGGCGCAGAAAACCGTCCTTGGAGAGCCGCGGCCGGTCAGTCGTGGCGCGCGCGGCCAGGCCGCCGGGGGCGCCGGATTCGGCCATGGGCGTCGGCGAGGAGGCGCTGGGGGCGCACCTCGCCTCCGAGGGGTGGTCGCTGAAGCCCGGCGTGCTGGCGCACTTCGGCCAACTCGAGGACCTCGCGTCCGCGCGGAGAGCGCTCCTCGACGCCGACCTAAGTCGGGTAGGCGCGCCCATCGCGCTCGCGGGGGACGCGCGTCTCGCCGGCCCGGTGGTGCTGCAGGTGGTGGCCGTGACGGACGTCTCCCGGCCCTCGCGCGAAACGCGGGATCCCGCGGGGACGGCCGAGTGGCCGTCCGGGAAGGGACGGACGAGCGGCGCCGATGGCGACGCTCGGCGTCTGTCCTCCGCGTCGAGTCCTCCGCGCATGCTCCGCGTCGAGTTGACGGATGGCGACCGCGCGCTGGTCGGCGTCGAGCACGAAACCATGCGTGCCATCGCGGACGAAGCCTCGATCCCACCCGGGTCGAAGGTGCTGGTCCCGGCGAACGCCGTGCTTCGGCAAGTAGCCGGCATCCTGCTGCTGCGCGGCGACGAGAGCCTGGTGCCTCTCGGCGGCCGCGTCGCGGCGCTCGTCCGGGACTGGGAACGCGCGCGCGCGCTGCGCGGACGCGCCGACGCCGCGAAGGATACCGCGAGGGACGCGCCCGCGTATCGGCCGTACGACCCGCGCGACGCCGCCGCGACCGAAGCCGCGGCGGAGAAGAGACGGGCGGAGGCCAAGCGAGCGGCCGACGAAGCCGCCGCCGGGGCGGCGGCGGCGGCGGCCGCCGCCGCCGCCGAGGCGAACGTCCGCGAGACAGCCGACTCCGAGGCGGGGTTCGTCCCGCGCCGGAGACCGGCGCTTCCCCCGACGCGCGCGCAACGCGCCGCCGCGGCGGCATCGGGTGCGGTGCTTCCGAAGCCGGGGGAGCCGATTCCCGCGTCCCCTCCGTCGGCGGAGGTCCGAAAAGCGTCTGACGCCGAAGAAACGAAACCCGGCGTCGCGGCGCGCGCGCGTCCGGCGCTTCCTCCGCGGCGGCGCGAGGCGCCTCCGGGGGCGCTCCCGCCGCCCGCAACCACCGACGCGGACGCGAGACGTCGCGAACGCCTGTTGTCTAGACTCGTGGAGCCGTCCGGGCCGCGCGAGGCGGGCGGCGGGGAGAGAGGAGAGGGACGCGGCGGCGGAGGGAGAGGCAGAGGGGGGAGAGGCAGAGGGGGGAGAGGCGACAAACGAGGCGGACGCGGACGCGGTCGCGGCGACGACGACGACGACGACGATGGCCTCGTGACGTTCGAGCAGCACGTGTCTCGCCGCGGTCGGGGTGACGACGACGCTTCTGAGGCGCTTGCGCGACGGTTACACAGGGAACTGAACGTCGACGCGGCGAGAGACGCCTCGAGCGATCTCGCCGCGTCGCTGTTCGCGTTCTCGCGCCCGGTCGCGGACGACGGTGGCCGCGGCGACCGCGGCGACCGCGGCGACCGCGGCGACCGCGGCGACCGCGGCGGCCGCGGACGTCGGTGAACGCGCGCCGGCCAGCACGAGAGCGCTCCTCCGACGTGTTACTTCCGTTCGTGTTCTCGGTTCACGGTCCATAGACACCGACACTCCACAGCGAGCGAGCTACTGACTATACTAACTACACTAGCGAGCTATTGAGCTCCCCGTCACCTGAGGCTGACGACGGCGGTTTCGACGTCCGACTCCGCGCGTTCCGCTCTGTGACAGAGTGTTTTCGTTCTCGAGACCCCCGCGTCGCGAAGCGCGCGGCGCACATCGTCGAACGCGGCGAGCGCGTCTGAACGAAACCGGTCGCCCGACCGCGTCGTGGCGGCGCGCGCGGTGGGCGCGACGTCTCGTGACTCGAGCTCGGCGGTTCCCGGGGGAAGACGTTTTTTTTTTTCGTCTCGCGGCGACTCGCCGCCCGCGCCGCCGTATCGCCGCGCCTCGCGTATCGCGCGCCGAACGCGTCGCGTGAGCTCCGCGAGCGCGAACTCGGGTTCGACCGACTCGTACGCGGTGAAGTGCGAGGCGCCCACTTCCACGCGCGCCCACCGGGGAGAGGGATTGGAGAAGTAGACGCGCACGCAACTGCTCGCGCTTTGTCCGTCCAGAGAAACGCCTTCGCCGGGCAACTCGAGCACCACGATCTGCGTCGCGTCATCTTCGTAGTGCGGGTCCGCCATCAGCCGCGTGTCCCGCAGGACATCCCTCCACGCGCCGTGCGCGTCGCGCGCCCGGACGGTCACGGCGTACGCGTAGTGGTTGCGGAACGCCAGGAACTGGACGACCGCGGGCGGCGCGCCGCGCGGGAGGGCGAGGTCCACGAATCGCACGCACGGGCCGGAGGGTTGCGAGCGTCGCAACTGGCTCGCCACGACGGTGACCTCGCGCGGTGCGACGCGTCTCGAGGACATGCGTCCTCCAGCGCGGATCCCGCGGATCCGGAGGAGAAAGATCCACGAGCGCAGGTGAGGTGGGTGCGCTTCCCGTTATGAACGACAGCCGAATTTCGAATCTGGTCCCGGTCGTGTCCGGTTCGTTGACGAAACCCGACGAAAAGAAGCGAGAGGTTTCGGCAGATCGGGACGCGTTTGAGATTCGATGTCAATCAGTTCTGCCCCGCGCACTGCACCGCGAACGCACGTCAGAAGGACGCGATGCGCGCACTCGCGCAGCTCGCGTCGCTGGCCGCGTCGGCTCCGGATCGCCGCACGGCGCGTGCGCCCACGGGCCACACGCGTGTTCTCGCGCGCGCGAGGGCACCGAAAAAGTGGGCTCGCATCGTCGCGCCCGCCTCCGCGCTTCTCGCCGCGTCGCCGCGCGCTCCCGCGTCCCGAGGACGCCACCGAATCGCCGTGCACGCCAGCGACGGATCCGGTGACGGGCGCGCGACGAGATCGACGTCGGCAACCACGCGTCGATTCCTTGACGGTACGTTCGAGACCGCCCCGACGCTCGTCTCGGTCGCGACCGGGATAACCCACCCGCCGACCGCCGACTTTTCCAATCAAAAAACTTCGCGGCGCGCCGGAGCGTGACTGACCCGACGCTTCAATGACCGCCGATCGCCACCGCACGTCTCATGCGTCATACGACAGAGTCTTCGCCGATCCGGCGAAACGCGCGTCTCGATGTCTCGACGTCCGCGTCGCCGAACACGTCGTACTACGAAACCGAGGACGGCCCGGGCAGAGACGAGCGTCGTCGAAGCGCGCGCGAGGCGAGAATGAAAACCTCGGGACGACAACGAGACGAAAACCGAAAAGGCTTGCTACGGTTCGCGCCGCGCTTCGAGACGGAAAAGGAGCCGTTCGCGTTTTTCGGGGCCATCTCTTTGAACGTGTTACTGGGCAGCGTGTACTGCTGGTCGTGCTTCCTCGTACCGTTGGAGCAAGCGTTGGGCGTGGGACGGGGCGTGCTGTCGTGGGTGTTTTCAGTCACCACCGTCGCCTTCACCGTCGCCGTCGCTAAGCTCGGCCCGGCGCTGTACTCGCGCCTGAAACCGAAAACCATCGCCGCCGCCGCCGCGGCGACCGCTGGAATCGGCATGCTCGTCGCCGCGCAGGCCGTGACGGTCGTCTCCGTCACGCCGCTGTTCGTCGGGTACGGCGCGATGTTCGGCGCCGCCGCCGGCGTCGGCTACGGCTTGTCCGTGCAGATCAGCACCGCCGCGCCGTTCGGCGAGGGCCTGTCCGTCGGTCTCGTGACGTCCGCGCGAGCCGCGGGCGCGTTCATCTTCGTGCCCGTCGTGCGCTACCTTCTGGACGTCGCCGACGTCGGCGGCGCGATGGCAGCGATGGGCGCGCTGATGCTCGCGGCGGCGGCGCCCCTGTACTCGACGCTCAGCGCGGGAGGGCTGGACGCGCCTCTGGCGTCGCCGCGGCGCGACGCGAGCGTCGCGCTGAGCGACGAGGAACGGAATCGAGACGCGCAGCTCAAGCCCGCGATGGTCACGCTGTGGGCCACGCTGGGTTTGGGAGTCAGCGCGGGGCTGATGGTCATATCGCACGCCGCGACGCTGCTGTACTCGCACGGAGCCTCCATAGGCGTCGCCACGGCGGGCGTGAGCGTCGTGAGCATGTGTACGTCGCTCGGCCGAGTCGCCGGCGGGTACGCGTGCGACCGCGAGAAGGGCGGCCCGGCGAAGGTGCTGCGCCTGGCGCCGCTCGTCGCAGCGCCCGCGCTTCTCTGGGCGTCGCTCGCCGCGCAGTCCGTGCCCGCCGCGCAGTGCGCGCTGGCGTTCGCGTCGCTCACCTACGGCGCGCTCGGGACGGCGGTGCCCACGGAGGTGCGCCGGCGCGTCGGCGCCGGGAACTTCGCGCGCGCCTACGGCAAAGTGTACACGGCGTGGGGCGTCGCCGGCCTCGCGGCGCCCGCCGCCGCCGGCGTGCTGTACGACGCCGCCGGGAACTACGTCGCCGCGCTCGCCGCGGCGACGGGTCTGTGCCTGCTCTCCGCGCTCGCCGCGGCGAGCCTCAAGCCGGGGAGGTCGCACGAGGAGTGGGAGGAGACGATTCGCGCGCAGGCGGACGCGAGCGCGTGAGCCGAAACGAGCGGCGATCGGCGTCGCGGTTTGTTCGTCGCGGTTCGTCGCTTCGGCGTTCGTCCCCGAACGAAAACAGGAAAACAAAAAATACGCACGAGTCGAGAGTACGAGTCGAGGGTGCGTTCATGAGGTGTGGGTTTAGTATTATACACACGCGACGCGACGGTATTACGTATTATGTTTGTCGCGTCGGTTTCGGGTGAGGCGTATCATACAGGCGGCGCGGCGCGTCCGGCGACGGAGCGTCCGAATCGTATCACGCCGCCGCGTCCCCCCGGCTCTCGAGGAACACGCGGCGCTCCCCGGAGCTCTCGTCGCTGGCGCGCGCGGGCGCGGGTTTCGGCGACGCGCACAGCTCGCGCCGCGGTTCGGGCGTGGGCTGCTCCATCTCGTCGCCGTCGCCGACCAAAAAGTCCACCTCGTCGTCGTCGTCGCCGGGGACGAGGTTGAGCATTGTTAACTCGCCCGTGACGTCCCCGCACTTCGAGCAGAACACCGTCCCCGCGGGGAAGGCGTCCGCGTCCGCGCACTGCTTCGCGAGCAAACTCGCGTCCGTGGAGAAGAGCAGCGCGTTGCCGAAGTCGGCGGTGCCCCAGAACAGGGGTTCGGCGCCGTTCGGGTCTCTCGCCGCTAAGACAATCCCTGCGAGCTTGTCGAAGACCACCACCGAGAACTCGCCGCTGAGGAAGCCGCTGAGGTCGTTCGCGGAGCCGCTGTTCGAGCCGCCGCCCCGGTCGCGGTACGCCGCGAGGATCTCGTGCGCGTGGCTCTCGTGCTCGTCGCTCAGCGCGCGGTGCGTGTCCCCCTGGAAGTACACGGCGATGTCGCCCTCGAGCGCCACGGACACGCGCGGGCCCTCCACGAACGCCACCCCGTTCGCGCCCGCGCCGAGCAGATACTCCTCCACGGCGTCGCGGTGCCTGGTACGACGCGGGGGGAAGGACGGGGGGAAGGACGTCAGACGCGCGTGGGGGCGTTGGGTTGTCGAATCTGAGCGCGTCTCGATTCGCGCCGCGGCTCCGCCTCGGTGTTCCGGCCGAGCGCGCTTTCGGAAAGGGACGCGTCGTCGTCGTCCGGGACCGAAACGAGGCGCATGCGTTCGACAGACCGCGGACGGTCGCGTCGACGGAAGGCGGGGCGTGCGCTCGACGCGAGCGTTTCCGGGTCGGCGAGGCGCGTACCTCGTGGGCAGGTGCTCCCTCAGCGTCGCGAGCTGCGCGTACACTTGCTCTTCTTCCTCTGCGGGGGTAGGGGACGAGAGGAGGTCGCGGGTGAGTCGAACGCGGAAAAAAGCGAGGAAAAGCGGTCGACGCGACAAAAACGCATCCCGGAAGCGCGCCGTCGAGCCCGCCGCGGTCACGCGCGCGTTTCGCCGTACCTGGCGATGCGTTCGCGAGATAACTATGTTGCCCTTCCATCCCGGTGCGGATGCGTTGGCGCTTCCCGCCGCGGCAGTCCAGCCCCGACCCGCGGGCGAAGCACGCGAGCATGTCGAAAATGTAAAATGCGCGGGGTTTCGCGGACCCCACGCCGAAACGTCGGCTTTCGGTTCGCGAGCCTCGCCCTCAGACCGATGGAAACGCTCGAGCTCCGAGCGGCGTTCGGAGTGGCGCGCGCGGTGGGTTCCCGAGCGGCCTGCGCTGACGTGTGGTCGCGTGCGTCGCGCCGCGCGTATTGCCTTCGCGCGCCTCGACGATGCGCCGAAACGTGTCAAACGTTGTCGTCACTTTTTGCCTCCAAAAGCGCCCGTCCTTTTTTGCCAGCCCGACATGAAAGGGGAGGGAACGTGACGAGGACGGCGGGGGACTCGACGGTTCGTGCGTGGCGCGCTTTTCGTATTTTACAAATCGCCGGTTTTCTTCGTACGCGTCTTCAGTCAGATTCGAGGCGAGGCTTAAATTCGGTCCAGCCTCGTTTCGTCGCTCGTTTCGTTTCGAAACCCCCCGCTCGGATGGAAAAAATTCGAGGCGTGGCAATCTCCCGAATTACGGGCGAACCCCCGAACGGGACTCGACGTTTCCGGATATAATGCTGCGCCACGTCGGAAACGACGAGATTTTGGCAGAAATTGGCACTGATATTTAGTCAGGGCGCGATATTTTGTGGTTTTGGGCTCTTTTTGCA
>Ga0181560_10002216_pt1 | contig 18095 bp, 10 predicted proteins | sample 011ome_20_FD_133751 | JGI IMG/M metagenome (GOLD analysis project Ga0181560, IMG submission 133751) | Coastal salt marsh microbial communities from the Groves Creek Marsh, Skidaway Island, Georgia - 011509CT metaG (megahit assembly) | ecosystem: Environmental > Aquatic > Marine > Intertidal...
GTCCAGGGTCCCCCGCTTTCAATCCCCGTCCTCGGCGTCTTTCAACTTCAACTGACGCCTTTCAACTCCACCCCGACGAGCATAGACGACTTGGAGCAAAAGGTTGGCGAGATCATCGTCGCGCAGAATCGTCATCGCGTCTCCGACGCGTCGATCGCGAGCTCGAGCTCGAGCCCAGACCACGCGCGCGACGGCGAGATCGAGCGGCTCGCGGAGGAGGCGTCCGCGAGGCTCGTGATAAACGACCCGCGCGAGAGCCCGGGGGGCACGAACGACGGCCTCGGAGGGATCCAGGGCAGGGGAGGGTTCGAAGGGCATCGTCATCATTCGCACTCGATGGAGAGCCTCTACTGGAACGACGAAGAGCGAAGAGCGAAGAGCGGGTCCGGGCGCGGCGGCGGCCCGGGCGGCACCCTGGGCGGGAACGGGGGGGGCGTCCCCGGATCTATGGGCACGAAAGCGACGCCGCTGTTATCCCCGCTCGGCCCGAACGCGAAGGTGCCGTTCAAACTGCTGATGTGCAACGACGACGGCTGCGAACTCCACGAACCCGCCGACCGCGCGATCCGATCGCGTCAGACGGGAATGCCGCACTCGCAGTTCTCCTGGACCTCCCCGCCGAAGAACGCGCTCGTCGTGAAGAAACCGAACGACGTGCAGACGACGGAGATGATGCCGCGCGTGGTGGACATGCTCGCGAGGAACGACGTGGAGGCGTGGGTGGAGCCCGCGGTGCACTGGGAGACGGGGCTCGGGAAGACGTGGGCGCAGGACGACGACCCGCGACTGGACGGCGTCATCGACTTTATCGTCTGCCTCGGCGGCGACGGCACGATCCTGTGGGTCTCGAACTTGTTTCCCAAGAGCGTCCCGCCCGTGGTGTCGTTCGGGATGGGTTCGCTGGGGTTTCTGACGTCGTTTTCGCGCGAGTCCATCCCGCGCGTCGTCGACGACGTCGTCAAGGGCGACTTCGTCTTCACGCTCCGCTCGCGGCTCGTCGCGCACGTCGTCAAGGCGGACGGCTCGGAGGAACGCCGACGGCACATCGTCCTGAACGAGGTCGTCATCGACCGCGGCGCGAACAGCACGCTGATCGACCTGGACGTCAACATCGACGGGAACCCGATGACGAAGGTGCTCGCGGACGGAGTCATGATCTCCACGCCGACGGGGTCAACCGCGTATTCGCTCGCCGCGGGCGGGAGCATGGTGCACCCGGGCGTCAGCGGCGTGCTGTTCGTGCCCATCTGCCCGCACACGCTGTCGTTTCGGCCGCTGGTGCTGCCGGACTCGGTCGTGCTGACGATCCGGGTGCCGGAGAGCGCGCGCGTGGAGCCGTACGCGAGCTTCGACGGGAAGGAGCAGCGGTGTCTGAAACGCGGGGAGAGCCTCGTCGTTCGCGGGTGGCGGTATCCGGTGCCGTCGATTTGTAACTCGGGGGAGAGCGTGGACTGGTTCCGCGCGGTGAAGGAGTCGCTGCTGTGGAACGTTCGCGGGAGCATGCAGAAGCCGTATTAAGTTACTGTAGTCTGTAGTATTTCTATTCTCACTCGTCGTTGTACACCGTCGTCGACGCGAGCGCGAACGAGGGTATTATTCTAGTTTCCGACGCCGACGCGCGCGGCGGCGAGCGCTTCGCGGCTCGCGCGCAACCGCTCCAGCCTCTCCTCCACGGCCGCGGCGGGGTACGCGACCCGGACCCGCGCGACGGCCGACGGCGGACGATACGGTTCGCAGAGAGCCGGCGGCGGCGGCGACGGCGGCGGCGACGGCGACAGCGGCGAGAACGCGAGCGGCGACGGCGGCGCGAGGTATCGCGGCGGCGGCGGCGGCGGCGGCGTTCCGGCGAACCTCACCGTCCTCCGTCTCGCGGCGGTCCCGCCCGCGTTTTCCTTCCCCGTCGACGGCGGGTCTAAGAACAGCAACGCTGGCGGGACCGCGGCCGCGGCCTTACGCGCCGCCTCCGCTTTCACCAGCATCGCCGCTTTCGTCATGCGCACCTCGGGCGGCGCGGGGGACCGCGGCGGCTCCGTCGCCGTCGCCGCGCGCGAGGGTCTTTTTTTCGACGTCTTCTTCTTCTTCCTCGCCGCCGCGGTCGTCGTCGTCGTCGTCGTCGTCGTCTTCGCGTCGAGTGCGGGCGCGAGCGACGACCTGTCCGAGAACCCCGCGGCCGCGAGCTGCCTGCGGACGTTCTCCAGCCTCTCCGCGAGCGGCGGCGGTGGAGCTTTGGCGTCCGCGCCGGACGTCTCTTCGTCCCCGTCCGCGACGACGACCGCGGCGGCGGCGGCGGCGGCGGCGGCGGCGGCGGCGGCTCTGTCCCGAGCGTCGTCGAACACGCGCTGGATGATCGCGAGCTGGTCCGTCGTCTCGTTCATCACGTCCACGTCGGACTCTGAGTCATCGGAGGAGTCGTCGTCGCTGGTAGTAGACGCCGCGGCCTCGTCCGCGTCCTCGGCGGCTCCCGACGTTTTCGACGCGCCGTCGTCGGCGACGCGCGCTCGGGGCGCCGCGCCGCCGCCTTCACCGCCGCCGCCTTCACCGCCGCCTTCACCGCCTCCGTCGTCGTCTTCTCCTCCCTTCCCGGCCCTTCCACCGCCGCCGCCGCCTTTCCCCGGCCCCGGCGGCGGCTTCGTCGGCGTCGCCGCCGGCGTGCCTTTCCCCGCGGTCTTCGCCCTCGCCTTCACGGCGAGTATTTCCTCCTCTAACCCGCCCTCGCCCGTCGCGACGTCTCCCGCGGCGGCGATCGCGTCGCTCACGCCGTCCGCGTCCCACGCCGCGGACCGCGACACGACCCGCTGCAGCGCTTTGATGCCCTTGCGTATGCGCTTGTTCGCGCTCGGGTGGACTGCGCCCTGTCGCGAGTACGCCTCCGCGGCTCTGCCGAGGAGTTCGCCGACTGACGCCGCCGCGCGCAAGCCGGCGACGACGCCGGCGGCTTTCGACATCAACACCGCGGTCGCGTCCCCGGTAGACGACAGAAACGCAGCGTTTTGAGCCGTTAACGACGCGTTCACCACCCTCAGTTCCCTCGCGACGCGCGCGCTCTCCGCGGAAGCGGCCTCCGCCGCGCTCGCCCTCGAGGCGGCGTCCGCGGCGGCGGTGCGCAGCCCGGCGCCGTCGGCGACGTCTCGCGCGGCGTCCGCGAGCGCGTCCCTCGCGACGCTCAGATCTTTACGCATCGCCTCGAGCTCGCTCTCCAGCCCCTCCGCGCGCGCGCGCTCCCTCGCCGCGCTCGCGCTCGTCGCGAGGTCCACGGCCTCCCACTCTTTCCTTCGCTGTTCGAACGCGGACTCCGCGTCCTTCAGCGCCGCCGTCGACGCCTCGCATTTTTTTTCATACTCGGCGACAAAGCGTTCCCTCACGCGCGTGACGTCCGTCTCCAGCCTCCGCGCGAGGTCCTCGCATCGTATGTTCAGCGCCGCGACGGACGCCTCCGCGTCGATCGCCCTTCGCGTCTCCTCCGCGAGCGTCGCCGCGTGCGTCGTCTCTCTCTCTTTTATCATCTCGTCGTAGGAGGATGAGAGATCCTCCCGCGCGCGTTCGATCTCCGCCGCGCTCCTCGCCTCCGCGTCCTTCCACCGCGCGATCTCCGCGGCCGCGTCTTCCAGCCGTCCCCTCAGCTCCTCTTCCTGCGCGTCCTTCGCGGCGAGCACGCCGTCAAACTTCTCGAGCTCCGCGTCTCGCTCGCGAAGCAGCCGGAGGTTGTAGTGGAAGTCCCCGCGCAGGGATGCGAACTTTCCCTTCGTCGCCGCGAGCTCGGCTCGAGTCTCCGCGAGCGCGGTCTCCTGCGCGGTCGCGAGCGCGAGGCGGTCCTCCGCGAGCTCCGCGAGCTCAGCCTCGCGCGCGCGAACGAGCGGCGCGAACGGGCTGCCGGTGTCGGGACCCGCGGGGGGCGGCGGCGATGCCGCCGCGGCGGGGGATGGACGCGACGCGTCGCCGTCGGCGTTCGCATCATTCGCATTCTTCTCGTCCGCGCGACCGCCGTCGCGCGGCGACGCCGTCGCGGCCGTCGCGGCGAACCCGCGCGGGCTCGACGAGCTCGCCTTCGGGGTCGTCTGGACCATCGCCGCGACGACGCCGACGCGGTGTTCTCGAGCGCGTGGACGCGCTCCGGCGCGGCGCGTCGTGCCGGCGCGGTCGGCGAACGGTCCCGTCCGAGGAATCCCGTGGCTGCCATGCCATGCCACTCGCTTTTTTTTTTGAATTTCTGGGAACGCGCCTGTCACAACGACCGCACCGCCGCGCTCGACTCGCCGCCGCCGTTCGCTCGCCGCGACGCTCGCGCGATCGAAAGGAGTATCGCCGCCGCGTCTTCCGCGTCCTCGCCGTCCTCGCGCTGTTCCCGCGCGACCGAACCTCGTTCGTCGCGATGCAGGCCAGCACCTCCCCGCTGTCTAAGAGGGCGTCGTCTCTCGCCGCCGATTCTGTCGTCGCGTCGAAGGGCGACGCCCTCGCGCCGCTCACGCCCGAGATGGCCGCCGCGGAGAGGAAGCTGATGAACCCGAAGACGATGATCCCGACGATGTTCCGCCCCGCGCTCGCGGCGAGCTTCGTGGACGACTCCTTCGAGGCCGCGACGGCGCCGACGCCGACGCCCGAGACGCAGCAGACGCGCGCGGTCCCTGCGACGGCGACGCCGCCCGTCCCCGCGGCGGGCCGCGTCGCCGCGATGGCGTCCAAGGTCCGCGAGCAGCTGTCGCAGTTCACGGACGAGTTCGCGCGCACGGACGCGGCGATCGTCGCGTCGCAGAAGGAGTGCGAGCGCGTGCACCACGAGCACCGACGCGCGAACGAAGAGTTCACCGACGGCGTCGTTCGAATGGTTCGCGAGCAGCGGTGCATCGTGGAGCAGACGAAGACGCGCGCGGAGACCGGCAGAGCGGTCCTCGCCCAGGTGAACGAGAAGAACCAAGCGCTGGAGCGCGACGTGGAGAAGCTTGTCGAGGAGAAACGCGCGCTCGAGGCGGACGGGGAGACGGCGCGCGAGGCGATGGAGGCGGCGGTCCAGGACTTTCAATCGAAAGAATCACGAGCGAAGGAGGAGAAGGACGCGCTCGCGAAAGCCGCGGAGGACGCGAAAGCCGCGGTCGTCCTCGCGTCCAGGGACAAGGTGGCGCTGACGCAAGAGATCTCCGCGGCGAGAGCGGAGAAGTCGATGCTCGCGGAGGAGTTGCGCGCGAAGACCGCGGAGATCGCCGCGTTGACGGATCGCGCGGAGACGGCGCGAACGGAGAATCGCTCGCTCTCCGCCGCCGTCGCGAAAACCGCCGAGTCCCTCGCCGCCAAGGACGCGGAGCTCACCGCGTCCGCGGAAGAGAAGACGACGCTCGCGAGAGAGATCGCCGCGAGGGACGCGCAGATCACGCAGACGGAGGCGGAGGTCCAGGCGCTTCACGCGGAGGTGGACAGGTTGACGGAACTCCTCGCGGCGACGGAGAAAAAGCGCGAAGAACTCGCCAAGACGCACGTCGAACTGATCGCGCACGCGCGGGAGTTGGAAAAGACGCGAGACGAAGCGGACGCGCACATCGAGAAGCTGATCAGCGCGAACGAGGCGCTCGAGAACGAAATCACGCAGGGCGAGGCTGCGGTGATGGAGCTTCACGCGTCCACCGCGGAGTCGTTCGAGTACCTTCGAAAGGACAGGGAGTTACTCATCGACAGAAACGCGGCGCTCGCGGCGCAGATGGAGGAGTCGCAGATGCGTTTGGTCGCCGTCCGCGCGGAGGCGGAATCGATCATCAAGGAAGAGCAGGAGAGGAACGAGGAGCTCGAGAGGAAGCACGAGGAGACGATCAAGGCGATGAGAGAGGCGGGGAGTGGGGGTCTGGGTCCGGGCGGCGGCGCCTCGGTCGCGCTCGACGCCGCCGCCGCCGCCGCCGCCGCCGCGAGCGCGAGCGCGAGCGCGGCGAAGCTCGACGCGATCGATAAGACGCTCGCGGACTTCGAGCGGACGCGCAGAGAGGCTGCGGAGCAAGCGGAGGAGAACGCGCGAGCGGGGAACGGCTCGGGGAACGGCCTCGGGGGCGGGTTGGACGACTCCCTGAGCACGATCGGCTTCTCGGACATCGCGTCCAACGTGTCGGAGATCCCAGACGTCGCGGATCTGGAGAACCACCCCGCGGCGAGGGCGCACAGGGCGCAGAAGGCGGCGGCGAACAAGGTGAAGTTTGACAACATGAAATCGCAGCGGAACAAGTACAAGGCGGAGCTGAGAGCCGCGCAGAAGGAGTGCGAGCGCATGAAAGCGGAGATGGCCGCGGTTGACGAGCTGAAGAAGCAAGTCCTCGCGTTGCGAGAGGCGACGTACGTGTGAAGAGGGGTCACACAGTACCCGTGTAGTCTACAGTATACAGCGCGCGGTGCCGTTCACATCGTGTCGTTCGTTTATTTATTGTCAATACTACTGTACTATCGTATACGCATGCTGCTCTCGTCACGTCGTGCTGCTTGCTGCGTATCGTGACGTTCGCGCGCGGGTGCTGTGTTGTTCGTGATCACGTAGCCGCAACCGTCCGTCCGAGGACGTTTTCCATCGCCTCCCGGGCTATTCCCGCGAAGACGTCGTCGAACGGCGCGGCGCCGACGACGAACGGAATCACGCCGCCTAGCGCGACGTGAAACGCGACTGAACCGACGCTTCCGAGGCGTTTCATCAACCCCGCGACGTGCGACGCCCCCCAGTGCGACATCGCGGCGAGGACGCAGTACCCGTGCCACAGCCTCACCCACGTCTCGCCGTCGCCGCCCAAGGAACTCACCGCGTTTTTCCCGACCACGCCGACGCCGCCGCCGAGGACGAGGAGCAACACCGTCGCGGGCGCGGACTGGAACGACGTCACGACGTTGTACCGCAGAAGCTTCCAGCCCAAGAGCGTTAGGAGCGCGGCGCCCCACGCGGCGCCGACGAGCGAGCGAATCACGCACAGGGTGTAGTCTAACGGACCGCTGGCGCCGCCCGTGAGATAGGACCACATCCATGATCCGCCCGCGGAGGATGAAGCCGGGCACGCGCCGGCGATGCCCGCGATCGCGTCCGCGGCGCGGCGCCACCCGCCGACCGCGGATGCGAGGAATATCACGACGAGACCGGCGTAGAAGTCGTCCGCGAGCGCGGCGCGGGTTTCTCGTAACGCCCGAGAAGCTTCCGTTTTCGCGCGGTCCTCCGCGGCGCCCTCCAACGCCGCCGCCGCGATGTCGTTCGCCGCCGCCGCGATGTCGTTCGCGTCCCCCTTGATGTCCACGTTCGCGCGCTTCAAGCGCAGCATCATCTCCGAAAGACTGAGGTTCTTCTCCGCTATCTCGTTCGCCCGCTCTTTCGACAGCGTCTCGCGCATGCGGATCGCCATGTCCATGATCTTCAGCTGCTTTTCGTCCGCGGTGGACGCGGCGGAGAGAATCGACCCCATCGCGCTCGCGCTCGCGGCGGCGCCTCGGAAGAACGGCATCACGCCCCACTGCGACGGCGACGGCGTCTCAGCCGGCTCCGGGGACTCCGCGATCGGCGCCGGCGGCGGCTCCGGGGACTCCGCGATCGGCGCCGGCGCCGGCTCCGGGGACTCCGCGATCGGCGCCGGCGGCGGCGGCGACGCGACCGCGGTGAGCGTCTCGGCGAAGGACGACATCAGAGGGTCGCTCGCCGACGCCGACGCCGACGCCGGGACGGAGGCGCCGCTCGGTACCCCGTTCGGTGACTCCCTCGCCGCCGCCGCCGCCGCCGCCGCGTCGCTTCTGTCCTTCTCCTTCCCCTTCCTCGCCGCGCGCGCGGCCGCGAGTCGCTCGCGCTGCGTCTTCACCGCGGTCGACGGCGCCGGCGTCGGCGGCTCCTTTTCGGCGGCTCCTTTTCTCCTCCGCGCGCTCGCGCTCCTCGGCGTGAAACTCCTCCTCCAACTCTTCAGCCACGACCCGGGGGTCTGCGGCCGCGACGCGTTCCCCTTGCCGTTCGCGCCGCGCGTCCACGCCGTGGGCGTCTCCGGGACCGCGTCCTCGACCTCGACGACTTCGGGGGGAGACATCGCCGCCGGCGTCGCGGGCGGCGGCGGCGGCGCGCCCGACGTCCCCGCCGGCGTCGCCGCCGCCGCGGGGTTTTCGTTTTCGTTCGACGACTCCGAGCTCGACGGCGACGCGCGCCCCGGCGTCGTCGCGTCGACGCCGCTCTTAAGGTTAATACCCCCGCGCGTCTGTTCGTTCTTTTCCGCGGTCGTCGTCGTTCGCGCGCTCTTCGTCGTCGTCGTCGCGAACGACAGCTCGCACGCTTCGACGAAGGACGCCGTGAACGCCGCCGCCGCCGCCCCGTCATCATTCGGCCGCGACGACGACGACGCCAGCGCCTCCGCGATCGTCCTCCACGCCTCCTCCCTGGCGCGTTTCCCGTCGCCGTCGCCGCCGCCTTCGACGCCGATCCCGCGCGCGACCGCGGCGCCGATCGCATCCCCGAGCGCGCGCCCGGGGTCGCCGCCGTCCCCGCCTCCGTCGTCCGCGGCGGGGAGGGGGAAAAACGCCCTGGAGACGAGATCCTCCGCTCCCTCGACCGCGCGCGTCACCGCGGACGCGGTCGCGATGACGACCCTCGCGATCCCCAACGTCGCGCTCCTCCCGACGCACTCCTCGAACCGCTCGACCGCGGCGCCCGCGGTCAGCGCGACGTCGCGGACGCGCGCGGAGACGAATCGCGCGACGCGAAGCGCGGACCATAGGATCGCCGCGGCGACGACGACGCACAGCGACGCCGCGACGAGCGCGACGACGAAGGACGGGATCGCGCCCAAGATGGACGGCGCGCCGGCGACGTAGTCCCACGCCGCGGCGCCCGCGCCGCCGGCGGGGACGTTCGCCTCACCGGGGACGCGCGCGCCCTTCATCCCGAACGCGAACATCCCCGGTCGCGTTCCTCCTCCTCCCCCCGTCGCGGCGGCGTCCGCGCGGGGGCCCGCGTCGAACGGCGCGCCGACGACGCGCGCGTCTCGACGCCACTGATCCGCCGCCGCGGACGCGAACCCGCGCGGTGACGCCATCCGTTCGACGACGGCGGCGCGCGCGCGAGTGCGCGAGTGCGCGAGGCGAGGCGGGAACGAGCCGAGCACGCTGATGACCGGGCGGGGGGAAACGGGCTCGAACTTTTTCCGCGCCGGGGATTCATTCTCATCACCGAGTCACTCAGAAGTGTATTTGTGTGTTCCGCAATTCTGACTGTCCCCCATACGCGCGAGGGTCGGTCGATCCCCTCGACCGCTCGCTCTCTCCTCCGCTGTGAGCCTCAAACGTGGCACGGCTGAGGCGTCCACGTCGATCTTTCCATCGTCGCCGACCGACGCGCGGTCACTCGCGCACGCGCACGACGCACGCACGCCCCGCCGGTAGAAATGGCCGCCATCTGCGTCTCTCAAATCCGCGCCGTCGGTCCCGCGGCCGTCGCGTCGAAGCGACGCGTCGCGCTCCGCTCTCGCGCCGCCGGTGCGTCTCCGTCCCCGCGTCGCCGTCGCCCGGGGATAGATAGGATGCCAGCCCCCGCCCCGGACGCGGCCGAACCGTCGCCGGCGCGCGTCCGACGCGTCGCGATGCGCGCGTCGTTCGCGCGTTACGTTCGCGCGAGCGCGCGCTCGCGTCCGCGGCGACGTGTCGTGGTCACGACCCGTTCGCGTCTTCCCGTCGACGACGTCGCGCGGTCGCTGACGCCCTCTCCCGTCTCCCCGCGACTCCCCGCGATCGCTCGCGCGCGCGCTATTTTCCATTCTTCCTCCCCGTCTCTCAGTCAAATCCCGCGCCGTCGCGACCGCGGCGACGGAGACGGACGAGGTCCAGAAGGTCCTCAAGGAAGGGAACGTGACGGTGGAGTACCAGCGGCGAAAAGCGAAGGAGATGGTGCAGTTCTTCAAGCAGCAGGACTACGACCAAGCCGTGGAGGAGTCGCAGGTGTTCGGGTTCACGGCGAAGAACGAGATCAACAACGGGCGGTGGACGATGTTCGGTCTCCTCGTGGGGATGCTCACGGAGTACGCGACCGGGGTTGACTTCATCGATCAGATCAAGCTCACGATCTCGGTGTTGGGGATCGCGGACATCTACGATTAAGAGAGAGCGCTACTGCAGTGCGCTGGAGGGAGGGAGAAGGAAGGGTTGGATTTGGATGGATGGCGCGCGGGACGGGACAAATTTTAACTACTAGCGCATCGCCCGGGATGTAATAACGCGATACCATCACCGCCGACCCGACCGGGCCGCGCGCGCGCGAGTCGCGACGGACGCTCTCGACGCGACGACGCGCGCTGCTTCCTGACGCGCGACGTCCTCTTCGCGCCGCTCGTTCGGTTCCCAGTCGTTCGTACCCCGAGACGGACGCCGGAGAAAGAAGACTCGTTCTGTTCTCTCGCTCGCTCGGCTTCAGTTCGTCGTGCGAATCGAGACGAAAACCTGACTCGTCGTCTCCGTCGTTCCGTCGGCGCGCGTCACACCCACCCCGCGCCGACGCGAACGACGCGCGCGCGCTCGATATCGCGTCATGGCGCTCCCGCGCCGCGCTCCGTTCGCCCTCGCGCTCCTCCTCCTCCTCCTCGCGCCGCGCGAGGGCGCGCGCGCGTCGGACCGCGGCCTGTGCTTCGTCCTCCCCGACGCCTCCTCCTCCTCCTCCTCCTCCTCCTCCTCCTCCTCCTCCTCCTCCTCCTCGCGCGTCCGACCGCGCCCGAACGCGCGCGTCGACGCGGACGCGCTCGCCGCGACGGCGACGCGATGCGTGACGCACCCGCGCTGGGACCTCCAGGCTGCGCACGCGAGGCTGCGCGTCGTGGACGCGCGAGACGCGGACGCGACGCGCGTCGCGCTGCGTTGCGAGCGCGCGTTCACGTCGTTCCTGTGCGACCGCGCGCTCGCCCCGAGGTCCGCGAACGACCACGACGACGACGACGACGACGACGCGTTCCCCGCCTTCTCGTGCGAGGCCATCGACCCCGCGGTCGCGGTCGCGGAGGAGGAGGAGGAGGAGGAGACGGCCGGGAGCGGCGCGAACGACGCCTCGATGGAGACGTGCGTGTGGCCCGTGTGCGAGACCCTCTGCGTGGGCTCGCCGAGCGCGTCGCGCGCGAAGACGACGCGCGACGCCAAGTCGTTCGCGTCGACGTGCGCTCGGTGCGCGCGCGCGTGCGACGTGACGCGAACCGGCGCGACGATCGGTATCCTCACCGAGCCGACGACGCCGGGGGACAGGTACTGCGCGGCGTTGGCGAGGCAGAGAGCGCGGGGCGGGGCGAGGAGCGCCGCGCCGAGGAGGGAAGCGCGCTCCGGCGTCGCCCCCGACTTTGGCGGCGGCGGCGACGGCGGCGAGGTGCGTTCTATACACTGGTCTCCATACGACCGCGTTCGCGTGGTGAACGCCGATCCTTAAGGACTTTGCCCGGCGCATCTCTCCGCCCACCCCACGCTTTCAATACCCGTCCTCGACGCCTTTCAACTCCACCTGACGCCTTTCAACTCCACCCCGACGTTCGCTTGTATAGAACGGCCCGAAGAAGGACCGGTTCGACCGACGCGTGCTGCGATTCTTCTGCGCGTGGGACGACCGCGCGAACGAGGGCGGCGCGCTGGTGCGATACACCCTGAACTACTACCTCAGCGACGGCACGATCGAGGTGTTGGAGTCCACGGGGATTCACAACCGCGGGCGCGACCCGTTCCCGAAGATGCTCGCGCGGTCGATGCTCCCGTCTGGCGGCGGGTTCGCCGTCGGTCCCCCCGGCGGCGGCGCCAACGGCGCCGGCGGCTACGTCACCGTCGACGACTTGCGCGTCGGCGGCGTCGTCGGCGTGTACGGCCGCGATTTGACCGTCTACGACGTGGACGAGTTCACGCGGGGGTATTTCGTCAAGGAAAAGGGCAGGACGCTCGCGGAGATGGCGCCGCGGGCGGTTGACGACGGCGCTCGCGCGAGGAAAGTCGCGCCCGTGCCGCCGCACGACGGCATCGGCAGCGAGGAGGATTCCCTCCGCAACTGCGTGTCGCTGGTCCCGCGACGTCCGCCGAAGGATGTGATAAACTTTGAGAAGAACGACGGGCGGACGCTGACGTTTACCGCCGCGCACCCGCCCGGCCCCGGGACGTTATCCGTGGACGTCGACCGACGCTTCGTCATCACGTACTACCTCGTCGACGGCACCGTCTCGGTGTACGAGCCGCCGATGAAGAACAGCGGGCACGTCGGCGGGAAGTTCCTCGAGCGGACGTTCGAACCGGTGAAGAAGCCCGGGAGCAAGACGACGGCGTACGGCGCGCGGGACTTTTACGTCGGGAACACGCTCGTCATCAACTCGTTCGCGTTTACGTTGCTCGCGACGGACGCGGCGACGGAGAAGGAACTCAAGGCGCTCGGGTTGGCGTGAGGTGATGTGAACCCGCGAGATGATGTGATGGGCGAGTCCGAAGAGCCGCCGCGCCGAGGACTGGACCGTTAGGGCGACGCGACGCGACGCGACGCGATGCGACGACGAGTGCGAGTGCGAGTTTTCGCCCGCCTGTACATATCGTCGTCCGCGATGCGCGATGGGAGGGAACACAGAGATCGCGATGATGTAAATTATGCATGCTCAACCGACGAAGGTTTATTAACGAAACGGACGCCGCCGACTTCGACTTCAACTCGCGCGCGTCACAGCCTCGACCGCCCTCGCACCAAACCGGCGAGCCGCCCCGTGATGATTTCCTCCGCCTCTGCGACCATCCTCTTCACTAACGCGTCGCACGAAGGGACGTCGTCGATCAGCCCCATGACGATCCCCGCGCTCCACACGCTGCTGTCGGGGTCGCCGCTCTCCTGAAAACTCTTCCGGTAATTCTCCCCGCTCACGAGGTGCCGAATCGCCTCGATCTTCCCCGGGTTTCTCTTCTCGATCTCCCGCACCTCCGTCGTCACCCTGTTCTTAAACACGCGCTCCGTGTTCCCGACGCTCTGCATCACGAGCGTCGTGCTCCGCTCGTCGCCCTTCACGAGCGCGCGCTTGATTCCGTCGTGGATGGGCGCCTCGGTCGTCGCCATGAACCGCGTGCCGCAGTTCACGCCCTCCGCGCCGAGCGCGAGCGCCGCCGCGAGCTGGCTCCCGGTGCCGACGCCGCCGCTCGCGACGAACGGGATCGTCAACTTCTTCGCCGCCTTGGCGAGCAGCACATAGTTCCCGACGTCGTCCTCGCCGGGGTGCCCCGCGCACTCGAACCCGTCCATGCTTATGCAGTCCGCGCCGAGCCTCTCGGCGGTCAGCGCGTGTTTGATCGCGACGCACTTGTGTATCACGAGTATTCCGTGTTTTTTGAAGAACGTGATCCACTCCGCCGGGTTCCGCCCCGCGGTCTCCACGACCGGCACCTTCTCCTCCACGATCACGCGCGCGTACGCGCCGTAGTCCGGCGGCGCGAGCGACGGCAGGAGCGTCAGGTTCACCGCGAACGGCTTCGACGTGAGCGCGCGGACGCGTCGGATCTCAGCGCGCAGATCCTCCGGAGATTTCTGCGTGAGCGCCGTGACCGTGCCTAAACCGCCCGCGTTCGACACCGCGGCGGCGAGGACCGCGTACCCGACGTAGTGCATCCCGCCCTGGATGATCGGGTGCTCGATCCCGAGAAGGCGCGTCACGCGCGTGTCGAGGACCATGTCTCGTCTGTCGCGCGAGGCGAGGCGAGGCGAGGCGAGGCGAGGCGCGCGCGGGAGACGAATGGATAACCTCGACAGATGCGTTTATTCCGAGACGTCGATGAACGACGAACGCGCGCGGTGCCGAGATTGACGCACTTCCGCCGCCGCGGGGGTCGGGGGTCTCCCTCCGGGATGGACGACGACGACGAGGCCGACGCGATCGCCGCGGCGACGCGCGCGCTCGACTCGCGCGTCTTCGTCGTCGCGCGCGAGCGCGTCGACGGCGGCGGCGAGGACGCGCGCGGGGCGGCCGCGACCGCCGCCGCGGTCGCGTCGCGACTCCATCTCCATCGCGACGACTCGTCGAGCTCGAGATCGGTCGTCCTGTGTCGCTCCACCGCGACGTATCGCGCGCTCGCGCGACGCGTCCCGCGCGAGGGCGAGCGGTGCGCGGACGTCGGCAGCGCGCACGGCGACGCGACCGCCGCGCTGGCGGCCGCGGTCGGTGACGCGTCGCTCGTCGTCGGCGTCGACGTCAGCGCCGCGTTCGTGGAGCTGTCGCGGTCGAGGCATCCAACGATCCGCTTCGAGCGCCTAGACGCGCTCGAGGACCCCGCGCTCCTCGCGCGGCATCTCGCCGGCGCGGCGTGCGTCTTCGTCGACATCGGAGGCGTGCGACCCGCGGAGGCGCTCGTGCGGCTGCTGCCGTCCATCGCGAAGTCCGCGGATCCGAGGGTCGTGGTCGTGAAATGCGAAGCGCTGTACGACGAAGCCGTCGCGGTCGCGGCCGCCGCACCGCACCCTGATGACGTGAAATGCGAAGCGCTGTACGACGAAGCCGTCGCGGTCGTGGCAGCCGCGCCGCACCCTGATGACGCGCTCAACGAACGCCCCCTCCCGATGCGTTTCTGGAACGATGTCTGCGTCAGGGAGACGAAGAACGTCCGCGCGAGGAGCGCGTTCAAGAGGACGCACGAGGCCAAGTCCGCGGCGCCCGCCGCGCCGGGCGTCTTCGACCGGTACCCGCTGAAGTACCCCCCGAGGTTCGTGACGAGCGCCGCCGACGGCGTAACGCGCGAGGCGTGCCGCTTTCATAACTACTCGAAGCAAGGATGCCTGAAGCGCATTCGCGGCGACGCGTGCCCGCACGACCACGAGCGATGCCACTGGTGCGGAGAGGCGGGGCACGTCGCGAGCGCGTGCGACGACGCGAGACGCGCGCGGGACCGAGCCGTCGTCAGCGAAGGGCTCGCCCCGGGCGCGGCGCCGATTCGCGACCCGAACGACGGCACCGCGGGCGTTACTAGTAGGGCTGCGGGCGTTACTAGTAGGGCTGCTATCACGTCGGGCGATGGCGATGCCGTCGACGACGACGACGGATACGTGTACGTCGCGGGGGGGCGCAACCGCGGGCGGACGGTCGGCGTCACGGAGCGTTATTCCATCGCGCGCGGCCGATGGGAGCGGGGGCCGCACATGGAGCACCCGAGGGGGTCGCACGCGCTCGCGGCGTGCGGGGGGGTCGTCTACGCCGTCGCTGGCGGCGGGGTCAAGTCGGTGCGCGTTCGTTGGTTTGGTTTCTCCATTCACGCGTTCACCCGATCGTCTTTTGGTTTCAAACGCGACCGTTCAACCCATCGACTGACCGCGCGTAGTACTACGTACTTCCTCTACTACACTACAGAACCTCGGCTGCGCGGAGGCGCTGCGCGCGGTCGCATCGACGACCGACCACCCCCCCGACGTCCCCGACCGGCCGCGCTGGACCCCCGCCGGCAGCGTGCGCGTGCCGAGGCACGCGGTCGCGGGGTGCAGCGTCGGCGACTGGGGCGTGTGCGCGACGGGCGGGTGGGCGAACGGCGACGCGTGCGTCGGCGCCGTGGATTTTCTGGATCTCCGGGATACGTCCTCGTCGTCGTCGTCGTACACGTGGCGGTCTCTCGCGCCTCTCAACACGCCACGTAAGCTCCACGCCGCCGCGGGGTTATCCGATGGGCGCGTCTACGTGTTCGGAGGCAGAGTCAGCGACGACGCGCGGGTCGGACCCACGTCCTCCGCGGAGGCGTACGACCCGGCGGCGGACGAGTGGAGGTACGCGCGGGATCTGCCCACTGGCGCGTGCGCGTGCGCGTGCGTGGACGAGGACGACGTCGTGTACGTGCTGACGTGGGGCGCGGATAAGGAAGGCGGCGGCGGCGGCGGCGGCGGCGGCAAGGGGGGCTTGGGCGCGGTGAAGGAGGTGAGTAAGAACCGAGCGGAGAAGAATCGGAGGAAGGCGGAGAAGGCTGCGGCGAAAGCGGCGGCGGCGGCGGAGGGCGTCGGCGGCGATCGCGACGCGGCGCCGCAGCCCGTCCCCGCGGCGACGGAACTCGAAACGCCGCGGGCGAAAGCCGCGCCCGCGACGACAGAAACCGGCGCGTTGTGGCGGTACGATACCGCCGAGGACGCGTACGCGTTGATATCGCCGCTGCCGCTGCCGGAGTGGTACGGGTTCGCGTGCGCCGCGAAAGGGGGACGCGTGTACGCGATCGGCGGGAGCACGGTCGGGAGATGGACCGGCGCGGCGTTTCGTATCGACGTTCGCGGATGGATTAGAGACAGTAGCGAAGCGCCCGCGTGGGAGGCGTTACCGGACATGAAGATGGTCCGTCGGCGCGCCGCGGCGGCGGCGGTGGACGCGTGGAGCGATGAGCGGCGAGTTTAGAATTTAGAAACGACTGCGCGTGCACACGAAAACTATCGCGAGTATAAAACGCTGATGAATCGCGCGTCGCGTCGTTCGTTCGTTCGTTCGTTCGTTCGTTCATTACATGCGCGTAATTCGTGGTGCTGTCGTGATTGCTGTCGTAGTTCAGGCCGACGCTTCTTCCTCCTTCGCAACTTTTTCGCGAAGCGCCCCGAAAAATCCGGGAGGAAACATGTGCACGACGCGCGCGCACGTTTCTTTGTGCGGCGGATCGCCGCGGTTCCAGTCGCGCTGCTGGCACCGCTTGTCGCAGTACCGCACGCCGCGGCACAGCTTGCATCCCCAGCGAGCGTCGGTCCTGCCACACGTGACGCACGCGCGAAGTTTCACGAGCTCCTCGGCGACGGCAGCGTTGTCCGGCAACTTTGTCCGGCAAATTTCGGCAACTTTGAACATCTCCTTGGCCAACCGAAGGTTCTTCTCGAGTCCGCACCTTCCGTGGAGGAAGCAACGCGCGAGATTATCAAATTTACCACACGCATCGTGGTCGGGAAGAGGTCCAGAGACGTAGCGCTCCACAGCCTCGTCGGTCATCTGCAACCCGGAGAGTTCCATGGCATCGAGAAGCGCTTTTTTTTTGCGGCGTGGACGTAGTTGAGAAGATCCACGTCTTTTTTGTCACCCCTCTCTGCCACGGCATTCCTGAGCCATTTCTCTTGAAGCACAAAGTTGGTATCATCAAGCACAGCAGTGCGATTCAGCGAATGTTCCAAATCTTCCGTGGTATGTCTTGTCAGTGTATTCTTCGCGACTTCGTGTCCCAGCGCGGCGGCTTTCTCCCACCACTCCCGCGCCTTCGACGAGTCGGGCCGCACGCCTTTGCCGAGGTAGTACATATCCCCGATGTTGCACATTGCATTCGCTACGCCTTGCGCCGCGGCTTTCTCGTACCACGTCATCGCCGCTTCGTACTCGAGCGTCACGTCGGCGAGATAAGCCCCGTAGTTGCATTGGGATGGAGCATGACCCTTACACGCGGCCCTCCGCCACCACTCAGCTGCCGTTGTTATGTTTTGCTCGACGCCCTCGCCTTCTTTGTAGAGAAAGCCGAGGCTGTACATGGCGCTGGTGTGACCCTGCGCCGCGGCTCTCTCGTACCACTTCAACGCGGCGTCGTGATCACCTTCTGTGTTGTATCCGAAGCCGAGAAATCTCTGCGCGTCAGCGTTCCCCAGCTCCGCGCCCTTCTCGAGCCACTGACGTGCGAGCTCGTCGTTTTTCTCCACGCCGCCGGTCCCGTTGAGGTAGTGCTCGGCGATCGCGTACGCCGCCTCCCCGCACCCGCTTTTCGCCGTCTTCGCGAGATCGCGGAGCTTCCGCGGCAGCTTCACCTTCGGCATCGCGACGTGCGGCGGCGCGAGGAAAAGCGCCGCGCGAAGCAGCCGTCGTGGCTTTTTAGGTCTCGTTTGAAAGCAGCAGCGAACTCGCAGAAAATTTCCTCGAACTTCTCCGAACCGCGAGCGTCAGTGGGGGCGGCACGGCGGCGCGGTCATGTCGTCGACGTACCCCCCACCCCCGGGGTTCTACAAGCTCTACGCCCCTGACGCGACGACGCCGCCTCCGCCGCCACCGGCGCCGGTCGTGGGCGAGTACGTCGTCTACGGCGAGCGTCACTCGGTGCGCCGTCCCCCCGCCCGTCGTCGTCGAATCAAATCCATCCTTCCCCCCCTCCCGCGCGCGCAGATCCGACCAATCGGTCCACCGATCGATCCCTCCGCGCCTCCCCCCGCCCGCACA
>Ga0181560_10002217_pt1 | contig 18093 bp, 9 predicted proteins | sample 011ome_20_FD_133751 | JGI IMG/M metagenome (GOLD analysis project Ga0181560, IMG submission 133751) | Coastal salt marsh microbial communities from the Groves Creek Marsh, Skidaway Island, Georgia - 011509CT metaG (megahit assembly) | ecosystem: Environmental > Aquatic > Marine > Intertidal zone...
CAGCGTCGGCGGCGGCGGCGAGCGGCAGACCGCGGAGTGGTACGCGACGCACGGCGTGGAGGTCATCCTAGGGACGCGCGTCGTGGACGCGAACCTCGAAGAAAAGACCGTCGTCACCGACGCGGGGAAGTCGTACTCGTACGATAAGCTCGTCGTCGCGATCGGCTGCACCGCGCTGAAGCTCCCGAGCGCGATCGGCGGCGACCTCCCGGGCGTGCACCGCGTCCGCGACGTCGCGGACGCGCTCGCGCTGTGCGACGCGATGGACGGCTGCGCGAAGGGGTCCGTCGTCATCGGCGGAGGGTACGTCGGATTGGAAGTCGCCGCCGCGTTGGCGACGCGCGGGCTCTCGCCGCGCGTCGTGATGATGGAACCGCATATCATGTCCAGGCTGTGGACGCGCGAGATCGCGGAGAAGTACGAGAAGCTGTACGAAGCCAAGGGGACGACGTTTCATCGCGGCGCGAAGGTTGCCAAAATCATCGCGGGCGACGACGGCCGCGCCGCCGGCGTCGAGGTATTTGCACTGGTCCCCATACGACCGCGTTCGCGAGGTGGACGCCGATCCTTAAGGACTTTTCCCGGCGTCTCTCTCCGCCCATCCCTCGGTTTCAATCCCCGTCCTCGACGCCTTTCAACTCCTACTGACGCCTTTGAACTCCACCCCGACGCGACCCTCAGCTCGACGGCGGCGCGACGCTCGAGTGCGACGTCGTCGTCGTCGGCGTCGGCGCGGGCGCGCCGATCGAGCCGTTCGCGCGGCTCGCCGCCGCGCCCGCGCCGACGGGGGGCATCGCCGTCGACGGCACGTTCGCCGCGTCCGGCGAGGGGATCGAACCGAAGAGCGTGTACGCCATCGGCGACGTCGCCGCGTTTCCGCTGAAACGCGCCGGCGGCGCGCTCAGGCGCGTTCTATTGCACACTGGTCCCCATACGACCGCGTCGGCGTGGTGAACGCCGATCCTTAAGGACTTTTCCCGGCGTCTCTCTCCGCCCATCCCTCGGTTTCAATCCCCGCCCTCGACGCCTTTCAACGTCAACTGACGCCTTTGAACTTCACCCCGACGCGACCCTCAGTCGGATGGAACACGTCGCGCACGCGCGCGCCTCCGCCGCGCACGCCGCGAAGGCTGTCCTCGACCCGTCGTCCGCGGAGACGTACGACTACCTGCCGTACTTCTACAGCCGGGTGTTCGAGCACGCCGGCAGCGAGCGGAAGGTGGCGTGGGTGTTTTACGGCGCGCAGCCAGAGGGCGCGGAGGTGGTGGTCGTCGGCGAGCTGCGCCCGAAGCTCTTCGCCGCGTGGATCGATCCCTCGGGCGCGTTCTATATATCTCAGACTGGTTCCCATACGACCGCGTCGGCGTGGTGAACGCCGTGTCTTGAGGACTTTTTGTTTCCCGGCGCGCGTCTCTCTCCGCCCAGGGTCCCTCGGTTTCAATCCCGACGCACATACCTCGTTGCCTTTCAACTCCGCTTCTGAAGCCTTTGAACTCCACCCCGACGTTCGGTTCGCTCGTACGGAACGATCCTCATCAGACGGGACGACGCTCGTCGGCGCGATGCTCGAGAGCGGCGACGGCGAGGAGGTTGACGTCGTGAAGTCCGCGGCGGAGAGGTGCCCGAAGGTGGACGTGGACGCGCTGAAGAAGTGCGCGACCGTGGAGGACGCGCTCGCGCTCGTCGCGGCGGCGTGATGCGATGCGTCGCGGAGGGGGGTCGAGTCGAGTCGAATCGCGTCCCCCGGTCTCTTCGCGTCGTCGAGTGTTTTGCTTGCGTGATTTTCGCGTTTGTTTGCTGTGTTTGTTTGCTTCTTGTCGTTCTACTCCGCGACCGAGTCGCGTGGGCGGTCCCACCACTAGTCCTCCTCGCCTATCGCGAGCGAGGCGTTCTGAAGAAATATCTTCCCGACGAGCCCCGTCGCGCCCAGCCCCGCGAACGCGACGTCCCTGACGAACGCGACCGGCCCGCTCCCCGTTTCCACGAAGCCGATGACCCGCGAACTCTGCATGATCCTCGTCGTCGATGGCTTCCGCGTCGCCTCGTACGCGTCCATCGCCGCCTTGACGCTCTCGAACGCGCCGCTGAGGCTCTTCCCGCCGCTGCTTCGCACCGCGCTGAGGTTCCTCGCGAGCACGTACGCGTCTTGAAACGCCTGGTTCGCGCCCTGGCCTAAGAACGGCGGCATCGCGTGGCACGCGTCGCCCGCGAGGACGAGGCTTCCGGTGGGGTCGCTCCACGACGGTATCGGGTCGTGGTAGTGCACGCCGATGTCGAAAAACCGCTCGCACGACGCCGCGACGTCGATCGCTTCTCTCGGCATGCCGTATCGCTCCATCGTCGCGATGACCTCCTCTCTCGCGATCGCGTTCGACGCCCGGTTCGATCGGCCTCTCTCGTCGGCGGCGGCGGCGTCGGCGTCGTCGTCGACGTCGTCGACGGATCCCATCTTGAGCCACCCCGCGTTCTCGTCTCTGCGCTTCGTGACCCCACCGTCGTCCGCGACGCACACGGCGACGTTATCGCGCTTGCGTCCTTCCCCTCCGCCGGTGAAGACCAGGGTGTAACACCCGTCTCCGAACCACTGGTGCGCCTCCCCTCGCTCCCCCTCTCTCCTCGCCGACGACGTCTCGGGCGTCGCGTCCCCGGTGACGCCGAAGAGGATGCGTATCCCGCCGTATTTCGCCCCCGACCGTCCGATCCCCGGCATGGACTCTCGTATCTTCGATCGAATCCCGTCGCAGCCGACGACGAGATCGAACCGGTCGCTCTTCTCGCCGTTCCCGAAGAGCAGCCTCGCGCCGCCGCCGGGCGACGTCTCCGCGCCGGTCACGTCCTTCCCTAGTCCGGATAACGTCTCCTCCGGGAGCGTTTCACTCAACGCTTCCAACAGATCCGCGCGCAACACCGTCCCGCACAGGACGTCCCTCTCGTCCCGAAGTTCCCTCGGGAGGTTCTCGGGGAGGTGCTCCGAGGACGTCAGCGTCGTCGACGCGACGGGATCGTCCATGATCATCTTCGGCACGTTCAGATCCATGAGCGTGATTCGATCGCCGCCGACGCGCCGCGCTCGGACGCGCGTCATCGGGTTCGCGAGGTCTCTGAAGATCTTCCCGAGGCCGAGCTTATCCAGGATCGCGGCGCCGCCGTTCAGGTTGAACGCCGCGCCGACCGCGGGCCGCACCGTGGGGTACCGGTCGAAGATCGTGACGTCGTCGATCCCAAACTTTCGGAGCGCGATCGCGGTGACGAGCCCGCACGGCCCCGCGCCGACGATCGCGACGCGCAGCGGCGGGGGTTTCCCCACGGGGCGGCCCGGCTCGTTGGACGCCGTCGACGCCGCGGCCTCGCCGCCGTTGGGGACGCTCCGGAGAGGTTTAGGGCCGGCGACGGAGGAGGACGGGGAAGAGGATGGCGACGGAGGTACGACGCCGCGTCGGCGCCGCGCGCCGTCCGCCTGATGGCGCGACGGTCGCGCGACGCGACGCGCGGGCGCGGGCGTCGGCGCGGAGGACGCGTGGATCCGCGCCGGCATCGCGGACGAGGACATTCGCGTCGCTCGCGAAGGCGGCGGGCGGGTGGGTGTGACCTCCTCCGCCGCGCGATGGAGAGGAGAGGTTCGTCGCGTCGTCCTGTCCGCCGTTTGATCCGAAGTGGATAAAAAACGTAAAAAACGCCCGCAGCCTCGTCGGGCGTCGCTCGGGGAGCTCTATCTAACGTGTGCCTATCTTCGCGCGCCGCGCCGCGCCGCGAACCCATCCCTCCTCGCCTCAATGCCACTGCCTCGGACGCTCCGCGGCGACGACGCGCGTCTTCTCGAGACGCTTCGTCGCCGTCGTCGTCGCGGCGGCGGTTTTCTTCCTCTTGACGATCTTCTTCTTCGCCGAACCCGCCGCCGCCGCGGGGGGCGCGGCGACCGCGGCGACCGTCGTCGCGGTGGACTTCTTCGGCGGCTTCGTCGCCGCCGCCCTCTTCGCGGCGATCGCGCCGTACCCGTACCCGCTCGACGTCACTTTCGCGCTCGGTTTCGTCGCGGCGCCCTTCGCGGCGCCCTTCGCCGTCGTCGTCGTCTTCTTCGACTTTGCCTTCGTCGTCGTCGTCGCGGCGTTCACGTCCACGCTGGCGAGCGCGTGAGAAGCCTTCTCCTCCGCCTCTTCCGCGACGACGCGCGCCTCGATCGCCGCGCTCGCCGCGGCAGCCGCCGCCGCGATCGAGTCCGCCATCTCCCGTTCGAACCGCGCGTCGATCTGCGCGCGAAGCATCGCCGCAGCCGCCGCGTCTTCAATCTTCCTCCGCCACGGCGACGACGTCACCGTCGCCGTCGCCGTCACGGGCGGCGGCGACGTCGTCTCTCTTCCCCCCGGTCGGTCGATCGCCGTCGGCGGCGGCGCGATCGCCGCCGCGAGCGCGGCGTCGTACGCGTCCGCGCCGCCGGTGTCGACGAAGAACGCCTCGAAGTCGTCCGTCATCACGCGACGCGGTACGCCGGTCCCCGTACGACCGCGTTCGCGTGGTGAACGCCGATCCTTAAGAAGGACTTCATCAGCCGCGTCAAGCGCCTTCTCCGGAGAAGACGCGCCGCCGTCGTCCTCCTCCGCCGCCGCCTCCGGCGTCGAAGGGAGGCGCGCCGCGGCCGACGAAAAGACTCGCGCGTCGGCGGCTTCCCGCGTCGTCGTCGGCGTCGGCGTCTTCGCGCCAAAAGTCCCGCGGTTCGAAGCGTACCGCCGGAACCGCTCGTCGAACGAGCTCTCGACGGAGTCGTCGCGCGCCGCGCTCGCGACGGTGTCGATCGACGTCGCGGGAGACGGCGCCGGAGCCGCCGGACGCGTCGGCGTCGCCGAGACCCTCTTTGACGCGCTCCCGCCGCCGCGGAGACTCTCGCGGAGACTCTCGTCTTCCAGATTCGCGAACGACCTCAAGTACCGCGCCTCGAACGACGACGACGACGTCGCTTTCTTCGCGGACGAGCGCGCGAACGACCGGAACCCGCGCTCGAACGACGACTCATCCGGATCCTCCGCCTCGCCGCGCCGCGGCGGCGACGGCGACGACGACGGCGACGTCGCGCGTCGCCGCCCCGCGCTGCTCCCTCCCGCGCTCTTCGCCGCCGCGCGATTCGGCGTGGTCCTCCTCGTCGCGGAGCTCGGCGGCGACGGCGGCGCGCGCGAACGCGAACGCGAACGACTCCGAAGCTTGGACGCGCTCTTGGACGCGCTCCCGAGCGACCGCAGAACCCTCGCCTCGAACGACGCTTCGCCGCGCGACGCCGACGCCTTCTTCGCGGACGACCGCACGAACGTGTCGAACCGCGAGTCGAACGAGTCGTCGCTGTCCTCGGCGTCGTCGTCGTCGTCGTCGTCGTCGATGGATTCGACCCGACGACGGCTTCGACGCGGCGACCGCGTCGACGACGGACGCGGCGTCGACGCGAACGCCGCGTCTACGACGTCCGACGCGTCGTCGTCGTCGTCCGACGATTCGAACGCTCTCTTCGTCGCCTCCGCCGCCCACGCGTCGGCGACGTCGTCGGCGTCGTTCCTCTTCGATCTCGCCCGGGACGAGCGCGCGCGCGCGTCGAAGCCGTCGTCGGACGAGTCCGCGTCGCCGTCGCGTTCGCGTTCAATCGGAAGGCCGAAAAAGTTTGTCGCGCGTCCGTCGTTCGGCGTCCGCGTCGGCGTCGCGGACGCGGACGACGTGGAGACGTCAACGACGACGCGCGCGGCGTAGGCGGGCGTCGTCGCGAACCGATTCGGGCTCGGCGCCGCGTTCTTCCTCTCGAGCGCGCGCGTCTTCGTCCGCGGCGAAGGCGAACGCGTCGGCGATTTCGTCCGCGGCGGCGGCGACGCCGGCGCCTCCGCGGCGAGACGGCGGCGTTCCATCGACCGCCTCGACGCGTCTGTTATCCTCCTCGGCGACGGCGACGGCGACGGCGACGGCGACGGCGAACGCATCGCCGCCGCGGCAGCCGCTTCCGCGGCGTTCTTCTCCTTCGACGTCGCGAGCACGCCGCCGAGCGCCGCGCCGGGGAGCGGCATCGCGGCGACGGACGCGAAGCCAAAGTCGTCGTCGGAGTCGTCCGAGTCCGAGTCTGCGGCGTTCTCGTCTCCGCGCGTCGCGGCAGCCTCCGCGACGACCGCGACCGGCAACGGCGACGGCGACGGCGACGCGTCTTTGTACGCGCGCACCGCCGCGGCCGCGGCTTTACGCGCGGGAGACGCCGTTCTCGGTTTCGGCGACGGCGACCTCGGGCGCGTCGGCGTCGGCGTCGGCGTCGTCGCGCGCTTCGTCGCGCGCGTCGCGTCACCGAGCATCGTCGGCGGCGCCTCTCGCGCGTCGTCCTCTCTCTCGTTCGCGTCCGCGTCCGCGTCCGCGTCGCGCGTCGAGTCGTCCATCGCGGCGAGCGGCGTCGGCGACGGCGGCGCGGCGTTCGACCACGGCTTCCACGGCTCGCGTTGGAGCCGCGCGCGCGGCGTCGGCGCGTCGGCTTCGACGACGGCGGACGCGGACGGCGACGGCGACGGCGACGGCGACGCCTTCGCCGCGACGAGCGGCGACGACGACGGCGACGCCGGCGCGGACGCGCCCCACGGTTTCCACGGTTCGCGCTGCGGCGGCGGCGACGACGACGGCGGCGTCGCGCGCGTCCCCGCGTCCCTCGAGGGCGTCGCGGTCGGCGCAGCGGCAGCGGGCGGCGGCGACGCGTTCGCCTTTGACGCTTCCGCGATGGCAACCTTGGCACGGAGATCCACGATCTCGCGCTCCATGCGCGCTTTCCACGCCTCGAGGCGGTCCCCGGTCGCGCTCGCGACGGCGTCCTGTGACTTGGAAGTCTCCGTCGCCGTCGTCGCGGTCGCGTCCGCGTCCGCGTTCGCCGTCGCCGTCGCCGTCGCCGCCGCTGATTTGCGTCGCGCGAGCTCCTCGACGACGGCGTCGCGTTCCGCCGCGAGCGCGTCGATCGCGCGCCGACGCGCCGGGGACGTCGCGCGGCTCCCGCCTCGACTCCCGACGCGGCTCCACGGCCGCGACGTCGACGCGTTCGCCGCGATATCGAGCTCGACGTCGCCGTCGAGCGGTCGCCCGCGCCGCCGCCAAACGCCGCCGCCGCCCGGAGTTTTCGACGCCGACGCCGCCACCGCCGCCGCGGGCGTCGCGAACGCGAGCAACGCGTCCGCGACGGCGTCGGCGTCGAGCCCGGACGCCGCATCGAGCCCGGACGAGCCGCGAAGCCCGCCGCGCCGCCGCGCGAGTTCCGCCCTCTCCGCGTCGAGGACGTCGCGCTCGAGCGCGTCGAGATCATCCGTCTTCAACGACGCGCGCGCGCGATCCACCGACGCGCGCAGCGATCTCGACTTTCGCCGCCGCGCCGCGGACCCCGGACCCGGACCGTCGCCACCGTCGCCCGCGTTTCGACCGCTCCCGCTCCCGCGCAGTCGAAGCGCGAGCGACGCGCGCACGGACTCGTGCGGCAGCCGCCGCGCGAGCTCGTCCACGACGGCGTCGCGCTCGCGAACGACGGCGTCGATGTCCTCGCGCGAGCGCCGCACGGAAGAGATCGCCGTGGGCGTCTTGGCCCACGAGCGATGCGTCCCGCGCGGGAGACGTCCGAAGGATGGCGCCGCGTCGTCGTCGTCGGGGGAGCGAGGAGGGTTCGGCTCCGCGGAGGGCGTCGGCGCGGCGTCGTTCGCGCGCGGCTCCGAAGACGTCTCCTCCCGCGCGTCCTCAGTCGACGCCCGCGCGCCTTCCTCCTCCTCCTTCTCCGACGGCGGCGGCGGTTTCTTCGTCATGGACTCCGGCAGCGCCCTCACCTGCGCGATGTCGTCCTCCGCGTCCTTCTCCGTCTCCTTCCCTGCGACTGCCGCGCCGGTGAGCTTCTCGCCGATCCCGAAGAGCTCAGCCTCGATGCGCGCTTCCTCGGCGACGATCGAGACGAGACTGGGGGAATCGATTCCCCCCGCGGCGGAAACGGCGCCGCGTCGATCGTTTGCGCCGCCGCCGCCGTCGTCCGCGGACGCGGCGAGCGCGGAGACGAACGCGGACAGCGGCGACGGCGACGGCGACTTCTTCGGCGCTGTCAACGCGCCCGCGCGGACGGGCGACGACGCGCGCGGCGACGGCGACGGCGACGACGACGCGGACCGCGCGGGAGATAACGCGCGCGTCATCGACCGCAACGCGTTCAACCCGGCGAGCGCCGCCGCGCGTTCGATCGGCGAGCCGCCGCCCGCGTTCGAGTTCGAGCACGACGGGGACCCACCGCGAGAGGACCCCGCGCCCGTCGCGCCCCCGGCGCCGCGCACGTCGCGCAGGAGCGCGAGCGTGTTGGCGTCCACCGCGACGTCGATCGTCCCGGGGCTCACGCGCGTGACGTCGAGCTCATCGTCGTCGTCCAAGGTTTCTTCAATCTCACGGGAGTCGATCCCGACCTCGACCTCGATATCGTCGTCCGACGGCGCCGCCGCCAGCGCCAGCGCGTCGGCGTCGGCGTCGGCGTCGGCGTCGGCCTCGTCGCCCCCGCCGTATACGCCGTCGCCCGGCGCGCCGAGAAGAAGCTGCCCGACGGCGTCCCTCTCGCGCGACCGCAACCCCTCCAACCGCGTCCGCCACGCCGCCGCCGTCGTCTCCAACAGCGCGACGCGGTCCGACGCCGCCGCCGCCGCTTCAGCGCGCTTCCTCGCCGCCGTCGTGAGGTGCGCCGCCGCCGACTCCTCCGCGGCGACCGCCTCGCGCTCCAGCCGCGTCATCTCGCGCGCGCCCACCTCGTCGTCCGCGGCGGCGGCGAGCGCGAGCGAGAGATTGGAGATGCCCAACGCGGCGGCGGCGCGGCGCGTCGCGAGCGCCTTCCGCGCCGCCGCGGCTCTGTGCGCCGTCTGTATCCGCGTCGCCGCGGCGTCCCTCGCGCGGCGCTCCAAACGCGCCGCGTCGGCGCGTCGGCGCGCGACGGCGGCGCGTCGCGCCGCCTGCGCGACGATCGCCGCGTCGCGCGTCGTCCGAAACGCCCTCCGCGATTTCGCACCCTTCCAGCGCGCCTGGATCGTCGTCGCGGCGGCGCGAGTCGCCTCCGCGCGACGCGCGCGACGCGCCGACTCGAGCGCGCGCAGGTCCCGCCGCGCGAGCGCGGCGACGTACGCGCGCTGAATCGTCGTCGCCGCAGCGCGCCGCCGCTCTCGCGTCTCGAGTTCTCTGAGGCGATTCGCCTCCCTTCGCGCCGCCGCGCGTCGGAACGCGCTTTGGATGCGAACCGCCGCGACGCGCGCGCGCTCTGCGGCTCGGCGACGCGCGAGCTCGTCTCTCGCCACCTTCGCTCGGCGCGCGGACTGCATCAGGACGACCGCGCGTCGCCTCGCCTCGCGCTCGCGCAGGCGATTCGCCTCTCTTCGCGCCTCTGCGCCTCTGCGCATCGCTTGCATCGCCGTCGCCGCGCGGACGCGGTCGCGACGCTCTCTCAACCTCGCGAGCTCGCGCCTCGCCGCCTTCGCTCTCTGCGCGGCTTGAATCGCCGTCGCCGCGCGGACGCGGTCGCGACGCTCTCTCAACCTCGCGAGCTCGCGCCTCGCCGCCCTCGCTCTCTGCGCGGCTTGAATCGTCGAGGCCGCGCGCTCGCGCGCGATCGCCGCGCGGCGACACTTCGCCTCCGCGCGCGCCGCCCTCGCTCTCTGCGCGGCTTGAATCGTCACCGCGGCGAGGACGCGCGCGCGGCGTTCGCGCGCCTTCTTAACCCGCGCGCGATCCGCCGCGCCTCTGAAGCACTTTTGAATCATCACGCACGCGTCGCGTCGCGCGCGCAACGCCCTCGCCCTCACGCGCGCCGCCGCGGCTCGGACGCCGCTCTGTATCCGCGTCGCCGCGGCGATCTTCAGATCCCTCACCTCCCTGCGCGCCATGACCTCGCAGACCGCGACGAACCCGCGCCACGCGGTCTGAATCGCCGTCGCCGCCGCTCGCCTCGCGTCGAGCTCGGCGCGTCTTCGCGCCGCCTCGCGCCGCGCCGCGCGTCCTCTCGCGGCGGCTTGCACGCGCGATGCGGCGCGCGCTCTGACGCGCTCGCGCTTCGCCACCGCCGCGCGCCGCGCGCGTTGCATCGCCCTCGCCGCGGCGTCCTCCTCTCGAAGCGCCGCGACCGCGACGCGAGCGACGCGCCCGCGGTGCCGCGCCTGTATCCTCGCCGCGGCGTCGTGCTCCGAGAGGAGGAGGGACGGAGGGAGGAGAACGTCGGGCGGCGCGTCGTGGTCGTCGAAAAACCCGAGCCGCGCGCCGATGCCGTCGAGCCAGCCGTCGAGCCAGCCGGGGGATTCGTTCCCGTCGTCGTCGTCGAAAACCTCGATCTGTTTCTCTTCGCGTTCTTCGTCGTCTTCGTCGTCGTCGTCGTCGTCGCCCTCGGAGATCCCCGACGCGGACGAGGAAGGGGACTCGGACTCGCCGCGGACGACTTCGTCGACGCGCGCGAGGGGCTGCCCGGCGAACGTCATCGCCTTCGGTCGCATTCGGCGTCGGCGTCGTCGCGCCATGTCCTCGGCGGCGGGCGACGAGGAGACGTCGGCGTTCTCGTTCACACTGGTCCTCATACGACCCCGTTCGCGTGGTGAACGCCGTTCCTTAAGGACTTTCTCATCCCTTGTCCGCGTACCGCTCGGCGACGCCGCCGCGGACGCGGTCGGCGACGCGCTCGCGCTCGCGCTCGGCGACGACCGCGCCGGAACCACCGCCTTGTTCGGCGATGTCGTCGTCCGCCCCGGCGGCATCGACAGGTCCTCGCTCCCCGCGCTCGACCGCGCGGATGACGACGACGACGACGCGTCGAGAAGCGAGTGCTCCTCGATGGATTGGTCCACGAGCTCGATGGAGACGTTCGGGTCCAACGCGCTCGCGTCGTTCGGCGGCGGCGACTCGGACGACGAGACGTCCAGGAGAGAGTGCTCTTCGATCGAGACGTCCGCGTCCTCGAGTCCGAGTCCGCGCGCGGTTACGGCGGGCGCGTCGTCAGCGGCGGCGTCGTCGTCGTCGATCTCGAGCGACGCTTCCTCCGCGGTCTCGACCGCGCGCTCCAAGCGTCGTCGCGCGGCTTCGAGTCGCGCGCGCTCCTCCTCCATCGCGCGCGCCGCCTCTCTCGCCCACGCGTCGCCGTCGATGCCGATCTCGCCCGCGGTCCCGGGCGTCTTCGGAAACGACGCGGACGCGGACGCGGACGCGGACGCGGCGGTCGCCGGCGACGCGAACGCGGAGGACGCCATCGAGCGCGGCGTCGCGAAGGACGACGCGCCGAGCGACGCGCTGCCCGGGGTCTCGCGCGCGCTCGACGGCGCGCGCGACGCGCCGGACGGCGTCGCGAACGCGTCGTCGTCGTTCGCGACGGACGACGGCGCGGGCGACGCGCGCGGAGGCGGCGGCGGCGGCGACGCGACGCCGCGCGCGCTCGCGTCGTCCCCGTCGTCGTCCTCGCGCGAGATCCTCGGATCCGCCGAGTCGTCCCGCGCAGGACGCGCGGGCGCCGCCGCGCGGCGCTCCGCCGCCGCCGCGACGTTCCCCCGCCCGCCGGGGTTCTTCCTCTTTCCTTTCTTGCCCATCCTCGGCGACGAGGCGGCCCTCGGGAGTGCGCGGGCGCGCCGTCTGTTCGTTGCAACTTTTGAACGATCACAGCATCGCTGGTGCCGTTGTTGACCCGAGCGGAGCGCGAGCTCGCCCCGAGCTCAGCGCAGACGCGGCGCGCGCCGCGCGCTGCTGTTTCTGCAGCCACAGCCTCAGACAACGCGAGGCCTCGTCACTCGTCGTCGGCGCGCGCGATACGTCCGACGCGCGACATGGCGCCGTGCCTCGCGCTCGTGGGCGGCATCCCGAGGATGCTCCTCCCGAGACTTGCGCGCGCGTCGTCGTCGTCGTCGTCGTCGTGCCGCCGCGTCGTCGCCTCTCGCGCGGTCGCGCGGAGGCGACGCATCTCGGCGTCGACGGTCGCCGCGGCGGGGAGCGACGACGACGCCATCGCGGCGCCGCCGTGGAGGTGCGCGCGCGCGGCCTCGTGCTCGGACGTCGTCGTCATCGCCGCCGCCGCCGCCGCCGCCCGATGCCGCGGCGCGCGCGCCGCGCCGCGCGTCGGTCGTCGCGAGCGTCGTCGGGACGCGACGACGACGTCGACATCGATCGCCACCGCGACCCTGACATCCCTGATGAACGACGCGCTCGCTCCCCCGCGTCGTCCGCCCGTCCCGTCCGACGACCTCGTCCATCCGCTCATCCATCCCCTCTCTCTCTCCCTTAAACCCTAAACCATAAACCCTAAACCCTCACGACAGAGACGAGGTCCTCTCCTCGCACGCGCTCTTGGGGAACGTGTGCTTCGTCCTGTGCGGGCCGCAAGGTCCGCAAAACGTCGGCGCCGTCGCGCGCGTGATGCAAAACTTTGGCGTGTACGACCTCAGGATCGTGAACCCGGGACCGTTCGTGCTGGCATCCGACGTGGCATCCGACGTGGCATCCGACGTGGCATCCGACGCGGCGGCGGCGGCGGCACCGGACGGCGCGAACGGCGAGGGCGGCGTGAACTCCGGCGCGGCGCTCGGCCCCGACGGGCTCGGGACGGAAAACCTCCCGCCGGCGTTGCGACCGACGCTGGACGCCACGTCGGACGCCACGTCGGACGCCACGTCGGACGCCACGTCGGACGCCGCTCCGAGGCTGTGCGACGAGGCGTACCGGTTCGCGTGCGCCGCGGACTGGATCCTCGCGGACAGCACGCGGCACGCGTCCGTGGTGGACGCGCTCGACGACGTCACGTTCGTCATGGCGCGTCCTACTCTCAAACTGGTTCCCATACGACCGCGTTCGCGTTGTGAACTTCATTCCTTAAGGACTTTCTCCCTCGCGCGCGCGTTTCGTTTCTCTCCGCCCACGCCACGATCGGTTTCAACGCTCGCTCGACCTACGCGACGCCTCTCAACTAACGCCCCACCTCGATGCGTTTCACCTCTGCCCAAGCAGGCGACGACGGCGCGGCCGCGGGAAAACGTCCCTCTCGTCACCGCGCGAAACGCGGCGAAACTCCTCGCGGCGGAGGCGAAGCGCGGCAAGGTCGCGGTGCTGTTCGGAAACGAGCGCACAGGGCTCACGAACGAAGAGCTAGGCACCGCGCACGCCGCGGTGGCGATCCCGACCGCGGGGCAGGGGTCTCTGTGTCGGAAATCGCTCAAGTACACCGGCGGCACGGGGCCGACGAGTTTAAACCTCTCGCAGGCGGTTGGCGTGATCGCGTACGAGATGTTTCTCGCCGCGGACGAGGTGGTCAACATGGCGGAAGATGGAACGTCAACCGTCGCCGGCACCGACGCCGGCACGCGGACGACGACGCCGCGGACCGTCGGCGAGGGGAAGATCGACGTCCCGAGGGACCGGCTGATGACCGTCGGGGAGAAGACCGCGCTGAAGCGCGAACTCTTGCGCGCGCGACGCGCGTTGGACGTGCTGACGTGCGAGGCGGGGTCGGACGGGGACGGGGACGGCGCGGGAGATGAAATGGCGGGAGACGACGTGGCGGCAGGAGATGACGTGGCGGGAGATGACGTGGAAGACGCGGACGAGGCGCTCGACGCGAGAGAGGACCGAGGCCTCGAACGCGTGCTCAACGCGGCGCCGCTGATGTCCAGGGACGCGGCGGCGTTGTTCCAGCTCGCGCGGCGCGTCAAAGCGCTTCGCGTCGGCGTCGGCGCCGGCGGCGACGGCGACGGCGAAGGCGAAGGCGTCGGGCTGCTGGACGAGACCGTCGTGCGCGTCGCGAGGGCGGCACGGGCGAGGGCGGCGGAGCAGGGGAAGCCGCCGCCGTCGACGCGCGCGGTGAGGAAAATATTCCGCGAGCGGTTCGGTTTGTCGCTCACGAACCGAGAGATCGAACGCGCGCTGAGAGTCGCCGCGAGAGAAGAGTCCTCCGCATCGCGTTAGCGTCTAGCTAGCCCGCTGTCTATCGTTACTGTATTATGTCTTCTACCTACCTTCCTAGAATAGTGCCCATACCTCCCGGTCGGTCCGGTCGCGTCAGTTGAAAACGACGTCGGACCGCAATACGATTTTAATTCCTCGCTGCACCGCCTCGGACGCGTGCGGCGCGCACGCGGCGCCGTGCCTGAACATCAACGCCGTACCGCAGACGGGTTTCACCCTGTGCGTCTCCTTCGCGTCGTCGTGCGCGCCGAGGTAGAACACGGTGTCGCCGCCGTGAAGGGTGCCGTCGTTGATTCCCGGAATGACGACGCCGCCGCCGTCGCCCGGCGCCGGCGCCGGCGACGACGACGACGCGGCCGCGTTCCCGCCGCGCGGCATCCCGCCCCGCGGTCCGCGCGCGAGGGAAGTGCGAGGGAAGTGGACGAGGCGTGGCGTGGCGTGGTCTCGAAGACTTGATGGCTGGGATTACATTTTCGAAGGAGAACGAGAACTTCGTCCGCGTCGTCGCGTTCGCGTTCCGTGTCGTGCGCGATGTACAACCTCCGCGAACCTCCGCGACGCCATCCATCGCGTCGCCCCATCCCGACCACAGGGCGGGCGCCTACTTGTCGATCCGTTTCGGCTTTTGAAACTCCTGCTTCCGCCCCGCGCCCTTCTCCGCCAGTTCGCCCACCCTCTTGTTCCGCGCGTCCGCCCACACGTTGTCCCCGCCCGCGAACGTCGTGTCCTCCGCGCTGAGGTGCGTCCACTTCGTCCGTCCAATCTTCCCGAACGCGTCGCCCCTGACCTGCATCGCCTTCGGCAGCGCGCTCTTGTCCACCTTGTCCGCGCCCGTGGCCTGGTTGAAGTCGCGCTTGTAGATGTCGTCCGTCCCCATCGAGCTCGCCGGATCGTCCGCGGCTTCCTGGAAAAACGCCCCCTTGTGGTAGTACTTCTGAAGAAACCCGAGCTTCTGCTTCTCCTTCCCTCCCGTCTCCGCGTTCTCCCTCGGGTTCGCCGCGAGCCACGCCTCCTTCTCCTCCTCGGACATCCTTCGGATGCGCTCCTGCTCCTCGCGTTCCTCGACGAACTTCCTTCGAATTTCCGCCTCTTGCTCCCGCCGCGCCTGCTCCCTCCGCTGCCACGCCTCGAACGCCGCGACGTCGTCCGGGTCGTCGTCCGTGTCGACGTCCGACATCCTGTTCGTCCCTCCCTGGTCGTTCGCCGCCTCCATCGCGGCGATCTGCTTCTCCATGTCCACCTCGATCGCGGCGAGCTGCTTGCTCTCCGTCGCGCGTTTCCGCTTGTGCGCCTCGCGTCGCTCGTGTTCCGCGTCCATCTCCGCCTCCACCTTCTCTCGCTCCGCGATCGTCTCGCGCTGACGCTTCGGCACGAACGTGGGCTTGACCATGACGCGTCCGGGGCCGCCGCCGCCGCCCGGGTCGTCCGAGTCCGACGCGTCCGTGTCCGTCTCCCACGACGAGCTGCCGTCGTCGTCGGCGGCGGCGGCAGCGGCGGCGGCGGACGCGCCCGCGGCGGCGGCCGCGGCGAGATCGCCCGTCGCCGTCGTCCCGGTCGCCGCGGCGGTCGCGTCGTCGTCGTCCACGCTCAGCGTGAACTTCTTCCCCGCGAACTTCCCCACCGGGCGCGGCGCGGTCGTCGTCGCCCTCGCGTCGTCGCCGCCGCCGCCGATCATCCCGCCGCCGCCGGGGCGGACGCCGATCGTCCCGCCGCCGACGCCGAGCCCTGCCAGCAGCCCGCCGTCGTCGTCGTCCTCGTCCATGATCGGCAGCATGTGCTTGTCCTCCTCCTCCTTCTGCCGCGCTAGGATCCGCGCGCGCGTCGCCGCGCGTCGCCGCGCGATCTCGTCCTCGTCCTCGGAGTCCGGCTCGCCGAGATCGACCGACGCCGCGGCGGTCGTCGTCGTCGTCGTCGTCGTCGCCCTCGCGCCGAGGTCGCCGCCGCCGCCGCGCGCGACGACGACCGCCTCCGCCGGGCGCCTGCGCGAGCCGAGGTCGCCGCCCGCGCGCGCGACGATCACCGGCGCCGCGGCGACTCTTCTCCCGCCGGCGACGTTCGCGGCCGCGCCGACGCGCGCGTCGTCGGCGTCGTCGTCGGCGTCGTCGTCGCTCGAACCCTCCCCCGCATCTCGCGCGAACTCGGGCTGCTCCCCGGCGCGGTACCGCTTCACCTTTGTCGCGGCGTTCGTCGTGCGGCCGTCCACGCGCTCGCGGTCGCGGTCGAGCCACGCGGGGTTCGACCCCTTGACCTTGACGGCGTGGTCCGCGCGCGCGCGGCCGGACATCGCGCCGAGATTGTGACGTTGAGCGGCGGATCTCGGTTTGTTTTTCTCGCGGCGCGGCGCGGCGACGCATCGCGCACCGCAGACAGATGATTTCGTCTTCATATTTCAACGTGTTGCTGTTGTGTCTTTACCTCCTCACCCGCCGCGCCACGCGGCGCCCCCTCCGCCCCACGCCCCGGCCGGCTTCGCCACCGCGGGCGCGTTCGCATCCTCCGCCGCGAGCGTCGGGAAGTCGCTCGCCTCGCCGACGAACGCCTGCTCCTTTCGCGGCGGCCGCGCGGACTTTTCTTTATTTTTTTTCTCGTCCGCGCCGCCGCCGCCGCGTTCCAGCTGGCCGTTCCTCGGGCGTCGCTCCCCTCGCCTCTGTCCTCCTTCTCCTCCTTCGTCGTCGCCATCTCGCGAGCCTTCATCAGTACCCCGCCTCGCACCGCCGCCGCCGCCGCCGCCGCGCGCGTTCGCGTTCTCCTTCTCCGTCGCGTTCGAATCCCCGGAGCCCTCCGACGATCCCTCGCTCGCGGCTCGATCCGAAGACGGCGACGTCGTCGCGTCAGCGTCCGCGTTCGCGCTCGCGCTCGCCGCGGCCACGGCCGTCGCGGCGGGCGCCGCCGCGGTCTTCGTCGTCTTCAGCGCGTCGACGCCGGAGCCCGCGCCCCACGCGCCGACGAGGTTCGTGGGGCGCGACGGCGGCGCCGCCGCCGCCGCCGGGGCAGCCGGCGCGGCGACGCGTTCTTCTTCCGATCTCTTCGACGGCTCCGCGGCGTTGGGTTCCTGTTTCTTCGGCGCGCGCGGGGGCGTGGACGTCGGAGGTTTCTTCGGCGGCGCCGCGGCCAGGGACGCCCACACCCCTTTCGGCGGCGCGGGGGCCGCCTTCTCCCGCGCCGCCGCGTTCGCCGCGTTCGACGCTGCCGCGACGGCTTTCTCCGCCGGAATCGCGGGTGACGCGGTCCGCGACGGCGCCTCGCTCGTCTGGTCCGACCCCCCGCCCTCCGACGACGGCTTCGACGGCGGCTCGCGCGCGATGATATCCAGCGGCGCGTACCCTCTCGGCCCCCACTTCGGCGCGCACGCCGCCGGCGTCGGCGCCGGCGAACGCGTCCTCTTCGGCGGCGCGGGAGGGCGCGACGTCGCCGTCGCCGCTCCGACCGGCGGCGGGCCCGGCGGAAGCGGCGGAGCGTCCACCGCAGTCTTCACGAGCTTGCTCCAGTTCCCGATCCGGTCCTCGCTGCGCCGTCCCCCTCCCCCGCGCTCCGCCGCGGACGACGAATCCGACGCGTCCGATCGATCCGAACGGCTCCCCCATGAGTCCCGTCGCTCGTGCCGCGGCTTCCCGCCCTTCCCGCCGTGCTGATGCTGGTGCCGTCGCGCGGGCGGCGGGCCCGGAGGCGGGCCCGGCGGTGGCGGCGGCTGCCCTGGAAGATGGAACGACGCGCCCCCGTTCCACGACCCGGTGCGGTGATGCCCCGGCCGCACGCGCGGCGGCGGCGGCGGCGGCGGCGGCGCGTGCTTCGCGAACCCCGCGTGCGCCCGCCCGCGAGGATCTCGCCCGCCGCCGCCGTGCGGCGCGGTTCCGGACATCTGCGTGAACCGCCGCTGCATCGCGAGGTGGTGGTAGTGCCTGCCAAACTCCAGGTGACGCCAGATGCTCTCGAGATCTCCGGTGAAGACGTCTCTCGGGGCGTCTTCTTCCTCCTCCTCCGCCGCCGCCGCGATCGTCGCCGTCTTCGTCTTGACCCTCGGACCCGCCTTACGCTTCGGCGTCACCGCGGGCGGCGGCATCGCCGGCGCGGGCGGCCGCGGCATCGGCGCGGGCGGCTCCGGGAAGAACGTCGGGCAGCTCATCTCGCGCCGCATGCGCTCTGGATTGTGCCGCCACGGCGGCGGCGGCG
>Ga0181560_10002220_pt1 | contig 18088 bp, 19 predicted proteins | sample 011ome_20_FD_133751 | JGI IMG/M metagenome (GOLD analysis project Ga0181560, IMG submission 133751) | Coastal salt marsh microbial communities from the Groves Creek Marsh, Skidaway Island, Georgia - 011509CT metaG (megahit assembly) | ecosystem: Environmental > Aquatic > Marine > Intertidal...
ACTCAACTAATTTAGTAAACTCTTGGATTGGTAGGGATTATTTCTGATTACATCATAAAACAAAATCCAAACGCTGGTCTAGATTAAATTATAGAAAAATTAAGGTTTGGATATCAATACACTCGAGTAAGAGGTACGGTATAACTCAGTTCACATGGAATTTATTATATTGGTTAAGTCTTCCAAACAAATTATCGAATGAAAAGAAGAAATTTTTTTGGTCAGATGGGAATGGCAATATCGGGGTTTTTGGTTGTCAATTCATTACAAGCCCATCCGCAAAACCGGAATATAGCACCAAAACGTCTTAATGATAATCCTTTCTCTATAGGAACATGGAATTGTCCGGATGCAATCCTGACCTCAGGACAATTGATGGAGAAAGGATTTCCTGCCTTGGAGGCTGTTGTCAAAGGGGTTGCTGTTGAAGAGGCCAATGAGGAAAATACTACGGTGGGCATTGGTGCCTCGCCTGACAGATCTGGTTGTGTGACCTTAGATGCATGTGTAATGAACTCCAAAGGAGACTGTGGTGCAGTAATGGCTGTAGAGAATATTGTCCATGTGTCGCGATTGGCCCAACATGTTATGGAAGATACACCCCATGTATATTTGGTGGGTAGGGGTGCTGAAGAATTTGCCTACAGCAAAGGGTTTCCAAAAACACCATTACTTAGCCCTGCCGCAGAAAAAAGATGGAAAGTATGGTTAAAAAAATCTGAATTCCGGCCGGAAATAAACATTGAAAATCACGATACCATAGGCATGCTTTGTCTCGATGCTCAGGGAAACCTTTCGGGAAGTTGTACCACCAGCGGATTGGCCTATAAAATGAAAGGACGGGTGGGCGACTCTCCAATCATCGGATCAGGACTGTTTGTGGATAATCAAGTAGGAGCAGCCACAGCGACTGGTTTGGGTGAAGCCGTTATTAAAACCGTTGGTTCTTTCTTAATAGTAGAATTGATGAGAAATGGATCTTCCCCTCAAAATGCTTGTGAAGAAGCCATTCAAAGAATCCTATCGACCCAAGAGAAAAAACCTGATTTCCAAGTGGGTTTTATCGCGATCAATATTGCAGGGGAAATCGGAGCATACAGTATTCATCAAGGTTTTTCTTACACTTATTATCAAGAAGGCAAAGCCATAAATGTACCCTCGGCCAGTGTCTATTGATTCTCTGGACGGTTCAGATAGCCACTTTCATCAATGGTGTAGGTCGATTCGCTGAGTTGATCAACCACCTCCAAATCAAAACCGGTAAATGAATTGATCATATTGATCTGCAATGCGCGATCCTTCATTCCCACAAGTTGAATGGAGGTCATTTTTCCCGGCGGGTCATCTCGGAGGTGTTGGTATTCACCATAGGCAATTTTTCTAAAAAGAGCATAAATGATTTGTTCCGTTTCAGCATCCGTTTTGTGAACCCAAGTTTGATCTACGTTTGTGGATTCAGAAAATTCAATGTATCCCCAATGTTCGGGTAAATGCATATTGATAACCCCCTGTGGAGACCATACCCAGTTATTTTCTCGCAGAAATTTACCGTTTTCTTTTTTTCTGTAATAACGGTTATCGATTAAATCATGTTCCCATTGTACCCTAGAAAAGTTGATGCGCCATTGTTCCCCTATTTTGGGTTGACCCCCGGGGGAGCCTTTGAGTTCTGAAAGGGCTCGCATGGGAATGGCCATTTCCACCGACCAGTATTGATCTATGTCTTTGGGGTTGTTTAATGTCCCTTCTACATGCACTGCCGATTTTAAGTCGGGTAAGTTCCAATAAAACAGAGGCTTGCCTTTGGTGTTGTAGGGTCTGTTGAGCAGGAGATCCCAAACGGTATTCAAAGCATTGATTTCAATCTCACCATAATTGTGATTGCTATTGGAAGGACTAATAAATACTTCAAAGTCATTATTGTAAAAGATAATGGTGTCCCGCTTTTTTAGCGTTGCCCATATGTGTTTTTCCTCCAAATGAGCGAAGATGTAGAGAAAGTCCTCATCCCAAAGCATTTTGAGTCGGGTCTTTTGATTGGGTATTTTATCGCCCTCTATGTCGATAAAATCTTCGGTAAAGGGTGCTTTTTTCCAGCTTGGATCCTCCTCCCTACCGTCTATTACAAGGGATTGATCTGCCCGGGGAATGATATAAGTTCGGGGATTAATGAGCTCGCCCGTAATGTCAATAAAGACCGTTTCTTTTTTACAAGAAAAATGGAATAAAACAACAATCCATAACAAGCATATTGAAATCCGTAGTTGGGAAAACATGGTATTGGCATTTAACCCTTTAATGTGGCGGCGAGATACTCTCTGTTCATACGAGCGATGTTCTCCAAAGAAATTCCCTTCGGACACTCCACTTCGCAGGCCCCTGTATTGGTACAATTTCCAAATCCTTCTTCATCCATCTGGTTGACCATGTTGAGAACCCTATCGGTGGCTTCTACTTTTCCCTGGGGTAAAAGGGCATACTGCGAAACTTTTGCCGAAACGAATAGCATGGCCGAAGCATTTTTACAGGAGGCAACACAGGCGCCACAACCGATACAGCTTGCTGCATCAAAAGCCTTATCTGCATCGTGTTTGTCGATGGGGATGGCGTTGGCATCTTGGGTATTCCCTGAAGTATTGACACTCACAAAACCCCCGGCCTGTTGGATGCGGTCAAAAGCCGAACGATCCACTGTCAGGTCTTTGATTACCGGAAAAGCATTGGCTCTAAAGGGTTCGATGGTGATGGTGTCCCCGTCTTTGAACTTACGCATGTGCAACTGGCAGGTGGTCACCAATCGGTCAGGACCATGGGCCTCTCCATTGATAAACATGGAACACATCCCGCAGATGCCCTCACGACAATCGTGATCAAATGCCACGGGGTCTTCCCCATTTTCAATGAGCTGTTCGTTGTGCATGTCCATCATCTCCAAAAAGGACATGTCCGGAGAAACCCCTGCAACGGAATAGGTAACCATTTCCCCTTTTGCATCAACGTTGGCTTGTCGCCATATTTTAAGTGTCAAATTCATAACTGTTCTTATTTGTAGGAACGTGTTTTAACTTCAATTTCCTCATACTCCAGTTGTTCTTTGTGGAGCTTGGCTTTGGAGGGTTCTCCTTTGTATTCCCAAGCAGAGACAAAGGTAAAATTTTTGTCATCCCGCATGGCCTCTCCCTCAGGAGTCTGAGATTCTTCTCTGAAGTGACCTCCACAAGATTCTGTTCTTTCGAGCGCATCTTTGGCAAATAATTCTCCTAGCTCGAGAAAATCCGCGACTCGTCCCGCTTTGGCCAACTGCTCGTTGAACTCATCGGCGGTTGCGGGAACTTTTACATTTTTGTAGAAATCTTCCCTCAAGGCTTTGATCTCTTCAATGGCCTCTTTGAGGCCTTTTTCGTTTCTGGACATACCACATTTGTCCCACATGATTTTACCCAATTTTTTATGGTAGTAATCCACCGAATGTTTTCCCTTGTTGTTGATAAAAGCCTCTATTTGCTTTTTAACTTCTTTTTCTGCGGCTTCAAATTCGGGGGAATCGGTAGAAATGGGTCCGGTTCTGATGTCATCGGCAAGATAGTCTCCAATGGTATAAGGCAGGACAAAATAACCATCCGCCAGACCTTGCATCAATGCGGAAGCCCCTAGGCGGTTGGCACCGTGATCAGAAAAATTAGCCTCTCCTATGGCATAGCAGCCAGGAATGGAGGTCATCAAATTATAATCTACCCAAACACCTCCCATGGTATAGTGAACGGCAGGATAGATCATCATTGGGGTTTCGTAGGGATTTTGGTCTACGATTTTTTCATACATCTGGAAGAGGTTACCGTATTTGGCACGCACCACCTCTTGACCTAGTTTTTTGACAAGTGCCGCATCATTTTCGTCCAGCCCCTTAACGTGTGCTTGCTCCTTACCGTAGCGTGTGATGGCATCTGCAAAGTCGAGATAAACAGCTTCCCCCGTTTTATTGACCCCAAATCCAGCGTCGCAACGCTCTTTGGCCGCTCTGGAAGCTACATCTCTCGGCACAAGGTTTCCAAAAGCTGGATAGCGACGTTCGAGGTAGTAATCCCGATCTTCTTCAGCGATTTCGGTGGGATTTAATTTGCCCGCTCTGATGGCTTTGACGTCCTCCAATTTTTTGGGAACCCATATCCTACCGTCATTTCTTAAAGATTCGGACATCAAAGTCAGTTTGGACTGATGTTCTCCCGAAACGGGAATACAAGTGGGGTGGATTTGTGTAAAACACGGATTGGCAAAATGTGCACCGCGTTTGTGGATTTTCCAAGAAGCCGAAACGTTACTTCCCATGGCATTGGTGGATAGAAAGAATACGTTACCGTAGCCTCCTGAGGCAATCACCACCGCATGGGCGCTGTGTCTTTCGATTTCTCCATTGACCAGGTTTCGGGTAATGATACCCCTTGCTTTTCCATCAACCACCACCAAATCCATCATTTCATGGCGGTTGTACATTTTAATTTTTCCACGACCAATTTGTCGGTTCATTGCAGAATAAGCCCCGAGCAACAACTGTTGTCCGGTTTGTCCCTTGGCGTAAAAAGTTCGGGATACCAATACCCCTCCAAAAGAGCGATTGTCCAGCAGTCCGCCGTAATCTCTCGCAAAAGGGACTCCTTGGGCCACACACTGGTCTATGATATTGGTCGATACCTCAGCCAAACGGTATACGTTGGCTTCACGCGATCGATAATCTCCCCCTTTAATGGTATCATAGAACAAACGATAGGTAGAATCGCCATCCCCTTGGTAGTTTTTGGCGGCATTGATCCCGCCTTGGGCTGCAATAGAATGGGCCCTTCGGGGAGAATCCTGAAAACAAAACGTTTTTACATTGTAGCCCAATTCGGCCAGTGTAGCTGAAGCAGAGGCCCCCGCCAATCCAGTACCAACTACTATAACATCGATCAACCTTTTATTGGCAGGACTGACCAAATTAATATTACTTTTATGATTGGTCCATTTTTCGGACAAACTTCCCACAGGTATTTTTGAATCTAACTTTGCCATTTGATTATCCGTTTAAATGATGAAAAATTGCTATAAAAATAAAACCAGCAGGAATTAAGAGCGCAAAAGCAACGGTAAACCATTTGATTCCGCGCGTATATTTGTTGTTGAGTCCCACAGACTGGAAAGAAGAAGCAAATCCGTGGTAGAGGTGCAATGCTAAAAAAACAAAGGATAGTGAATAAATGGTTACCCTGACAGGGCTGTGAAACTTATGAACCAATTCACCGTAATATCGATTGGGATCTTTGGGAAGAAACTCAATGTATTTGTAATTCATTTCTGGCACCCAAAAATCGTAAAAGTGCAAACCCAAAAAAGACAGGACGACTATTCCTGATAGGATCATGTTCCGAGACAACCAACTGGAATTGGCTGACCCCTTAAAAGAAGCATACTTGGTGGTTCTGGAGCGGTTGTTTTTGTATTCCAACACAAAACCCATCAAAAAATGAAAAAGTACACCAAAGATCAAGATGGGCTGTAAAACAAATTGCACCACAGGGTTGTTGCCCATAAAATGGGAAAGAAAATTAAAGGTCTTTTCACTAAAAACCGAAGTAATGTTGATGGTGAAATGTTGGCCCAAAAAAAGGATTAAAAAAAGTCCCGATAGGGCCATAGCTACCTTTCGTGCAATCGTAGTAGAAATCATTTCTCTTGGTTTATCATAACAAAATTAGTCCATAAAGCTTGAAAAGAAAAGCCTGGATGATTAAATTTTTTAATTGTATTGTGAATGTGATTTTTGTTGAACGTTATTTAGGAATGACCATAAAATCTATTCATTTAATTCAACAATCTTTATGGATATGGCCTTCCACTCCGTTGAATTTTAATATTTTTAGGGGCTTGAAACATCAAAACCTCTCCGATGCGCTATCGCCCGTTATCATCAGATCTTTATTCGAAAAACAGGAATCAGTTCATGCAGGCAATGGAGCCAGGAGGTTTGGCAGTATTTAACTCCAATGACATTTATCCAATTAGTGCAGACAGCACCCTTCCTTTTGCCCAGCACCGCGATATTTTTTACCTCAGTGGAATCGACCAAGAGGAAAGTATTTTACTCTTGTTCCCAGACGCCAAAGCTCCCGAATATCGGGAAATATTATTCATCAAAAAAACCAGTGAACTGATTGCCATTTGGGAGGGACAAAAACTTACACAATCAAGTGCAACTGAACTTTCAGGGGTGAAAACGGTCCTTTGGTTGGATGATTTTGAAAAAGAGTTTGACCGATTGGCTATGGAGGCCAAAGTTTTCTATTTCAATACCAATTCACACAGTCGAGCAAAAGTGGAAACGCAAACCCGAGAGGATCGATTCATCAAATGGGCGAAATCAAAATTCCCCAATCATCCCAGTAAAAACAGTAATTTTATATTGCACAAGCTACGTGCGGTTAAAGACCCCGAAGAAATTGATCAAATCAAAAATGCGATTGCCATCACAGAAAAAGGATTCCGAAGGATTTTGCCTTTTATTAAACCAGGGGTTTGGGAGTATGAAATTGAAGCGGAGTATGCTCATGAATTTTTAAAAAACCGTTCCGGTGGTTTTGCCTACTCCCCCATCATTGCTTCGGGCAAAAACAGCAATGTTCTGCATTATATTGACAACAATAACCGTTGCCAAGAAGGGGATTTGATCCTTATGGATGTTGGAGCAGCATATGGAAACTACTCCAGTGATATGACCCGAACCGTTCCAGTTTCAGGAAAATTCACCCCCAGACAAAGAGCCGTCTATGAAGCTGTTTTACGGGTAGAAGAAGCGGCCTTGCAACTACTGATCTCGGGAGCCTTTATCAAAGAATACCACCAAGAAGTGGGTAAAATCATGACCGACGAGTTGATCGGTTTGGGGCTATTGGATAAAATCACAGTAAAAAATCAAGATCCTGAAAAACCAGCTTATAAAAAATATTTCATGCATGGAACTTCTCACCATTTGGGTTTGGATACGCACGACTATGGTTCCATGGATACCCCATTACAAGCCAATATGGTGCTTACTGTTGAACCCGGTATTTACATTCCTGAAGAAAATTTTGGAATTCGAATCGAGGACGATGTGGTCATCCAAGAACAGGGTCCACCCCTTAACTTGATGCAAAATATCCCGAAAGATCCCGATGAAATTGAGCAACTGATGCAATCAAATTAAAGCTCAGGAAAATCAAGGAGTTCTTGAAGTAAAATTTTTAAAGCTCTTGAAATTTTCATGAGGGTTTTGAATGTGGGATTGGTTCCTCCCAATTCTATCCTCCTCAGGGCAGATTCCTCCATCTCAGCCAAATCACTCAGTTGAAGCTGCGTAAGGGCTCTTTCCTTTCTTAAAATAGAAATTCTTTTCCCTAATGCTTTGATTAGAATATTGTCGGAATCTTCCAAACTATGGGCTTATGAGAGGTAAGCTAAGTTTTGTAGGAAGATTTTTACAGAACATTTTTGTTCTGTTGAGGGAGTTTTCTTATATTAGCACTAAATCTTTGGATTGGTATCCTTGGTTTTGCAACCACACCCTTTCCCGCAGCTTTGATCGGTTGCGGGATTGTTGTTTGGTCTGAATTTATTCACCAAGAAAATCAAAGACCCAACGCCTAGTAGTATTGCTATTGTGGTTTGCAAAATCTCCATTATTTAAGCATTTGATAGGCCAATAGAGCTGCAAGATAAGCAATGAGGGTCATAGAAAAAAGTTGAATGGTGGGCCATTTCCAGCTGTTGGTTTCTTTTTTGACAATGGCTAAGGTACTCATGCATTGCATGGCAAAAGCATAAAAAAGCATCAGTGAAATACCGGTTGCAAGGTTGAACCTCGGCAATCCGTTTTTCCTTTTTTCTCCCGCCATCCTGTTTTTGATGGTCTCTTGTGTATCACTTTCCACGCTATAGATGGTGGCCAGCGTACCGACAAATACTTCTCGGGCAGCAAATGAACTGATCAAAGCAATGCCTATTTTCCAATCGTATCCTAAAGGGCGAATCAGAGGTTCTATCGTTTTTCCCAGCACACCGATGTAGGAGTTTTCCAACTTGAAAGCGGCGATTTTACCCTCCAATATTTCTGGTTCTATGGGTTGATCGGCATATTCTTGGGTGATGATCTGCTCCGCATTTGAGAAATTTTTACCTGGGCCAAATGAAGCCATAAACCACAACAAAATGGAGATCGCCAAAATGATTTTACCCGCTTCAATGACAAATGATCGGGTTTTTTCCCAAACGGTGAGTAAAACATTTTTGAGAAGGGGCAGTTTATAGTTGGGCATTTCGACCACAAAATAGGACTTGTTGGGCGACTTCAAAAAGTTATTGAGTACAGAAGCGGAAAGGATCGCCATCAGGAAGCCCAAAAAATAAAGCCCCATCAAGGTCAATCCTTGATAGTTGAATCCCAACAGTCGTCCATCGGGTATGACCAAGGCAATGAGGATCAAATACACGGGCAAGCGCGCAGAGCAAGTAGTAAAGGGAACCACCAAAATGGTAATGAGTCGCTCTTTCCAATTTTCAATGTTGCGGGTGGCCATCACAGCAGGAATGGCACATGCTGTTCCCGAAATCAAAGGAACAACGCTCTTTCCACTAAGGCCAAATCTTCTTAACCCACGATCCATCAAAAATACGACTCTACTCATGTAGCCGGTCTCTTCCAAAACAGAAATGAATAAAAATAAAAATGCAATTTGTGGAATGAAAATAACAATGCCTCCCAAACCCGAAATGACACCCTCTGCAAGTAGATCGGTTAATATCCCAGCAGGCATTTGGTATTTAATCCATTCACTCAACTGGGCAAAACTGGAATCTATCATATCCATAGGGACGCTACTCCATTCAAAAATGGCTTGAAAAATCATTAATAGAATCAAGAAAAAAATGGCATAACCCCAAAATTTATGGATCATAATATTGTCCAACTGGATTCTCAGATCTTTTGCCTCCTTGCGGTTCACTTCGTAGGTTGCTTTGAGAATTTGGTTAATCATTTGGTAGCGTTTGATCGTCTCTCGCTGTTGTAATTTTTTCAGGTAGGCTTTGGTCTGGGTTTTAAAGTGAGTCGTGTCCTCGACTTTTTTTCTTTCCAGTTGCATAAAATTTACATCTTGGGTGATGACCAACCAGAGTTTGTATAAGGATTGGTTTGGGAAGGCTTTTTCCAAATTTTCAAAGTAGGTTGGATCGATTTCTTTGGGATTCATTAGGGGCGTGGTCGAAATGGAGCGGTATTCCACGAGGATTTGTTTGAGTTGATCCACTCCCGAGTTGCGTCTAATACTCACCAAAACTACTTTGGTATTGAGTTTTTCCTCCAGCTTTTCCATGTCAATTTTGATGCCTTTCCTTTGCATCTGATCGGACATATTGATCAATAAAACTGTGGGGATTTCCAAGTCTTTGATCTGGGTAAACAAGAGTAGATTTCGTTTGAGGTTTTCCACCTCAGTTACCACCACTGCAACATCGGGATAATCGGGATTGTTTTTATTGAGTAACAACTCAACGACCACACTCTCATCCATAGAGGAGGCGTTGATGCTGTAGGTACCTGGAAGATCTAAAATTCTGGCTTTGGTCACTCGATCCAATCGGCAGCTTCCTTGTTTTTTTTCAACAGTAATACCAGGGTAGTTTCCTACCTTTTGATTCAAACCGGTGAGGGCATTAAAGACGGAGGTTTTTCCCGTATTGGGATTTCCGATGAGGGCAACATTGATGTTTTTAATCATCCACCAGTGGTTTTACCATAATGTGTTGGGCAACCTCTTTTCTGATGGCCAAGTGTACTTCCTCTATTCTCAAATAAAGCGGGTCCCGAAAGGGAGCCCAATAGAGCAATGCTATTTCGTTTCCGGGAAGGCATCCCATTTCAATCAATTTCAAAGGCAGCGATTCTGTTTCTATGGATTCGATGATCGCTTTTTGCCCTGGGGCCAATTGATGAAGTGGCAGCATTATTTAGAATGATTTTAAAAAACAAAAATATAAATTTTGAACGATCTTAATGCTGAATAAACTTATTTTATGAAGGGAAATATTCCTCCATCAACCAGTCCAATTCCTCCAATAACCTGTCGATTTCATTCAGATCGGTTCCGTCATAAAAGCCTCTGATTCTGCTTTCTGGATCGACCAAGATGAAGTTTTCTGTATGGATCATATCAAAAGGGCCTCCATCTCCATCCTCTTTTACTGCCAGATAAGATTTTCTAGCCAATTCGTAAATTACTTTTTTATCTCCTGTGACCAAATGCCATTTATTATCGATTACTCCCTTTTCCAAGGCGTATTTTTTGAGTTGGGCAACAGAATCCATTTTAGGAGTTACGGAATGAGATAGGAGCATCACATTGGAGTTGTTTTTTATTTTTTCTTGTACTTTGATAAGGTTGTCAGTCATGGCAATACAGATGGTAGGACAGGTGGTAAAAAAGAAATCCGCCACATAGATTTTCCCTTTGAAATCATTTTGAGTAACGGTTTTACCGTTTTGGTTGGTCAGCGAGAAATCGGCAATGCGATGGTATTTCTTTTGATGCTGAATGGTACTGTCCACCAATTCAAAATTAACCATAGCTGGTTGGTAGATGGGTAGTTTTTTGACCGGCAACAGGGCATTGTAAAACAATAGTAGTATGATGGCAGAAAGGATTGCGAATAGGCTGAGAAACTTTCTGTATTTTTTAAGAAACGTCATACAGGGATAAAGATACACCATAAAAATATAAAAGATTTATGCCTAAGGTTTTTGTGGAAATGGGGTCGTAATGTGTCTAAAATTGGTATTTTTGGTCTCCAAAAAATGATGAGCTATGGAACCTATGGTAATGAAGGGCATTCAACTACTACTGAGTTTGTCTATATTGATTGTTTTGCATGAATTGGGTCATTTTATTCCTGCCAAAATATTTAAAACTCGTGTAGAAAAGTTCTTTCTCTTTTTCGATGTCAAGTTTGCTTTGTTTAAAAAGAAATTTGGAGATACGGTTTATGGCATTGGTTGGTTGCCACTGGGGGGCTATGTCAAGATATCGGGAATGATCGATGAAAGCATGGATACCGAACAGATGAAGCAACCAGCAAAACCTTGGGAATTTCGAAGCAAACCGGCTTGGCAACGACTGATCATCATGCTGGGTGGGGTTACGGTCAACCTCATTTTGGGTTTTCTTATTTACATGATGATTCTTTTTGTTTGGGGGAAAAACACCCTATCCAACAGTGAGCTTCCCATGGGCATGGGGGTATCTCCCTTGGCCAAGGAAATCGGCTTCCAAAAGGGGGATCAAATTCTGTTGGTGGATGGTCAGCCGCTGGAAGTAGCATTGGACATTAACAAAATGTTGTTGATCCGCTCGGTAGAAACCGTCGAGGTTGAACGTGCAAATGGCCAAAAAGAATTGATCCAAATCCCTAAAAATTTCGGAGATCGCATGTTCAGCTCAGGTCAAATGAATGTTTTGTACCCACGATTTCCTGCGGTTATAGACAGTGTTTTACCAGATCAAGGGGCTTACAAAGCCGGATTTAATGCTGGAGATCAAATTATCGCTGCCAACGATCAAGTGATTGAAGATTGGCAGGAACTCAGTGACTTCAATAACAAAAATCCAAGTCAAGAAATCAGCTATGTGGTCCTGCGCGAAGAAAATCGCGACACCTTGAACCTGGTTTTGGATGCACAAGGAAAGATGGGGGTCTTTCCTGGAAGTAATATCAAGATTAGTACCGTGGAGCTTTCCTTGGGGGAGAGTATCACCGAAGGCTTTAGTTATGGGTATTGGACGCTATACGACTATGTGGCACAGTTCAAATATGTTTTTACCAAAAAAGGCGCTTCCCAACTAGGTGGATTTGGGGCCATTGGAAGTCTATTCCCATCGACTTGGGATTGGAGGGCCTTTTGGGCCAGTACGGCATTTATTTCTATCATTTTGGCATTCATGAACCTATTGCCAATTCCTGCACTGGACGGGGGGCACGTGATGTTTCTATTGTATGAAATGGTCAGTGGTAAAAAACCCAACGATAAGTTTATGGAATACGCACAGATGATAGGGTTTTTCCTATTGCTTGCCTTAGTTATTTATGCCAATGGAAATGATTTGTTCCGGTTTTTATCAAATTAATTAAGCGCTAGTAACTTCGCATTTTTGATATTTACTATATTTATATAAATTAAAAATTCGATCGCCATGATGAGGTTTAGTATCAATCCTTTTTTTATTTCTCTTTTTTTGCTTTGCGCTGTTGAAACATTTGCACAAGAGCAGCAGGTAACGATTGAAGATTTCATTGAAGAACACGAGGGTTTTGAAGAAAATGAAGCTGGAGAAATCACCCCAGTAAACATTAAAGAGATCAATAAAAAAATTCGCTTTTTTGTGGAAGAGCGCTACCCTGAGATTGTAGAGTACACACGAAATATCATTTGGGATTCTTACAAGACCTTTTTGAGTCCTTCAAATATTTATCACTACCATACCTTTATTGCCCAAGTAAAAGTGAATGATTTGGAGCGTTTGAAATATGTAGAAGTGGTATACAATCCTTTTATCAAAAAAGTAAAAGGAGATTTTGAATGGATACCAGAAGATGAAGAGTTTTATCTGATCGACGAAAAAGAAGAAAAGAAAGACAATGCCCCTGACTTGATCGAGCTTGGCGTCTCCAATCAGGAACAGAAGCCTGTACTCGAAGACTTTATCACCGAACACCAAGGCTTTCTCGATGTGATGGAGCAGAAAAACTTAGCAGATAACGAAATTGTACCCATCAACGTAAACGAAATCAACAAATCCATTCGGGCTTTTGTTAAATCAACCTACAGTAATGTAGAATATACCCGAAATATCATTTGGGATTCTTATACTTCCTTCATCAGCCCGTTTGATAAGTTTCATCATCATAACTTTATTGCTCAAGTAAAGGTGAAAGATGTAAAAAGACTCAAATACTTGGAGGTTTTTTACAATCCTAAATCCCAAAAAGTGACCAGTGATTTTGTTTGGATCGAATCCGATGAGGAATTCTATAGGGTTAAAAAAACCGATCAAGAATGAAACGGTCTGATTATCTGATTCTAGCGGCTGCATTTTTAAGCTTTCTATTTTCAGTATATCTTTGGTTCAATGGCCAACAACAGGAAGGACTGTATGTTGGGATTTGGGTGCCCTCCATTTTGGCTGCAGGAGCCTATATTAAACAAATTTCAAAGCCATGAGTATTTCCATCATATTTGCGGTAGGCCTCGTTGTATTTTTCCTCTTTTTATTGGGTATTTTCTTCAATAACAAGGAGGTTAGTCACAGCCGTCGTAACAGAATAGAAAGCGATACGGTGGACTATGACGGTTCAGGGAACTTTGGAAGGATTCCAAATAAAAAGCCAAAAAACAGAGCCATATGAATAGGCATAACTTATTTTTTAAATCTTTCCACCTTTGATATATAACTAGATTTATTAACTATATTATATAATATGAAAACCAAATTGACTTTAACAATTATCGGCACTATTATGGTACTTCAGGCCGTTTTATATGCGGCTTTTGCTCCTTCGGCGGTTGATATGATGTTTAACGTAGGGGAGGAGGCTGCCCAACTGGCACTCATGTTCCAATATGCCATCAGTCCAGCCTTTTTAATGATTGGACTCATGCTTCTTTTTTCCAGAGGCCTGGCGATTGATGATGCTAAAAAATTATTACTGGCCATTATCATTGCTTATTTACCACTATTCGGTGCCTTTTACCATATGGCTTCATTGCCCTTCACCAATATGGGCATTCCCGATTTTGCCATTGATTTTGTGATGTTTGGATTGGCAGTTTTTACCTATCTAAAACCCAAAGCCTAATTTAGGAGGGAAATCGTTCTTACTGCTTTATATGAATCCCCCACTTTCATTGTGGGGGTTTTTTATGCTTTAATATGAGGCCTTGAAAGATCTTAATCCATAATTAGGTTGGGAAGAAAAAGAGACAGCTCAGGAAGAAGGGTTACTAAGGTCAACACCAAAATGCTTATGCCGAGAAATGGCAATCCCGCTTTGCTCACTTTTCCGATAGGAGTTTTTCCAATACTGGAGGCTACAAATAAACAAACACCAACGGGTGGTGTGGTCAATCCGATGATTAAATTTAGAACGGCAATAACCGTAAAATGGATGGGCTCTACATCTACTTGGATAGCCACTTTAAGTAAAATTGGAAATAAGATCAATAGGGCGGCAATCGTTTCCATAAAAGTCCCCACCACGATAAGCAATAGGTTGATCAAGAGCAGTACGGCATATTTATTGGTAGTGAACAATAGAATTTGTTCTGAAATGCGTTGTGGTATCTGCTCGGTTATAAGGATAAAACCAAACAGATTGGCAAAACCAACCAAAATCATCAGCGAAGCCGTAGTCTTCATGGAGTCCAAGATGACTACAGAGATATTCTTTAGGTTGAGTTTTTTATAAACAAAGATCCCGATGAATAGGGCATAAAGTACGGCAACCACAGAGGCTTCCGTGGGCGTAAAGACCCCCCCTATGATGCCAAAGAGGATGATCAAGGTCATGAGTAATGCCCAGAAAGTATCGGTAAAGCTTTTGAAAATCTGGAGTGGAGTACTCTTTTGATGTTTGGGATAGTTTTTCTTTTTGGCTACAAAATAGGCAACCAACATCAGTCCTAATCCCAGGAGCAATCCAGGGAGGGCTCCAGCCAGGAAAAGTTTCCCCACCGACAAACCGCTGAGGGTAGCGGCAATAATCATGGGCAAACTGGGTGGAATGATTGGGCCTACGGTAGAGGAAGATGCGGTAATGGCGCACGAAAAATCACTATCGTAACCTTCTTTTTTCATAGCGGGGATCATTACAGCACCCAAGCTGGCGGTATCGGAAATTGCCGTCCCCGAAATTCCCGCAAAAAGCATAGAGGCACTGATATTTACATAGGACAGGCCTCCCCTAACATGTCCTAAAAGGTGATTGCAGAAATCGATGATTTTATCGGTCAACCCCCCTTGATTCATCAGGTTTCCAGCAATGATGAAGCCTGGAATACTGAGCAAGACAAAAACATCAATCCCTGCATACATTTTTAAGGGTACTACAACCAATGGAGTGCCTTTAAAAACAAAATAGGTCAAACAAGACAATCCCAATGAAAAAGCAATAGGAAATCGCAAACACATACAGATAACAAAAACTGAAATGAGAACTATAATCATGATTTCCAAAATTTAATTTTTTTTAAAAGGTCAATGAGGCTGAAGTAGCTTATGGAAACACTTAAAATCAGTATGCTTAGAAAGGGGACAAACATAATGATTTGCATGCTAGGGGAATACTCATCAAATCCCATCTTTACCATGGTAAGGGAGAAATAGGCACAAGTACCGAACAAGACAAGGCTTAAAATGGGAGAAATCAAGTCGATTGTTTTTTTGGTCGCAGGGGACAAACCCGCATAAACGGCTTCCAGATAAACAAAATAGTTTCCTCGGTAGGCCAAACCACTGGCAAAGGCAATGGCATAGATAAACAATACTCTTGAGGCCTCCTCGGTCCATGGTGGGACATCGCTCAGAAAAAACCGCGCAAAAATCTGTAAGCTTACCGCAAGGATGAATCCCCCACTGGTCAAGAGGGTTCCGTATTTTAAAAACCGAGATAAAAGAATTTTTACCCTCATTGCGTGATCTCTTTTATGGTTTTATAGACTGCTTTCATTTCAGGAGATAGGCTTTCAAAGACGGCTTGTTCTCCTTTTTTCATAAAAGCGTTTTTATCTACTTCAACAAAAGTCATTCCGTCCTTTTTGAGTTGTTCCTGAACTCTTGCCTCGTTTTGGAGGAACAGCCGGTGCTCATAGATTTGCATTTCTTTGGCCGCCTGCAGAAAAATGACTTTGAGATCTTCTGGGAGTCGTTGAAATTGTTTTTCTCCCACCAGGGGGTAACCCCAAGTGATTAGGTGACCGGTGAGGTTCAAATACTTTTGTACTTCACTAAAACCGGCATTTTTAATCATCGCAAAGGGATTTTCTTGCGCCTCTATGGTTCCCTGTTGTAGGGAAGAGAAAACCTCGGAGAATGCCATTGGCGTAGGTTTAGCGCCCAGGGCTTTCCACGCCACCACATAGGAAGGGGCGTTGGGAACCCTTATGATGAGTTCGTTGAGATCATCAGGGTGGCGTATGGGTCGATTGGAAGTCAAATGCCGCTCCCCACGCTGGAAATAGCCCATGGCTCTCAACCCTATCTTTTCTATCATCTCCCTTTCTATTCTTTTTCCAATGGGACTATTAATGAGTTTTTGCATGGCCAGGGTATCCTTAAGTAAAAAAGGCATGTCGGAAAAAGTGAGTATTTCTGCAAAATTGGTAAGTGACCCGGCGGAAATGGTCATGTCAATCACACCGGCCCTGATCAATCGAATGGCTTCCAATTCCTTTGCCAGCTGCTCCGAGGGGTATACCTCCAATTTCATTCTGCCATTGGAACGCTCTTCAATCAACTCACCAAAATATTTGAAAGCCTTGTACCAAGTATGGTTTTCTTTGACCAACATGCTGGCTTTGAATAGGTATTCGACTTCCCTCTCTGGTGGCGTATTGCACGCTGTAAAAAAGAGGAAAAGCAAAACCCCAATTAAGCCATTTTTTAGTTGAACTTTCATCTCCTCATAAAGTCAAGTGATAGTGTTTGAAAATGGAATACCATTTGTGCTAAAATAGAAAGTTTTTCCCAACCCCAAGAGATAAAATTCACATACTGGTCTAAAAATTAATTGAATCCGTAGATGGATAGTAGAACTCTATTTCTCAATTATTTATAAGAATTCATTAAATTAGAGAGTCAAAATTTAAATATGAAAGGGGTTTTCCAAAAAGTACTTTTGACTTTGTGCTACCTTTTTATGGCTTGTCAAACGGATCAAAATTATCTAGAAAAGCATTTGTCCAAGGGAGCTTTTAAGGGGGTTTGGGTAACGAATGTTGGTAGTGATGCACTTCTATCGGAGGAAGGCATAAAACGATTGATCTCTAACTGTAAGAAATACCAAATCGATCAGCTCTTTGTTGTAGTTTGGAACAAGGGTTTCACGCAGTATCCTAGCAAGGTTTTGGAAAAGTACATTGGTGTAAAGCAAGAGCCATTGTTGTCTCATTTTGACCCTTTGGCCTATTTGATTGAACAGGCTCACAAAGAGGGGCTTAAAGTTCACGCATGGTTTGAATTTGGGTTTTCATTTGCCTACAATGATCCTGAAAGTATTTGGATTAAAAAATCCCCTGAGTGGTTGGGCAGAGATCATACAGGTGCTATTTTAAAGAAAAATAATTTTATGTGGTGGAATGCGCTTCATCCTGGACCTCAAAATTTTCTATTGGAATTGATAGAGGAAGTGGTTTCTGAGTATGACATTGATGGCATCCAAGGGGATGATCGATTGCCAGCCATGCCCTCTGAGGGTGGCTATGATGACTACACAGTATCCCTTTACCAGAATCAATTTGGTGCCGCACCTCCAGAAAACCACCAGGAGGAGGAATGGATTCAATGGCGATCCGAACAATTGAATCAATTTGGGGAAAAAATTTATAATCGCGTAAAATCCATCCGCCCTGAAGTTTTAGTTTCATGGGCACCTAGCATCTATCCTTGGTCGAAGGAGGAATATTTACAATCTTGGCCCGATTGGATCAAAGGAGGCTATGCCGACTTTGTAGTTCCTCAGTTTTACCGGTATAAATTTGAAGATTATAAAAAAATAATTGACCAGTTGGAAGATCAACTTTCACCTGAAGAAAGAAAGAAAATCTATGCCGGTGTTTTAACAGCCTTGGGAGCAGGGTACCGCGTCAATGATACCCTTTTGGTAGAAATGGTCAATTATCATCGATCTAAAGGCATCATGGGGGAAGTTTTTTTCTATTATGAAAAATTCAACAAAAAACGATTTTAAATTTTTAAAAGATTAATTAAAATTTTATTATAGTTATATAAACCAAAAATCAATTTAAATGTTACCA
>Ga0181560_10002224_pt1 | contig 18065 bp, 16 predicted proteins | sample 011ome_20_FD_133751 | JGI IMG/M metagenome (GOLD analysis project Ga0181560, IMG submission 133751) | Coastal salt marsh microbial communities from the Groves Creek Marsh, Skidaway Island, Georgia - 011509CT metaG (megahit assembly) | ecosystem: Environmental > Aquatic > Marine > Intertidal...
AATCCAATTGAGAGTCCACATAGTTTTCGCGTCTTGGCCAATGGTGATGCGTTTTCTGTCCTGCTCCACGGCGTCCACGATGGCTTTTCCGGCATCAGCGGGCGCCACGACGGCCCGCTGCGGCGCGTCCTCGGGCATTTCCATGACGAGGCCGGAGTTCGCGGCAATATTGGTTCCGATAGCACCCGGGTAAATGACAGTGACCGCAACGCTGGTGCCCCGCAGCTCGCTGCGCAGTCCTTCGCTCAGGAGGTTGATGGCTGCCTTGGAGGCGCCATAGAGCGTTTGACCCGGGACGGGGGCGTAGGAGCCCATTGATGAGACGTTGGCGAGGTGGGCTTCTGGGCGCGAGAGCAAGCCCGGAAGGAAAGCTTTGATCAGGTTAATGGGGCCGAAAAAGTTCACGTTCATCACGCGGTCAATTGCCTCAAACTCCAAATCATTAATCCGCACAAACGGCTGGATGATTCCGGCCACGTTAATCAGCCCATCGACCTCGCCGAGGGCTTTCTCGATTTTTGCCGGGAGAGCAAGAACCGCTTTGCGGTTCGTGATGTCGATCGAGACGGGGTAGAACGTGTCTTTGGCGGCACCAGCAAGAGAGGCTGTTTCACTGAGTCCGTCCTTGTCCACATCGAGTCCGGCGACCCGTGCGCCACGGCGAAGAAGTTCGAGAGTCACCTCCCGCCCGATTCCGTTACCAGCGCCGGTAACAACGAATACTTTCTTAGCGATATTCATGATGACTCCTCGAAGTCCTTGTGAGACTTACCTGATTTTTTCAGTGTACGCCTGCGTAGCGGGAGGCTACAGCGCTAGAACCCGACCTGGCCTCGCCGACGACGAACCCACTTTTCGACCTCAACCAGGGCAAAAATGACTCCCGATGCCCCTAAGACAACCATCCACGTCCCGATGGAGAGGGGGGTCGATCCAAAGACGGAGTGCATCGCGGGCAGATAGACGAACCCGATTTGCATGATGGCAAGTGGGGGAAGCACCAGCCACACCACTTTGTTGCGCAGTAGAGCCGAGGGGGCCGTTCGGCCCTTCTACGGCACCCACCAGACCGCCGTGGAGGCTCCTCCGACTGCGTTCGCCCGCTTCCTCACCTTCGACCTCAAAGACCGCGCCGACCGCGCCGGTATCAGACGGATGCTCCGCATCATTACCGAAGACTCAGCTGACCTCTGCGCGGGCCGCTCACCGCTCGCTGATTCAGAACCTGAATTGGCGCTCGTGCCGGCAAACCTCATGGTGATGGTGGGCTTTGGCCCCGAACTGGTGAGGCGCGCAGCGGGAGCTGCGGCTATTCCGTCGTGGCTTGGACCCCTGCCGTCGTTCGAGATTGACGCGTTGAACCCCCGATACACAGGGCGAGACCTCCTGGTCATCTTCCAAGCGGATGATCCGGTGACTATTTCTCACGCTGCGAGGGTGCTCACCCGGCAGACGACGTCGTATCTGACTTTGCGATGGAGTCAGGACGGTTTCAGGCGCTCCAAAGGGTCAGAACCTTCGGGCACAACGATGCGAAACCTTTTCGGTCAAGTCGATGGCACCAAAGGTCCGCATCCGAAAGATGAAACCTTCCCGCGCTACGTCTGGGGGGAGGGTGCGTCGAGTGAGAACCCCAGTTGGCTGAGTGGGGGAACAGGATATGTGCTTCGGCGCATCGCGATGGACCTGGATTTGTGGGATACCGTCGACCGGCCCGATCGCGAGCGGGCCATGGGACGTGACCTCGCCCACGGAGCTCCTTTGACGGGCGGCGGTGAGCACGACGCCCCCGACTTTGATGCGAGAGATTCTCTGGGTCTGCCCATCATTCCCGACTTCGCACACATGAGGAGAGCCCATGCCACCGGAGCGGAGGATGTCATTGCCCGGCGCGGATACAACTACGAATCTGACGCCGACGCCGAAGGGGTTGCCGAAGCGGGGTTGCTCTTTGAAGCATTTGCCCACGACCCGCTGAAGCAGTTCGTGCCGATACAACAGCGCCTCTCGCAGATGGACATGATGAACCTGTGGACGACACCGGTGGGTTCTGCGGTCTACGCGATCCCACCGGGTTGCCAACCCGGAGGCTATCTCGGGGACACCCTGGTTTAGGCGCCCGAGAGCTCGGCGAGGTCGGCGTCACTCAAGGTGACGTCGACCAGTAGGGCATCGAGCTGGTTGATACGTGACGCGCTCGCAATCGGGGCGGTAACCCCAGGCTGTCGGCGGAGCCATTCGAGGGCCACGCTGGCGGGGGCGACTTCGAGGCGGGTGGCGACGGCAAGTAGCCGATCGAGGGTGTCGAAGTTCTCTTCCGAGAAGTAGTCGCCTTCGACCCGCTCCAGCCGAACCGAATCGGACTGCTCACCCCGGCGATACTTTCCGGTGAGGAACCCGCTCGCAAGCGAGAAGTAGGGCAACCCCCACAAGCCCTCGCGCTCCACTAGTGGCGCCATGTCAGATTTGTAGGGCTCGCGGGCGACAAGGTTGTAGTGGTTCTGCACCGCCACATAGCGCGGCAGGCCATGGGTGTGTGCGAGGTCGAGGGCGTGGGAGAGACGCGCAGAGGTGAAGTTTGACGCTCCAATGGCGCGGACTTTGCCAGCGTCAATAAGTCGTTGGAAGGCCCCCAGGGTGTCTTCCATCGGCACTGTATCGTCGTCACGGTGGGCGTAGTAAAGGTCAATCGTGTCGACACCCAGGCGAGCGAGTGATTCGTCTGCTGCCGCGAGGATGTTTTCCGGTGAGAGCCCCGGCCGGGTGGTCATCTTGCCGACCTTCGTGGCAACGACGATGTCGTCATGGGTCACCGAGGAGGTGCGCAGCCATTCCCCCAGAGCGCGTTCTGATTCACCCCCGGTATTGCCCTCGACCCATTGGACGTACATATCGGCTGAGTCAAAAAAATTCACCCCTCGAGCCAGGACCTCGTCAAGAAGCCTGTTGGCTTCTGCTTGGTCGTGAATGGACCAACCAAACACATTCGCGCCGAAACACAACGAGGAAACCTTGAGGTCAGAGTGGGGAAGGGTGATCTGATGAAACATAGGCCGAGCCTACCCAGACACATCCCCTCGGCCACGGCGACATTCCAGCCTCAGCCTCTACGCTGGAGGGAGCAAGGAGAGTGTCGTGAACAGCACTGTTTTTGAACGCCAGCCCGCGAGTGAATCGGTCATTACACATTCACTTTCCCCCTCTGTTCGCAAAGCGTTCTGGTTGGAAGACGCGGGGAAAGATTCAAGCCTGACCCGTTTTGCTGGCGTCGTGGAGTGTGACCTGGCGATTGTCGGTGCGGGGTACACGGGACTGTGGACCGCGATTGAGGCAAAACGTCGCCACCCTCAGTGGCGTGTGGTCGTGCTCGAAGCGAAAGAACCCGGCTGGGCCGCCTCCGGCCGTAACGGGGGTTTCGTCGAATCGACCCTCACCCATGGCGAATCCAACGGTCGGCAGCGCTACCCCAACGAATACGAAGTGTTGGACCAGGCGGGCCTGGACAATCTCGACGCCATCGAAGCAGCGGTAAACGAATTCGGCTGGGACTGTGACTTTTGGCGTGTGGGTTCCCTCGCCGTGGCCGTGGAAGATCACGAGTTGGAGTGGCTCGATGAGTCAGCCGATGGTGAGCGGGAGATTCGCCTTGATGCTGACGAGGTGCGCTCTCGGGTGAACTCACCCACCTACCTCGGTGCCAATTTTGCCCCGCGAGACACCGCGATGGTGCACCCGGGGAAACTCGCCCGCGAAATGCTGCGTAATGCGAAAGAGATGGGGGTGGAAGTATTTCGTCGCTCACCGGTGAAAGCACTCGATGCCACGCCAGAAAACATACAGTTGCGTCTCGCGTCGGGTGTGGTGCGCGCTAAGCGAGTGGCACTGGGAACCAACGCTTACCCTTCTTTGCTCAAGCGATACCGACTGCACACGGTGCCCGTCTATGACTACGTGCTGATGAGCGAGCCTCTCACGCCCGAGCAGAAGAAGGACATTGGCTGGGAGGGCCGGGAAGGAATTGCGGACTTGGCAAACCAATTCCACTACTACAGAATCACCGCCGATGACCGAATTCTCTTTGGAGGATACGACGCGATTTATCACTTTGGCGGACGTGTCCGGGCGGGCTATGAGGAGCGGGAAGAGAGCTATCGCAAACTCGCCTCACACTTTTTCACGACCTTCCCGCAACTTGAGGGTGTGCAGTTCTCGCACCGCTGGGCGGGAGCGATTGATACCTGTAGTCGCTTTGGCGCCTTCTTCGCCACCGCCCATCACAACCGCGTCGCCTACGCCGCCGGATTCACGGGGCTGGGAGTTGCGGCCACCCGCTTCGCCGCAGAGGTCATGTTGGACCAGTTGGAGGGGGAGAGCACATGGCGCACCGAATTGGAGATGGTGCGCTCCCTCCCCATCCCGTTCCCACCAGAACCCCTGTGTTACCCAGCTGTGCAGCTCACGCGGGCAGCGCTTAATCGCGCCGACCACCGAGAGGGCAAGCGTGGGCTGTTTTTGCGCACCCTCGATGCTGTGGGTTTGGGGTTTGATTCGTGAGCGACCACTCGATCACACGCGCACTGGATCTCGCCCTCGACTACGAAAGCGTTGCTCCTGATCAGGTCGTGGACGGTTCACCCCGGACGGGGCTGTGGGAAGCAGAGTCCGGTGGGTTGGGGGTCTGGGAGATGACGCCCGGGGCGATGCGTGATGTCGAAGTCGATGAGTTCTTCGTCGTGGTCTCTGGCGAGGCCACCCTGGAGCGGCAGGTCGAGGGTGTGAGCGAGACATCCGAGCTTCGCCCGGGGATGGTGTGTCGATTATTCGAGGGCGAAGAAACGGTGTGGCGGGTGCGCTCCGCCCTGCGGAAGGTCTACTGGATTCCCGGCAGCTAGGAGCTTTTTTCGTCGACTTCGTCGATGACCGGCAACACGATGGGCCCGGTTTCCATTGCCAAGTCAGCGGTAATGGGCACGGGGGAGCGGCGCGCGGTTTGGGCGACGATGATGCCGCTCAATACGACGGCGGCTCCGATGATTTGTGAGCCTGAGAGATTCTCGCCAATCCACAACCACGCGACGATAAACGCGAACACGATTTCACTCGTGGCCGCAATTCCCGCGGCGGTGGCAGAGAGCTTCTTGATGGCGGCGAGGCTGAGCAGGAACGGCGCAAACGAGCCCATCACCACATTCCACAACAGCAGCATCCACATCGGAGCGGGAACACCTTCCAGCACCCCGGTGAGGGGCACGCTCTGGGCAAACACCAAAGGGTCAAGCCGCCACCATCCGCTGATGAACGCCCAAAACACTGCCGCAATCGTCATCGACCAAAACATGAGAGCCAGAGGAGAAATGGTCTCCATCTGTTTTTCCCCGACCAAGAAGTAGGTGGAGAGGCTTAGTGCGGCGACCAGCGCCCACAGGGTGCCCACGACGTTGAGGGAGCTGTTCCAAATTTGGGCCACGACCGCCAAGCCCGCCATGATCAGCCCGATCGACACCCAGATGCGGGTGCGCACCCGCTCCTTAAACACCACAAAGGCGAACACGGCGACCATGGGTACGGCGAGATATTCCAACAGCAGCGCAATACCCACGGGAAGCAGTTCGACGGCGAGGGCGTAGGAGGCCTGCAGCAGCCCCACACCAATCACCCCCATCACGACCAGGGCGAGGCGTTGGCCGCGAGGGACACGAAAGGAGCGCCGATCGAGGATGAAGAGGACCGCTCCGGCTACCAAGGCGGCACCCAACACCCGCATCTGGGTGACTTGTAGTGCACTCATGCCTGCTTCAATCATGACTTTCGTCACGCTTCCGTTTGCTCCGAAGAGAAACGCGGCCAAAAAAGCGTAGAAATACCCCACGGGTTATCGCGCCTGAATCACGCCTAGGAGGCGCTGGGGCGATGAAGAATCTGGTCTCACAGCGATAACTATGACAGAGAAAAAGACCAACGGATTCACGTTTCTATTACCCGCTGTTGGGTGTGTTGTCAGGAGCTTCGCTTAGCCTGTGGGGCATGAAAACGTATGTGCTCGCGGGTGGCTGTTTTTGGTGTCTCGACGCCGCGTATCGAGTGCTCGAGGGTGTCGTCGACGTGGTGTCTGGTTACACCGGGGGAGAGAGCGAAAAGCCCAGCTACGAGGAAGTCTGCACCGGTCGCACCGGCCACGCCGAAGCGGTGGCGGTGACCTTTGATCCCGACACCATTCCCTCCGATGTGATTTTGGACGTGTTCTTCACCATTCACGATCCGCGTCAGCTCAATCGTCAAGGCAATGATGTGGGTACGCAGTATCGCTCGGCGATGTATTACCGAGATGAGGAAGAAAAGGCCCTGTTCGAGGCCGCCATGCAGCGCGCAGCAGACATGTGGGAGGGCGAGATTGTGACGGAGCTCTCTCCGCTGGGCCCGTTCTACATGGCGGAGGACTACCACCAAGACTTTTTTGCCAAGAACCCCACCCAGGGCTACTGCCTCGCGGTTGCTGTGCCGAAGGTGAACAAAGTGCGCCAGTCCTACCAGCAATACCTGCGCCCCTAGCTGTCCACAGCCTTCGCCTGCGCGTCTCTCTCCCCGAATGCACTCGGGGACAAGAACAAGTGGGGCGTGGGCTGAGATTCTCCCGTTCACCGTGAAGAACAGGAGACACCATGATTGACACCCTCGCAGTGAGCGGCATCGTCGCCACCACACCCCGCCACATCGTCACCAGCGAAGGCCTCGCCATCACGAGCTTTCGACTCGCCTCCACTCAGCGCCGCTTCGACAAGGGCCAGGCGCAGTGGGTCGATATCGACACCAACTGGTACACCGTGGTCGCCTTCCGACAACTCGCCCTCAACGCTCACGCCAGCCTCCACAAAGGGGACCGTGTCGTCGCGTCCGGACGCGTCAAGGTACGCAATTGGGAGAGTGAGGAAAAAAGCGGCACCGCAATAGAAATCGAGGCGGATGCACTCGGCCACGATCTGTTGTGGGGGACGAGCTCATTTGAGAAAAACACCCTCGCGCGGGAGGCCGACTCCGAGGGTGATTCCGACCCGTTCTGAGCGGCCAACGGCGGGTCAGCCGATGCCCGCAGTGCTCAATAGACTGGGGCATATGGCTGAATTTATCTACACCATGGTCAAGGCCCGCAAAGCAGTGGGCGATAAGGTCATCCTCGATGACGTCACCATGTCCTTCTTCCCCGGCGCAAAAATCGGTATGGTCGGCCCCAACGGCGCCGGAAAGTCCACCATCCTCAAAATCATGGCGGGGCTCGACCAGCCCAGCAACGGCGAAGCGTCCCTCACCGCCGGATACACCGTCGGCATCCTTTTGCAGGAGCCGCCGCTGGATGAATCCAAGAGCGTGATTGAAAACGTGCGTGATGGTGTGCGCGAGATCTACGACAAAATTGAGCGCTTTAACGAGATCTCTGCCCAAATGGCCGACCCCGATGCTGACTTCGACAACCTTCTCGCCGAGATGGGCAAGCTGCAAGAAGACATCGACGCCGCCGACGCGTGGGATATCGACAGTCAATTGGAGCAAGCACTTGACGCACTGCGCTGCCCGCCCTCTGACTCACCGGTGACGCACCTCTCTGGGGGAGAGCGACGTCGCGTCGCGCTGTGCAAGCTGCTGCTGGAAAAGCCCGATCTGCTGCTGCTTGATGAGCCCACCAACCACCTGGATGCCGAGAGTGTGTTGTGGCTTGAGCAGCACCTGGCCAAGTATCCCGGGGCGGTCATTGCCGTCACCCACGATCGTTACTTCCTCGACCACGTCGCCCAATGGATTGCCGAAGTGGACCGCGGTCGCCTCTACCCCTATGAAGGCAACTATTCGACCTACCTAGAGAAGAAGTCCGAGCGGCTCCAAATCCAAGGCAAGAAAGATCAAAAGCTCGCCAAGCGCTTGGCTGATGAACTGGAGTGGGTGCGCTCGAACCAAAAAGGACGCCAAGCGAAGTCCAAAGCGCGTTTGGCTCGCTACGAGGAGATGGCAGCCGAAGCGGAGCGGACCAAAAAACTCGACTTCGAAGAAATTCAGATTCCCCCTGGCCCTCGTCTGGGTTCACAAGTACTGGAAGCAAGCAACCTCAAAAAGGGCTTCGGTGACCGCGTCCTCATCGATGGATTGAGCTTCTCGCTTCCGCGAAACGGAATCGTCGGAATCATCGGTCCCAACGGTGTGGGAAAGTCCACGCTGTTCAAAACCATCGTCGGACTCGAGCCGCTCGATGGTGGCGAGCTCAAGATTGGCGAGAGCGTCAAAATCAGCTACGTCGACCAGGGCCGCGAAGGAATCGATCCGAACAAAAACCTGTGGGAAGTGGTCTCTGATGGCCTCGACATCATTCAGGTAGGAAATGTGGAGATTCCCTCACGCGCATACGTCTCGAGTTTTGGGTTCAAAGGACCCGACCAGCAGAAGAAAGCGGGAGTGCTCTCCGGTGGTGAGCGCAACCGACTCAACCTCGCAATGACCCTGAAGCAGGGGGGAAACCTGTTGCTTTTGGATGAGCCCACTAACGACTTGGATGTGGAGACCCTATCCAGCTTGGAAAATGCCCTGCTGGAGTTTCCCGGCTGCGCCGTCGTGATTACCCACGACCGGTGGTTCCTCGACCGTGTGGCCACCCACATCCTCGCCTACGAGGGAACCGAGGAAAACCCTGCGAATTGGTACTGGTTTGAAGGAAACTTCGAAGCGTACGAGCAGAACAAGGTTGAGCGTCTCGGGCCGGAAGCAGCCGCCCCCCACCGTTCGACCTATCGCAAGCTCACCCGCGACTAGACCCATGAGCGATGGTTTTTCCCTACCCACCGTCGACTCGGCGCGCGACCTGCTGAGCTTTATTCAGCGCGCGCGGCGGGTTAACGACGGCGCTGCGAGACTCATCGCTGCCGACGGTTTTCTCCAGGCCTATGTGGGAGTTCTGTTTCCACGGGGTCTGTTGGACCGCACCCCTACCGTGCTGGGCCTGCGAGTCTTTCGCGTGATGGAACACCCCGAGTTTGACCTCGTGGTCCCGTTAGAGTCCCTCGCGTTTCGTATCGAGCGGGCACTCGATGCTCACACCGACGGCCCGGTCGATGTGGTGGCTCCCGCCCAAAGCCCCTCCATTCAATGGGCGGCTGTCACGCCTCCCCGTGATGGTTGGCAGCGTCGCCTGGGTGTCTCCGCCGCTCAGCTGAGCGAGGCGGCACAGGCGGGTGTGGCGCAGGTCGCCCATTCACTCCCCGATTCCGCCGGAGAGGCGGTTGTGCAAAAAGTGCGCGCCGAAGTGTGGGGGCAGCCGCTGGGGAAGAAGAAATCGATTCCGTGGGCGGCAGGCTTTGCGGTGGATGCTTTGGGTTTTGTCGACGGGAAAAGCCTCGCCGTGCATTCCGTTGATAACTGGATACGGCTCACGAGCAAACACGGATACGTACTCGTGAAAACCCAGGGCGAACCAGAAGGCCTCGATAACGAGTAGTTACTCCTCGAAGGTGTTCACCATCGAATGGGCGGCGCGCTCCAAGTAGTCCCATAACATTGCCCGGTCAATCTCAGATAGCCCCAACGAGTCGACCGCAGTCGCCATATGCGAAAGCCATCGATCTCGAGCGTCAGGATTCACCTTGAAAGGCATGTGGCGCATGCGAAGCCGGGGGTGTCCGCGTTGTTCGGAGTAGGTGTGCGGCCCGCCCCAATACTGCTCCAAGAACGAACGAAGACGCCACACCGCCCCCTCCATGTCCTCATCGGGATACATCGGCCTCAGCACCGGGTCAGATTTCACCCCGGCATAGAAGGCGTCGACCAGCTTCACGAAAGTGTCGTGACCGCCAATTTGGTCGAAGAAACTCTCGCTCGTGTCGCCCTCTGCCACTATTCCCCGTCCAAGTCGTCAGAGAGCTGCTCACGGGTGGGCGTGGAGGGTGTCATCCGGCGGGACGCGCTGCGCACCCCCTGGATGCCATCAAGCACCATGCGATTGAGCGGGGGCAGATCGATACCTTCTTTATCCAACGTGGTCTTGATGTCGGCGTGAAGGGCTCGTTTCGCGGCCCACTGCTCGCCCCCACGAACCTTCAGCACCAGGCGCACGACGAGTGCTTCTGCCGAAATGGATTCGATACCCCACACTTCCGGGTCCTCTAATACTTTGCGCTTCCACTCCGGACGCATACGAAAAGCCCGGGCCGTATCTAACAGGCGCTCTTGAACCTTGGTGACGTCGGAGTAGTAGGGGACAGGGATATCGAGAATGACCCGGGCCCAGTCTTGGGAGTAATTGCCCACACGGTTGATCTCACCGTTTCGGACAAACCACAGTGTGCCGTTCACGTCACGGATCTCCGTGATCCGCACCCCCAAACGCTCCACCACGCCGGATACTTCGCCAACGTTGACCACGTCACCGACACCCAATTGGTCTTCAAAGACCATGAACATCCCATTGAGCACGTCTTTCACCAGCGACTGCGCGCCAAAACCGAGCGCCGCACCAATAATTCCGGCGCTCGCAATGAGTGGTGCGATCGAGAGCCCAGTCTCAGAGAGCACCATCAGCACGACGATGATGCCGATGGTCCAACCGGCAAAGTTGTTGAGCACGGAACCGAGCGTGCGAGTGCGCTGAACTTGGCGCATTGCTTCGACCGGGCTCGTCTCCAGCGCCTGGGTGTCCTCTACTGCGTGGGCTTTCTTCACCCCGGTGACGACTTGTTGCACGACGCGCCTGATCGAGAGGCGGAACACCACGATGGTGATGATTCCGCCGAGGAGAATCAGCGCGACGCGCGCAATGACTTCGTCGCCGCTAAAGAACCCTATGAGCGCTGCCCACCAGTTGGAGGTTTGTTCATCCACGGCCCCATGCTACGCCCGGTGGTTCTTAGGCGGGCTCGATGTCTCTTACTCGAGCCCTCTGAGCGCGAAGAACACCGGCGAGGTTTTCTTCCACCAACCGTCGAAGCGCTGGGGGAGCATCGGCGATGTCGAGCCAATCCTCACTGGCTTGGCGCACGGCATCACTCACGAGTGCTGCAGGGTAGAGCCCATCGACGAGGTATTCCGCGATTTTGTAGGTGCGAGATTCCCACAACCCCACCAGAGACTCAAAGTAGGGCTCGATGAGTGAGGCGAGAACCTGAGGGTCTTTGACGTGGTTGTAGCCCATCGTCATCGACCGAACGATGGCGTTGGGAATCGAGGCGTCTTGGGTGAGCTCGGCAAAAATCTTTGCCTTTGCCTCCGGCGTAGGAATCATGGCTCGCAGCCTGGCGGCAGCCTGCTGACCGTTGGAGGTGTTATCTGAGGCCAGGCGCTGGGCAATCTCGTCTTCTCCCACCTTGCCCAACAACACCAACCCGCCCATCAACTCCCAGGCCAAATCGGTGTCTACGGCGAGACCCTCCACAACCTGCGAGCCGTCGAGCAGAGCGCTCAATGCGGCGGCGTGCTCGTCGGTGCAGGCGAGGGAGGCGAACGCTTTGACGAATTGGAACTGGGTGTCGGAACCGGCAGCGGCGCGGGTGGTCCAACTCCACAGTGAATCTGCCACCTCTCGCTGCGCCTGCTCCACCGTGTCTGGTGCGGCATACAACTTGGTGACGGCCGAGAGCTGCCCCAGAGCGGTGCGAATGGTCGTGCTTTCTGTCTCTGATTCCAAGTTGTTGAGCACCAGCGCACGGAAGTCACGAGCGCGCATTTCTGCATCGCGGGTGGCGTCCCACGCCGCACCCCACATCAGAGCGCGGGTGAGAGGTGCGTCAAAGGAGGAGAGGTGTTCCAATGCGAAAGCCGTCGACTGATCGTCGAGGCGAATCTTCGCATAGGCGAGGTCGTCGTCGTTGATGACCACCACGTCACCTCGGTGGACCCCCACCATCTGCGGGATGTCGGTTCGTTCGCCATCAATGTCGCACTCCACGCGGTGGACTCTCTCCACCTTCTCGCCCTGCGCGCGATACACGCCGATGGCGAGGCGGTGTGGGCGAAGCGTTGGCAAATCATCGGGTGCCGTCTGCTCAATGACAAACGACGTAATCATCCCGTCGCTGTCGGTATCGATGACCGGGCGCAGAGTGTTCACCCCTGCGGTCTCAAGCCACACTTTGCTCCACGAGCTCAGGTCCCGCCCGCTGGTGACTTCCAACTCGGCGAGTAAGTCGCTCAACTCCGTGTTGGCCCACTTGTGTTTTTTGAAGTAGTTGGAGACTCCCGCAAAGAAGGCGTCTTCACCCACCCAGGCGACGAGTTGTTTCAGAACGGATCCACCCTTGGCGTAGGTGATGCCATCGAAGTTGACCTGGACGTCTTCGAGGTCGTTGATACTCGCCACAATCGGGTGAGTCGAGGGCAGCTGGTCTTGGCGGTATGCCCATGACTTTTCCATCGCTTGGAACGTCGTCCACGCCTCGGTCCACTCGGTCGCTTGAGCCGTGGCAATGGTGGAGGCCCACTCGGCAAAGGACTCATTCAGCCACAAGTCATTCCACCAGCGCATGGTGACGAGGTCACCAAACCACATGTGGGCGAGCTCGTGGAGGATGGTAACCACGCGGCGCTCACGAATCGCGTCGGAGACTTTCGAGCGGAACACGTAGGACTCGGTAAACGTCACCGCCCCCGCGTTTTCCATCGCACCCGCGTTGAATTCGGGCACGAACAGCTGGTCATATTTATCAAACGGGTAGGCCACGCCGAACTTGTCTTCGAAGTAGACGAAACCCTTGCGGGTGATGTCGAAGATGTACTCGGTGTCGAGGTAGTCAAACATCGACGCGCGAGCAAAAATGCCCAGTGGAATGGTTTTCCCGCTGGAGCTCGTGAGCTCGCTGTGTACTGACTGGTAGGGCCCGGCGATGAGAGCCGTAATGTAGCTCGAGATCCGCGGAGTGGGCTCGAACGCAAACACGTGTGCGTCTCCCGCAGCGCTCGGGGTAGGAGTCGGTTGGTTGCTCACCACCACCCAGCCCTTTGGTGCCTTCACCGTGAACTGGAAGGTTCCCTTGAGGTCGGGCTGTTCAAACACCGCAAAGACACGACGAGAATCGGGAACTTCGAACTGGGTGTAGAGATACACCTCTCCATCGACCGGATCAGTGAATTTGTGCAGGCCTTCGCCGGTGTTGGTGAATGAAAAATCAGCGTCGACAATGACGGTGTTCTCTTCGTCGAGTCCGTCCAGTTGAATGCGACTGCCGTCGCTCACCTCAGCAGCGTCGAGTTCACGACCGTTGAGTGACACCGAATGCACCGTGGCCGTGATGGCGTCGAGAAACGTGGACGAGCCTGCGGTGGCCAAGAAGTCAATCGTGGTGCGGGTGCGGAATGTCTCGGAGTGTTGCGCCTGAGAGAGGTCAATGTCGATGAGGTAAGAGCGAACCGTGATGTTCTTCGCTCGAGCGCGGGCTTCGATCCGAGTGAGATTCTCTCCGGGCACTGCCACTCCTTCTTTCTCGATCAATGCTCGTGCGCGTCAAACCTGCGCTCGCCCAGCCTAAGGCGCGCCACTTCCACCGGCTCTCAGCCGGCTGGAGGAGGGGGCTTACTTGTCGTCGACCTCGATAGTCACTTCGACGGCTTCGAGAACTTCGTCTTCTTCAGCCTCGGCGTCACGCGGAGGGACCGGCTTGGCCTCTTCGAGGCTCGGTGGTTTCAGGTTCGTAATCTGCATGTCGACGTCGTTGGCCGCTGCACGCATACGGCGGACATACTCCTCGAGCATCGTCTGCTGACGCCGCAGGTCGCTCATGTGGCTCTCGGCGTCAGACACCATGGAGTTCACGAGGTCCTCTGTTTCACGCGCAACCGAGCGTGAACGACCCACCGTGTCACTAATGAGCTTCTCCGCGTAGGCACGATAGTCACGAGTAAGCTCATCGGCGCGCTGCTGCGAGTTTTTCAAGATGGTGTCGGCTTCTTGGCCCAAGTCAGCTGCGCGTTTCGCCGCATTCTGAACGTGCAAGTCAGCCTGCTGGTAGGCCTTCTGTGCGTATTCGTCGGCCTCTTCATGGATGACCGCGCGCGCACGCTCAGCCTCATCGATCTGCTGGCGAATCGACGCATCGGTAGCCACAGCGCGCTCCTGTGAAGCGTGGAGAAGTTCTGAGGCTTCGCGCTTGATTTTTTCGACCTGGCGTGACGCTTCCGCCTTTAAATCGGCTACTTGCTTTTCGGCCTGGCTAATCATCGTGGCGGCGGCACGCTCAGCGCGGGTGCGGGTGTTGGTCGCCTTGGCAATCTCATCGGCGGCTTGCTGACGAAGCTGAGCGGCTTCACGCTCGCTTTCCAGGCGAAGGTCTTCCGCAGAGCGCTGAGTTTCAGACACCAGCTGGCGCGATTCCTTCGCGGCTTCCTCGCGCACCCGCGTCGCTTCGGTACGGGCGTTTGCCAACACCTCGGCCGCTTCAGCCGACGCCTCCTGAGTAATCTTTTGCGATTGCGCTTCGGCCAGGCGCAGAGTTTCTTCGAAGGCGGAACCTAACTCCGCGAAGCTTGGCTTCGCGCGGCCGGCGCGTTCGTTCGCCTCCTGCACATCACGCTGGAGTCGCTGAATGGTGCGCTGGTCTTCGGAGTGGTCACTCTCGAGTTTTTCGAGACGTGAAGTGAGGTCAGCGATAAAACGCTTGACGTCGTCGGGGTCATACCCCCGGACTGCACGCCGAAAATCGGGTGTGCTCACTACGGACTCCATCTGCGAAGCGGACAGAACTAATGATACGGCAAAAAACGATTTTTTGCCGAGGGTTGGCTGGGATGAGAGCCTCATCAACGCCTCATAGACTGGCCGCTATGCGCATCCACCTCGCGACCGATCACGCCGGTTTGGAATTCTCCCAACAGTTGGTGAGCCATTTGGAGTCAGCGGGGCACGACGTGGTCGACCACGGTCCAGCGGAATTCGACGCACTCGATGATTACCCCGGCTTTTGTATCGACGCGGCCAAAGCGGTGGTTGCCGACCAAGAATCGGGCGTTGAGGCACTGGGAATCGTCGTTGGTGGCTCCGGAAACGGCGAGCAGATTGCAGCGAATAAGGTGCGCGGTATCCGCGCCGCGCTGGTGTGGAGTGAGGCCACAGCGGCACTGGCTCGCGAGCACAACGACGCTAATGTCTGCGCAATTGGTGCCCGCCAGCACAGTCTGGAAGAAGCCCTGTCGCTCATCGGTGTCTTCATCGCCACACCGTTTAGTGGAGACGAGCGTCACGCTCGACGTATCGGACAGATCCGTCACTACGAAGACAGCGGTGATGTGCCTGTGACGGGCACTGATTACCGCAGCTAAGCGATGCCTGAAGGTCACACCGTCCATCGGGTCGCGAGACACTTCCGCGACGAGTTCGTCGGGCACAAGGTCACAGTGATCTCCCCGCAGGGCCGCTTCAGCCAAGGGGCACAGACCCTCGATGGCCTCACCATCGTGGATGCGACCGCCGTGGGGAAGCAGCTCTTCGTCACCTTCGAGCACGGGTGGGTGTTGCGCGTGCACCTGGGCATCTATGGTGCCTGGACGTTCATCTCCCGTGCTCGCCATCATTCGATGGGGGCTCCCCGCGCATCCCGCGAGGAGGGCATGAACGAATCGGAGGTTGCCGATTTCCCCCCCGAGCCCGTGGGGCAGGTAAGGGTGCGGATTGCCACCGACGATGTGGTCGCCGACCTGCGAGGCCCCACCGCCTGCGAAGTCATCACAGAGGAGGATGCACAGGCCATCCGAGACACTCTCGGACCCGATCCACTCGTGCATAGCCCCGCAAAAGGGCTCAAGCGCTTTCGCGAGAGAATGGCTGGCACAAAAACCCCCGTCGCGCTGGCGCTGATGAACCAAAACATCGTCGCGGGTATCGGAAACGTCTATCGGGCAGAAATTCTCTTTCGCCATCGCCTCGACCCCTACGCTCCCGCGAATTCGCTACCCGATGACGTCATCGACGCGCTGTGGAAAGACTGGACAAAGTTGCTCAAAGACGGGGTGAAAACCGGGGTGATGCGCACCCGCAGTGACCTCACGGCCGCCCAGCGAACACGGTCGCTTCGAAACCCCCGCATTCGCTACTACGTCTACAAGCGTCAGGGGAAAGCGTGTCGGGTGTGTCACATGCCGGTGGCAATTGCCGAAATGGCGTCGCGCAAGCTCTACTACTGCCCCCACTGCCAAGTCGAGCCGGTCGGTAGAATTTCAGCATGATTCTTCGACGCGCGGCCCTCTTTGGTCGACCCGAGTCTGAGCGCGTCGACATCGAAATCGACCACGGCACGATCACGGCCATCGAATACAGCGGTCACCTCCCGAGCTCGAACGAGCATGAAGAAATCGATGTGGATGGTCGGGTCGTCGCTCCCGGGTTGTGGGACGAGCACGTCCATTTGGGCATGTGGGCGGAATACCGCCGCCGCGTGGACCTCACTGCCGCGACGAGCCCCGACGAGGCGGCACAGGCTATGGCGGAAGGCCAAAAACACACCGACGACGCCATCGTGATTGGTGCGGGTTTTCGAGATGGACTGTGGTCAGTGCCCAAGAGTCGCGCCCTGCTCGACCACTATTCGGGTTCTCGTCCATGGGTGCTCTGGTGCATCGATATTCACTCGTGCTGGCTCAACTCAGCAGCAATCGAACGCCTCGGTGTGACCAACGCCGACCAGGACGGTGTCTTGCGAGAAAACGATGCGTTTGCTCTCGCAGGCAGACTCTCCGACGTTCCCCAGGCCACCCGGGATGAGTGGGTTCACGACGCGATAGCCGAGGCAAACAGCAGGGGAGTGGTGGGCGTTGTTGACCTCGACCTAGATGACACCCACGCAAACTGGACTCGGCGCCGGGCGGGCGCGGATGCGTTCACTCTGCGTGTCGAGGCGGGTGTGTATCCGCAGTATCTCGATGAAGCCATTGCCCGGGGGGATCGCACCGGGACACCAATTGCCCCGGGTGTGAGCGTGGGGCCACTCAAGGTCATTACCGATGGATCCCTCAACACCCGCACGGCGTATTGCTTCGAGCCCTACTTAGGGATGGATTCGGATAACCGGGGGTCGATGAATTTCACGACCGACTATCTCGAGGGCTTGCTCACCCAAGCGAAAGAGCTCGGCTTCATGGCGGCCTTTCACGCCATCGGCGATGAGGCAAACGACATTGTCATTGGGTTATTCGAATCCCTTCAGTTGCAGGGTCGTATCGAACACGCGCAGCTACTTCGCTCTGATGCCTTTGCTCGCCTCGCCAAAGCAGGGCTGGTTGCGAGTGTGCAGCCACAACATGCCATTGATGACCGCGACGTCGCCGACAAATACTGGGCGGACCGCTCCGAGAGGGTGATTGCTCTGCGCAGCATGCACGATAAGGGTGTCACCCTCGCTCTTGGTTCCGACGCCCCCGTCTCCGCGCTTCACCCGTTGCATCAAATTGCGGCTGCGGTGACCCGGACGGACGACGCGCGAGGGCCGTGGCACCCCGAACAGCGCATCACTGTCACGGAAGCGTTCGAGGCGTCGACGAGAACCTCTGTCGACGTCGGGCAACCGGCGGATCTGATTGCACTGGGCGCCGACCCGCTGTGGCTTGAGCGCGCGATGTCTCATGACCCCAGTGCGCTCTCCCAAGCGCTTCGGTCATTGCCAGTGGAGTTGACCATCGTTGATGGTCGGGTGACCCACGACGCCATTCGGTAACTGGAGGGGATGACGGGAATCGAACCCGCACCATCAGTTTGGAAGACTGAGGCTCTACCATTGAGCTACATCCCCGAGGTGTAGCGATTAGTAATCGTAGCGTACCGCTTCACGTGGTTTCGGGCGCGGGCACTAGACTGTTGCGCGGTCGTCTGCCTGGTGCTCCAAGAGCGAATCGGTGTAGCGCGGCCCGTGGGCCTCGGGGTGTAGCTCAGCTTGGTAGAGCACCCGCTTTGGGAGCGGGGGGTCGCAGGTTCAAATCCTGTCGCCCCGACCAGCCCACAGACATGCAGCCGAATTATGGAGAAGACTTTTGCCCACCACCACGACTGAAAAGCTTGGCCCCACCCGCGTGAAACTCACCATCACGGTGAGCCCGGAGGAACTCAAGCCCAGCAT
>Ga0181560_10002232_pt1 | contig 18036 bp, 13 predicted proteins | sample 011ome_20_FD_133751 | JGI IMG/M metagenome (GOLD analysis project Ga0181560, IMG submission 133751) | Coastal salt marsh microbial communities from the Groves Creek Marsh, Skidaway Island, Georgia - 011509CT metaG (megahit assembly) | ecosystem: Environmental > Aquatic > Marine > Intertidal...
GAGACACGACGGGAAAAGTCCTTAAGAAACGGCGTTCACCACGCCGACGCGGTCGTATGGGAACCAGTGTATAGAACGCGCCTGAACAGACTGCTCGCGTCTTCTATCGACCCTCTTCGATCCGCGGGGTACGTCGTTCGCATCGTCTGCGCGTGCGGCGGCACGTCGCCCTCGCGCGCGGCGAGCGCGGCGCCGGACACCGACGCCGCGGCGAGCGCGAAATCGTAATCGCGAACGTCCAGCGACAGCCGCCGTCGCGTCCCGGGCTGCACGATCGCGCCGAGCTGATGCCGCGTCGCGTGGTCCATGGACGCCGTCGGGGACAGCGACATCCCCGTCCGCGAACTCGTCGGCGGGGAGTAGTGCGACCGCTCCGGGATCCCTTCGACGCCGAACAAGCTGTTCCGAATCTTCGCGCGCTGCAGGTCCCCGACCTGGATCGACGTCCGGCGGTTCGGCACCGGCTCGTCGTCGCTCGTGCGCGAGAACATATCCTTCAGACGATCTTCGGCGTCGCCGCTCGACGATTTCTCCGTCTCGGACCGCGACAGCGCGCTCTTCTTCGACCCGGACAGGTTTAGGTTCAGGTTGAGGCGCCGCTCCGCGCGTCGCTCCTCCGCGGCCGTCGCCTCCGCGGCGGCGGCGCCCCCCTTCCCGAACGAACACCGCAACATCGTCGCGTCCTCCTCCACGGACATCGCGCCCGCGTCCGTGAGCATGGAGTCCCCGCCGACGTGAAAGCTCGAGTCCTTCTCCGGCGTGAGGGTGGTCGCGCCGACGCTAGACATGCCCATCCGCTGCGCGAGCTTCCCGAACTTCTCCGCCTGGTCATCGCTCAGCGCGACGTACCCGCCGGGGACGATCACGCACGGGCCCTCCAGCGTCCCCTCCGACGGGACGTCGAGGGAGCCCTTCAGCAGCACCACGAGCTCCGTCGCGGGGTACTTCCCCGGCTCGCGCCGCGACGGAAACGGACCCACCGCTGAGCCTCTCGGGTGATACGAAATCTTCGCCGCGGAGGTCTGCGCGCGTCGAAGCACGGCGGCGGGGACGGTGGAGAGGTCGTCACGCAGCAGCGTCGCGGCGAGGAGGCCGAACGCCGCGCGCCACAGCGCCGCCGCGCTCGGCGCGTGCGCTAAGATCTCTCGCACGACGTCCGGGGGAACGATGAACGCCTTCGCCGCGCTCACCGCGCGCATGTCGAACCGCGCGGCGCCCGGGACGAGCAGATCCGCCGCGCCGAGCGCCCACCCGTACGTGGTGCTCGACGCGCCGACGCGAAGCGGCGCGACGGACGCGTCGAAGCCGCCGCCGCCGTCGCCGAACGGCCGCGCCCATCTGACGTCGATGACGCCGCGCGCGAGGAGCATCAGCGCGCCGGGCTCCGGCGTCGCGACGGCGTCGCCGGGGAAGCGTCGAGCCATCACCGACGGCGCGAGGCTGGTTAGGGGTGGAGTTAAAAGGCGTCAGTTGGAGTTGAAAGGCGTCGCGGTCGGGGATTGAAACCAAGGGGTGGGCGGAGAGAATCGCCGGGCAAAGTCCTTAAGGATTGGCGTTCACCACGCCGACGCGGTCGTATGGGAACCAGTGTGAGATAGAACGCACCTCACGAGCTTCGACGCGATCGCGTTCGGGGACACGCGCGCGGCGTGCGTCGGGTCGAGAAGAGGGAGCTGGCGCATAAACTCCGCGGGCGTGCGGACGATCGGCTCGGGCGGGTCCAGCCGCAGCCTGCGCTGCGCGCGCGAGATCCCCGCGAGGAGCTCCTCCGCCTCCACCGCGGTGAGGAGACCGCTCTGGACGTACCCGCGCGCGGATCGCTCCGCGACGGCGAGCAACCGCCGCGCGGTCTCCTCGGATTTCACCGCGGTCGCGAGCTCGGGCTCGTTTATCCTCGCCGCGCGGAGGTACGCGCGCGCGGCGTTCCGGGCCTCTCGGCTCTCGCCGTGGACGCGCTTCGCGGCGATCGCGCTCGGGTCGCGCGTCGACGCGTCGCCCTCCGCGTATTCCAAGGTGGGCTCGTACAGACCATTGTGGGTCTCCTCCAGCGTCGCGGCCTCTCTGAGATCGGTGTCGAGGCGCCGCAGCGACGGCGGCGGCGCGGCGTCTTTGGAGGCGCGCGAGTCTTTCGAGTCCTTGCGCTTCAACGAGTCCGACGTCGCGAAGCCGCCGGCGCCGGCGGTTTTGTGGTCGCGCCCGTGCACGTTGTCGTGCCCGAAGATGGCGTGACACGCTTCTTCGTGCACGTCGTGGAGCAACGCGACGGCGACGAGCGCGCGGCGTCGCGACCCTCCCCCGGGCATCGACCCGCTGTGAAACACCCACTGCCGCACCCACTTGATCCCTTTCCTGACGCGGTCGGGTAACTTTCCGACGCAGCGCTTCCACAGCGGCCGCGACGTCGCCGCTTTCTTCAACATCATCCGCTCCAGGGCTTTGAAATCGCCGAGCGGCGCGTCGAGGTTATCCAGCGCGATGTCCGTGCACTCCACGAGCGTGTCCACGATTTCTTTCGTCGCCCTGCCGTTCTCGAGCGCTTCCCAGTACAAAACTTTCAGGTGCGCCAAGAACCGCCCGCGGACGTCTCTTTGCCACACCGATATCGCGTTCTCGATTTCTTCGTTGATCTTGATCGACACCGCCTCCGCGAGGTCGATTTTCTCGCCGCCGGTCACGCCCAAGACGTTCTTGTGGTTGATGATCGTGTTCGCTCTCGTCGTCGCCATCGTCGCCGCCTCTCGCGCGTCCATCCCTCCTTCCTCTGCCGCCTCCGCGTCTGCGCCCATCGCGGCGAGGTTCATGATCGACGGCGCCGGCGTCATCAGACCGCTGGCTTTCTTCTTATCGAACGACGACGACGACCCGACGCCGCCAGACTCCATGGACGCCACCGCGGAGTCCAAGGACGTGCGCTTCTCTTTCGACTTGGTCCCCATCCGACGCATCCCGCTCGGCTTCTTCGCCGCTTTCTCGTCCTCGCTCGCCGCGCCCGCGGCGCCGAGCCCGGCGAGACCGGCGCTCAGCGCCGCGGCGAGGTCTTTCGCTTCCTCGTCCCCATTCTCTTTGCTCCGACGCGGCGATTTCTTCTTTTCCATCGATTTCCTCTTATCCATCGACCCTCCCTTCTCTCGCTTCGTGATCAGGTGCGCGCCGGCGTCCTTGTCGTCGTCGTCGTCCTTATCCTCTACCATGAACGGCACGAGATCGGAAACCGCCCTGAAGTCCGCGGTCCCCATGACGTCGTCGCTCGTCGTGAGATGCTCGTAATACACCGCCAGGCACTGATCTCGGATGTGTTTCCTCGCCTTTCGCACCGCGACTTGCACGCTCACCTCCGGCCGCGTCAGCCCTAACCGCTGAAGCACCATCGACGTCGTCGTCCCGTTCACCGTGAGCGTCAACACGACGACGATGCCGGTGAACAGCAACACGATCGGACCGACTTTATTGTCCGTGTAGTGCGAGCTCTCCTCGCTGACGACGAGCGCGAGCGCGAGCCCGACGGCGCCGCGGAGTCCCCCCCAGACGCACACCGCGGCGTCCTGGACGGTGAGTCCGTACCCGCACCGACGCAGGATGGGGAATAACACCGTCAGTAAAATCGCGCGCGCGAGGACGACGATGACGTACACGAGCAGTCCCCACCCGATGTCGCTCCCGCTGAGCTCCCCAGACGTGCTCGAAGACACCGTCGTCTCGGCGATGATGACCCCGGTGAGGATAAACAACACCGTGTTGGCGATGAACGTCAGCATCTCCCAAAAGTGATGCAAGCTGTGCTCCGTCTCGCCGGTGAAAAACCCGCGTCCAAACGCGCCGATGCACACGCCCAGGATCACGACCGCGAGCACCCCGGACGCTTCCGCCTGAAACTCCGCGACGAGAAAGCACAGGTAACACGCGAACACGGTGACGGAGATTTGCACGATGTGATCGCCGGCGACGGCGCCGAGGCCCAACCACGCGTGGCATCCGAGCGCGATGCACAGCCCCACGACCCCGGCGCCGAAAGGCACCCACATGAAGAACGCGAAGATCTGCAGCGGCGTCTTGTCGTTCCCTTTCGCGATCTCGTTGAGCAGCGAGAAGACGACGATCGCGGTGCCGTCGTTCACGAGCGACTCGCCCTCGATGATGTGCCCCAACCGTTTCGACGCGCCGACTTCTTTGAGCAAAGCGACCACAGCCACGGGGTCCGTCGCGCTCAGGATGCTTCCCAGCATCAGCGACGCGCCCCAGCCCCAGCCGTACGGGAGTATCCCCTTGAAGATGCTCCCCAAGAGCAGCGTCCCGAAGAGCACGCCGGGGCCGGCGAGCCAAAGCACCTGCGACGCGCACCGTCGAAACGTGTGCCACTCGAGCGAAAACGCTGAGGGTCGAGGGTCCATACAAAGCGACGTCGGGGTGGAGTTCATAGGCGTCAGAAGCGGAGTTCAAAGGCGTCGAGGGCGGGGATTGAAAGCGAGGGACCCTGGGCGGAGAGATGCGCCGGGCAGAGTCCTTAAGGATCGGCGTTCACCACGCGAACGCGGTCGTATGGGGACCAGTGTATGGGACGCGCCTGACTCGAAGACGAGCGCGGGGAGGAACACCGACAGCATCGTGTGCGGGCCGATGTTCACCCAGACGTCTATGGACTTGGACAGCACGCCGAGGTCCGCGTAGTTGTGCACGAAGCCGATGCAGAGGCCGATGAAGAGCAGCGAGACGGTGTACGGCAGGCGCGTGCCTCGCACCGCGCCGCGCGCGATGGCGCCGGCGACGAGGGAGACGAAGAGGAAGTAGAGCACGTAGTAGCCCGTGTCCGTGGACTCGTCCGCGGTCGCCGTCTCCCCGGACAGGAGACGGCGGTGGTGCCACGGGAACGTCGTGAACGTCGTCGGCATCTCGCCCTTCCTCCGAACGTCGACGCGACGACGCGCGCAGAGTGCTGCGATTTTTACGCGCTACTCGTAGTCGAGAGCTTCCGCCGCTGCCGCCGCGCGAGATGCAACAAATGGGCGGCGCTGCGGGCGTTCGACGCGGCCGAGGGCGCGCTCGACGCGGTCGCGCGCGCGCCGCGAGCGCGCGGTCGCCTCTCGCGAGCTCGCGAGGAAGCGACGCGCGACGCGACGGGGCGACGAACGCGCGCGTGTGCGTCCGCGGCGCGCCGGATGAGTAGTCGCGCGACGCGTCTTCGCGGTGATGTTGTTCGGGTAACCCTCGGCCGCGCTTTCTCGGAGATCATCGCGTCAGCAGCGCCGAGCGCGTGCCGATGAGTTTCAAACCACTCCCCGATCGATCCAGCGGTCAATTTGACCCGCACTTCTCCCAACTGACCGACGGCCGTCAGCAGACAGATCATCCGCGTCGCCGACCGCGGTGCCGAGCGCGACCGCAGTCGACGACGCGCGATGGCGACGCGAGCCGCGCGGGCGGTCGCCGCGCTGCTGCGCCGGGGGATCCCGCGCGCGTCATCGACGCGCGCGCGACGCGTCGCGGAGCCCGTCGCGTCGTCGCGGCGCCCGCGGACGACGACGACGACGACGACGGCGGCGGCGACGACGACGACCGCGCGCGGGTTCGCCGCGTCGTCCTCGGACGCGCCGCGAGATGAAGACGAGAACGACGAGAACGACGACGTCGACGCGCGTCCGGGGCTGCCGAAAGGCCCCTCGCGAAGGTTCTGCGTCGTCGGCAGCGGCCCCGCGGGGATGTACGCGACGTCGTTCCTCCTCTCGCACTACGGCGATCGCGTCACCGTCGACGTCGTCGAGCGCGACGCGACGCCGTTCGGGCTCGTGCGAAGCGGCGTCGCGCCCGATCACGCGTCGACCAAATCGGTGACGAATCGATTCGACGGGATCCTCGCGGACGCGCGCGTCGCGTTCCACGGCAACGTCGCGCTCGGCTCCGACGTCGCGCTGAGAGACCTACGAGCACGGTACCACGCGATAATCCTCGCGCACGGCGCGGACGGCGACAAACGGTTGGGCGTCCCCGGGGAGGAGACGATGCCCGGCGTGTACGGCGCGAGAGAATTCGTCGGCTGGTACAACGGCGACGCGAGGTGCGCGGCGACGCTCGGCGCGACGGGGAGGGACCCGGTCGGCGCGAGGATCGTGTTGGGGCACACCGCGTGCGTCTTCGGGCTCGGGAACGTCGCGCTGGACTGCGCGCGGATGCTGCTGAGGGACGCGGACGACCTCGCGTCGACGGACGTCGCCGGCGAAGCGTTGGGCGCGTTCAGGCGCGTTCTATACAAAAGTTCTTCACCCATCGCTCGATTTCAACACTTGATCGCTCCCCCTTTCAACTGACCGGTGAACTGTTTTTGTATGGAACGACCCTCAGAGGCAGCGGCGTCGAGCGCGTCGTGATGATCGGACGGAGAGGCGTCGCGCAGGCGGCGTTCTCGCCGAAAGAGCTCCGCGAGCTGCTGAGCCTGCCGAACGTCCGCGTGCGCGTGGAGCCTCCGGGGCACGTGGAGGGCTTGGACGAGGAGGACGCGAAGGACCTGGACGCGTCGCGGCCGAGGCGACGCGCGCGCGAAGCCGTCGCGAAGGCGGCGGCGAATACGGCGGCGGCGGACGCGACGTCGGACCGGCCGACGAAGGAGCTCGTGATCAAGTTTCTTCGCAGTCCGACGCGGTTCGAGAGCGAGACGGGGGACCCAGACGGGACCCCCCCGATGTCGCCGTCGACGCCGAGCGTCAGGGTGACGCTTCGAGCGAACGCGCTCGAGGGCGCGTCCGGATCTCGTCGCGCGGTGCCGGACGCGTCCGTCGCGGAGCCCGAGGTGTTGCGCGACGTCTCGCTCGTGTTGCGATCCGTAGGGTATAAAGGGATCCGCGTCGACGAGGACGTGCCGTTCGACGACGAGAACGGCGTCGTCCCGAACGCGCACGGGCGCGTGCTGACCGAGCGCGGCGGCGAGATCGTGCGGGGGCTGTACGCCGCCGGGTGGATCAAACGCGGTCCCACGGGGATCATCGGGACCAACTTACGATGCGCGGAGGAAACCGTGGGGGCGCTGATTCACGACGACGAACGCGGGCGGCTGCGCGAGGTTTGCGAGGTTTGCGAGGAGGAGGAAGACGACGACGTCGCGCTGAGCCTGAGTGAGGTCCTGAGGCGGCGCGGGGTGAAGGTCGTGAGCAAGGAAGGATGGGCGAGGATCGACGCGGCGGAGCGAGAGATTGGACGGATGGCGGGGAAGCCGCGGGAAAAGTTTGTGGATCTCGACGAGATGCTCCGCGTCGCCGAGGGAGCGGACGCGCGCGCGGTAGACTAATCTTAACCTAGCAGTGTTGTTTAGTAGAGACGACGACGACGACGACGACGACGACGACGACGACGTCACGCCTTTCGCGGGCCCGCCAACTTGTCTCGTTTCTTCGGAGGCCCGCGGCGTCCGCCGACGCGGCGCCCGTTCTTCCCGCGCGTGGATCCGTCGCGTCCTCGTCCTCCGCGCCCGCCGCCGTTCGCTTCGCGCTCCTTCTCTCTCTCCTCCCACGACTTCTTCCTCTTCGTCGCGTACGTGATCTTCATCTCGCGTCCGCACAGCGTCGTCCCGCTCAGCGCGACCGCATTCTCTAAGTCGTCGTCCCCGACGAACTCCGCGTGCGCGAACCCTTTGAAAGCCCCCGTCTCTTTGTCCGTCCCCATCCGGATTTCTTTGATCTCGCATCCGACGAGCGCGTTCTTGAGCGTCTCCTCCGTCGTGTCCCAGGCTAAGTTCGCGATGAAGGCGACGAGCTGGCCTTCGGTCTTCTCCACCTCCGGCCTCGGCTCCGCGGGCGGCGCGCTCGGGTCCGGAACGTCCTTCGGCGGAGCGTTTTTAGGCGCGTATTTTTTCACCGTGAGAAACTTTTCGTCCCACATCTCTCCGTTCCACGCGAGCGCGCCTTTCGCGGCCTCTCTCGTCGCGAACGTGATGATCGCGATCCCGCGGAACCGCCCACTGTCCGGGAACGTCATGCAGTCGATCGCTTCCGTGGGCAAACCCTCGTCGTCGAACGCGGCGCGTATCTCGTCCTCGGTCTTATAGAACGGCACTCCCCCGACGTACACCTGCCGGGCTCTCAGTTCCTTCTCTTCGTCCGAGACGTCCTCCTCCTCCTTCACCTTCTCCTCCGCCGCGGCGTCGTCGCCGTCGTCCCCGCCGCTGTCAGACGCCGCGTTGGGGTCGTACCGCTCCGCGGCGACGAAGCCATCGTCCGCCGTCGTCGTCGTCGCCGCGGCGGCTGCGTCTTCTCTCTTCAGTTTTTTCGCCGCCGCCGCCTCCTCCTCCTCCTCCTCCTCCTCGTTCGCCGCCTTCGGCTGCACGCGGAGAGCCTCCTCCTCCTCCTCCTCCTCCTCCTTCTTATCGTTCGCCGCCTTCGCCCTCTTCTTCTCTGGCTCCTCCACTTCCTTGCGTTTCCTCTTCTCGCGCAGCGCCTTGAGCGCGGCGCGCTTCTCCTTCAGAGATTTGGACGACGGCGTGTGATCCTTCCCCTCGGACGCCTTGGCGAACGCGCACGCCACGCACGCGGACTTGGGTTTCCTGAGCTGCTGCGCGCTGAAGCTCGCGACCGCGAGGGTCTGCGCGCGCGGACGGGACGGGACGAGGATTGGGGCGCGGCGTCAGCGGACGGGGTGGGACGCGGGACGCGGACGCGAATCGGACGCGAGCGAACGAACGCGGCGGCGCGGCGGCGGGACGCACCCGCGCGCAGATCTTACACACGCGCTCGCCGCCGTCGTCGAGAACCGGCAGGGCTTTCACCGCGCGCTCCTCTTTCGCCTTGCGCTTGCGCTCCTTTCGTTCCTGCGAGGGGCGGATCGTCAGCGAATGGAGGACGGGGAGGGACGGGACGACGGCGTCGGCACCGCGAGAATCGATCGTCTCTCGCTCGCGAGGAGGGAGGGCACCGCGACGCGACGGCGCGCACCTCGGCCGTCTCCGTCGGCTTCGCGGGGGCGGGCTCGACCGCCGCGTCTCCCGCCGCCGCCGGCTTCTTCTTCTTCGACCTCGGCTTGGGCTTGATGTACCCCCCGCCGGGTTTGTTCCCTGGCTTCTTCGCGTCCTTCGCGACCATCGCGCGCGGCGGAGTGACGCTGACGACGCAAAGAGGCCGAGATCTACGAGACCTGCGATGGTCAGCGGGAGCCGAAAGTCGAACGCGAAAGGGCGCGGGCGCGTGATTAATCGTCGTCCGAACATGGGTTGCGGCGCGTCTTCGAAGCCGGCGGCGTCCGGCCCCAAAGTCATGGTCGTCTCCCAGCCGCAGCCGCAGGTGCGCGATGTGTGGTGGACGCGTCGCGCCGTCGCGCGCGAGGCGCGATCGTCCGACCCCGCGTCCCCGCGGACGTCTCGTTGACCGCGCGATTATTTCGTCCTCTCTTCTCCTCCCGCGCACGCGCAGGTCGCGGTCGCGCCGACGCCGCAGTATTCCGCGTACTACGAGCAAGCGAAAGCTGCCTTCACGGGCGGAGACGTCGACAGATCCGGCGCGCTCGACGTCCAGGAGCTGTACCAGGTGTTGTGCCGCCTCGGGTTCTTCAACGGCGTGGATCCGACCACTGTGAACACGATGCTCGAGGCGGAGCTCCAAAAGGCTGACCTCGATCGCGGTCGCACCATCACGTTCGACGAGTTCGTGCCGTACTTTGAGTTTCTCATGAAGCAGCTCCAATCGAGAGGCGCGACGGTCATGCCACCGGCGCAGCCGCAGCAGTATTACGGACAACAAGGATACGGCGTCGCGCCCGTGCCGCAGGCGCAAGGGTACGGATACGCGCAGCAGCCGCAGCCAGGCCAGCGGGGCGGGGGCGGGAGCGGGGTCGGCACCGCGGCGGCCGTCGGCGCCGGCGTCGTCGGCGCCGGCGTCGTCGGCGGTTTGGCCTATCACAATCGCGACGCGATCGGCGGCGCCGCGAGCGCGGCGGGCGGCGCGGCGGTCAGCGGCGCGGGCGCGGCGGCGGCGTGGGCGCCGGGCGCGGCGAGCGCGGCGGGCGGCGCGGTTGTCAGCGGCGCGGGCGCGGCGGGCGGCGCGGTCGTCAGCGGCGCGGGCGCGGCGGCGGCGTGGGCGCCGGGCGCGGCGAGCGCGGCGGGCGGCGCGGTCGTCAGCGGCGCGGGCGCGGTGGCGTCGTGGGCGCCGGGCGCGGCGAGCTCCTTGGCGAGTTTCGCGGGGGACGCGATCGGCGCGCTCGCCTCGTTTTTCTGATCGATATCCTCTAGACGAGACCCCTGGGGGTCTCGTCTCGCGCGTTGTGTTTATCGTCGTCGCGCGTCGCTCGCGTTGACGCGTTTGTATTTGATTTATTCCGGGCGACGCCTCTACGTCTCTCTCTCGCGCTTGCCGCCCCCGCCCCGTTCCCCCTACGATGTGACCCCAAAAGAATCGAGCTCGCTCTCTACAGTACAGGTACACGATCCGCACGCGTTAATCCTTCTGCGCCGCTTGCAACGCCGACGCCGTCGCCGCCGCGATCTCCTGGTCCGTCCCGTTGGGGAGGTAGTAGTACTTCCCGCACGCCTTCTGCGCGAGCTTCTCCGCCATCCCGGACGACACAAACTTGTTCTCCGTGTCGATCACGAGAAGAGACATCCCCGCGCCGTAAATCTTAGCCGCCATGTCGTTCACCTCCTCCTCGAGCTCCTCGTTCGACGGCTTGATCGCCTCCGGGCCGATGTACTCCGGATCCCCGGTGGACTTCTTCAGGGAGATGTTCGCCCTGCCGTCCGTGAGGCACACGACCATGACCCGTCCGACGTCTCCGGACGACATCTGGTTGATCCCGACGCGCGCGGCGAGGGAGAGCCCGTGCGCGAGCGGGGACCCGCCACCGCACGGCATCGTGTCGAGCCTGTTCCTCGCCATCGCGATGGAGCGCGACGGCGGGAGGAGCACCTCGGCCTCGTCGCCGCGGAAGGGGATGATCGACACCATGTCTCTCGATTGGTACGCGTCGTTGAGGAGCGACAGCGCCGCGCCCTTCGCGGCGTTCATGCGGTTCAGCGCCATGGAACCGGACGCGTCGACGAGGAAGATGATGAGCGCGCCGGACTTGCGCGCGAGCTTCTTCGCGCGCATGTCGCCCTTCTCGACGTACACCTTCTTCGGGGCTTCGCCCTTGGCCACCGCTCTCGCTCTCCGCGCGGCTTGGTACGGCGCCGCCGTGCGCAGCGTCGCGTCCACCGCGAGCCGCATGACGTTCCCCTTCGGCATCACCGGCTTGATGTACCGTCCGCGGTCGTTGCTGAAGATGATGTTCTTCGACCGCCCGCTGCGTCCGCCGCGGCGGTTCACGCTCTGCGCGAACTGCATCACGTCCTTATCCTGGATCCCGCCTTCGGCGTCGAACATGAACTCCTCCGGGAGGTCCGGGACTTCGTCCTCCTCCTCCTCCTTCTCCTCCTCTTCCTCGTTCTCCTGCTCTTCGTCGTCCTCGTCTTGTTCCATGTTGTCCTCGGGCGGCGGCGGCGGCGGCGGCGGCTGCTGCTCTTCGTCATCCTCCGGCGGCGGCACGTCCATGTCCATCTTCGCTCTCGGGATGATCACGAGCCGAACCGCCTGCTTTAAATCCTCCGCGTTGACCTTCTCGCGGCCGTCCAGCGCCGCGAGCGCTTTCGCAGCCTTCACCGCGAAGAGCTCCGCGCGATGCCCCATGCACACGCCTCGCGTGGCCTCGTTCACGAGGTACTCGATCTGCTCGTCCGAGATTTTGCACTCTTTGAGCCACTCCCGCGCGAGGATGATTTGCGTCCGCGCGCCCTCCGTCGCCTCCTGGCAGTCTTCCACCGCCTTCTCCGCGGCGTTCTGGAAGTTCATCGCCTGGTCCACCGCGCTCACGCGGTCCTCGAAGTTCAGCACCTGGTCCGCGCTGAGCGTCACGGCGATGCGATCGAGGAGGTGCTCGCGAAGCGCGCCCTCCTCGGGGTTAAACGTCGCGATGAGCAGCGGCCGGCACGGGTGCCGCAGCGTGATCCCCTCGCGCTCGACGACGTTGTACCCCTCCGCGAGCACGGACAGCAGGAGGTTGGACACGGACTCGTCCAGGAGGTTGATCTCGTCGACGTACAAGATGCCGCGGTGCGCCTCCGCGAGAAGCCCGGGCTGGAACACCGTCTTTCCCTCCTTCATCGACGCCTCGATGTCCACCGTGCCGACGAGGCGATCTTCCGTGACCCCGAGCGGGACTTGCACGAACGGCGCCTCGCGGATCGTCGTCTTCACGTCCCCGTTCTCCTTGCGAGTCACGCGGTCGATGAGTCCGTCCTCCCACGTCCCCGGCTCCTCCGGGGACGAGTTGCAGATGGTCCCGTCCACGGTTTCGATCGGCGGAAGCAACGCGTGTAACCCGCGCGCCATGACCGACTTGGCGGTGCCTCTCCTGCCCGAGATCGCGATCCCCCCGAGCGCGGGGTCGATCGCGCCGAGCAGAAGCGCGGACTTGATGTTCTCCTGGCCGATGACCGCGGCGAGCGGGAACGTCTGGCGGAAGTTGCTCTTCTCGACGGTGCCCATGGCGTCGATCGACATCTGTTCCTCCTCCATCGCGGCCGCGACGCGCGCGGCGGCGTCGGAGTCGGACGCGACCGCGGCGGACGGGGTGATCGGCTTGCGCGCGAGGGCGGGTCGCGCGGACGGGCGCGCGCGGAGCGCGCGCGCGTTGCCCGCGATCGATGAGCGTCGGGCTGCGGGAGGAGCGGGGGGGGCGGTGGGGAGGGATCGTCGTCGGCGATCGCGAGTGGATAAATGCGCGGCGCGCGCGATTTTTTCCCCGAGGTGGACGCGCGGGCGCGACGGCGCGCGAGCGGCGGCGAGGACGGAAATCGCGCGTGCGCACCCGCGTGGGGCGTCGGCGTCGCCTTCACAGCGGACATGGCCGCCGCGTTCATGCTTCGGTTAGCGCGGTGTGAAGCGACACACAGGGCGCGGACGCGAGTGCTTCCGCGAGAAGAACCGAGCCGAGAACCTCGAAGATCAAGATCTCGCGATTTGCGGCGATGCGGCCACGCGATTGGCGGAGAAGCCTGTGTACGAGTTTTCGAGAATCCTGTGACTGTTTGCATGTGCACGAAGTATCGCGTACGACGCGCTGTTGGCGATTTTTCGGATTGCCGTTTCCTTCAACTTCGCTTCGCGCGAACGTTCGCGTTCTCTCATCCATCATCGCGCGAACGATGGCGGGAGCGCGGCGGCTGCCGCTCCTTCTCCTCGCGATCGTCGTCGCGCTCCCGGTCGGGAACGTCCGCGCCGCGTTCTCGCTGCGAGGGAGCGACACGCGAAGGGACGAGCGCCTCATCGGATGGCTCGGCGAGGTCCCGCGCGCGGACGCGACGACGACGACGAGGGAGGCGCCGCGCGCGGACGACGCGAGCGCGTCGTCGCTCGGGCCCACGCGCGACATCGGCGTCGCCGACGCGCGCGTGGAGAAGCTCTCGGACTCCCCGCGCGCGTACCTCTTCCGAGAGTTCCTCACGAAGGAGGAGTGCGCGCACCTCATCGAGATCTCGACGCCGCACCTGAAGCGCTCGACCGTCGTCGGCGACGACGCGCTTCTCGGCGAGGCCGACGGCAGACGCAGCGACTACCGCACGTCCACGGGCGCGTTCCTCCCGAAGCTGTACGACGACGTCGTGACGCGCGTCGAGCGCAGGGTCGAAGCGTTCAGCCGCCTGCCGTTCGAGAACCAGGAGCAGCTCCAGGCGCGTTCTGTTAGTCTGTGCACTTTATCTCCCGGCGTCTCTCTCCGCCCATCACCCCACGCTCACGATCCCCTCCCACGGCGCCTCACGACTCCGCTGCTTCTGACGCCGTGCCTTTGAACTCCACCCCGATATCGTCGCTTCGCATGGACCCTCGACCCTCAGCTGCTGCGATACGAGCTCGGACAGGAGTATCGCGACCACGTCGACGGGTTCGCCACGGAGAACGGCGGCAAGCGCGTCGCGACGGTGCTGATGTTCTTGGCCGAGCCGGAGGAGGGCGGCGAGACCGCGTTCCCGAACGGCGAGCCGAGCGAGGCGGTCGCGGCGCGGGTCGCGGCGCAGCGCGCGAGAGGCGAGCTCAGCGACTGCGCGTGGAGAGGCGGCGGCGGCGGTACAGCTGGCGGCGGGAGAGGAAACCTAAGAGGGTTCGCGGTGAAACCGAGGCTCGGGGACGCGGTCCTCTTCTTCTCCTACGACGCGGACGACGACGGCGGGTACGACGGCGCGGAGGTGAGCCACGCGAGCACGCACGCGAGCTGCCCGACGACGCGCGGGGTGAAGTGGACCGCGACGAAGTGGATCCACGAGCGCGCGTTCGCGACAGGGACGTGGGAGACGCCGGAGTGCGTCGACCGCGACGACGGCTGCGCCGGGTGGGCGAGGGGCGGCGAGTGCGCGAAGAATCCGGGGTTCATGCTCGGGGAGGCGACGCCGGGGAGTTGTCTGAAGAGCTGCTGCGACGGCGGCGGCGGCGTGGAGATGCCGCGCGAGATGACGATATGGCAGAGGGAGTTTTGCGCGTCGTGCGAGGCGGGACGGACGAAGAAGGAAATGGTCGTGACGCACGAGGAAATTTAGTTAGGTGCGTTCTATACAAAAGTTTTTCACCCATTGTCCGGTTTCAACATTTGATCGTGTCCCCTTTCAACTGACCGGTGAACCGTTTTTGTATGGAATGGCCCTTAGCGCGTCTTCAGTCAGCGCTTGTTGTTCACCGCAACGACGTTGGAAATATTTTTATTCCTTCTCTGCTGACGCGGCATCATTCCCCGCGCGCGCGTCGCCCGCCGCCGCCCGCCCTCGCGGCGATGTCCGTCTCCGCGAGCGAGATCGAGGAGGTGCGAGCCGCGCTCGAGCGGTCCAAGCTCGAGGCCGCGCGCGAGAAAGCGCGCGCGGCGGCGTACGCGGACGAAATTCGCGCGCTCAAAGCTGCGAATCTCGCCGCGCATCGAAAGGACGAGCACGAGGAGGAGAACGTCACGAACGCGCTCGTGAAGAAGCTCGAGAGAGTGAACGCGGAGAAGCGCGACATGCTCATGCGCGTGGAGCAAGAGGAGGAGTTCATAACGAACGCGCTGCAGAAGAGGCTCGATCGCGTCGTCCGCGAGAAGCTCGATCTCGAGGCGCGCATGGCGAGAGAGCACGCGCGGACGGAGACGAACGAGAAGAAGCTCGGCGCGCTGACGGAAGAGCTGAGCGCGCTCGCGCGGCAGAAGGTGGACCTCGAGCGCGCGCTCGAGGCGGAGCAGGAGTGCATCGTGAACAAGCTCACGAAACAGACCGCCGGGCTCGCGAAGGAGCGCGAGGCGCTCCGAGCGGAGCGCGAGGCGCTGCGCAGGCAGGTGGAGACGCTGCTGAGGCGCGTATTCCTCACACCGGTCCCCATACGACCCCGTTCGCGTTGTGAACGCCGGTTCTTAAGGACTTTCTCTCCCGACGTGTCTCTCCGCCCACCCCTCGGTTTCGATCGCCGACCTCGACGCCTTTCAACTCCGACTGACGCCTTTCAACTCCACCCCGACGTCGTGCTTCGTACGGAACGACCTTCGCAGAGACAAGGTGCGGCTGGGGCGCGAGAAGATCTCGCTCGAGAACACGATGGAGGCGGAGGAGGAGCACATCGTGAACCGCCTGCAGTCGCAGCTGCTGGAGATGTACCAGCGGAACCGGTTCTTGGAGCGCAGGCTCGAGGCGGGCGGGTCGCAGACGCCGTCGGTCGTGAGCGAGAGTGAGACCTCGGACGACGAAATCGGCGCGCACGCGCGCGGCCGCGGCGGGGGATCGTCGCACTCCGCGCACCACGCGGGCGGGTCGCCGCACCACGGCGGGAACCCGGGCCACGGCGGCGGCGCGCGAGGGATGGGGGGCCTGGGCGGCGGATCCTTTGGGTCGTCCCGCGGCGGAGCGCCGCACTACGGCTCGCACGCGCCGTGGGAGCGGGAGATGTACGCGTCGGCGTTCAACGGCAGACGGCGGAAGAGCGGCGGGTCGTCCGTCGTCTCCGTCGCCACGAGCGCGACGGCGTCGACGTACCAGGATTCGATCGGGACGTCGACGACGACGAGGAGCGAGAGAGACGGGGGCTCGCGCGGGGGCGGCGGGAAGAGCGGCGGCGGCGGCGGCGGCGGCGGCGGCGGCGAGAAGCCTGGCCGAGAGGAGGCGGCGGACGGCGCGTCGGGGCTCGGCGTGATTTCGATCTCGCGCGCGAGCACGCCGCCCGCGTCCGAGTCCGTGGACGCGACGCCGATCAGCACGCCGAGAAGCGCGCGCAGCGTGGAGGACGGGAGATGACGCGGCGAGAGCGCGCGGCGCGGCGACGGCGGGGACGCGAAACGAAACGAAAGTACGAAAGTACTTTTTTACTTTTACTTCAGATGCGCGCGTCCTAACTTTACACGTACTCGAAGAAAACAAAGATCTTAACTCGACTTATTAACTTATTACGTTTGGGTGGGTGACCCTCACTCTTGGACCCCCCCCCCTACCGCCTCGCGCGGCCATCCCCCCTTCCACCCCCAACTCGACGTCGCCTCGTACCGGTTCAAAAGGTTTTCTTCCACAGCGGCGTTGACTTTCTGCGCGGTGCACTTCCACCCGAGCGCTTGCAGCGACAACGCGTACTCCCTCGACCATCTCCTCGCGACGAGGTTGCTCCAGCTCGTCACCGGCGTGCCCGTGGACTCTTGCAACTTCAAGAACGCCCGAAGCGCGATCGCGAGGTCCTTCAACTCCTCGGCGTCGAAAGTGAACGGTAAGTACGGCTCGTATCGCGCGCGTCGCGGATGCGGGCTCGAGACGCCGCCGCCGCCGCCCGCGCCTCCCTCGAGCGCGCCTCCCCCTCCCCGCCCGCGCTTCTTTCCCGCGGGTCTCCCGACGCGGCGAGCCGCGGCGCCGGCCGCGGTGGCGCCCATGAGTTGACTCAGAGGGATCGTGTCCAACGCGGCGTTGGATTGGCGTCTGGAAGCGGACGGGGGAGAGAGAGGGTCGGGTCGTCGGAAAGTCGAGGGCGCGACCGTCCGACCGACCGATCGGTCGGTTCGTCGACGGTTCACCAACGAACGGTGCACTTTTCGGATCGAGATAGATTCGTCGATACGATTCTGGAAAAAAAACGTGGGGAAAAGCGGTTAGGGAGCGATCGCGCGGGGACGACGCACCCTCGCGCCTTCGCGCCGCCGTCGTGCGACGCTAACTGCGACGCGTCCCTCGTCATCGAGTGCACGGTCGCGCCCATCTTCGCGGCGACCTCCTGCGTCAGCGGAAGTCCATATCCCGGCGGCACGAACGTCCGCGGACGCGACGGTTGCTCCACCACGGTGACCAAATCGTTCGGTCGCAGCTTGCGGAGGTGCACAGACGCGCGCTCCGCGCGCGCGACGAGATCTCGCTCGCTCGCGTCCGCGGCCGCGATGACGAGCACGTCCGCCGCGTCCACGGTGATTCGATGCCCGACCACGTCCGACGCGGTGCACGCGGACGCGAACGTCATCCCGATCGACGCGTCGCTCGAGCGCTTCGACCTTGAGAATTCGTTGTTCAGTTCGTCGGAGTAGTGCGGGAGCGATCGTTTGTTCGCGCACGTGTCTCTCTGGTCGCCGCCCTCCGCGGACGACGCGGACGACGCGGGGCGCGCGTCGACGCGCGGGCGCGCGAGGGACGGCGTGACAACGGGGATCGACGTCGTAGTTGCGGCGTCGGCGGCGTCGCGCGGCGTCGAGTGCGCGGGGACAATCAGGAGCCAAGATTCAGTACCTTGACCGACAATCAGGACCGACCGCGACCGAGATCTTTTTTTCGGCAGTTCTCGCGCCGAAAACGCCTCGGATGAAATTTCCGACTGATTGCCCATACGAGAAAAATATTTTTTGTTTGGTTCAATCATGAATAAGTCGATCCTTCACAACACTTGAGTACGTATTAATCTACGACTGATTGCCTATACGAGCACGCGAATTGCCCATACGCGTATGACTTTTTAGTCATCGATCATTGGGCCCCTCAACAGGTGGAACAGGTTTTAAAAAAAAAGCACTCGCAGTCTTCGCGGTTCATCGATACAGATGCTCGCCTCCTCGCGC
>Ga0181560_10002239_pt1 | contig 18006 bp, 19 predicted proteins | sample 011ome_20_FD_133751 | JGI IMG/M metagenome (GOLD analysis project Ga0181560, IMG submission 133751) | Coastal salt marsh microbial communities from the Groves Creek Marsh, Skidaway Island, Georgia - 011509CT metaG (megahit assembly) | ecosystem: Environmental > Aquatic > Marine > Intertidal...
AAAAATATTATTTTGGATTTGGTAAAAAGTAATACGGAACTACAAAAACAAATGCTGGAAGTATGTAAACATGGCAGCGGGAATACTACAAATAATATTAATACGAATAATAGCCATAATAAAACATTCAATATGCAGCTTTTCTTGAACGAACAATGTAAAGATGCAATGAATATTATGGATTTCGTTAATTCAATGACACTTGAATTCGCTGATTTGGAGAATGTGGGCAAACTCGGGTATGTTGAAGGCATCAGCGGCATTATTATCAAGAAACTGAATGAATTGGATGTTTATAAACGCCCGATTCATTGTAGTGATGCAAAACGCGAAATTATGTATGTGAAAGACGATAATGTCTGGGAAAAAGAAAACAGCACTTACGATAAATTGCGGAAAGCGATTAAATATGTTACAAAGAAAAACGGCGATTTGATGCTTCCGTGGAGTCAAATGTATCCGTCCTGCATGAATACATCACATCGATTGAATGATACTTATATCCAAATTATGAGTCAATCCATGGGCGGAAAAGAAGATTTTATTGACAGCGAGAATAAAATCATGAAAAAAATCGCCAAAGCGGTTTTAATTGATAAACATACACAGCATATTTAATTTATAGTATATCTTCTATTTACATTCAAATTGAGGTTGAAGCTGAGGTTCATGATCGATTACTGCGGCTGTTTTTAGATCTCTTTTTTTTAGTTACCCTTTTGCTTTTTTTATTATATTTTTTGCTCTTTTTATTGCTTTTTTTATTGCTCTTTTTATTATATTTCTTGGTTTTAAATTGGTAGTGTCGAGATTTAAAACCACCGCTGGTAGGGACATTAGGAGAAAGATCTTTCAAAATCTTCAAAACCTTATTACCTTTTTCTACAATATCAGCAAGATCAGTATCAGCAGCAGTATCATCAGCAGGAGCAGCAGTATCGCCAGGAAGAGCATCAGGAGCAGTTTCATCGCCAGTTTCAGCAGCAAGAGCATCAGGAGCAGTATCAGTAGAAGCAGTTTCAGCAGTATCAGCAGGAGCAGCAGCAGGAGCAAGAGTTTCAGTAATAGCAGGATCAGTCGCTTCAGTAGTATCAGTAGTAGCAGCAGTATCAGCAGCAGTTTCATCATCAGGTGAAGCAACAGTTTCAGTAGCAGTTTCAGTAGCAGTATCAGCAGCATCAGGTTCAACAACAGGAGTTTCAACAGTTTCATCAACAGGAGTTTCATTAACAGTTTCAGCAACATTTTTACCATCATTAGCATCAACAACAGTTTTAACAATTCCTCCTTTTTGTTTCCGTGTTTTTTTGCCATTTTTTCCTTTCCTTTTCCTTTTTTTACTTATAGCCATTGAATTTCCTCCCCCCTTCGGTGTGAGGTTAAGGTTAATTGTATTTATTAATTCATTAATTTTATTTATATTGTTATTTGTAGGTTGTTTCATTGTATCATTTAATGTATACCTCGGCGGAGGTGTAGGTGTCGAACCGATTGTAGTGGCCTTTGCCGTTATAGGTGGAATTGTGATGGGCAGGACAGTCCTCATTTCTTTTATAGCAGTATTTATCGAATTGATTTGCTGCTCATTGAATAATATAGTTTCATTATCAGATATATCAATATTGTTTATTTTGCTATCAATATCTTTAATATTTTTTATTTTCGCATTTAAATCGTTGACAATCTGATTAAATTCACTATTAGTAGTAGTATCGGTTATAGGAGGCGGAGGCGGAGCAACGGTTATAGCAGACGGAGGCGGAAACGGAGCACTAGGCGTAAGAGGATCAGCAGCAGCAGCAGCACTTGATTTTTCCCCAATTTTGCTAGTAAACCCATCTATGAGTGTTTGAATACTAGTTATTTTATCTTCGCTGGTGAGCATTGTTTTTAATGTAGTTAGAAGTTCAACTAATTTTTCTATATCATTTTTAAGTGTTTCTGGAATTTCTTTAATCGGTGCATCACTATCAGTTGTAGCTGCAGTTGTATCTGCAGTTGTAGCTGCAGTTGTAGCTGTATCTGCAGTTGTAGCTGCAGTTGTAGTTGCAGTTGTAGCTTTAGCAGCAGCTGCATCTTCTTCTATTTTTTTATACATCTCGCTTATTTGTTTAGTTAAAGCTGCCATATCGGTTGTTGCTGTTTTAATTCTATCAGTCGCAAAGTTAATTGCATTTGTCTCAACATCTGTTCCAAAATCTCCTTGCACATTTGATTTTATCCATGGCGGAAGTCTAAGTAAAACTTTAAGATCAGTTGTCATTGCATCTTCGCCTGTCATAAACGCTTTAATATAGGCTTCGCTTTCTCCCGCTTCTTTTTCTTTTTTCTCTCCTTCTAATACTTTAACGCGGCGTTCTAAATCATTATACGATTGTGATGGTTGTGATGATCGACCTAATACGGCTGTTTTTGGTGGCGGTGTTTTCATATAAGGTGTCAGTTGTTCTTTTATAACATTATTTAAAGCCTTGGCAGCTTCTACAAATGTAGTGTAATCTTTTCCTCCTCCTTGTGGTAGAGAATTAAGTTGTTTTGCTTTAAACACCTCAGGAGAGGGTTTTTGTTCTAACAGTGCTTTACCCAATTTGGGAGGTCGAGCAAACGGGTCTGCACCCATAGTTACAGGTAAGGTTGACACTGATGTAGTAGGTCTAGCATCTATTGGTCTCATTGGATATTTATCAATACCGGATGTGGTTAATCTATTCGATGGCAAACTAGTAGGAGGAGGAGGAGAAACACTACGGGTTGGTGTTACTGGTTGAATCGGTGCGGAGTCGGGATTGACTTGTAATTTATTAGGAGGAAAACTAGATTCACCTGATTTAGGACCAAGTGGTAATGGTGTTTGGGGTTTGATTAATCCAGCCGATGGTGAACTAGTAGAAGAAGTAGAAGGAGCAGAAACACTACTATCTTGGGCTGCTGCTGCTTCTTCTTCTGCTACGATATTTTCAGATGCTGCACGCAAACCTACCGTTGCTTCACAATCATCATTGGTATGATCTTCTTTCATATTTTCAAATTCTTTTTCGAAATTTTTCTTTGCTATTATATATTCTGCCATATCTGTCATTTTTCCAATAGCTTCGTCATCCGCATCAGCCGCATTATTAGTTAATATGTATAAATTTTCTTTTATACTTTTAATTTCCTTAAGATAAACTTGACAATGATCATATTCTTTTGGATTTATTTTCTTTTTTTTCTTTTTTTCTCCTTCTTCTTCTCCTTCTTCTTCTTCTTCTACTTCTTCTACTTCTTCACTTTTAAATAATGCCTCCATTTTTAATACTGAATTTTCAATTGATTGACCTGCATCTATATACTTTTGTACACTAGCTATTTTTTGTTGTTGCGTATTAGTGTTTGTCGTATCTTGCGTTTGTATTGTGGGTGGTGCAATTGTTGGAACTGTGTTATTATATTTGGTAAGAATTTGTGTTGTAGTAATGCGAAGAACTTCTAATATAGGTATGGAAAGTGTTGATTCTTTTAATATTTTAACAGCACTATTAGATGTGTCTAGGTTGATATGCATACTTTTAATACTTGTATTATCAGTTGACGCTATCGTATCTAGATAAGTTTTATAGTCATTGAATAATTGTAAAGTATTAATTTTGTCGTTAATATATTTTTCGATTTTTACCATCATGTCACTTATCGAATCGTTTGCTCCATTTACAACCCCTTGTTTTTTATTAATTATTTCTCCAATCTCGTATAAAATACTATCTTCACTACCGGATGATGGTATAAAAGGTTTATCAGTAGGTATAGCTATATAGCGTTGAACTAAATCGCTTAATTTGGTTTTATACTTCTTAAAGTCAGTTCTATCTTTTTCAGTAATAGTTGCGGGATTTACTTTTGTATTGCGTTTACTTTCTACAAAATCTAAAACAGATATACTTTTATAAAACCAATTGATTTTTTGAAGTATATTTTTATTTTTATAAATAAGGATGTTATAAGGCGCATTTATTTGAGTTGAAGACTTGGGCTTAGACGAAAAAATTGACGATATTCGCCCCCCCCCGCCCAATTTCGAGCTCGCTGCATAGTTTTTAAAAACCGACTTTCTATCTTCTTCACTCATCTCCTCACTCATCTCCTCATTCATATCCTCCTCATCCTCATATTCATTCTCCTCTTTCTTAATCTTTGCCTCCTTTCTTGCATTCTTCCTTGCAACCTCAACTTTCTTCTTGATGGACTCCTCCGTGTTCAGTGCTGACGAGCTAGATGAGGGGGTCGCTTTCGCTGCCGTTTTCGCATCATCTTCCACTCTTCTCTGCAGTTCTTTTTTAATAAATTTTTTTAATGTAATATAATTATCATCCGATAAATCAGTATTAGGTTCATTGATTATTTTTTGCATAAGAGTATTTGCCGCCTCCGCTGCTTCAACCTCAGCCTTCGCTGCTTTAACCGCCGCCTCCGCTGCTTCAGCCTCCACCGTTGTTCTCACCTTATTCTCCGCCGCATCTGCCGTTTTATTTACTGTATTCCTCGCACCCTTATTAAATAACGGTATTTTCGTCGCCGCCACCGCATTCTTCGCCGCCGTCTGCGCCGCCGTCGCCGCCTCATCCGCCTCTTGCGCCGCCGTCTGCGCCGCCTCTTGCGCCTCTTGCGCCGCAGTTAATCTGTACTCATAATCAGATTTCAAATCAAATTTATATTTATCATCCTTCTCAAGCTTTAACGATTCATTTACTAATTGGTTTACATCAATCACATCTAATAAAAAAAATAAATCGCCATTAAGTATTCTATCAAAAAAATTTTTTAATTTATCATTTGGAATATCCGGATCAGCACCTCCTTGTCTAGCAGCATAAGCATCCTCCTGATACTTTTTATTCCACGCCTTTTTTTTCATGGTCTTAAACCGTAAATTAAACGGGCGTTTTTTCGCATGGGCCGTGTACTGATTTGTTTTTTTCGGTTTATTGTGTAAACTCTTTTGTTTTTTATTTATATTAGCATTATCGTTATCAATTGCATCATTTGTAGTATAATGCACGCCCAAACTTTTACTTCTGCCTTTTTTAATGTTTTTACTATGGTTTGTGCCCCTATTTTTTAGGCTCTGATTCCCTGTTTTTAGCAATTTTGCTATTTTCGAACGGGATAACTTCATCCTCCTTATATAAAAGTATGATATTTTTATCTAATATATAACCGCTAAAGTTTTATTGGCAGGTTAAATAAAAACCCTTTTTTAGTAATTATCGTATAGTTATTATATACTTATTATATACTTATTATATAATACATAATAGGAATGAGTTGTACTGCGCCATTAAATATTGTCCGCAATCGACAGACTGAAAAATTATGTAAATTAAAATGTTCTTATCAATTTAAATATGCACCGACGAATTTACAATTATTTAATGTTGGGGTTTATCTCCATTTACAACCGGATGAAGTTGCTGTTCCACCAGTTATTTATAATGACCAGAATTATAATGTGAGTTATGCTGTAATAGTGCAACCTTCATTGCATAAATTCAATGGTGAACATGCTGAAGCCGAATTAATAGTTGGACATGTGAATGCGAGTGGCACAAATCTATTACTTGTATGTGTGCCAATCAAATCGTCATCAACCACAACTGATTCAAGTGCGGCATTTTTTGATTTGATTATAGCCGAAATTAAAAAAACAGCACCAAGTAGAGGAGCGAAAACGACCTTCACAAATTCAACTTTTAGTTTAAATAAATTTATACCGATGGCGCCTTATTTTTCATATAAAGGCACTAACATGTTTAGATCCATCTGTCCTGATAATGCAGGCGGATCTGAAATAGATTATATTGTCTTTCACGAGGATAATGCAATTACCATGGGTCTAAGCGCAATGAAAAGTTTAAAAAGTCTTATCCCGTATCCGCAGCCGTTTGGAACAGCCGTAGAAGAAAGCGAAAATCCTGGTGGCGTGTTTTATAATCCAAGTGGTCCTATTTCGCCGAATCAAGGCGATATTTATATTGATTGTCAGCCGACGGGTGATGATGGCGAAGTATTAGTGCCTACGCGCCAAGAAACAACTGGATTGCTAAATAATAGTATATTAAGAGAATTAATGTCTTCGCAATTAGTGGAAATTATTATTGGCGCAATACTTATACTGGTGTTATGGAAATTAATGTTAAAGATAGTAAGAGGAATAACATCAACTGTCGTAAAACCAACTATGCTAACAATGGGTAAATAGATAAAAGTATTAAACGAAAAGTATTAAACGAAAAGTATTAAACATAAAGTGAAAAATCTCTCTTTATGTGTAAATTCAGTCGGAAGTTTAAGCTTCATCTAAAGGTGAAGCCGAATGTTGTTCGTCTAAGATTGGACCATAATTGGCAGTGGAATCACCGTCGTTCATAACCAGCGGTGCCATTTTAGCTACCATTTCGGCTTCTAATGCGCCCTCGTTATTTTTTTTAATTACGACTTCTTGGGTTTCCTTATGTGTTTGCATGCCTTCTTGATTAAAAGACTGCATTTCGGCCATTTTACTGGATTCAGATGGCAAATAATGTTTCATGCCATAAGTGCCAGTTGTTATGCTAGAAGTTTTAATTAATTGATAGGCGGCAATAAAGCCTAAAACACCGACAACGGGATTAGTTTTCATGAAAATAACAACGGCAACAACGGCGACTAAAACTTTCCCAAAAATAGTATCAATCGGTTCTGCTAAAACTGTCGGCGTTTGCACATTTAATAAAATATACAGAACGAAAAGAATAGCTAAAATTAATTGAGATGGATTCCCATAAACAAGTTTATCGACGGATTTCTTAAAACCTTTCATCCTATATATATAACATAGGTGTATATCTTTTTATATAAAATTGAAAAAATATAGAGAGAAATTACCAATAAGATATAATAAAAAGGAGAGAAGAGCGAGAATGGCGGAAATAACCAAACCAACTAATGTAAGCACCTATATTGGCGCAAAAGGCTACACCATTTATAAAGAATGTCTAGATGTAAAGGATCAGCGGCTTATTAAGGAAGAACTGAATGTGCGACCTTTTATTCCCGGTTCGCCCATTCCATCGCCCACCTACCCAGTTTATCGCGAATCATCTCAAAAATATTATTTGCCGCGTTATTATGGGTTGAAAAATTATGGTGATCCCGACGAGAACCGGTTACCTAAAGGCGACGATATTAATATTGCGTTTCAAGGCGATTTGCGTGATTACCAAGACCATATTGTCGAGGTGTATAAGAAAAGCGCATACAGTGTTGGCGGAGGCCTCCTTGAGATCCCATGCGGGCGCGGTAAAACCGTGATTGCGCTAAAAATTATTTCAGAACTAAAAAAGAAAACGCTTGTGATTGTACACAAAGGGTTTTTACTGAACCAGTGGATTGAACGCATTTCACAGTTTCTGCCTGAGGCGAAAGTAGGGCGTATCCAAGGACAGATACTTGATATTGAAGGCAAAGATATTGTTATTGGAATGCTTCAATCGCTTTCGATGAAAGAGTATCCTGATTCGATTTTCCATCAATTTGGCTTAACAATTGTCGACGAATGCCACCATATTTCGTCGGAAGTCTTCTGTCGGTCATTGCAGAAAATTATTACGCGGTATACATTAGGCTTAAGCGCGACGATGCAGCGGAAAGATGGACTGACGAAAGTATTTAAAATGTTTTTAGGTGAAATCGTGTATAGCGAAGAACGCGAATCAACTGATTCGGTTTTAGTGAAAGCGATTCAATTTGTGACGGATGATAAAGAGTTTAATGAAATGTGTTATGATTATCGGGGTAGTCCCGCGTATAGCACCATGATTTCAAAATTGTGTGCTTTTAATAATCGTAGCGAATTTATTCTTAAAGTGTTAATCAAAGAACTGGCAATTGCCCCGGAACAGCAAATAATGGTGCTGGCGCATAATAAAAATATATTGACTTATTTACATGACGCGATTGCGCATCGGCAAATAGCGACAGTTGGCTATTATGTTGGTGGAATGAAAGAGCCAGCCCTGAAAAAAAGCGAAACTTGTCAGATTATTATTGCGACTTATGCGATGGCGTCTGAGGCATTAGACATTAAAACATTAACCACCTTAGTACTGGCGACACCGAAAACTGATATCGTACAAGCGGTTGGCCGAATTTTGCGCGTGAAACATGAACGACCACTGGTAATTGATATTGTTGATTCGCATGATGTGTTTTTAAGTCAATGGCAGAAAAGGCGTAAATATTACATGAGCAATAATTATAAAGTAATGCATACAAAGAGTCATTTGTATGAATTGGATAAATGGAATGATACAGCCGAAAATAAAAGTAAAAGTAAAAGTAAAAGTACAAGTACAAGTACAAGTACAATCGGTAAGACAAATACTAAACCGTTCAAGAGTGTTTCCGGAAATAAAGGGTCGTTAGAAGGATTAACTAGCGCAAATTTAATGTCTAAAGGAGCGGCTGCAGCGGCTTTGTTTATTAATACATTTGCGAATGATGACGAAAATGCTAATGACGACGAAAATGCTAATGATGACGATGACGACAATGATGACAATGATATGTTAAGTATTATTAATCAAGACCATCGTGGCGGGGGTAGTAGTGGTCATATGGCATTAAAAGGGCATTGTTTCTTAAAATTAAATTAATATAAATTTAATATAAATTTAATATGAATTATTTTTTATTACACCCTATTTGTAAGTATTTACGCGTTTTTTTATAGCGTCTGGTAGACCCTTTTTTCTTTCCCTTCATTGTTTTCTTGCTTTTTTTGCTCTTGCTGCTTTTTTTGCTCTTGCTGCCTTTTTTGCTCTTTTTGCTCTTGCTTCTTCGCCCACCCGCCATAAAATTGTTTCCGCCACGAGTATTGTGTGATGAATTACATCCGGTGCAACTATTGGACATTGGTGCATAACTTCCTCCAAACGCGCTAATATCTTTCCCATCGACAAATCCATATCCCATTCCACCACCAACCTGATTACTGGAAAACATGTTTGGTGCCTTAGCAAAATTCACATCCACATCCATCGCCGAAGTATTTAATCCATTATAGTCGGCAGGCGCAAGTCTGCAATTACCATATCCACCTTTTAATTTTTTTACAGTTGTATTGTTACCAATCGTCTTATTTTTCTTTATTCTTCCTCCAGTGAACAACATCTTTTTATTTATAATATAAGAAGATATTATAAATAAAAAATTAAGGGGGTTTATATATTTAAGCCCGTTTGGTCCGCTTTGTTTTACGGTAAGAACGCGTAGCGTGGCGCCGGACTTTTCCCGTGCGTTTACGCAATTTGCTAGAACTACGGCGGCGAGAACTACGGCGGCGAGAACTACGGCGGCGACGACGTCCACCACCAGATTGTGCATCTGTTGCGCCGCCTTTCACCATATCGGCACCTGTTTTTAACAAAGACGAACCCATATTTAAAGCACTCCCAGCTGCATTACCTACCAATTTCATAACACCCCCTCCAGTCAAGCTTTTACCACCTTTTTTTTTACCTCCAAAAACCAATGTTGTCATTCTTTTATATATATAAAAAATATATAATTTTTTTACTTTTTATAATTAAATTGTATAAGTTCTTTCGCCGAAATAATTTTCGAATTTGGCGGCGCAATTTTTAATGGCTGCCATTTTTTAAAACGTTTTGAATAAACGCATTCCATTATAACTGCTTTTTCTAAATCAACGAATTTATCCAATTGCGTATTTTCAAATTCTTCTTCATCGTCACTTTCTTCTAATAAATCTAAATTTGCATTTTCTTTAATATTTCGGAATAATGCGTTTAATAAAACGCTGCATTTATAAGTAGGAACTAAGGCCGTATCGTATAAAGTGTTTTCACTTGTATAGAGCTGATAATTATCTGCCGCTAATTCTGCTTTAACTGTAAAAATAATTTTGCTAATAGTATTATTTACATTATTTACATTATTGTATGTTTTACGGTCAGGTAAAGGTAAAGGCAATGGCACCGAAGGTGCCTTATGATCAAGTAATTGCGAAGGCGTCTGAATGGGTCGCTGCGTATAACTCTTATTCGTTTTTATTCTTGGAATAGCAATCCCATATGTTTTATAGGGCAGTTTTTCCAATTGAGAAACCGCATCTTCATAAGTATCCGTCATTACGGGCATTCCTATAGTTAAACTATTTGCAGTAAACGCAATTTGTTCGACTTGGTCGGTAAACATCGCTAAAAGCAAATTTAAACGATCCATATAAGATTTTTTATCAACTGCAAGTCCTTTATAATAGTATAACTGTTCGCAAGTAAAATAATGTTTGTTTTTTTTCACGGTTTGATGTGTATTATTACCGCTTTGATGGATAAAAGAGGTGCCATAAATAATAGTTCCTAATGCTAATTGATCAGAGAAAACAGATGTTAACATTTGGACATCGCTATAATCACCATTTTCATTTAAACGGATCAATAAACATACATTTTGGTCTTTCCAGTAAGTATACCACACTAAAGCTTTTGGGCCCTTGGGGATAATATAATAGATCGGCGAATAAACTTTCTTATGCTGTTTGGGTTCATAGGAAAGTTCTAAAGCAGGTAAACGATTTAAAATAATTAATTTTTCTTCAGGTGTAAAATTCATTTATGTTATTTATTATATAATACGCGTTATGGCTTTATATATTTTTATTTATATATAACATTGAAAATAAAAATAAAAATAAAAATAAAAATAAAAAAATTGAAAATAAATTTGTTTATCATACTACAATACATCATAAGAGAGAATGTTTCTAAATATTCTATATTTCATTTTCATGATTATGTTTTCTAGTATATCTTTCAGAATATTAGAGGAATATTATAAAAATAATGGGCTCTATATAACTGAAGAGGATAATCCGCGTATATTGTATAACGAGCATATACCCGATGTCCCAATTTATAAAAAATACGATTTTATTCATCACATGGACATTGAGTCCGGTTTATATAATAATGCACAAGTATACTATCCTATTTAATAAGAGGAATACCCTAAATCACTTATATTTGTTGTGGTAGAGGAGGAAGATGATGCTGGTGTTATATCAAGACTTTCTACTTTATTCTTACCGTCACTTGTTTTTTTTAAATCATTTAAAAAAGAAGACAGTTCTTCGGTCATTTTACTTGTATTAACCGCGTTATGTTCTGTATTTTTATTTTTATTTTTATGTTCACTCTTGTTAAGCGTGTCAAAAATATCATTATATTGTTGATGTGGTTTATTAACCAAATCCTTAATTTTTGGTACTGTCAAAATATTTGTTAAATACATGTATAAATGATGAATTAAAAAAATAAGGGTTAATGAAACAATCACCCATTTAATTATAGAAAAAAACATATTATATATGTTCTACATATCTTTGTCGTAATTATAACTTATTTTATATTATTATATTACAAATTCAAAAATTTCAATAATTCCGATTTAATGATAGGAGAATGAATATCGGGATTTTCCGAAGGCAGATAAAAATAATTATCGTGTAATTCGTTATTTCTATATTCTAAAATCCATTCTAAAACACTAGACGGCGTTAAACGATATGATGTAACCGTTGTATATTCCTTAACTGCCCGTGGCGCTATTTGGAAGCATTCTTCTTGACGAATAAATTCGCTTTTATCGATTGTAGCCGGAAAAGCACCCAATAAAGTTTTTTCGATAGGTTTATCCTGTATTTTCATGCGGTATAATTTATTGTGTTCCATTTGAAAAACGCCATTTATAGACCAAATATAGTCAATATAAGTTGTTTCGTAAAAATAGGGGGTTAATTTATGAACGACATTATTTTTTAATACATTTGTATTAGACAAAACATAAACCCGCATAGTTAAATTGTATTGTACTTATATTACATAATAAGTAAACTATTTAAACCTATTCTGTATATAGTATGTATATATAATTACTATAACATGACAACAATCGAAGGAGGTAAATCAGGAAAACAAGCTGTATCTATTGTTTTAATTGAAGCAAATGGTACAATTAAAACACTTAAAACAAAAGAGGTAACAACTGAAACTCTTTATAAGAAATGTGGGTTTCGTGTAAGTGAAGATTTTCACGCAAGACGTACTTGGTGTGTGAATTTAAAAGAAAATGATACCAAAGTTCCTTATACTGTATCTGTTTGGGCGAAAAAAACAGGAAAGGCCAATTTTGAAAATAAATACGATTTTCCACCTCCGATTGATAACGAACTTTTTTTTGGGACATGCGCAATTGTGCGTATGGCCGAAATAAGTAGCGGTAGCACTAGCAACACAGATGAACCAGCTTTTTTGGATTTAACTAAAGAAAGCTGGTTGAAAATTTATGAAAAATTGTTTGGTGGGTTTGAAGATATTGGCGATGAGGACGAATACAGTGAAGATGAACTGGATAATGTTGATCCCGCTTTATTGACTGCACATGGTTATTTGAAAGATGATTTTGTGGTTTCAGATAAAGAATCAATTGAGATGGAATCGGACGATACAGATATAAGTCCTGTGCCAACTCCCATCACGAAAAAGCCAGCGACAATCAAGAAAAAGCCTACAACCGCGACGAAAAAGCCAGCGACGACAACAACGAAAAAGCCGGCAGCCGTAAAGAAAATCGTGAAAAGAAAGGTACAAAGTCAACCCCAAGAAGATGACGATGATGACAATTCGGATAAAGAAGATACGGATACTTCTGAACTAGAAGAAGAGGTGTATACTTTTTCGGATGATGAATAATTAATTAATTTATATATAAATAAAATTGAAAATATATATAAATATAATTTAAGGTATATAACAAAGAGACTAAAAAGGCAAAATGCGTACTGTATTAAACCCTGAAGAATTCCGTCAAAATGTTTGTGCTAAACTCCAAGAGCTTTGCCCCCCTTTAAATACAAACCATATTCAAAATATGGAGAAAAGTATTTATAATCACTGCTTAAAAGAGGCTGGCGAACGCGATATTGTCAAAAAATGGGATAACCCCTTTTTCGTCCAACTCTATATTGATCGCCTCCGCTCGATTTATATTAATTTAAAAGAATCGCCCGAATTTAAAGAACGATTGTTTAAAAAGGAAATAAAACCGCATGAGGTAGGTGGAATGACGCATCAAGATATGGCCCCCACGCGATGGCAAAAACTGATTGACGAAAAGAAAATTCGCGACGAAAATAAATATGCACCAAAAATAGAAGCATCGACTGATAATTTCACCTGCCGTAAATGTACATCAAAGAAATGCAGCTATTATCAACTTCAAACACGGTCGGCAGATGAACCGATGACAACTTTTGTTACATGCTTGAATTGCGGCAGCCGTTGGAAATGCTAATGCTAACGATAATGACGCAACTCGTAATTTAATAATTTATTTTTTCCTCTTTACCGAACCAGTAGTATAAATTATAAACTCGGCAAATAGCGCACTACATCATTGTCGTAAGTTGTTACCTTAAATGCATCATTATACCCTTCGACAAAAACAACATCGCCGTTATAGACATTATCACAACCATACTCACTTGTTCCGCTTTTACCATTCACTTTTACTGGCAATTTAATCATATTATTTTTATCATTTAATGTATAAAAATTCCATTTATCTCTCCTAGTAAACAAAGGCCGCCCCATCAAAGGTAAGATTGTTTCATCTTTTCCGCCATATCGCGTTAAAATACCGACCTGTCGATACTTGGCATCGTCGCAGCCTTGCGTTGATACATTAATCGGTATTGATCCTCGAATATCGCCTCCGCCGCCAGTCATACAGCGATCATCGCGAAGTGGGGCTTTATAGATATCCAAAAAGACGTCATTTCCTACACCTTTCTCGGCCGGCATTCTTGATGGCGCCATAAACATAATGTTATTATGCATAAATCTATCTTGTGACTTGCCGTGTCGTGGGCCGTGTCGTGTGCCGTGCATTTTATGACAAGAATTATCTCGCATATAAACCCACACACCTATAATTATAAATATAACAAAAATAAACATAATCGTCACATTTTCTATACACAATACACCTGGTGGACAACGGCGCGGCATTTAATATAATATATACATATTTTATACATATTATATATCGAGTATATGATATCGAGTATATGATATCGAGTATATGATATCGAGTATATGATATCGATTATAAAATATCGTATATCATATAAAGTTATTCATATTTATTCGCTAACCGGCACTTTAACCTCTTTACTGCCGCCAAATTTATCCATTAATTTGGTAATAGCGCCCATATCAAAATTGTTTAAAATGTTACCCGCTTTTTCCATAATAGGCGTCATCTTTTCAATATTACCCATTAACAATTGTTGTTTTTCGGCCAATCGCCCTGTATCTTCCGTCATATTACGAATTGCGTCCGAACCTAACAATTTATCTAAATTATCATACGCGGATTCTAAAGTAGACGCGTAATCAATTTTAGGTTTATGCCGCGGGACATCATCGTCGTCGGCGGCACTGTAATTAGCCGGATTTAATTTTTGGGTGAATGCATCTTTTTTGGTGGCAGTGGCAGTAGTAAGTGCTTCGCGCTGTTTACCATTAAATGGTTCTGCAGTTTTTGCATCAGGCGGGGGGGCTTCGCCAAGAACTTTCATTTTATCTTTTTCCGTTAATGGCATTTTCTCCGTACTTTCTTCCGCCTTATCATCGTCGTCTGTTCCTACCTTTCTTTCTCCCGCCGCCATTCCTTCTTGCACTTTCCCTAACATATTTATTTGTACTAAAATAAAAGTACTAATCATAGAAGTTAACATAATAATTATCATGTTTTTACTAAAGTAACTTGTTAAAAATCCAATAATTATAAAAAAGGCAACAGCGTCCAACTGTTTTAACATTAAATAACTAAACAAATTAAAAACGGAAAAGAACAAAACAACATATAACATTTTCTTGTTTTTTAATAATGATTTAATCGTCATATCATTTTTTTTAGATGCGCGTTTTCCCATACTGTATATATAAATATAATACAAAAAATTGTAAAATTGGAATGATTTTACAATTTTACAATTTTTTAGATTAAAATCTAAACTTTAATTTTTCTTAGAAGAAGAGGAATAATTCGTTTTACTCCGGTTTCCTTGTTTGGATTTTTTGTTAGAACCCGAAATGTATCCACCGCGGTATTGGCGTTTCTTATTTTTCAAACTTTTTCGTGTTTTATTTTTTCGACTACCCTTTTTTTTAGTACAACCGCATGGTTTAATGGATACCATTTTCTTGAGAGAATTCATAAATGACATTTTATAATAGAATGAGAAAATAGTATATTATAATGTAAAAATAGTATATTATAATGTAAAAATAGTATATTATAATGTAAAAATAATAGTGCTAAATATATTTTAAGAATTAAGCTGTTGTAATTTGTTCAGGGGTCAATTTTGTTAAACCAAGCTTGGTTAAAACATAATTAACAATATAGTCGTCATTATTTCCCCAATTGGTATAATCTTCGCCTGCTATCAAAATCATTTCCGACTTAACCATTTGATTATTATCCATTAATCTAACATGAACATTAACGCTTTTATATAATTCTAAATTCATTACTCTAATAACCACTTTATTAATAGTATAACTTTTTGTATAAGGTGAATCAATGACGGATATATTTATGTCGTCCATTATCTATGATATAATATAATATAATTAGTTTCTCTTTATATTTATAATCTCTCGTTTGATATTAAATATATCCTCATTATCGTGGTCATTATTTGACTTATTTGCCTCTATATACTTTAATAAGGCGGTTAATGCCTTAATCTTTTTCTTTTTTTCTTCCTTTCCTTTTTCAAAATAATTATTGTATTCATCAATTGCTGTTTTTAAATAAGGGTTTTGTTTTACATCTCTCTTTATCCGCGCATAATCCTGCCTTAATTGATCTTCTTTGGCCTCAAGTTGATGTTGTAATTCGATAAACCTTTTATCTGTTTGTGCAATTCTTGTGCCTGTTCCTACTGCGCCTTCTCCTGTTCCTACTGCTCCTGTTCCTACTGCTCCTGTTCCTACTGCTCCTGTGCTTTTGATTCCATTCATATTTAATATATAATACAAATAAATATTAAATATATCACATATTATTATTATAAGAATGAATAATATAGGAATAAATAATATGTTAAGCACAATTAGTGAAAATGACGAGTATGCCAATACGAATGCTATTACTACCGCTAAACAAATTGAACCCCTCTTAACCGAAACCGAAGAGAGATTTGTGATGTTTCCTATTCACGACGAATCTATTTGGGCTATGTACAAAAAGCAAGTTGAATGTTTTTGGCGCGCCGAAGAAGTTGATTTGTCTAAAGATTTGAGCAGTTGGGAAACGCTAACAAACGATGAACAAAATTTTATTAAGGCTATTATTGCCTTTTTTGCTGCGTCTGATGGTATTGTTCTTGAAAATTTGGCGACCCGCTTTATGAGCGATGTGCAACTAGCAGAAGCGCGTGCTTTTTATGGGTTTCAAATTGCTATGGAAAATATTCATTCTGAAATGTATTCGCTCCTAATTGAAACATATATTAAAGACAAAACTGAAAAAACGCGTTTATTTCAAGCACTTGAGCATTATCCTTGTATTAAAAAGAAAGCGGATTGGACACGCGAATGGATTCATTCGAAAGAGGACTCTTTTGCGGCGCGGTTGGTGGCGTTTGCTTGCGTAGAAGGTATATTTTTTTCGGGCGCGTTTTGTTCTATTTTTTGGTTGAAAAAACGCGGGTTAATGCCGGGACTCACCTTCAGTAATGAATTGATTTCCCGCGACGAAGCATTACATACTGAATTCGCTATTCTGTTATACCGAAAATTAATTAACCCTTTGCCGGCGAAAACAGTGCGGGAAATTATTACCCAAGCGGTGAAAATCGAACAAGAATTTATTTGCGAGGCATTGCCGTGCCGACTCATTGGAATGAATTCTACACAAATGTCTAAATATATTGAATTTGTGGCTGACCGTTTGTCTTTACAGCTTGGGTATGAAGCCATTTATAATACAATGAACCCGTTTGATTTTATGGAGATGATATCAATTGAAGGAAAAACTAATTTTTTTGAAAAACGAGTTGGCGAATATGCATTGGCGACCAAGACACAAGATAATAATGTCTTTGATCTTAATACTGCTTTTTAAATAATTATATAAAAACATTTTTGAATGATTCTAAATATATAGATTGTTTTATACATTGGGTATTGGTTGGTATTATATATATTACATTATTGTTAATTTTTTTCAATATTGAATCTAATATAAATAGGCTTGTATCATTATCATTATTATTACTGTATATTGTTAGTATTATTATGTTTAAAATAAAATATATAATAGGGATTGTATCTTTTTTTGTTGCAATTCTATGTACAGCTACTGAACATATTATAATTAAATATTCTAAATTTTCTTGGTACTATATAAAACCTGATTTATTTACTATTCCTTTATGGTTAGTGCCTGTATGGGGCTTAGCAATTATTTTGTCAGTGGAAACAACTAGAATATTAAAAACAATGTGTTAGGTATTTTCATTCATTTATTTATATTCGTATATTATTATATTAATTATTATATTTGTAATTATTCTATTCTATTATTTTATAAAATAGAATAGAATAGAATAGAATAGAATAGAATATAAAATTAATTCGCCATTAAAGATTTCTGTCTAGTTTGTCTAACCGATCTATTAAAAATATTGATACATGCTTTTTGTAAAAGAAAGGATGGCTTCATCGTATTAAAATAATTGTAGAGAGGCACCATCTCGTTTAAGGGGTTTAATGTTTCAACTATTAAATTATTTATTAACATATGCGAATGCGTTTCCAATAACACATTATACAATATAGTTCCTTTTTTATAAGGGATTCTATAAATTTTTTTGGAACTACACTTTTCTCCTAC
>Ga0181560_10002241_pt1 | contig 17994 bp, 16 predicted proteins | sample 011ome_20_FD_133751 | JGI IMG/M metagenome (GOLD analysis project Ga0181560, IMG submission 133751) | Coastal salt marsh microbial communities from the Groves Creek Marsh, Skidaway Island, Georgia - 011509CT metaG (megahit assembly) | ecosystem: Environmental > Aquatic > Marine > Intertidal...
ACAGATATATGCTGATCCGGCCAGATGCATTAATGGGGCTCTTTGCACGCCTTCCATTGGCTGAACGGGGCGCTGCATTTGATGCCATTGCTGCTTCTGTGCGCGAAAATGGCGCGAAATCAGCAGCCTCTTATGCAGGGATGGGTTTGGCCGAGGCGGAAAGATTAATTCGCACTATCATGGACACTGCACCACAATTGGGCTGGGGAAAATGGAGCCTGACCTATGATGAGAACGGGCTTGACCTAAGCCTTCATAATTCCCCTTTTGTAGCTGGATTTGGACCTTCTGAGCATCCTGTATGCGCGCCGGTTTGCGGTATGTTAGAGGCGATTTGTACACAGATTTTTGGAAAATCGGGCTCTGCGGTTGAAACGGCATGCGCCTCCCAAGCCGTCCAAGGTCAGAGCAAAAAACACAAATGTCAGTTTCGTGTGAACGCTTAATTGCGTGAACATATCATCCACCCATTCTTTTGGCTGATCCGATTTCCCTTCCTGCGCTCGAAAGACATACTTATGCCCCGAATAGAGAGGGATACGAACAAAATTAGCCGTTGACCCTGTTCCGCATCTATGTGTGAATTAGTTAAGGGAATGTAAGAGTGGCCAAGGCATTGGTCGTCTTTGTTAAAAATAAAAAGATACGGGAGAGAAAAATGAAAAAATTCCTCAGTTTGCTGACCGTCGCCGCTCTTGGCGCGACTGTGAGTGTTAAAGCTGTCCTCGCCGAGGAAGTTCTGCGTGCTGTGCATGCGTTTCCAAGTTTTCTAGTGTACACAAAAACATTTTTGTCTTTTGTGGACGAAGTAAATGCCCGTGGTAAGGGCGTTGTGCGTATTCAGGTCATGGGTGGCCCTGAAGCGATCAAAATGTTTGAACAGCCAAACGCTGTTCGCGACGGGGTTGTCGATATGGTGCATACACCCGGCTCGTTTTACGGTGCCGCCGTGCCTGAAATTGACGCCATGGTCGCCTCTACCAAGACTGCGGTAGAAACCCGCGCAAACGGTGGGACAGCGATGATGGATGCCGCGCATCAGATGCGCTTTAACGTGAAATACCTAGCATGGATTGATTCCGGCATCGGGTTTAACATTTTCACCGTCAATGAACCAAAGTTCCGCTCTTCTGACGGGGTTCTGGATCTTGGCGGCGTAAAGATTCGCGACAACCCGATTTACACCGCGTTCTTGAAATCGCTTGATGCGACCACCTCTCCAATGCCCTCAACCGAGGCCTATGGCGCGCTTGAAAAAGGGGTGATTGATGCGGCCCCTTGGACGACCATCGGGATTACAGACCTGAAGTGGGATAAATTCGTCAAATATATGGTCGAACCGGCGTTCTATTCAACAGACCTTGGCATTATCGTGAACCTTGATCGCTGGAACAGTCTCAGCGCTGAGGCCAAAGCCGTGCTTGAAGAGGTCGCAATCGAGTGGGAGCAAAAATCCTACGACGAACGTCAGGCTGAAGTGGAGCAGTACAAAGCCGCCTATAAAGAGGGCGGAATGAGCTTTGTCAGCCATTCGGATGCCGGGGGAGCGAATTACCTGAAATTGGCGTATGATTCTGTTTGGGCGCGCGCCACAGAGCGTATGACCGAAAAAGGCTCTGGCGGTGATGTCGCGAAACTGCGCTCTCTTTATGCGCCTGAATAATCTCGAAAGAGATCATTAATCAGGAGCGGGCAATGAAACTGTTTTTTGCATGGCTGGACCGTCTGACAAATATTTTGGCCATATTGGCTGGAGTTTATCTTGTCTGGATTTTTCTGGCGATTGTATTTCAAGTCGTTGCCCGCTCGGTTTTCCTTTATGGCTCTTCCCATATTTTTACCTTCATTGAATATGGGTTGCTATATATCACCATGGCGGGTGCTCCTTGGCTTGTGCGCGAAAAAGGCCATGTTTACATCGAAATTTTGACCGCCGCGGTTTCAGAGCAAGTCCGTCCGATCCTGTCACGTGCGGTCGTCGGTTTGGTCATCTTGATTTGCGTTATTATCACCTATTACGGGATTGAGGTGACAATACGGGCGTTTGTGCGTGATGAAATGGATATGCGTTCGCTTGATATGCCCAGATGGATGCTGATGATCTCAATGCCGATTTGCTTTGGGCTCATGTCCCTTCAATTTTTGCGCTTTGTGATTGGGCCAGAAACACTTCACAGCGGCGAAGCGGGCATGCACGAATGATCAACAGGACATATGTCTCATGATGGAATGGTACTACGCGACCCTTTTTCTTCTTGGTTCCGTGCTAGGACTGATGTTGCTGGGAATGCCTGTCGCGATAGCTTTTATAGGGGCTAACATCGCAGGTGCGATATATTTCATGGGGGGATATGGGGACTTTATGTCCCAAGCGTCCCGCGGGATCGGTCAGCTTTTAAATAATGCCTTTCCATCGCTGACCACGTTCAATTTGATCCCAGTGCCCATGTTTCTTTTGATGGGGGAATTGTTTTTCTTTGGCGGTCTCGCAAACCGGATGTTCAGCGCGGTCGAGGTGTTGATGGGGCGGCTTCCGGGCAGGCTTTCCTACGTGACGGTGGCAGGTGGAACTGCTTTTGCGACGCTTTCGGGATCCTCAATGGGTTCAACCGCCTTGCTTGGATCCCTGATGGTACCGGAAATGACAAATCGCGGATATAAAAAACATATGTCGATCGGACCCATTTTGGGGACAGGGGGATTGGCGATGCTCATTCCGCCCTCTGCTCTTGCCGTGCTGCTTGGTACTTTGGCGCAGCTCGATATCGGGAAGCTTTTGATGGGAGGCATTATGCCGGGGGTTATTCTGGCAGTGATGTATGTGGTGTTGATCTGGTTTCAATGCCGCCTAGATCCAGATGCGGCTCCGGCCTATGATGTGGATTTGCCACCCTTGTCCCAAAGACTAATGCTTTTTGCGCGGGATGTATTGCCCATGTTATCAGTTATTGTCGGCGTGATCTTACTGATTATGTATGGGATTGCGACACCTTCTGAGTCAGCCGCCTTTGGCTGTCTTGGTATACTTTTGCTCTGCGTGATTTATGGCACCTTGAACTGGACCGCGATCGTAAAGGCCACGGCAGGTGCTTTGCGCGTGACCGTCATGGCATTTCTTATCATTTTTGGATCAGCCACATTTAGCGCGCTTTTGGCATTTTCGGGGGCAAGCTCGGGGCTTTTGTCATGGGCGACATCTTTCGATTTTACGCCGCTGACGATGCTTTTAATCATGTTTGGTATTTTGCTGATTTTGGGCATGTTTATGGATCAGCTCTCTATGATGCTTTTGACTGTGCCAATCTATTTTCCCTTGGCGTCTCAGCTTGGATTTGATCCTATTTGGTTTGCGGTCATCATTCTTTTGGCGCTTGAAATCAGCTTTACAACACCCCCTTTCGGACTTTTGTTGTTTGTGATGAAAGGGGTTGCGCCGCCAGACACAAAAATGACTGACATATACTGGGCCGCCATGCCGTTCATTCTCTGCGCGCTGGGCGTCGTTGCGCTTATGATAGTCTTCCCTCAGGTGGCGCTTTATCTGCCCAGTCTGGTGAAATAGAACGGCATGGTCGCCGTACTGCCAGATCCGGGTGGTTTTGAGATCACATCAAATATTGTGATCATTGGCGCAGGGGCCTGTGGACTGGTGGCCGGTATGGCTGCACGGGAAGCGGCCTTTGATGGGGCGACAATCCTACTTTTGGAGCGCGACAAGAGCCCGTCCGGATCCACAGCCCTATCTTCAGGATTTATCCCTGCGGCCGGCACAAAGTTGCAAAACGAAAAGGGCATAGAAGACAGTCCTGAACGACTAGAAGCCGATATTATGGCCAAGGCGAAGGGCTCTGCACATTTTCCGTTGGTGCGCGCAGTGACGGCAGAAATAAGGGAAGCTATTGACTGGCTGTCCTCTGTCCATGGATTGCCGTTTATTCTGATCGACGGTTTTCTTTATCCGGGGCATGCAACCTACCGCATGCACGCGATGCCGCAGAAAACCGGTGCTGCATTGCAGGCTGCGTTGCTGGATGCGGCTGAGCAGTGTGATCTTCCCATTGCAGGGGGGCATCGGGCAGAGATTCTTTACCGCGATGGACAAGGACGCATCACGGGCGTCGGGGTGCGCACTGACACGGACGAATTGCAAATGATCGGATGTGACGTGCTTATCCTTGCCTGCAACGGGTATGGTGGCAATCCCGATCTGGTGAGAGAGCATATTCCGGAAATGGCGGAAGCGCATTATTTCGGTCACCGCAGCAACCAAGGCGAAGCGGTTATTTGGGGGCAAAAGATAGGCGCGCGCCTTGCGGATATGAGCGGATATCAGGGACACGGGTCTGTGGCCTGGCCCCATGGTGCGCTCATTTCATGGGCCTTGATGATGGAAGGTGCCGTATTGATTAACAAAGACGCAGAGCGCTTTTCCAATGAACACGAGGGTTATTCAGAACAGGCCGCACGCGTCATCGCCCAAAGAGGGGGCATTGGCTACGTCCTTTTTGATGAACGATTGCTGGGTCTGGGGAGGGGTTTTCCAGATTTTGTCGATGCAGAAGAGGCGGGGGCCGTGATTTCGGCAGAGACGCCGGAAGAGTTGGCACAAAAGCTTAAAATTCCGCTGAGCGGACTACAAGACACCTTGCGCCACATCCAAGACTGCCACACAGCCAGCAGTGTCGATCCTTTTGGACGCGATTTCACCACCCACCCGGTGCTCAACGCGCCCTACAAGGCCATCCGCGTCACAGGGGCTTTGTTTCATACCCAAGGCGGGCTCGATGTGGATGAAAGGGCGCGCGTGCTTGATCAAAATGGTATTCCTTTGCCAAATTTGCTTGCTGCGGGGGGGGCCGCACGGGGTGTGTCGGGTCCTGATGTCTCAGGCTATCTTTCAGGAAACGGACTTCTGACTGCAGTGGCCTTGGGCCGGATCGCGGGGCGGCAGGCGGGACGAATGCTTGAAGCGGGAGAATAGGATGAAGATTGCAGTTTTAGGTGGCGGAAACGGATCCTATGCGGCGGCGGCAGATTTCACCAAAGCGGGCCATGAGGTCCGCTGGTGGCGGCGCAGTTATGCAGACTTTGGTTCTATTGCACAGGATGCGAGCTTACGGCTTCTCGATCATAGAGGGCGACACGATTTGCGCATTGCTCACGTTTGTGCGCAAATCGGTGATGCCGTAAACGGCGCAGAGTTGATTGTTTGTCCAACACCGGCTTTCGCGCAAATGGATATTGCCACCCTTTTGGCGCCGCATTTGCAAGATGGGCAGGTTGTGTTTCTTCCACCAGGCACCTTTGGCAGTGTGTTGATGGCGCGCGCCTCTTACGCGGCAGGGGGCGCGACGGATGTCGCATTTGCTGAAACCGGAACTCTGCCGTGGTTGACACGCAAGCGGCCCATAGAAGAGGGAAAAGAAACCATAGCCATTACAACCCGCGCCTCACGCCTGCCGACCGGCGTTTATCCGGCACGCCATAGCGATTGGGCGCTCAAGGTGATAAGCGCAGCCTTTCCAAAGGCCATTGAACCCGTCGAAGACGCGCTTTCGGCGGCGTTGATGAACGCGGGTCCGATTATCCATTCTCCTCTCATAATTATGAACGCAGGACCGATTGGTCATTTTGACAAATGGGACATCCACAATGAGGGCACACAGCCTGAAATCCGCGCGGTCCATGATGCTTTGGATGCGGAACGCATTAAGCTGCGCGAAACACTGGGATATAAGGCTCCGCATTTCCCATTGTGTGACCATTATCAAACTTCCAATTGGATGTACGGAAATTTGGCACATGATAAGCTTATCGACTCCGGCGACTGGCATGAGAAACTGAACCTCAATACGCATCGCTACATGTCCGAGGATATCGGCATGGGTTTGTGTTTTTTGACGACACTTGGTGAAGCGATGGGGATTGATATGCCCGTGGCTGCAGGTCTTTTGGCATTGGGATCTGTCGCAGCGGGTAATGATTTTCGCAGCTCTGGAAGGACGTGGAAAAGCTGTGGGCTGGCGGCGCTTGATCAAGGCGCGTTGCGGGCGTTTTTGAAAGAAGGAGAAAGGGCATAAAGGTGCGAAAGCAAGAGTTACACATTGCCGCTTTTGGTGCAGGGCGCATGGGACGCGGGATTGGGATTTGTTTTGCTCTCGCCGGATGGCAGATCAGCTTAATTGACTCTCGATTGCGCGAAGACTGGGCCACCTATAAAGTTGGAATTGAGAAAGAAATTGCGCAAACTTTGGCGCTTCTTGTTGATCTTGATCTTTTGCCGGCCGGAAGCGAGGCAGTAATAAAAGACCGCATATCATTGCTGCCCCATAATGATGGTTTGGCCTCACTTTCCAAGTGTGAACTTATTTTTGAGGCCGTGCCGGAAACCGAAGCTTCAAAAAAAGAGGCATTGCGAAAGCTCGATCACGTTCTTTCTGAGGCCGCAATCGTCGCGTCTACCACCTCCACATTTCTTGCGGATCTTGTAGCAAGCTGGAGCACCCGTCCGGAATACATTCTCAACGCCCATTTTCTAAACCCTGCCTTTCTTGTGCCCTTGATTGAGGTTTCTCCCCATCAGGGGACGCGACCAGAGGTGATTGAGACTGTAAAGCAGGCGCTTGAAGACATCGGGAAAGTGCCTGTCCTGTGCAAGGCGAGTCCGGGCTATATCGTTCCGCGCATTCAGGCGCTTGCAATGAACGAAGCGGCGCGTTTGGTGGAAGAAGGGGTCGCGAGCGCAGAAGATGTGGATAAGGCTGTGCGCTATGGGTTCGGGTTGCGGTTCGCTGCGCTTGGGCTGTTGGAGTTTATCGATTGGGGCGGGCTGGATATTCTTTACTATGCCAGCGGCTATCTGGAAAAAGAAATGCAAAATGCCCGCTTTGCCACGCCGGATATTATCGTGGATAAGATGGGCAAGGGGGCGCTTGGTATGGGCGCAGGCGTGGGAATGTATGATTGGAGGACGCGCGATCAAGAGGCTTTTAAACGTGAAAAGCTGCGCAAATTTGTGGAGTTGTTGAACATGAATGGTGCGTTAAAGCCGCCCGTTCTTTGACCGCATAGATCCTAGCGCAATTCAGGAGGCGATAGGGTCACGTTATAGCGTTTAAAGATATCATTTATCCGCGCGTCGTTAAGTGCGCCATAAATGATATCATCGACTGTATAAGAAAGAGGTTTATGGCTGAAATGGATGGCAGCACCGATTGTCCATGTGCCAACAGAAAATGCGGGAAGCGGCGGGCTGTGGATATCCAATGTCTCTGTTAGACCATATTCGAGCTGAGCTTTGGGCCCCATGACGGCCAGTACTTGTCCAACCGCCAAACCCGCCATTGCCTCCTGTGTTGTGCGATATCGTACGATATTTCCCGCGGCTTGACTCCCCAAAAGCTGTGTGATGTAGAAATCCGCGATGGAGTCGTTTTCAACCCCAAGCCTGTCAAAACGAAAATAGGCAGGTACAGGTTTGTTTTCTGGGTAGGCCGCTTTGGAATAGGCAATGGCGATGCTTTCGCGATGATAGGTTCCCGTAAAGGTAACCTGTTCCACACGACAGGCAAAAGCACTGTCATATGGGACGTGGAGCATCACATTGGCCACGCGTCCACCGACGATAGGGCCTTTCCACACCCAGTTCCTTAGATCAGCTTCTAAGGTTTCCCCAGATGCGACAAGCGTGATTTCAGCCTTCACGCCCATGAGTGAAAGAAATATTGTTGAGAATGACCGCATGACCATCATTTCGGCACTGCACAGGGCGGCGCGAATCTTGTCAAGGCAAAGGCATCTTATTCAAGACTTTAGTCTTCATGTATTCCGATTAAAGAGTGCATTCAAAGCTGTTGGTTTATTGGATCTTAATAGAAAGCAATGATTTTGTACCGAAAATCAATTACCGTTTGAGCCTTGCCGATTTCAGATAGACGTAAGCATTCGACACAAGAAGTGCCCCTATAACAATTATACCGCCTAGAATAGCCCATTGCCCCGGGTGTTCTGAAAGCACCGCCCAAACGAGGATGGGGGCGAGAACGGATTCAAGCAAAATCAAAAGCGACACTTCCGGAGAACTGATATAGCGGGGACCAATTGTGAGGCAGGCTGTGGCGGCAGCGATGCAGGCACCATGGGCAAGATAAAGACCAAAATTTTCCGCAAACCCTTTCATGGGATCAACGGTCATCCCAAGAAGCACAGCAGAACCCAGATATCCAATCGGAATGGCTGGCACCATGGAAATATCTTTAAGTCCGCGTAATATTGTAAGCGCTCCAGCATAGGCCAAGGCAATATAAAGCGCAAAAAGATCTCCGCTCCAATGTGCGATTTCATTTTCACTTGATCCATAGGCGATCACGGAAAGTCCAAACGCAACCGCAATCATCGTGATGGCCAGCCGCGTTGACAAATGCTCCCCAAGGAACAAACGACTGTAAATTGCCGCAAATACAGGGATGGCTGCAAATATGAAGACAACGTTTGCAACACTTGTGTTTTCGACCGCAAGCACAAACGCAGGTGAGGTGGAGCCAATCAAAAAACAATAAACCCACCCCATTATTCCCATCTGAAACACAACCCGAAAACTCGAACGTCCCTCAAAGAGCAACAAGAAACAGACAATCAATATTCCCGACACTGCGCTGCGCCAGAATGCAATTGCCATGGGAGGCGCTTCTATGAGCCGCACGAAGAGAGAGTCTGGCGTAACCAAGAACACGCCACAGACAGTGATCAATAGCCCCTTTTGATAGTCAGACATGAGCCGATGTACCTTTAAGTTAGTTGCCTTTCTGTACTTGAATTCTTGGTCACGAACCACTTTTTTATCTGCTTGCCGAAATGTGTGAACTTTGGCTTGGAGATAATGGCAGCATGTTGCCGCGAGGCGCTCAGTGTTCTAATTTCACTTTACAAGGTTCTTAAAAAGGGGCACGGAATGGAAAAAGATATTTATGACATGTATCTCAACGGACCCTTTGATTGGTTAAATCCTCTGGATGTGATGACCGATCTTTTAACCGGTGGGCCCAAGGGACCATGGGCGCAAAAGGCACATGCTGAAAAGATCTATGAAATATCCCTGCAATATCCAAATCTAACTGTGCAGGATGTCGATGAGATTGTGGCGCGGCAAAAAATACTACGCGGTGTTTGATGGATGTTTGAAATCCATTGACCTGTCTGAGTCTCATTTGGCTCAAGTTATCATCAAAGAACAAACAGCGGCGCAGGATCGCAGATAAAGCCGGAAGAGAACAGATTAAGGCGCGCGCAAAGACACGATGCGACTATTTTGATGATCCATCTGCTGTGTTTTTGAAAATATGGGGTTGGTCATTGCGCCCACAGTTATGTTAAGGACAAAGCGGACAATATTATCTGCGTTTCAAGAGGCTTAGCAGTGACATCAAGAATACATTGTAGCGAAGACGCGCAGCAAATAGCACTTCGGCGACTACCCAAGCTCATTTCTGGATTTGTCGAAGGCGGAACCGGCCGAGAGGTGGGTGTTTTAAACAATACAGCAGCATTTGATCGTATAAAATTACAAGCGCGCGTTTTGCGAAAAGTGGATCCGCGCAGCACGGTACAGCGATTTCTGGGGCAGGAATATTCTGTTCCCTTTGGAGTGGCCCCAATGGGTATGTGTAATGTTGTCCACCCGCGTGCAGATCAATTCCTTGCAGGGATGGCTAAAAATCATAACATTCCTCTTGGTTTGTCCACTGCTGCCTCTACCGCTGTAGAGAAAATGCAAGCGATTGCTCCGGATCGGGTGTGGTTTCAACTCTATCTTGTGCCTCCAATAGATCACGCAATGTCATTGGTGGACCGCGCTGAGGCGGCGGGGTGCAAAACGCTTGTTCTGACTGTGGATGTGCCCCAAATCAGCCGTCGTATCAGAGACCTTAGAAACGGGTTTGAAGTGGATTTCAAAATGGGGCCGCGTCAGTTTTTTGATCTGGCAACGCATCCTGTTTACAGTCTTCGTATGCTTTGGGCGGGGCGCCCTGAGCCTGCGCATTTTCCAAAGACAGGTTCAAAATTTGATCGTTCTGCAAGTCGTGCTCTGGCAGACTGGGAGTTTTTGCAAAATTTGCGGGACCGCTGGAAAGGGCACCTGATACTTAAAGGGGTGACGTCAATTCCAGATGCTCTTCGCATAAAGGATATAGGGGTCGATGCGATTTGGGTGTCAAATCACGGAGGGCGGCAGTTGGATAGTGCGCCCGCATCGATCGATATTTTGCCCGATATGCGCCACGCCCTTGGTCCGGAATATCCTCTGATTTTAGACAGCGGCGTCCGGGGGGGAGAAGACATTTTAAAAGCGCTTGTTTGTGGCGCGAATTTTGTAATGCTTGGTCGGCCGTGGCTCTACGCGATCGGTGCAGAGGGGGAAAGCGGTTTGGAAAGTCTGCGCGAAGCGCTAACCTTTGATCTTTCAGCCGCCATGGCGCAGATTGGCGTTACAAATATTTCGGAAGTTACAAAAGAAAACCTTGTTTCATTTTCTGAATAGCGTTGTTGAGTGTAAATTCGGTTTGGAAAGCATCTCCGCTTTTTGGAGATGACCACATTAACTTAGACAGGCTTTGTTTTGTTCAGAAATATTGGCGAAAGAAAATGTATAGAGAACATTCATTGCCTTTCAGGTTTGAGTGATGTGGTCCATTCCTTAGTTAAATTATGTGTCCAGAGCGAAACCAGTGTGATTTAAATTTTTGAAGCTGCAGCTTTGGAACTCAAATTTCTAAGGCGGTCGATCGTTAAAAATTTATTTTTCAAAGTCTTGTAAAACCGATGTGCTTCTGACGTTGGTCAAGACCTTTGTCGTTTTGTGTGAACAATGAAAACCCGATATCTCTTTCGAGATCATTAGTGACGTCAACAATACCTCTTTCAGATAAATTCATTTGTTCTGCCAAGACCCTGACATTAAGCAATGCGATCGCAGGAATTCAGGATGGACGCACGCTTTATGATTTGCAAAATGGAACTGTGGTTGTGTCACTTTATCCATGCACAGTTTCAACTACGCTTTCAGCTTTTTCCGGAACCCGTCAGACCAGTAACGGGGTTTTAACGAACTTGAACAAAGGTGACCTCGACCTCAGTGTACAATGGATCGGTGCAAACCTTGGCGGGTCTTGCGGGCAAAACCAATTTTGCGGGGGCACGATCGGGCTGAGCGGGAATGACGCAACCAATACAACTCCCTCATGCAACGCCCATATTGATGCTCATGGCGCCTTTTATGGTCCAAACGGAAGCGAAGTTGGCGGTGTAATTACTGTGGAGGATACCGGCCGTCTGTCGATAAACGCAAGTTTTCTGGGTCAATAATATTTCTAGGTTTCAAGTTTATTGGGCTGGACAGGCAAGCGCGTGTAAATCCCCAAGCTTTCCTCAAACTGTCGCGCAAAGGACAAAAGCTGGGCTTCACCGCGCGGTTTTCCCACGATCTGTATGCCGACCGGCAATCCGCTTTGGGTAAATCCGCATGGAATGCACACCGTCGGGCATGCGGTCATCGTGATCAAGAAGGTAATCGAAAACCAATCAATATAGGTTTTGCAAGTCTGTCCGTTGATTTCTTTCACATAGCGGTCTTCCACGGGAAAAGGTTCAACTGAGGCGGCAGGACAAATCAAAAAGTCATGGGTCTCAAAAAAAGCCATCATCGCATGAAAAATGCCTGCGCGGATTTGCTCAGCTTTAATGATGTCATGAACATCTAATTTGAAGCCACGCTCAATATTGTCGATAATTTCAGGGGCAATCAGGTCGCTATGTTCCTCAATTATGGGCTGCATCATCACCGCAAGAAGTAGGGCGCGCAGCGTCTGAAACCCTTCCATCACGCCGCGAAAATCGGGAATATCACCGGTGATCTCGGTTCCCATAGCGCTCAGCTTCTGCAAAGAGCTTTCACAAATGCGGGCGATTTCCGGTTCAATCGCGACTTCCCCGAGGTCTTTGGAAAAAGCAACGCGTTGCGGCAGCGTTGTTTTCAAAAGCAATTCAGACAAAAGGACCCCGTCCCCTTCAAACGAAAGGGGGTCATCTGGCATATGGCCCGCTCCTGCACAAAGCATCAGAGCCACATCTTCAACACAGCGTCCCATGGGCCCTTCCACCCAAAGAAGATCTGAAGCATGTAAGCGCTTTGCGCGTGGAACAAGCCCAGGTGTGGGGCGAAGCCCTACAATCCCATTGAAAGAAGCCGGCGTGCGCAGGCTGCCGCCAAGGTCATTTCCTGTCGCCAACCAAACCTGTCCACTGGCCAATGCGGCGGAAGACCCCCCAGATGATCCCCCCACGCTCAGGTTTAAATTCCACGGATTACGCGTTGCGCCATAGACGGGATTGAACGTGTTTCCGCCTGCCCATTCCGGGACATTGGATTTTGCCATCACGATCGCCCCATTGTTCTGCAGCTTTTGCACGGTTGCATCGGAACGCTTAGGAATATGGTCACGAAAGATCGGCGATCCATAGGTCGTCGGGGTGCCAGCAACATCATTATAATCCTTAACCGCAATGGGCAGACCGTGGAGCGAACGGGGGTTTTGGATTTCTAGATCGTAGGAAATACGCTTTGCTTCTTCTCGCGCCTGTTCAAAGCGGCGCATAGGCAGAGCATTTATGCCGGTATCTACGGCTTCAATGCGTTTTATCGAGGATTCAACAAGATCAAGTGGCGAGATATCTTTCCGTTTCAAAAGGTCCACAACCTGTATGGCGCGCAGGCTGCACAGGTCGTCTTGGGCGGGTGTTCGGCTTGGACGTGTCATTCATTCCCTTTGTCTGTGCTGCCAACGACGTGAAATCTCCAAGGATCACAGACAATAATTGTGCAGATAAATGGCATTCAATCAATAGTGTCTAATCTGACCAATCCTGCAGCTTGTCGCTGCTTTGGGCAAAGAAGGCTTCTGTTTCATCCAGTGCTTTGTTAGGATTTGAAAAAACCTGTCCAGAGTGTTCCATGCCCCACGCCGCCGCCATCAAAGAACTTGAAGAACTCTTAGGAAATCGGCTGAGCCGGTCGCCTTCTGATTTGGACTTGCATGGCCGGTCTGAAACGTATTTTCCTGTCGCGGCCCCAGATGCGGTTGCCTATGTGCATACGCGTGAGGAAGTCATCGCCTTGGTCAAAATATGCGCGGCTTATGACTGTCCGGTCATCGGTTGGGGAACGGGCACGTCGCTTGAAGGGCATACGGCAGCGCTGCGCGGGGGTGTCTGCGTTGATTTCTCTCAGATGAACGCTGTGCTTCAGATAAATGAAGACGATATGACAGTCACTGTAGAACCCGGTGTCACACGCCAAGCCTTGAACGACGAATTGCGCGCGACGGGATTGTTTTTTTCGGTTGATCCAGGGGCCAATGCATCTCTCGGGGGCATGGCGGCTACAGGAGCGAGTGGGACGACAACCGTAAAATATGGCAATATGCGCTCCAATGTGTTGAGCCTTGGTGTTGTGCTTGCCGATGGACGTTTCATCGAAACAGGAAATTATGCGCCCAAAACATCTGCAGGATATGATCTGACCTCCTTATTTGTGGGCTCTGAAGGCACGCTTGGTCTGTTTGCCCATTTGACACTGCGCCTTCACCCTCAGCCGGAGGCGATCAGCGCAGGTATTGTCGCATTCGCAGATATGGGCAACGCGGTGAAAGCCGTGACGCAAACCATACAGATGGGATTGCCCATGGCGCGGATAGAATTTGTTGATGCTGCTACGGCCAAGGCGTTTAATGATTACGCTGATGCGACAATGCCTCAGATGCCCCATCTGTTGTTCGAATTACATGGCTCCCAAGACGCCGTGGCTCAGGGAGCGACATTTTTTGAAGAGATATGCTCCGATCTTGGTGGGCAGGATTACAAATGGTCCAGCAAAACCGAAGAACGCAGCGCGCTTTGGGCGATGCGTCAAAATGCCTATTACGCTGTTCTGGCGAGCAAACCGGGTGCGCGTGCCCTTGTCACAGATATTTGTGTGCCGATATCAAAATTGGGAGAGGCTGTGGGCGAGACAGCAAAAGACATCGAAGACAGCCGCATAGATGGTCCGATCCTCGGTCATGTGGGGGATGGGAATTTTCATGCAATCTTATTGATTGATCCTGAAGTTCCCGCAGATATGGAGGAAGCGCTGCGCCTGAGTGACAGGATGGTTGAACGTGCACTCGCCTTTGGCGGGACCTGTACAGGTGAACATGGGGTTGGTATCGGTAAATTAAAATTCATGGAAAAAGAACATGGGCTTGGTTGGGATGTCATGGGAGAGATCAAAAAATCGCTTGATCCTATGAATCTCATGAACCCCGGAAAACTTGTCCGCCAGAATTAAAATCGTCCGATATATAATTGTATAAATTATATTTTTTCAATAGTTACAAGGTCGCTGCGGTAAAAGGCTACGTGATTGGCAATGCTTTCTAGCTCCTCAAGCGGCGTTTCGTAACTCCATGCGGCGTTTTCGATTACTTGGCTTTTGGTCACGATTGAAAAATAGCTTGCTTCGCCTTTGTGGGCGCAGGTGGTCTTTTGGTCGGTTTTTTCCAGCAAAGCCATGGCAATGTCTTCGCGCGGGAAATAGATCACCGGAGCTTAGTCCCATTCACTCAGTTCCAAAGCATTTTCAGACTCTGCAATCACAGCACCTCCGGCTCGCACTGTCCAAACACCTGTTTCGCGTATCACTTTGATGTGTTGTTGCATGGCCTATTCCCTCTATATGCCAGCCGCTATTCTCAGATGGGCTTGGTCACCTCTTGTAACCAAGCCGCAGTTTGCGGGCTTACGTTATCTTTATGCAGATTTAGACATAGCTCATGATAGTGGTTTATCCAAACGATCTCTGACGGGGTGAGTAAGTTTTTCACAATCATCCGCGTGTCAATTGGAACGTAGGTCAGCGTTTCAAACTCCAAGAATTGGTCAGTATGATCAAAACTGGCCTCTTGGACGAGCAAAAGGTTTTCAGTGCGAATGCCAAAGGATCCCTCTTTGTAAAAACCAGGCTCATTGGAAACCATCATACCTACTTGGAAGGCAGGGCCATCAGCGCGAGAAATTCGCTGCGGGCCTTCGTGTACGCTCAAAAATTGTCCCACGCCATGTCCTGTTCCATGGCCAAAATCCTGACCTGCGGCCCAAAGCGCTGCGCGCGCGTGGGAATCCATTTCCTGCCCTTTGGTGCCTTTTGGGAATTTAAGACATGAAATGGCGATCATCCCTTTGAGCACGCGGGTAAAGGCGTCGCATACCTCTTTGCTTTGCGCCCCCAGAGCGACCGTGCGGGTGATATCTGTGGTGCCGTCAAGGTACTGTCCGCCGCTGTCCACCAACATGACCTCACCGGTCTGCAGTAACCGGTTACTTTGGCGCGTCACGCGATAATGGGGCAGAGCTGCATTCGGGCCACTTGCCGAAATCGTGTCAAAACTGAGGTCAAGAAGCTCTGGGTTTTTCTGACGAAACCTTTCAAGTGCAATGGCCACATCAATTTCGCTCAAATCGCCAAGTGGCTGCGCATCAAGCCAAGCCAAAAATTCGCACATGACTGACCCATCCCTCCCGTGGGAGATGCGGGCTTGTGCAATTTCAACCGGGTTTTTACAAGCTTTGGGCAGTGAAATGGGGTTATCTGCCGTCTCAATGCGCACACCAGCACCCTTGAGGCAGAGTGCAACCGCATAGGGCAGGGCGCGCGCATCGACCCTTACGGGCGAGGCAAGCCATGAGAGGGCCTCTTCAAATTGGCTCAAGGGATGGAAGCGCACCTGCTTGGGGAGGGTTTTTTCAATGTTAGCCGTCTTTTCGTTGTCCATAAAAAGATCAAAACGACCATCGGGGAAGAGTATTCCAAGACAATGCACCAACGGCACATGGGGCACATCAGAGCCGCGAATATTTAAAAGCCATGCCATGTCTTCGGGCAGAGTAATCACCAGTGCAGCCTGATTTTGATCGCGCAGGGGCGATGCTATTTCCGAGAGTTTGTCTTGCGCGCTTTTGCCTGCGTATTTCAGGTCATAAGGGAAGGCTGGGTTTTTGGGGGCGTCGGGCTGCTCAGTCCAGATCCTGTCAATCAGATTTTCGCTACACTCAAGGCTAATGCCCAAAGGGGCCAGAAGGTTTTGTGATTTTTCAATCGCATCCAGCGTGTGTAGCCATGGATCAAAGCCAATTTTTGCACCGCTTTGCGCATGCTCTTTCAGCCATCCCTCAAGCGTGGTCTTGGGCCAGTCTACGGGAGTAAAGGGATCGATGGTTTGGGCTTTGACCTGTACCGTGTATCGGCTGTCCACAAAGACGCCGGCTTTGTCCATAAGCGCCACACAAAACCCAGCAGAACCCGTAAACCCCGTGAGCCAGCCAAGACGTTCATCCCGTCGGGCCACATATTCGCCCTGAAACATGTCAGAGCGTGGCACAAGAAAACCATCGAGCTGCTCTTTTTTCATTTCCGCACGAAGGGCGGCTAAACGTTCAGGTCCTTTTTCAGGCGAAGAAGACTGTTCAAAACTTTGAAAATGAGCAGTTTTCATTTGGCTTTATCCGGCGCGTTTCATGCCCATGACACGGGCTCGGGCGCGGGGGTCATTATCAAAAAGCGCTGCCAATTGTTCGGTCATTGCACCCGCCAGTTGTTCCACATCGGTTATTGTCACCGCGCGTTCGTAATAGCGGGTCACATCATGACCAATCCCAATGGCCAACAGTTCTACCATTTTGCGTTTTTCCACCATTGCGATCACATCGCGCAGATGTTTTTCAAGATAATTGGCAGGATTCACTGAGAGGGTGCTGTCATCCACAGGCGCACCATCTGAGATTACCATTAGGATCTTGCGCGCCTCTTTGCGCATTGCTGTGCGACGATGCGCCCATTCCAGCGCTTCCCCATCAATGTTTTCCTTTAAAAGCCCTTCTTTCATCATGAGCCCAAGATTCTGATGTGACCGCCGCCAAGGGGCATCTGCACTTTTGTAAATTATGTGGCGCAGGTCATTCAAGCGTCCCGGCTGCTGGGGACGGCCCTCATTAAGCCATGCTTCACGGCTTTGACCGCCTTTCCAAGCGCGGGTTGTAAATCCAAGGATTTCCACTTTAACACTGCAGCGTTCCAAAGTTCTCGCCAAAATATCGGCACTGATTGCAGCAATGGAAATAGGGCGTCCCCGCATGGATCCTGAATTATCGATCAATAATGTCACAACCGTATCGCGGAAATCCGTATCTTTTTCCATTTTAAAGCTTAAGGGCGTTGTCGGGTTGGCAACGACCCGCGCAAGACGGCCCGCATCCAAAATGCCTTCTTCAAGATCAAACAGCCAACTGCGGTTTTGTTGGGCCTGCAAACGGCGTTGCAACTTATTTGCCAGTCGGCTCACTGCCCCTTTTAGTGGTTCAAGCTGTTTGTCCAGATAGGCGCGAAGACGTTCCAATTCGGCGGGTTCTGCCAATTCTTCTGCCTTGATTTCTTCGTCGTACTTCTGGTCATAGACTTGATAATTAGGATCTGCCTCTGAAATAGGTTGGGGGGCAGGTGGGTCTTGAGGATTGTCGCCTTCAGGAAGTTCAGTGTCTTCAGACATCTCATCATCAGCAGAGTCTTCCATCGAAATTTGTGCAGCACTTTGATCTTGCTGATCGTCCTGACTTTGTTCGGGGTTGGCATCCGCGTCTTCTTCAGAATTATCATCTTCCCCGCTGCTTTCGGGTTCTTGATCGTCTTCGTCTTCTTCTTCTGCACTGTCTTCTTGATCATCATCCATCTGATCGGGATCATCACCCAGCTGATCCCCATACCCAAGGTCAGAAATAAACTGACGAGCAAAACGTGCAAATTCACTCTGATCGGAGAGTTTCTCAGACAGATCGTCAAGTGATCCTCCGGCTAGGCCTTCGATGTGATCTCGCCAGAGGTTCATGGCGTTTTGAGCACAATGCGGAAGC
>Ga0181560_10002247_pt1 | contig 17958 bp, 10 predicted proteins | sample 011ome_20_FD_133751 | JGI IMG/M metagenome (GOLD analysis project Ga0181560, IMG submission 133751) | Coastal salt marsh microbial communities from the Groves Creek Marsh, Skidaway Island, Georgia - 011509CT metaG (megahit assembly) | ecosystem: Environmental > Aquatic > Marine > Intertidal...
GAGGCTACGTAGTCCACATCGCGCGCCGGGTTCACTCCGGCGGCGGCGAGAATGCCGCTCATCGGTCGGTGATCCGCGGGGTTGTCCTCCGCGTGAAGATAAGTACACTTACACCCTCGGGCATCTGTGCGTGTACCGCCTTCATCGCCGGCGCTGCCATCCTCGTCGTCGTCTCCGCCGCCGCCGCCGCCGCCGCCGTCGCCGCCGCCGCCGTCGCCGTCGTCGCCGTCGTTCTCGCGGATGTAGTTTCTCGCGCGGTATCCCGGCGACGCCGGCGCGGTCGGCGGCGGCAGCGGCGGCGGCGTCCGCTCCCTCTCCGCGACGCGCTCCCTCTTGACCTTCTTGCTCACCCTGGAGTACCCCTTCACGATCACGACCTCCCCCGGTGGGTGCCCCGCGGCGTTGAACGGCGCGTCCCCGGCGAGCTCGCCGACGACGTTCGAGTGGATCCGCGCGCGCGTGCCCGCGTGTCCGAACGCGTCCGCGATGGTGGCTCTGACGACGTCCACGGTGGCGTCCGCGGGGACGGTAATCTCGACGGTCTTGCCTGCGGCGCGAACGGAGAGGAGCGAACGTCAGCGCGAGCGCGAACGAGGGAGATCTCGCGCGGGAGACGAGGCGCGGCGTGGAGTCTGGAAAAAACCGATCGACATCGATCGATCGATCGATAGCGACTCGGGCGCGGCGCGGGCGCGCACCCGAGAGCGCCTTCGCGCGCACGACGACGTCATCGTCGCCCATCTATGCCGTGACTACGCGCGTATCGTTCGCCTCATGGTAGCCATCCACTCCGCGCGCTCGACTATGACGACAGCGTGATGACACTCGCTCATCGTGTGATAACCTTATTATTTTCCGATGAACTGCAGAAGAGTGCTATAGGCTTATACAGGAAGCGAGCGAACGAACGACCATCGACCACGGAGACGCGCGCACTTCTCCGCGCGCGGGCCGCACCCTCGCCGGGTGGCCGCACATGTCGTGTCGTCTCGCGCGCTCACCCTCCGCGCCGCCTTCGCACTCTCCCTCCTCTCGCGCGCGCGCTCGTCGCGTCGCCGCCACGCTCGGCGTTCGAGCGACCGCGTCGTCGTCCGGGGCTGAGAAGCAGCGAACGATGGCGCCCCGGCCGTCGCCGTCGTCGAACGACCGCGACGACTCGGGCGCGTGGTGGACGCAGCGCGTCGTCACGCTGCGCCCCAAGTCGAACGGCATCTTCATATGGACGAACAAGCTCCGCGACGAGGTCCCGGAGATCCGCGACGCGAAGACCGGGGTGGTCAACCTCTTCGTTCGCTCCCATTCCGCCGCGCTGACGATCAACGAGGTGCGTTCTATACACTGGTCCCCATACGACCGCGTTGGCGTGGTGAACGCCGATCCTCAAGGACTTTTGCCGTCGTCTCTCTCCGCCCACACCTCGGTTTCAATCCCGACACACCTCGACGCCTTTCAACTCCATCTGACGCCTTTGAACTCCACCCCGATATTCGCTCGTATGGAACGACCCCGAGAACGCGGACCCGGACGTCCGCGACGACCTTCGACGCGCGCTGGACGCCATCGTCCCAGGCGACGCGGACGCGGACGTCGCCGCGCGCGTCAGCTTCGTCGGGGTGTCGATCGACGTCCCAGTGCACGACGGCCGGCTCGCGTTCGGGACGTGGCAGGGGCTGTACCTCGCGGAGTGGGGCGGCGGCGGCAGGGACGTTGAGGTGGTCGTCACGATGCGTCGCGTCGACGACGCGAAGACGACGCGCGTCGCGACGGTCACCGCGCCGTCGCGCGGGTGCCACCTCGTCCAGGACCAGATCGACGCCGCGATCGCGCCGGCGCTGAATCACGCGTCAGAAGAAGAAGCGAAGCGGTCAAAACGGTCGATGACGGACGGTTACGGTCACGACGCGGCGTCGCCCCCCGCGCTCGTGAACCTTCTCGTGCGGCACACGTCGGCGTCGCTCACCGTCAACGAAAACGCGGACCCGTCCGTCCGCGTCGACATGGAGGGCGCGCTGAACCGGATCGTCCCGGAGTCGTGGAACGACGCGATGTTTAAGCACGTGGACGAGGGCCCGGACGACATGCCCGCGCACGTGAAGAGCACGCTGTTCGGCGCGTCCGTCACGGTGCCCGCGTCGGGACATCGGCTGCGATTGGGGACGTGGCAGGGCGTGTACCTCGCGGAGCATCGAAACGTGGGCGGGTTCGGCGGCGGGCACGCGCGGGAGATCGCGTGCTCGGTGACCGGCGGCGGCGCGCAGAGCGTCGTGACGCTGACCGCGCCGGGGAGAGGCGCGCACGACGTCACGGAGGCGATCGCCGCGGGGTTTAAGGCGTTGCGGGCGGCGGGTGGGGTCGGGGGCGGGGTCGCCGCCGGGTGGTTGAACCTGTTCATTCAGCACACGTCCGCGTCGTTGACGGTGTCGTCGCGCGCGCCGGCGGCGGCGGCGGCGGCGGCGACGGCGACGGCGACGGCGCCGCGCGCGGCGGAGGCCGAGACCGAGGCCGCGGCGCGGCTCGAGAGCGCGCTGAGCGCGACGGTGCCGGAGCGATGGAACGACGAGTTCTTCACGCACACGTACGAGGGCCCGGACGACATGCCCGCGCACGTCAAGAGCAGCCTGATGGGCGCGTCGCTGACCGTTCCGGTCGTGAACGGCGAGTTGGGTTTGGGGGTGTTACAGGGGGTGTTTCTGTGCGAGCACAGGGACGGCGGCGGGTTCGGGTGTAACTTGAATCGCAGCGTCGTCCTCACGCTTCAGGGCGTCGACGATCGATGACGCCGATTAGGTTGAAATAAAATAAGCGCACGGCGGAGGCGCTCGTCGCTCACTTCGCGCCGTAGCTCTCGTACATGTCCTTCTTCCACACCTTCGGGCGCGGCGCGAAGTTCTTCACGTTCGGCTCGTACGTGCTGTCCGCGTCGTCGAGGCGGACTTCGTAGTTACTGCGAGACGAGACGACGACGGGCGCGGGGGTCGGTCGGTCGGTCGGTCGGGACGACGGGGAGGCGGAGCGTTTCCGTTTCGTTCGCGCGGGCGAGAGGTCGGTCGCTATCGCGCGCGGGAGACGCGCGGGAGGGCGCGCACTCTTCCGTTCGCAAGTTGATGCTGTTCCAGTTATGGCTCGTCTTCGTCGCTTTGCACTGCGATGCCGCGGCGGGGGAGGGGAAAGGGACGTCAGCGATCGCTCGCGGAAGGCGAATCGATCGATCGAACGAACGTTCGATCGCGGGTTTTCGCACGCACTCGCTGCTCGTAGATTTGGTCGTTGTACGACTTAAAGTTCTGATCCCCTCGCGGCCCCCAGGCCATCACGCTGGAGGGCTCGTACGGAACATCGGGCGTGTGCGTGCCGTAAGTGGGCATCTAGGCGCGCGGCTCAGTCTGCGCGTGCGGTCGCGAGTGCGCGCGAATCGCTCGCGAACCTTGTCATTTGGATGTGCACCTGGAAAAAAAACGCTCTTCTCCTTCCTGTCTTTTTCGGGAGGCGACGAGTTTTACGATTCTTGAACTACGCATGATACTACCGACTACCCGCTACGGCGCGTACGCCTGGGCTAACGTCTCGTCGTCTAAGCTATCGCCCTCGGCGTAGTGCACCCGAAGTTGCTTCGGCGGCACGAGCGCGTCCTTAATCGCGTCCTCCACCCCGCGCGCGTCGGCGCCCCACCCCCGGAGCCGATCCCGCGTGGCGCGCCGCGCGTCATCCGCCGCCCTTGCGCCGCCGCCGCCGTCTCCGGCCCAAAGCTCGCAGAACCTCGCGTCCTCCTCGCGCGGCCAGTCCGGAGGACACCTCTTCACACCCACGACGACGGCGTTGCTCTCCTGCCCTTCCACGCTCACGAGCTGGACGTCGACGCGCGCGTCCTCGTCGCCGTCCTCATCGCTCGAGCGCCGGCTGAGGTTTGCGTAGAAACGCTTCAGCGCCTCCGCCGCGGGGGACCCCGGCGGGCCGTTCCACGCGTTCGCGACGACGCACCCGCCGCGCCGCGTGATCGCGCGCGTTGACTCGAGGAACGCGCGCGTCGTGAGATGCGCGGGGACGTCGCCGTTGCCGTCGTACGCGTCGAGGAAAACGCAATCGAAGTGGCGGTTTTTTTCCGCGCATCGTCGCGCGTACGCCGCCGCGTCCGCGTGGACGACGCGAAACGTGGACGCGCTCTGCGCGCGGGTCCACTCGTCGTCGTCCTCGCCGCTGCCGTCCTCACCAGCGACCTCGAAGTTTAACCCCAAGACGTCCTTCGCGGCGGCGACGACGTCCTCGTCCACCTCCACCGCGATCACGCGCGCTCGACCTGACGACGCTCTCTTCGCGAACGCCGCGAGCGTCCCCGCGCCCAAGCCGACGCACAGAACGCTACAACACTCGTCGTCGTCCGCGTCTACTTCGAGGCGGGTCAACCTGTCGCCGATGACCGCGACCGCCGCGGTCGCCATCGCGCGGACGTACTCGAACCCGATCACGGTCGGATCGTGGACAAAGTTTTCGTCTTTATCCTCGGCGTCGCAGTACGCCAAGCCCTGCTCGACGCCGTCCAAGTACAACGCGCGCCACGGGCCGTGCTGCTTCACGGTCACGACGCCGACGCCGGCGGCGTCGCGCGTCGACGCGAACACCGTCTTCGGCGGCGTGTGCGCGAGGTGGTAGTAATACCCCGCCTCCGTGCGAGGGTCGACGCGCCAGCCCCCGACGTAATCCGGCGGCTGCGTCACCTCCGCGCCCGCGGGAAGGTCTCGCTCCGCGACGAGCGCGAAACACGCGCCGAAGGTTGGGTGCTCGAACGGCTCCCTCCGGCAGCTCCACCGCTCGCGAACGACGACGCGAGCGCGGAAGCCTCGCGTCTCGAACCCCGGGATTCGCTTGTCGTTCTCGCGCAGAAACAAGCCGCGGACCGGCTCGCCCCTCTCGGGGTCCCGCCCGACCGCCGCGGTCGTTCGCTTCTCCGGGTCGTCGCGCAGGAACAGAAGCTTCTCGCCGTCGATTCGGCCGTTCGGACGCCACCGCTCGCGCTCGCGCGGCTCGGCGTATTCGCGCGCGCGATCGCGCCCGTCGGGGTCGACGACGAAGCCGACGATCTCGTTCTCGACGACGTCGCCCGTCGTCCACGCGCCGTCGTCGTCCACGCGCATGATCCCGCGGTCGGGGTCGTAACGACGTACGCCGGAGCGTTTTTCTTCTTCTTCTTCATCACGGTCTTCATCACGGCGTGTTTCACGACTCCTCGACAGACCCGCGACGCCGTACACCTCGGGCCAGACGTACTCGAAGACGTCTCCGATCGCGCCGCCGGGCGCGTCGCCCTCGCGCCACGTCCCGCGGAGCACGCCGCCGTCCGCTCTCCACTCGACCCCGTCGCCGTGTCGGACGCCGCCCTCGTACGCGCCTCGGAACCGCACCGGGCCGCCGGGGTGGTACTCCGTGACCTCGCCGCCGTCGAGAAGGACGCCGCGGGCGTACCGTCCCTCGAGCCAGGAACCGTCGACGTCGTGGTACGTCGCGCGTCCTTCCACGGCGTCGTCTCTGAACGTGCCCTTTATGTACGCGCGCGATCGCGGGAAGAGAAGGCGGTCGTCCCCGTCCCCGTCGTCGTCGTCGTCGTCGTCCGAGTCCGGGGGAAAGTGCAGCGTCCCTCTCCCGTGCTTCGCGCCGTGCTCGAACCGGCCTTGGTACCAGGCGCCGTCCTCGTCGAGGCGCAGCCGCCCGCGCCCGTGCGGCTTTCCGTCGGCGTCGACGGGTCCTTCGTACCAGTTCGGCACGCGCCACGGCGACGCCGGCGGGTCCGACGCCGAGCCGGACGCCGACGACGTCGAGTCGCTCGCGGCGTCGTCGTCGGCATCGTCGTCGTCGTCGCGACCGCGCTTCGCGCGCGGCGGCGCGGACGCCATGCGCGCCGCGACGCGGAGTGATGAGAGATCGGAATCTAACATCCCGATTGACACGCGCCACTCGCGCTACGGTCGGTCAACCACCTCGGTCAACCGCGGCTCGCGGCGATTTTCAACGCCTTCGCCTCGCCGAGCTTCGACCTCGCCCCCCCCTCACTCGTGCAGCGCGCACGCGCGAACGCGAAGGGCACCGGCGAGGTCGAGCCGCGTCCCTGACCTCCCCCGCGGCGGTATCGCGCCGGGGTGCGCGCGCGCACCCCGCGCGAGCGCGTTTCGGCGAGGGATAAAACCGACGCCGCGGAAATCCCATCCGAGCTTCGCCCATCCTAACGGTTCGATTGCTCGAGCGACGCGATGGGACGAGGCGGCGCGGGCGCGCGCAAGGTCCGGCCGGAGGGCCAGCCCATGAGGGCGGTCGTGCAGCTCTTGACGACCGGGCAGGGCAAAGGCGCGTCTCGAAGATCGTCCCGAACCCCCGACCCCCCCGCGGCGAGCGGTCAACCCCCCCGCGTCGTCGAACGCCCCGCGGTTCCGATGATTAATCTACATCTCATCGTCGTCTTCGACCTTCTCGCGCCTTCGCCAGCCGCCCTCGTCCACCGCCTCATCATCGATACGATACCTCGTCCCCGTCTCCGTCTTGTCGTCCGTCTCGTCGACCAGGCTCGCGACGCGACGTCAGCGTCGCGTCCCGCCACGTCTCGCTCATCCGCCCCGGCGCGTCCGAGGCTGCGAGCGACGACACGTACGAGGTGGACGATTGCTTCGGAAGCGAGCTCGGCACCGCGGAGACGTACAAGCGCGTGCTGCACCCGGTCGTGCGACAGGGCGTGGACGGGTTCAACGCCGCGCTCCTGACGATCGGATGCTCTGGGACCGGGAAGAGCACGCTGCTTCACGGCAGAACCGGCGGCGAGGGATGCGTGCGGCTGGCCATTAAAGGCGTGTTCGAGGTGCGTTCTATGCACTGGTCCCCATACGACCCCGTCCGCGTGGTGAACGCCGATCCTTAAGGACTTTGCCCGTCACATCTCTCCGCCCACCCCTCGCTTTCAATCCCCGCCCTCGACGCCTTTCAACTCCAACTGACGCCTTTGAACTCCACCCCGACTTCGCTTTGTATGGAACGGCCCCGAGGCGCTGCACAATAAAGCCGCGCAGGTGGGAGTGGCGTTGTCGCAACAGAAGCAGAGCGGCGGCGGCGGCGGCGCGATGGAGTTCGCCGTCGACGCGAGCTTCGTCGAGATCTACGAGGAGCGGTGCCGGGATCTGTTCACCGCGTCGAAGACGGGCGGCGTCCAGGATAAGGCGGCGTTCTTGGAGGTTGAAGAGTCGTCGGACGACGGATGGCACGTGGCCGGATTGTCGTTTCGATCCGCGCCCGACGCGTCGTCGCTGCAGACGGCGTACCAAAACGCGCTCGCGAACCGAAGCACGGGTCTCTCCGAGTTCGGGCACAGCAAAGCGGACCGAAGCGCGTGCATCCTGACGCTACGTATATCGCAGTACATCCCCGCGATTCGAGGCGGCGCCACGGCGGCGGATCGCGATAAGATGACTCCGGCGCAACACCTCGTGAGCACGATCACGATCGCGGATAACCCGGGCGCGGAGCCGCTTGCGATGGACCCCGCGGTGCTGCGGTTGAGAGAGGGCGCGCGTCTGAACCGCGCGGTGACGTCCCTCGCGGGCGTGATTCGCGCGCTCGCGACGAATCGACGCGATTTCGCCGGGCACGGCGACTCAGTGTTGACCAAGGTGCTCGCGGAGCCGCTCGGGGGGAACTGCGCGACGACGATCTTGGGGACGTTACGTCTCGGGGAGTGGGAGCGGTCCGCCGCGGTGATGGATCTGATCGATCACGCGCGCAGGGCGCCGTGCTTCCCCGTCGTCGCGGACGACGCCGCGCGAGGACTCCAGCAGAGGCTGCGGTCGCGGCTGTTGCAGATCAACGACGCGAGAGAGACGTACCGGGAGCAGATACAGAGCACGGGCGCGGACGGGATCGACCCGCATAACGTCGGTCTGCAGATGGCGAAACTGCACGAGCTCGAGGAGCGTCTGATCGACGAGCGCGGGGACAAAGCGGAGCTCTTAGCGGAGAAGGAAGCCCTCTTGGAGCGTCTTCAGAGGCTGAACGGGATGGACAAGCAGTTTTTGGCGGAGAAAGAAGAGCTTCAGGCGGCGTTGATACGCTCGGAGGAAGACCGGCTCGAGATCGCGCGCGCGCTCGTGGAGGTGCAGCTCGAAGGCAACGAAGCCGCGCTCGAGGCGGAGAAGGTGCGCCACGAGCTCATCGAGCGCGTGCACGAGCTCGAAGCCAGGGCGATCGCGTCGGAGGTTCGCGTCAAGGGCGCGGAGCAAGCGCGCGGGGAAATCATGCAAAAAGCCGGGTCGCTCAACGTGGACAACGAACGTCTGAAAGAGAGCCTGGAACAGATGCGCATGGAGCTCGAGGCGGAGCTGTCTACGCTGCGAAGCGAGCACGCGGACGTCATGGGCGAGGTTGGGGGCCTGAAGGCTCGAAACGAAGATCTCGAACGCGACGCCGCGGACCTTCGCAAGCGGCTCACCACGGAAGTTCGAAGAGCCGAGGAAGCGGAGGAAGAGCGCGACGTTCTGCGCGTCAACGCGGAGAAGGACAGCACGATGCTGCATCGCAAGGTTGAAGCCGCGGAGAGAGCCGCGGAGGAGGCGATCGCGACCGCGGAGGCGACGAAGAAGAGGCTCGTCGCCGCCGCCGAGGCGGAGCGCGACGAAGCCGTCGCCGCAGTGAAATTCGGAAAGGATAAAGCCATCGCGCAGGCGGAGGAGGAGAGAGACGCGGAGATCGCCAAGGCGAAGAAGTTTAGGGACGACGCCGTGGAGGAGATTCGTCTGGAGAAGGAGGCAATGATCTCCGCGATGAAGAAGGAGCAAGCGGAGGCTATCGCGGACGCGAGGAAAGAACGCGACGAGACGACGGCGTATCTCGAGTCGGATCGCGACACGAAAGTCTCGAAAGCGCTCGCGGAGAAGGAGCGCGAGGTGTCGAAAGCGCTTCGGGAGAAAGAAGCCGCGGTCGCGGCGGCGGAGCACCGTATGCAAGAGGCGATCGACGAGGCGAACGAGCGCGTGCAAAAGGCGATGGACTCCGAGAGAGACGCGCGGTCGAAAATCGGAGACGTGAAGAAGGCGCTCGAGGCGTCCGAGTCGAACGAACGCCGCGCGCGCGGCGAGGCGGACCGCGCGCTGTCCGAGATTTCCATCCTGAAAGAACGCCTCGAGACGTCGCGCGCGCAGTACACGGAGCGCCTCAAGGAGTACATCCTTCAAGTCGGCGACTTGGAACGAGGCGCGCAGGTGCTCGGCGCGGGGGGCGGGCAGACGAGCGACCACGTGTTACGCCCGAGCCACCTCTACGAAGCCGCGCAAGCGCTCGCGGTCGACTTGCACAAGGCGTCGTCCGAGCAAGTCGCGGACTACAGAAGGCACACGGAGGAGCTCCAGGCGAAGCTCACGAAAGCTCAGCGCGATTCGAGGGCGTTGCACGCGGGATACCGAGCGCTGCGGCATCGCTTCGAGGACCTCTCCCCCGTGGACGTCGGCGAGGGCGTCGTCGAGATGCAGCACGTCCCGCACGAGGACCAGTTGTGCATGGACGGCGTCCCGCCGACGCCCGCGGAGGCGCAGGACATCGACGCGCGCGGCCTCGCGGCGAAGCTCGCGGATTTGAGGGAGGAAAACGCGCGGCTGAACCAGGCTGTGCGCCTCGCCGCGCTCGACGGCCGCGGCCCGCTCGCGCCGAGCGTGAAGAAGGCGGCGCACGACACGGACGCGGGGAACGACATCTTGTTCTTCGACGCGGACGCGACCAAGCCGGACAAGACGAGAGGAAGAGTAGATTCCTTCAACGACCGCGGCGGAGGGAACAGCGCGGACGGTCGGCATCACGTCCCGTTGGACAACGAAAACGCGCGCCTCCGCGCGGAGAATCACAAGCTCTCGCAGATGCTCGACGGATTGAAACAAAAGCGACCGGGCACGGGCGAGGAGGAGCTACGACGCGAGAACGCGAAGCTCAAGGTGCAGCTCACGACGATGGGCAACATGGACAAATCGCGCGCGCAGCTCGCGCAGGAGATTGGCGATCTGAAGGACCAGCTCGCGCAACTGGAGGCGGCGCAAGCGCGCGGGGGGAACAACCGAACGAACTGGCAAGAGCAGAGAAACGCCATCAAGGAGTTCACGGATAAAGTTCAGGCGGACCTCGAACGCGAGAACCGCCAGCTCGCGACGAGAGCGGCGATGGCGGAGGAGCAGATCAAAGAGATCAACGCGTACATGGCGCAGAGTACTCTGGCGTATCAAAAGGAAATCATGCGGCTGCGGAGCATCATCCAGGCGACGGCGCCGGAGCGGTTGAGGACGCCGCTGGGCGGGGCGTTGAAGCCGGGGCAACACGTCGGCGGCGGCGAAGGGTTCGGCGGCGGCGGCGGCGGCGGCGGCGGCGGCGGGTTGGGACCGAAGCCGCCGAGCCAGGCGCCGAGCCAGAGCACGAGCAGACGGTCGTCGCCGATGACGGATGCCAACGGAAGAGAGCGGTCCGCGTCGAGAAGGGACAAGTTCGGTCTTTGATATGTATAACTTATATAACTTAGTCCTATCATACCTTCTCAGCCGACTCGTGACTCTGCAGACTCTGCGCGGCGCCTTTCCGTTCGCCCTCGTCGCTCGACCGAGGCGGCGCGATCAAGGGTCCGGGTTGAACGAGAACTTTCTCCCCTTGTTCCCTCTCACGATCTCCGCCAAACCGCGGGGATGTCCTTCTCCGTCAACGCCACGCTCCCGCCATGAATTTCAAAATTCGTCAGCCGCTTGCAGTTCACGAGCGAAGCCGGCAGCATCGTCAGCTTCGTGCCGCAGAAGATGAAGTCGTACAGCGACTCGCACTGACCGAGCGTCTCCGGTAACGTCGCGATCGGACAGTCGTACATACACAGATGCGACAGACGTTTAAGCTTACCGATCTCGTCCGGAAGCTCCTCGCACTCGCCGCGCTGGAGAGTAATCACGCTCAAGTTCTCGCACTCGCACAGGCACGCCGGGAACTTTTTGAGACGCGTGTGCGGCTGAAGGTACTTCTCGAGTTTCTTCAGATTCGCGAACGACTCCGGGATGGAGTCGACCACGCTGGGTACACCGATCTCTCTCAGCGAGCGCATCTCTCCCATCCCAGCCGGGAGCGACGTGAGATCGTCGTTCCCGCTCATGTAAATGCCCGTGAGCTCGACGCACCCTCCGAGCTCGTCGGGGAGTTCGGTGAGTTTGTTACTGTCCAACTTCAGAACGCGCAGCTCGGTCAGGTTCCCGATAGCCGCGGGGAGCGTTTTGAGTTTGTTGGTCTGCACTCTGAGATCGCGAAGCTCGGCGAGGTCGCCGAGCTCGGCCGGGAGCTCCGTGAGCTTGTTGTTGTTCAGCTCGAGGATCCGCAGCGTGTCGAGTTTGAACACGACGTCCGGTATCTTCGTCAATCCGTTGGAGTCGTACTTCAAGTGCTCGAGCGACGACAGTCCGACGAACTCGTCCGGCAGCGTTTTATCTTGTTATCCTGGATCTCAAGCTTTTTCAGCGTGTCGATCTTACCGAGCTCCGCGGGTAAGCTCGTGAGCTTGTTGTTTCCGAGAAACAACTCTCGAAGGCAATCGAGTCGCGAGATATTCGGAGAGATCGACGTGAGCTTATTCGCGGCGAGACGCAGCCGGTCCAGGTTTTCGAGGCCGAAGATGCTCTCGGGGACGACGGTGAACTTGTTCACTTCGAGGTCCAGCGTGGTGAGCGTCGCGACGGACGTCAGCGATTTCGGGAACGTCTCCTCGCTCACCTTGCAGTTTTTTATCGTGAACGTCTTCACCTGCGGGAGGTGCCCGAACTCCTCCGGGATCGCGGAGAGAGGCGGGTTATCGTAGACGTAGAAGTCGACGATTTTCTGGCACCGCGCGATCTCGGCCGGCAGTCTCTCGATCTTGTTCCCTTGCACGTAGAAGTCGACGATCTCGGTTAAAAAGCCAATCTCCGGAGGAAGCTCGAGGGCCAGCCCCATCGCGCCGAGGTCGAACTTCGTGACCCGATCGCCGTCCCACTTCAGTCCTTTCCAGTCGTTCTTCGGGTCGCCCCTCTCCGGCCACCTCGACTCGAGCTGCGGGTTCCTCGCTCGGACGAGCCGAACGACGGCTTCGTCCGAGATGAATTGCGGCATCGGCGGCAGCGGCGGCGGGGGGATGAACACCCACGTCGCCCCGGGCTGCATGACGGGGTAGAACGTCGGTTGCGGCTGCGGCGGCGGCGGCGGATGCGGTTGATGCTGCACGACGTACATCTGCGCGGAGAAGGGAATCAAATCAGTCGGTCGAACAAATGTTGTTACGATCGTCGTCGCCTCCGCGATCGTGGTGGGATCGGAACGATGGACGACGACGCGAGTCGGACGGGAAGACGCCGCGAGGCGGGCGTCGACGGTACCTGCTGCTGTTGCGGCGGCGGCTCCGGTTTCGAAGCGACGCACCCTGCGCGACGAGATCCGGGGGGAGCGCGGTGAAGTCGTCAGTCGCGGGATCGCGGGAGCGTCCGACGCGAATTGGATCGTGGTTCGGACGGCGTGGCGTTGGGAATTACGACGCGCGGGACGACGCGAGCGGGCGGGCGTCGACGACGCGACGGTTGGAATCGATGAGGCGCGCGAGCGAACGCGCACCCATGACATGACGAACGCGCGCTACTCTCTCGAGCTCTACGGCGACGATACGACGGCACGAGGCCGCGCGGTCTCGTGTGCGTCGGAATCGATCGTTTACTGTACACTAGTGTCACGAACACTCCGGATTTCGCGTTCGCAACCTGACAGACCTACCTGACAGAATCGCCGTGATCAGTTTTCAATTCTCTATGATACGTCTAGTTGTATATTTCGTTCGCGGGTGATGTCTACTCCACCCCCCTCGTCTCGTCTTCTACGAAACCTTCACCGCCTCGGCGACGTCCTTCGCGATCTGCGCTTGCGCCTTTCCGAGGTGCTCTAAGATCGCGATCTGCGTCTTCTGCTGGAAGTCGTTATCGCTCAGCGTCATCTTCGCGAGCGACGTGCCGACGTCTGCGATCTCCTTCGCGAGCGCCTTCACCCTCGACTCGATCGCGTCCGCGCGCGCGGCGTGCGTCCCCACCCCCGCGACGCCGGACGTCCCGAACGCCTCGCGCATCTCCTCTCGAAACGCTTCGACGCCCTTCGCGATCGACGCCGCCGCGTCCTCGGCCAACGAAGCCGCGGCGTGGACGCTCGCCGCCGCGGATGCGTGCCGGTCCCCTCCTCCTCCGCCAGCCGCTCCGCCCGGGTAAAATCCAGCGATCGCGGCGCCTCTGCCGCCTTTGCCGCCGGCGTACATCGGGAGGCACTCGCCGGGTTCTGGCTTCCGCGTGGAGAATTTTAACCCGGGGAAAATCACGCCCTCGCCGCTGAGGTTGCTCACGGGCTGGCCCGTGAGCTTCGCGTCGAATTTTTGGTGCATCTTCCAAAGCGAGCTCCCTTGCCGGTGATGTAACACGTCGATCGCGCGAGCGACGTAATTCTCCGGGTCGAACTTGCGCATTTTCTTGCTGAACACCCCGGTGACCCTGCTCTCGATCGCGGACGCCTGGACCTCGATGCGCTCGCGCCGAGCTCGAAACAGACGCTGAATGAACTTCGCCGCGATGACGACCTCTTGAAACCTCTTGTAGCTCTTCTTCTCCCACGGACGCAGCCCCGCGCCGTCGACGCCGTACAACGTGCGGAGCTTCACGAGGAAAAACGCCGGGCGCTCGTCCATCGAGTCGTGGAACTCCGCGTTCACGCCGCGGTCCCTGAGCGCCCGGTACGCCTTCGTGTACGCCATGATCTCGTCGTTGAAGATTCGTTTCAAGGACAGAACTCTGAAGTGTTTATTCTGATCTGGGAAGTAATTCAGCGCCGTGACGAGGACGTCGCGGTCGAACGAGTACAGATCCACGAACGTCACGCTGTGCGCGCTGTACGCCACCTTGCCCTCTTTGTACAGGCACTCGTCGCAAAACACGGACCCGGTGGTCATGATCTTCGACCGCGCGATCGCGACGCCCTTTCGGACCATGAACATCCGGTCGCAAAAGTCTCCGGGGACGATGATCTTTTCCTGCGGCGGATACGTCGTCTCTCTCACCTTGAGCGTCAGCGCGATGATGAGCCCCTCGGGGCATTTCTGGAAGAACGGCACTTTCGCGATCCACGTGTTCGTCTGCAGAGTGATCTCTGCGCGCAGCGCCGGGGACATCGCGTCCAACAGCTTCGACTGCTCCAGAACGCTGTCGCGCGAGAGCTTGTACTTGAAGTACTCGCGCATGCGAATCCGCAGCCCCGTCTTGATCTTCGCCTCCTCGAAGAACGAGTTCAGCGTGTTCATGAGCTCGTAGAACTTGCCCTTCTTTTCCCCTCTCAGACGAATCGCGTTTCCGACCGCGCCGATGATGTATCCGTATATAAACGCCCCCAGCAACATCGCGACGATGACGAAGACCCTCTCCGTCGTCGTGCTCGGGACGATGTCGCCGTACCCGATCGTCGTCATCGTCATCGCCGCCCAGTAAAACGCGGCGACGTACAGGTCTCCGTACGTCACGATGCCGCTCGGGTCTTCCCCCCGCGCCAACTTGCCGGAGACGAGGTACTTCCGGAACGTCGTGTAATGCAGCCACGACGTCTCGCTGTCTTCGATGTCCGCCACCATGCCGAACGCGCAGCCCATCCAGTGCGACGACATGCACGCGAGCAGCGCGAATTTGAACATGTCCAGCGCGGTGTAGTCGATGTTGTAGTGCACCTCCATGCGCGCGAACACTCGGCCGCTTCGCAACATTCTGAGCAATTTCATGAGCCTGAGCAGACGCAGGACGCGAAACACCTTCAGACTCCCCAGCGAGCTGTTGTCCGTCAGCAGCGATATCAAGTCGTACGGCATCACGGAGACGACGTCTACGGTGAACCAACCTCTGAGGTAGTGGCGCGCGATGGTCGGCTGGTGGAAGATCAGCTGCCCGTTGACCGGATCCGGGATGGCGACGTGAAAGTTTAAGACGATGTCGGCGAGGAAGTTCAAGTCCACGACGCGGTTGATGAAGAACAGCGCGTTGATTTTGGTCGTCATGAACGCCACCTCCACGGGCGTTACCAGCGCGGTGAAGACGAGCAGGAATATCATCACGAAGTCCCACTTTCGCATGAACCACCCGCGCGGGGAGATGACGCGTTTCGAGTGCGGCAGGAACAGCTTCGCCATCCTCGCCGCGACCGCCAACTCGCTCACCATCGCGAAGTCGACGCGGTTGTGCTCCGGCTTTCGACGCTCGTCGCGCCGCGCCTTGGCGTCTCTCCCCTGATCCACGCGTTCCGCGTCGTTGAGGTCGCGGACGACGTCTTCGTTCGCGTGGTATTTCGACGCGCGCTCGCGATCCGTCAGCCTCCGCGCGTCGCCGCGACCCGCGTCTTGGATCCAGTTGTCGCTGTCGTACCCGACGCTGCTCTCGGTATCGTCGTCGCGGTCGTTCGCGCGCTCGATCTCGCTGAACCCGCCTCTGCTTCGAAGAGGCGGCTGCCGATTCTCCCCGAACCTCGGCATCTCTGTTGTAGTTGGCGACGCGGGCGATTCAGATTATTCGCGGTCTTCTCCCTGCTCTAATGCGCGCGTCGACGTCGACGTTCACGGAATCAGCACATTCGCGCGCGTCGCGCGAGGCTCCGACGGCGTCGCGTGAGCGAGCGCACGCGCGTCGCGCGTGGAGAAGATGACGCCGTGCTCCTCCGCGCGCGTGTTTGTGCGCGCCGCCCTGTCTACATCTCCGGTGTCAAATGCACCGCGTCGCAAACGGCCAAAATCCAGAGATCCTCTCCAGCGCGAGCTCGGTCGAGTCAGCACTCGTCCTCCGCGCGCGTCCGTCGCCGTCATGACGACGCCGACACCCCCCGCGCGCGTCTGTCGCGCGCGCGTCGTCGTCAATACCACGACGACGCCGTCCACGGCGTCGCGCGCGTCGCGGCCGTCGCGAATGACGCCCGCGCGCGTCGCTCCCGCGCCGTTCGGAACCCTCCACGTCGGAGGCCGCGAGAGCGTCGTCGTCGTCCCGATCCCGCGACGTCTCCGCGACGAGAAGGGCGTCGCCGCGCGGTCCTCCCCGGTCGACCTCGACCGCGGCGACTCGAGCGACGGCGCGGGCGCGGGGAACGACAACCCGGACGCCCGGTGCCCCGTGTGCAAGGGCACGGGGTGGAAGCCGTGCGGGCAGTGCGACGGCACGGGCGTGAACCAGGAGGACCTGTACGGCGGCAAGCCGGGGATGCGAAAGGGCGAGCGCTGTTGGCTCTGCGAAGGCAAGAAGCGGACGATGTGCGGCAACTGCGTGGACCTCACGGACGCGTTCTAGCGTGCTTATCAGTCAGTAGTACTAATCGCTATCGCGGCATCGCAGCGGCGTCCTCTGACATACGGCGCGCGCGCGTCCCTAACCTTACGACGTCAGGTCGTCGGCTCGAGCGCGACGACGGTGTGCCACCACCCGCACGACACCTTCACCGGTCGCCACTTCGCGTCGTCCGAATCCCCCGCGCCTCCCCGCGTCGGCTTCTTCTTCGTCGTCGCCGCCCCCGCCGGCGTCGACGTCGACGTCGGCGGCACCCTGAGCAGCTCCTCCCGCGTCGTCGCCGACGCCGACGCCGACGCCGCCTCCGCGCCCTCGCCCGCGCCCGCGCGATGGAGGTTCACCTTCAGCTTCGCCTCCCTCGCCTCCCGCTCCGCCTTCTCCCGCGCGTCCTTCTTCGCTCGGTACGCCTCCCTCCTCGCGACCGCGGCGGCGCGGACCAACCGCGCGTCCGGCACCCCCGTCTGCGCGTTCTCCTCCATGACGAGCTGGAGCAGCTTGTCCGTCTCGTCCGCCGCGGGCTCGCTGAGGGTCGACGGTCCGCACGAGCGATGATATCGGGGTGGAGTTGAAAGGCGTCGGTCGGAGTTGAAAGGCGTCGAGGTGTGTCGGGATTGAAACCGAGGGACCCTGGGCGGAGAGAATCGCCGGCGAAAGTCCTTAAGGATCGGCGTTCACCACGCGAACGCGGTCGTACGGGGACCAGTGTGAACCAGGACGCGCCTGATCTTCACCGGGTACGGAACGTCCAGGTGATCCCTCGTGCCGCACTGCCCGTGCGCGTTCCATCCCCACGCGTAGACGGCGCGACGCGACGTGCGCTCGTCCTCGACGACGACCGCGGTGTGTCGCGACCCGCACGACAGCGATATCACCGCGGGGGACGTCGACGGAGGGCGCTTGCGCTTCTTATCCGCGCGGTACCGAGGCGTGAGGAGGAGCTCGTTCCGGGGAGTAAACTCGGGTCCGTAGTCGACGTCGTCGACGTCGTCGTCGTCGTCGGCCGCCGCCGGACGGATCTCGCCGACGTCCGGGTCGAGGTCGGCGTCGGGGTCGACACCCTCCTCGTCCGACTCTTCGTCATCGTCGTCGTCGTCGTCGTCGTCGTAAAACTCCACCAGCAGCGGCGCGCCGCACGTTCGCCCGACTTCGCACGTCGTCTGCACCTCGGCGTCTCGATCGTCTTTCTCCCCGTCCAAACCTCGCCACACCCCGAGCTGCCCGTCGCGGTTGGACCCGAACGCGTAGCACGCGCCGCCGTGCTCCGCGCTCGTCGCGACGACGCTGTGCTCCTTCCCCGCCGCCGCGAGCGCGCACGGGATCCCCATGAGCGACTCCACGTGCGTCGGGAGGTACCGGTTTTCCGCGTCGTCGTGCCCGAGCTGAGGGTCGAGGGTCGAGGGTCCGCGCGAAGCGACGAACGTCGGGGTGGGGGGAGTCGAAAGGCGTCAGAAGCGGAGTTGAAAGGCCTTCGTCGCGGTGTGTCGGGATTGAAACCGAGGGACCCTGGGCGGAGAGAGACGACACGACGGGAAAAGTCCTCGAGGATCTGATCGACGCGCGCCGCGCGAACGCGGTCGCGCGGGGACCGGCGTAGTGTACGGGACGCGCCTGC
>Ga0181560_10002261_pt1 | contig 17918 bp, 13 predicted proteins | sample 011ome_20_FD_133751 | JGI IMG/M metagenome (GOLD analysis project Ga0181560, IMG submission 133751) | Coastal salt marsh microbial communities from the Groves Creek Marsh, Skidaway Island, Georgia - 011509CT metaG (megahit assembly) | ecosystem: Environmental > Aquatic > Marine > Intertidal...
AGCTCAAAACCGAAGGTACTAAAAATATCCCGCAAACTGGTCGCATGGTTTCTGCCAAACCAACCGCCAGTCCAGTCATAGACATTATCCAGAAGCTTAAATGACTGCGTCACAACATTTTTGCGCGTATAGGGCAAATACCCCGAATGTACATCCGCATCAGGAGCTAGCCAAGCGACCTCGGTTACAAACTCGCCATTGGTTTTCCTGACCGGAACCATAACCTGCCGCTGGCCATTATCATCAGTCTCCACCAGCGGAAGCCTGTCACCCATACGCAACCATCCCGATACGTAAGTTGCCTCATGACTTGCATAAAATGGAACCCTATCTCCAATGACGACGATAAAATTTTGCGCTTCACTAAAGCTTTTGGCTTTTGCCGCTGTAGTTAGGGCAACATCTTTGGACTCTATCCATCCATAACCCCTTTCAGAGAGCACCAGAAGATGGCCTCCACTTTTGGATTTGTGCAAGATCCTGATAGGGCTCCCGATTTTGACAACATCCAGATTCCACAGATCCCAACGGCTCTTGCCTGCTTGAGATAACCCTGTATGTTCCGGATGAATTGTGGGCACAATTTTTAAAAGGCTATTTTGAACCACTATCCCGGATGCCGGTTTTATCTCTGCTGGAAGAGCGCTTTCTGCGAACTCGCCCACCAGATCTTCAATTTGAGCTGACGAGTACTCTACGGCCAGACGATTACCGTATTGCCGCCCTTCCAGATGTTGTATTTGTCTGCGAACCAGATCTTTCACGGTGGCGGATATTTCGGATGGAGCTTGTGCGCCTATTTTTGGCATAACTGCTTCCAGCCCCGGTGACCTTACAAACTGTGTTATGAACTGCTCGGCCAGGTCTTCATCTAGGCCGGATACAAATCTGGGTATGTCCCCCATTTTTTGTTGATACGCCTCATTCATCTCCCGGATCTCTGCCAGATTCCGTATCACCTCGTCCGGGCGCTCCATTCTGGCCAGCCAAAATTCTACCGTTCTCATTTCCTTTAGGGTACCGGGTATCACGTCCGGCGCTCTAGGGTACAGCGACTGGCCAAGAAGGCCCTGAGCTTGCAACACAAGAATCGCCGCCAGCGCATACCCCTGCATTGCGCGCTTGGCATTTATCTTCCTGACTTGCGACATGACAAAGGCAATCAATGGGTCAAAAGATTCAGAAACAGTCTCTTGGCGACAACCGACGACTCATCATCCGACTGAAGATTTGCCGGTATGGTTAGTGTCGAGAGAATAACGTCTCCCTCACCCACCTGAACCTTGGCCAAGGCTGCCAATATCTCTTTTCTGCCCTGATGGCCAGCCGCGACGATTAGCTCTGTTCCCCAGTCATGCAGTCTGATGCCGCTTACCTGTCCATTCCTTCCAACAGAAGTTGTTTTATAGAAGCTCTGGTATTCCCAGCTCATTCCCTCGGCCTGAGGCAGGCCATCCAGATAATCACTCTTGCCGACAAACAAACGGCCCTGACCATTCCATACAACGATCCCGTCCTGATCTTCTCCACTCTCTGCTGCATTGAAAGAATGAATAGAGGGGCGGCCTTGTAAAACATCGTCGATGGCGTTGGCAAAGTGATCCGCGTTTTGAAGAACAATGAGTTTTGTGCCGCTTTGCACACGCTCCATCAGGTTTGTCACCTCGCCTTCACCAATGTCTTCATAGGTGTGACTACCCACAATGATGACGTCCAGATCTTCATTAGAGGGGCGAAAGTCGATTGCGGCGATACCTCGCTCGTTCTCCAGGAAGTCCTTAACGATATCGTCATTTTCAATTACGGCATATCTGCCTGACAAAGCCGGGGCATCCCCAAGGTCGACGGCAAAAACTTCGTCAAACCCTGTGGCACTTATATCACCGCCAGAATTTAGCGTAACATTCAGATTATAGTGTCCCGGCTCATCCAATTCGGGCAGCTCTATATCCCTTAAGATAAGCTCGCCAAACTCTTCCCCACCAGTGACTTGCACCGGGTAATCCTCGTTGAAGACTGTTTCTCCCTCGGGGCCGGTATAGCTGACTGAAAGGGTATGCTCACCCTGCAAATCCACCTCATTGACGATGTAGAAATCAACCACAGGCGAATCGCCTACCGAGAGAACTTTGTTCCTTAACTTAACAGCGACATACAGGGGCTGGGTATAGTGATTGATCAGTCCTGGATCTGCCGTCGGGTTGCGATACATATCGACAATATCCGTCCGGGTAGAGGCTGAACCCCAGCCATTCATCACATAGGCATCGGCGACATTGCTCATTCTAACGTTTTCTATATTTCTGCCCTGAAAGTACAGCAGGTTTCGCCCCAGGCTCATCGTCAAGCTATCTACATCGGGGTAAGAGTCTCTAAAACCGGTTTTGTCCAGAAACTCATCGTAGTAGTTGAACCAATCGAGATGTTCCATTTCCCTGAAGCCCGTGGCTCCTATTTGCTCCAGCTCTTCCTTGATTTTTTCCAGGCGAACCATGGTTCCAAATGCGCCCTCTTCCCCCCAGAAAATCAGGTCGTTTTTGTTTAGTCGATACTGATAATCCATAGGATCGGGTACGCGCGGCGCACCGACAGACCCTCTTAAATAATCCTCGGGATGATTATAGTTTTGATCGACATAACCGGAATAACCGAACCAGTGATGCTGATCAAACCAGCCACTGATATACATGGTTTCATCAAAAGGAAGCATGTGCAGTTTGTACGGATCCGCGCCCCTACCCTCGTAGTAAGGGATATCCCGGTTGCGATCGCTGTTGTAGGTGACGATTCGGGATGGGTCCAGCTCATGAACCATTTTAACGTTTGCATAATCGTGGTCATCCGGGGGATTCGTGGCTTCATTTTTCAAGTTATAAATAACCATGGACGGCAGTGATCGATCGCGTATGACCATCCTTTCCAGTTTGATCTTTCGCAATGCCAGCGCCTGTTCATCAGGTCCCTCAATATTATCCTCAGGGTTCGGGGCTACCCGGTATCCACCCGGCTCTTCATAGGTAAGCAGTCCAGATTTGTCGGCATATTCCATGACCGGGGGTTGGCCGATAGCTCGATGAAGAAGCATCATGTTTAAGCCCATTTCCTGCAGGGCTTCCTTATCCCTTTGCGCCATTTCCGGGGTGGCGAAAATACCATTGGTTGGCCAATAGCCCCTAGTCATGGCCGCCAGAATAACGACCCTTTCTCCATTCAGATAAAATCGCTTGTCTTCGTCTTTCTCTTGCATGTCAAACCAGCGGAAGCCGAAGCGCTGACTTTGAGAATCCAGGATATCTTCATTTGAAAACCTGGCTAGTGCCTCATACAGGGCGGTGTCTTCCTCACCTTCTCCCTGATAACCGGCCAGTTCCCAGAGCTTTGCCTCGGGAACGCTGGCGTCAAACTCGAAGGTATTAGTGCTGGATGGTGAGATTTCGCCTAAAAGCATGCTCTCCCAGACAACTGCGCTGGGATTCCCATACTCGTGCAGAGCCAGATTAAGGGTGCCCTTTTGCAAAGAATCCGTATTATTTTCCAGCGTCACAAAAACCTTTACCCTTTTGGGGTCTGGCTGGTTTTGCACGTAGATATTCGTGACATGCACCTGATCGCTGGCAATCATTGTCACCGGCCCGGTTATCCCGCCAAAGCCATGAACAGCAGGGATCAGGTTATCCCCCCAGCGCATCAGAATATTGTCATTCCAGGAGAAGTTTCCTACCGGATCAGTTATCCGGACATCCAGTGAGTTCTCTTCACCGAAAATAATGGCATCCGTCGCATCCACCTCAAACGGGGTGTTTCCGATGACGTCATAACCCACAAGTTTCCCGTTAACAAAAACTTCGGCACGAAGGTTAACCGACTCAAAATGAAGCCGAATCCGCTTGCCTTCCAGCTCTGGGGCTACCTCAAATTTTCTACTCCACCAGGAAACACCGATGTAATCCCCACCGGTATTGGGAACAGCCCCTCCAATTTCTCCCCAATAATGTTCTTCAACCGTTCCGGGAACATCTACAATTTTGTCTGAGGCGCTCCCATCCTGAAGTGCCTGCCACCCTGAAGTTGGCGGGTTAACCGGCAGCTTGCGTATATCAACTGGCGGCAAATAGATATCGTCATTGGCCCAAACCGCTGCATGGTCAAGCCACAGGTTCCAAACATCGCCGGAGAGTTGTATTTCTGTTCTGCCTGTCTGCGAAAAAGCGGACGTTGAAAGTAAAGAGAGTGCCAGGAATGAAAGCGCTATGTTTTTAGCTTTTGCACAAGAAAAGATAAGCATCAATGTCGATTTCCTTTGAGGGAATTTTATTAATAAGTGCTTTTTGTATTCAGTATTCAATTCTTGGTCGCAATTAGCAACTAATAGGAAACTGTCAGACGTTGATCTTTACGGACTTTATATTTCCTACTGCAAAAATTGAATTAGTTGATCTAACTCCGGGTTTTGTGGCTGCAGGGCTTTAAGTTTCTCAGCATAAAACAGGGCTTGATCCAGATACCTGGACCTTAGATTAGTATCCACTAGCGCATAGAGAATCTGCAGATTTGTGGGCTGCCGATTGTGTAGATCGCTTAGCAACTGCAACCCTTGATCCACTTTGCCTCGAGAAGTCAACGCAATTGCATAAACGTAGCCATAGCGAATATTTTCAGGAGCCAGCTCAGTGGCACGGGCCAGATATTCTTCTGCCTCGTCATAGTTATTTTGCCTGACCAATAAAAGCCCCAAAGAATGATAGGGGCCAGCCTGTTGCGGAGCGGACTCAATTGCCGCATGTAATATGGGCTCGCCTTCATCATCCCGATCGATCAATCGGTATAAATCCGCCAGATTCATGGAAGCTGCCAGATTGTGAGGATTTAGCTTCAAAGCGCTGATGAAGGCCTGCTCCCCTGCTGGATAATTCGCCCTATCTACATAAAAGCTCCCCAGATTAAACTGGCCCTCCGACGTATCGGCATGCATGTCCAGCATCTCTTTATATTCTTCAAGGGCAGTACCCAGCACATCTTGCTGATAATCGCTCAGCGCTTGCATGGGCACAGGGGTTAACAGCGATGTTGCCTCCAAACGTACTGCCTTGATTGGGTCTTCCAACAACGGAAGCAATTCGAATACCCGTTCTTCCGCGGGCAATGCCTCAAATGCGCGCAATGCACCTATGCGTAACAATGGGTCATTGCCCTTAAGACTCAAATATGCTGTTTGCACTGATGCAGGATCGGACTGGTCCGCCAACATTGCCAGCATAGAAAGCGCTGTGGCTCGAACAATGCCGGGAGCACTAGCGCCCATCGCTAAACTTTGTAGTTGCTTCGCTGCGTCGGTTGATCCCTGTAAGGCAGCCGCCAGATCTTCCCCATAATGACGTGGCAAGTTTTTACCAGATTGGTCTAACCATTCACTTATCGCTTCCGCAGCCCAAAGGTTAGACTGATCCTGATGGCATTGCGTGCAGGCATTGGGCGTGCCATAAGCAACGCTGAGATCTGGCCGTGGTATTCGCAAACTGTGATCCCGGCGAGGATCCACCACCATGTAAGTCTGCTCAGGCATATGACACTCAACGCATTGTGAGCCTGGCCCTGGCTGGTGGTGATGGTGTTTTGCATCATCAAACACCTCGGGGGCATGGCACTGGGCACATACGGCATTGCCTTCAGCGTGCAATTCGAGGCTATGGGGCTCGTGGCAATTGGAACACACCACACCCTGTTGAAACATTTTGCTCTGAAGAAATGAGCCCATCACATAGACTTCGTCCCGGATCTGCCCATCGGAGTAATAAAGCGGCGGATTGAGCAAATCAATTTGATGCTTATCCAGAAAATGACCGGGCTTATCTGGATCGTCAATGAGCTGACGTCTGGAATGGCAGCTACCACAGGTTGCCAACTGCCCGTTGAGTTCAGGAGTAACGTTTTGAGTGAGTTGAGCCGTGCTCTCTCCCTGCTGGCGTTGCCATCGGCCCACAACACCCAATGAGCGATCAAGCCCCAAATATCCGCCGGACGAATCCGGGGAATTGGCCCACTGAATATGATCCCTTCCAGGACCATGACAAGCTTCACAGGCTACGTTTATCTCTGACCAGGTGGTGTCGTAACGCTGCATCTCGGAGTCGTAGTTTTTCTCCAGGTTGGTGGAGTGGCAACTGGCACAGCGGTTGTTCCAGGTGAAGTAAGGACCTGTCCAGTGCAATACGTCATCGTGCGGGATTTGTTCATCCGGATAGAGATGGAACCAGCGCTGCCCTCCTTCGGATTCAGGGCGACTATCCCAGGCAATATTCAGCGCTTGTAGGCGACCGCCAGAAAGTGCAACCAGATACTGTTGCAGAGGGTAAAAACCGAAAGTATAGAGAACCTCAAAGCTTTCCGGCTCGCCTTGAGCATTAGCCGTCTGGACAAAGAATTTTTCGCCCTGACGAAAAAAAAGACTCTGGTCACCGTAGTGCTCAAAATTGATATTATCAAAATTGCCCAGGACAAACTCAGACGTGGCGGGCTTCATTGCCCAATCATGATGGGAACCTTGCCAAAGCCGGTGCTCTTCCTGATGACAATTGCCGCAAACCTCTGCCCCGACAAAACCTTCCAAGCCGGTATAGTCAACAGCAGCAGCTCGCTGTTCATAAACTAACTGTATGGCAGCAAAGGAAATCAGGAATGCAGCAACTTTTTTCACTGGTTATTTAAACTCTGACTTCGAAGCCTGATATCCAAAAAGGGTTCCCGGATTCAATGCAAAAACATTGCGCTGTGTTTACCTTTCCAACTGGTTTACGACTGGAACCACGCCTTGCTCGTGCTGCAGCGCATACGCAGCGAGTCGCGCCACTACCTCAGGATTATCGGCGGCGATGTCATATTTTTCGCCGGGATCTTCATTCAGGTCATACAGCCAGGGCTGGTCGAGTTTTTCCCGGTTTTCATCATAGAAATGCGCCTTGTAACGGCCAAGCCTCACAGCACGCAAAACATCGCCTCCATAGAAAAACATTTCTTCCCTAGGACCCACTTCTACCTCCGTCAGAACTTCAGTGAGATCGTAGCCATCCACCTGATAATCCAGAGACCCACCGGCGAGATTGGATGCCGTGGGCAATATATCTAGGGTACTGCCTATATCGTGAATAATGGCAGGCTGTATTTTACCGGGCCACCAAAAAATGGTGGGTTCACGCACTCCCCCTTCAAAGACGGAACCTTTCGCACCCCTAAGCATGCCAGCACTGCCACCGAGGGTTTTATATATGTCCCATGGCCCATTGTCCGAGGTAAATACGACCATGGTGTTTTCCGAAAGGCCCTCTTCTTCCAGAGTTTTAATTACTTGGCCAACGGACCAGTCAATTTCCTCAATGACATCGCCATAAAGGCCTGCTGTGCTGACACCGGAAAATTCTTCGGAGGTGAACAGTGGAACATGCGGCATGCTATGGGCGAGATAGAGAAAGAAGGGATCTTCTTTATTGGCCTTAATGAACTCGACGGCTTTCTCTGTGTAACTTTTGGTTAGCTGATGCTGGTCCGGGGCCCTTTCAAGAATTTCTTCACCCTGCATCAAGGGCACATCCCAGTATTCGGATTTTGGATTTTTCCAGTGCACTCCCGGATTTTCGGGATGGATAACATGGCGACGCTCCCAGTCTTCATCATTAACCGACGCCACCAGATCCAAATTCATATCCATATCATTGGAATATGGAATTCCATACCAGGAATCAAAGCCGTTACTAGTCGGGAGATACTCAGGCAGATGACCCAGATGCCACTTGCCGACCATGCCGGTGCTGTAACCCAAGGACTTTAAGTGCTCTGCAATAGTGATTTCAGTCTGTGGAAGGCCGCCCTTGGAATCCGGGAATAGTACCCTTCGTTGCGAGGAAGCCATCCCTGACCTGACGGGCAACCTTCCAGTCAATAATCCGGCCCGGCTAGGGGTACAAACAGATGCCGCAACATAAAAGTTGGTCCACTTCTGTCCCTCAGCGGCCATTCTGTCCAGATTGTAGGTTTTTATGGTCGGGTGACCGCTATTACTCATGTCCCCATACCCCATATCGTCGGTAAAAATGATGACGATATTGGGTTTATCCTTTGCGACTTGCTGGCTTGCTGTCGCGTCACCTGATTCAGAAGAACACGCACCCAGTAAAACTGACATCAGTAGTGCCGTTAGCGAACGGTAGATCATGATTCCCCCTAGTCCTTAGTGAACTATCTTATTGAATCTCTCCAATATACTACAAATGCAATGAGTTGATTTATATAAACAAACGGCCTGCTCGTGGAGGAAAGAGTGCTATCTTTTTGGTAAAACGTTCACCTGAAACCAGAAGTCCTGCAGTCGAGCAATCGCCTGGATAAAATTTTCAACATTCACCGGCTTGCTTATATAGCCATTTGCACCCGCTTGGTAACACATATCGACGTCTTCAGGATCATCAGATCCCGTAAGCAAGACTACCGGGATCTTTTTCAACTTGGGGTCTGACTTTATTTCATCGAGGACTTCTTGCCCACTTACCCCGGGTAGCTTGAGGTCAAGCAAAATAATCCCGGGAAGATTTTTCCGCGGTATTGGCCGAGTATGCTCCACGAAAAAACAGAAAATCCAATGCTTCATCACCCGTTTTGGCTCGCACCAAACTGTTCATCATGCCAGCTTTGGAAAAGGTTCTTTCGGTAGTGTAAAAATCATCCTCACTGTCCTCTTCGATAAGGATGCTGCTGGCGATATTGTTTGTAAAAACCATGGCTTGCTTACTTTTTTACTACTGGGAATATAAAAATCAGAAGATCTTTTATAGCCAGGATTCTCCCAAGTATAGGCCAAGAATGCCAATATAATTCTTGCCCTGTAAATCAATGAGTACCATGCTGGAAATGGATATTGGTAATATCCAAATTAGGCAGCTACTCGATAGAATGCCGAAAAACGCAAGGAAACTCGGGCAATGGCAGTAAACGTTATTTTGGTCGCAGGTATCTGCGGCTGCGGTAAAACCACTCTGGGCAAGGCTTTGGCCGACAAACTCAACTGGCATCACGTCGAGGCGGATGAATTTCATAGTCAGGAAAATAAAAACAAAATGTCTAAAGGCATTCCACTGACTGACGAGGACAGATTTCCTTGGTTACAGAACCTTCATATAGAATTATGCCAGCAGCATACTTCTATATTGTCCTGCTCAGCACTGAAAGCCAGTTATCGGGAAACTCTTTTGAAGGACCTCTCAGCGCTCACTATCTGGCTTGATATTTCCAGCGATGAAGCAGAGCGACGAGTTGCAAGCCGCAGCGAGCACTATATGTCACCACTCCTGGTGCAAAGTCAGTTGGATACCGTGGAAATGCCAGAAGACGCGTTGATCATTGATGCTCGAACACCCACAAACCAGGCCGTTGAAAAAGTAATGACTTATCTGACAACTGCCGATCAGTCAGATACAGACGTTCCCTTCGGCTGAGTCCAATTGTTTTATATGGTCCAGCGCCTGCTCAGCCGTTTAGACGAATACAAACAAATCCAGATCTGATTCTGAAATCAGACCGAGTTCAACTAACTGATCAAAATTAATCAGCTCTCGCCAGAATTTTTCACCCATTAACATGATTGGCAATTTTTTCACTTTGCCAGTCTTAATCAGCGTCAACGCCTCGAACAATTCGTCTAAAGTCCCAAATCCTCCTGGACAGGCTAGCAGGGCTTTGGCCCGCATCAAAAAATGCATTTTTCGGATCGCAAAATAGTGAAACTGGAAACAAAGGTCAGGCGTTATATACGCATTTGGGCACTGTTCAAACGGCAGCACAATATTTAATCCGATACTCTCACCACCGGCTTCAACGGCTCCCGGGTTAGCCGCTTCCATATCAATAACAACGACAGAGCTCAAACAAATGCTTTCCCTAGGTACTGAATTCAATTCTTGCCATTTAGACTGTTTAAGAAACATGCTTATCTTTTCGGCAAACAGCCGAAAACTGCCTGATTCGAATTTTTTCCTTTGATTTATTTGGGACAGATTCACTTTTGTCACTCCTGGGTTCCGTACCCTCACACCGATCTAAGCTATCCAACTGACCAAACCAACAAAGACCAGTTTCTTTCCATTCTTTATTGCAACGGATGTGCCAAAAGAAAAATAACTATTAATATCAATATGTTAATCAATTCCTCAGAAACAGTTAGTCAATTTATCGAAGGTAACTGTATACAATATGCGCCAATAAACTGACTACCCGTCAAATATTTGACTATTCGGCAAATAGGATTTCTGGCACTGTAAGGTTTTCATTTTGCGCTTTTCCGCTATCCTTGCGCCCTAATAACAACCAGTCTATTTGGCAATTCACCGCAATTTTTTTGAACCTGCATCCTATGAAAGATAAGTCTGATATTGGCCTAATTGGCCTCGCCGTCATGGGCGAAAATCTCGTTCTTAATATGGCAAGCCGTGGCTACACCGTTACCGCCTTCAACCGGTCAGTTGATCGCGTGGAACGCTTTATTGAGGGCCCGGCAAAAGGTCGAAGCATTCGAGGCTCGAGCTCCATAGAAGAGTTTGTCGCTTCCCTGAGCAGCCCAAAAAAAATCATGTTGATGGTAAAAGCGGGGGATGCCGTCGACGCAGTCATCGATGAACTCATTCCGCATTTGTCTTCCGGAGACATCATTATTGATGGCGGCAATACACACTTCCCGGACACAAATCGCCGCACATCCTATCTTAGGGAAAAAGGTATCCACTTTATTGGTACTGGTGTATCCGGCGGTGAAGAAGGCGCCTTGACCGGCCCTTCTATCATGCCTGGCGGTTCACCCGAAGCCTGGCCTGCCGTCAAACCCATTTTTCAGGATATTGCCGCCAAGCTGGAAGACGGATCCCCCTGTTGCGACTGGGTTGGCGAAGACGGTGCAGGTCATTTCGTCAAGATGGTTCACAACGGTATTGAGTATGGCGACATGCAATTAATCTGTGAGGCTTATCAGGTAATGCGTGATCTTCTGGGCATGAATGCTGATGAAATACATCAGGTTTTTGCCGACTGGAACGAAGGTGAGCTGAACAGCTATCTGATTGAAATCAGCCGGGACATCATGGCATTCAGGGATGAAGATGGCGAACCGCTAGTTGAAAAAATCCTTGATACGGCAGGACAAAAGGGCACGGGCAAATGGACCGGGGTCACAGCGTTGCACTTGGGAACCCCTCTTACCCTAATCGGGGAAGCCGTATTTTCGCGCTGTTTGTCTGCCCAAAAAGAAGAGCGCGTACAGGCATCCAATATCATCTCTGGCCCTGAAATCTCATTCTCGGGCGATCGGCAGGCCATGATCGAAAATCTGCGTCAGGCTGTTTTTGCTTCAAAAATTATTAGCTACGCACAGGGCTACCTGCTTATGCGTGAAGCCGCCAAGGAATATGGCTGGAGCCTTAACTACGGTGGCATCGCGTTAATGTGGCGTGGCGGCTGCATAATTCGCTCCTCCTTTTTGGAAAAAATTAAAGACGCTTTTGACCTGAATCCCGATCTCAGCAATTTACTGCTCGACGACTTTTTCCGTGAGAAAGTGGAGTCCAGCCAAATGGGCTGGAGAAAACTTGCCGCAGAAGCGATGGTCAATGGTATTCCTATTCCGGCAATTACATCGGCCCTTAATTATTTTGACGGTTACCGATGCAAGCGCCTTCCCGCCAATTTACTGCAGGCGCAAAGAGACTATTTTGGCGCTCATACATATGAGCGGGTCGACAAACCTCGTGGAGAATTTTTTCACACCAACTGGACAGGAAGAGGTGGTGAAACCGCATCCACAACATACGATGTCTAATCCTTAAACAAATTTGTGATTAAGAGCGAATTTTTTGGTCTGACCACTGCTACATCCCATGAAAAAAATTGTTCGCATGACCACTGCTCTCTTTCTTATGCCTCTTTGGTTCCTTTTGCCAATTTCAGCTTTGGCACAGGACTCTTTCGTCTCACTGATCTACCACCGCTTTGGCGAAAACAATATCCCCAGCACGAATATCCGACTAGAACAGTTTCGCGCGCATCTCGACTATCTAGAAGAGGGCGGATTTGAGGCCATCAGCCTCCAGCAGGCATATGACTTTCTGACGGACGGTACCCAGCTACCTGACAAGGCAGTTTTGATTACAATCGATGACGCCTATCTTTCTGTTTATACCGAAGCATACCCCTTACTGCAGGAATTTGATTTTCCGTTTTTGGTTTTTGTCGCAACGGATCCCGTGGACCAAAAACTGGATGGCTACATGAGCTGGGAGCAGATGCGTGAAATGCAGGCCAACGGCGTCAGCTTTGCAAATCATAGTGCTTCACACGAGTCTCTCCTTAGACGCCTTGAAGGGGAGCGAAAAAACGAATGGCTGCAGAGGATTGAAGCCGATATAGATAAAAGCATGGCCCGTCTAAATGACGAGCTGGAACCTTTCCCTGGAGTTTTTGCATACCCCTACGGTGAGTTTGATATTCAAACTGGCAACCTTCTACGCAAAAAAGGATACATTGCATTTGGCCAACAATCTGGTGCTGTCGGCAGCCTAAGTGACCAACGCTGGCTACCCCGTTTTCCTATCAACGAAAACTATGGGGAAATAAATGACTATAGAACTAAAGTCAGCAGTCTGCCACTTCCGGTCATTTCAGTAACGCCGGAAGATCATTTCACCAACAATAGACAACCTCGGCTGGAGATAGAGCTGGCTCAAGCCGGCGGACGAATTGAAGAGCTCGCCTGTTATGTCAGCGGCCAAGGACAGGTGCCCGTCGAATGGGAAGTATCCGGGCGCAAGTTTCATGTTTCCCCAAATGAAAGACTCCCTGAAGGACGCAGCCGCGTTAACTGTACGGCACCCACAAACTCTGGAAGATTTCTTTGGTTTAGTCATCACTGGGTGATCGGGATCGCTGAGCTAGGCGAAAGTCCCTGACTTCTTTGGCTTCAGTCGCGGGCCAGTTTCGGCCACAAAAACAAATTTTCTTACATTCATCGCTCACCCGCTATTTTTATTTTTAATCTAAACCATTAGAATGGTTCCCGCTCCTTGGGGGTGGCCTGCCGTTGGCTTTTTCGACAGCGGCCTGAGATGTTCTCTTGAACAAACCCCTAGCACCTGATCCGGTTAATGCCGGCGTAGGGATAGGACCAACATCCGTTTCTTTCGCGCTCGCGTGCCGGGTCTCCTTAACAACCATCGTTACTGGAGGCTCAACATGTCCAACCAAACAAATATTTTTCTTGCTCTATACGGCGCATGCTTGCTAAGTACGTCACTTCATGCCGCAGTAATCGAGGAGATTATTATCACCGCCGATTTCCGCGAGAACACCCTGATGGATTCCACAACCAGTATTTCGGTCGTCGACCAGAATGCTATCCAGCGTCGCGCAGCCGACCAGTTGGAAGAAATCCTTAATCTGGCACCAAACCTGAATTACTCGGCGGGGGCATCCCGTGGTCGCTATCTACAGATTCGGGGCATTGGTGAGCGCAGTCAATTCGTCGACCCTGTCAGCCCTTCGGTCGGGCTGACCATCGACGGCGTTGATTTCAGCACCATGGGCAATGCGGCAACCCTCTTTGATGTCGCCCAGGTCGACATCCTGCGCGGTCCTCAAGGCACCAAGTTCGGCGCCAGTGCCATGGCTGGCCTGGTAAATGTCCAATCAAATGCACCTACATCGCAGTCTGAAGGTCGGATCAAGGCGGGAATGGGAAACTATGGACGCCAGGAATTGGGGGGCGTGCTTTCCGGTCCACTGGCTGATCAAATACAGGCCAGAATAGCCATCAACCAAATGAGCTCGGACGGTTACGCTTACAACCGTTTTCTCGATCGCGACGATACCAATGATCGCGATGAACTGACCGCCCGGGCAAAATTGAACTGGCAGGCCAACGCCGATACGGATGTCTCGGTCACCTACGTGCATCTGGATATTGATAACGGCTACGATGCTTTCTCGCTGGATAACAATCGAGTGATCCTTTCTGACGAGCCAGGACAGGATCGACAGGAAACCGATGCACTTTCAGTGCAAATGAACTACCGCGGCTTTGGGGCGGCCACGCTGGAGTTTTTAGCAGCCTATCAAAATACCGATGCCGAATACGGTTTTGACGAAGACTGGACCAATACAGAGATCTGCGAAGGGTTGGAATGCGATTCTGATCTCTGGGGTTTTGACTGGTGGTACTCAAGCGCAGACAACTACCTTCGCGATTACAATGCGAATGAACTGGGCCTGCGTGCGGTCTCGGAGCCCGGCGCAGAAATACTCGGCAACAGTAGCTGGGTTGCCGGTATTTACTTCAAAGACACTGAGCTGGACCTGCACCGCGATTTTTTTGACTGGGACCTAGGCGCACCGGGCCAGTTTGAAAGCACTTATCAAACCACCAACCGAGCACTTTATGGCGAAATCGAGACGCCTTTGTCTGACCAACTAAGACTGACAGTAGGAGGGCGAGTTGAGGATTTCGACGCCAGTTACCTCGACAGTCGCACAGTCTCCTCCAATCCGAACGAAACACTCTGGGGTGGCGAAATCACACTTCAATATGACTTCAATAATCGACAAATGACCTATGCCCTTATATCGCGTGGCTTCAAGCCCGGTGGTGTAAATGGCGACGCCCTTGGCAATGCCGAAAAGAATGGCTTTGCTCCCGATATTATACAGTTCCTCAATCAGCGTCTGAACTATCAAACGGAGACAGCCACAAATTATGAGATTGGTGCCCGTTTCACCGGAGACATCATGCGACTGCGCCTTTCCGCGTTTTATATGCAACGCGACGATGTTCAACTCAAGGGCTGGTACAACGAAGGTGCCCTGTTTGTCGGCTACACTGACAACGGCGCCTCCGGCACCAATTACGGTGCCGAAATCGAACTCGACATACAGGCCAGTGACCAGCTGCAACTATTTGCCAGCGTCGGTTTGCTGGAAACCGAGATTGATAATTTTTACATACTGGGCGACAGCGGTCTCTTGGACCAAAGCGGCCGCGAGCAGGCACATGCCCCCGGCTACCAATTTCATCTGGGCGGTCAAATGCAATTTAGCGAACAGTTTAGCGGCCGACTGGATATTGAAGGCAAAGACAGCTTCTACTTCTCCGACAGCCACGACCAGCAGTCGCAAAGCTACCAGTTGATTCACGCGTCTATAAACTACCAGTTAGACCCGTTTGCACTTCAGCTCTGGGGGCGAAATCTGCTGGACGAGAATTATCAGGTTCGCGGCTTTTATTTTGCCAACGATCCACGCGATTTCTATGCTAATGACCAGTCTTATACCCAACTTGGCGATCCTCGCACATTTGGCGTTAGCGCCACCTGGTCTTTTTAAATACTCAGGCAAGTGAAAGAGAACATAAACCATGAAACTATCTGCTGAAATCACCATGTACCCGCTGCAAGATGACTACCTTCCTGCCATTGTGGCCATCATCGACAAGCTCAATACCTATGAGGGTTTGATTATTGAAACCTTTCCCTCCACAACACTGATCGTCGGCGACTACGATCAGGTCATGACAGCTCTGGGCGATGCCATGAAATGGAGTGTAGAAGCTTGTGGCAAGGCAGCTTTTGTTACCAAGTTCCTGCCAAATACCGAGCTTTTGAGCGAATAGTTTGGACAACGTCTTTCAACAACTTAGCTCCTCTTTCAGCCAGATGCTGGGCTGGGAGCTAGTCGCCGTTATCCTGGCAATTGCCTACCTGCTATTCATAATGCGGGAAAGCATTTGGGGCTGGCCCTGCGCATTTGTCAGCACCGCCATCTATACCCTGCTGTTTTGGAATGTCAGCTTGCTTATGGAATCTGCCCTCAATATCTATTACATGGGCATGGCGGTGTATGGCTGGCGACAATGGCGTATGGGTGGTGATAATCACCACCAGCTCAATATTCAGACGTGGTCTTTACAACGTCACTTTTTTATTGCCTTTGTATTGCTGCTTATTACATTGGTAAGTGGTTACCTACTTAGCCACAACACTCAGGCAGCCTGGCCTTATATAGATTCCTTCACCACCTGGGCCAGTGTGCTGACAACCTATATGGTGGCAAAAAAAGTTTTGGAAAACTGGCTCTACTGGATTCTGATCGACAGTATTTCCATGGTTATTTATACGGAGCGGGGCCTCTACCTAACAGCCCTCCTGTTTGCCGGCTATCTGGTAATCTGCGTGTTCGGCTACCTGAACTGGAGAAAAACACTCGTTGGAGAATCCGCGACTAAAACAAGCACTGGCTAGCTGGGAAGATTGGCCTCTCGATCTTTCGGTGCCTCCAAGTGTCGTTAGCCAACTTAATGGCTTTACCAACCAAAGTGTCGTTCTTGATACCGGTAATCATCGACTGGTCCTAAGGTTGAACCGAACAAATGCCGACCTGCTGGGTATTCATCGAGATCAGGAATACCTGATCTGGCAAAGTGTGGCAACCAAGGGAATTGCACCTGAACTTTTATATGTCGACAAGCATCAAGACTACGTTGTCTATCCTTTTATCGAAGGCCGTATCTGGTCATCGGCAGATTTGCTCAACCCGGGCCAGTTAAGGCGCCTGGAAGAAATCATCAGCGCTTATCAAACAGTCCGCCCTGAAATACCTGCACGCAACTATATCGATTACCTGGAACACTACTGGCAGCAGCTGGCAAGCCATCCCGGCATCACACCTGGAATTAGTGACCAGTGGCATCAATTTCTCCCCGAATTAAGGGCTTTTCAGGAAAGCGGCTGGGTACCGGTTTTATCCCATCACGACCTGATTCCGGAAAACATCATCGACGATGGCAAACGGCTCTATATAGTCGACTGGGAATATGCCGCCATGGGCCACCCAGATCTGGATGTATGCTGCATTAATGAAACTACCCAGAGCCCTGTTCGCTCTGTGATCAACTGGATTAATCGCCTTTGGTGGTTGCTAGCAGATACATCCCAACGGTTTAATACTGGCAAATAACGAGTCCACATCATGCTATCCGGAAAAGACTACATTCGTTACAGCCGCCAGATTATGCTCGACGACGTTGGCGAAGAAGGCCAAGAGAAATTGTCGTCTGCCACTGCACTAATCATCGGGTTGGGCGGACTGGGATGTCCGGCAGCCCAATATTTGGCAGCCGCGGGCATAGGAAAACTTATACTTGTCGACGATGACAAGGTCGAGCAAACCAATTTGCATCGCCAAATACTCTATTCAGAATCTCAGGTGGGCATGCCCAAAGTTGATGCCGCCAAAGAATCATTGAACCGCTTAAATGCTTCAATCGAAATAGACGTTCGAAAACAGCGCGCAACCAATGTGACACTGCCGGAAATGGTCAAAGACGCCAGTATCATCCTGGACTGCAGCGACAACTTGGAGACCAGGCTCGACATTAATCAAGCTGCATTTAGCGCCAAAAAACTCCTGATTATTGGTGCCGCTATTCGCCTGGAAGCCCAGGTTATCAGTTTTGATTTTTCCAAAGACACCGCCGGGTGTTATGCCTGCCTTATGCAGCACACCGACGAAGAGGCTTTTGACTGCTCAACCGCAGGCGTACTAGGGCCTGTGCTGGGCATAGCAGCTAGTATGCAAGCCCTCAGTACCATCAAGGCAATCACCGGATCTGGCTTTATCACAAACATTTGGCAATGCTTTGATGGTCGCCAACAGAAGTGGCTGTCAATAGCGCATAGAGGCGTCCCTAATTGCCCAATCTGCGCCGGGCACCAAAACGGTTCATAAATTCAATAACGCCCACCCTAAACACGCTTTTCTTATATAAAACAGCGAGTTCCAGTCGAACGCTTCAAGAAATTTGTGTTTGAGATCGACAAGGGTATTTCTGGGGGATTCGCACT
>Ga0181560_10002268_pt1 | contig 17911 bp, 12 predicted proteins | sample 011ome_20_FD_133751 | JGI IMG/M metagenome (GOLD analysis project Ga0181560, IMG submission 133751) | Coastal salt marsh microbial communities from the Groves Creek Marsh, Skidaway Island, Georgia - 011509CT metaG (megahit assembly) | ecosystem: Environmental > Aquatic > Marine > Intertidal...
TCGAGCGATTCACCGATGACGGATGAATGAATGAATGAATGAATGAATGAATGAACGCTACGCGGCGATTGCGACTGCGACTGCGACTGCGACGAAGAGGTCACACGGCGACGCGCCAGGAGGGCTCGTCGCCCCAATCGTCCCACGCGTGACCGTCCTGGGACGACAACGCGTCCGAGGCGCCGCCGCCGAGGAGCGCGAGCTCGGCGACGGCGGCGACGGCGTCGGCGACGGCGTCGGAGGCGCCGCGAGAGGGACGGACGTCGTCGTCGTCGAGAGACGACGGGAGGGCGAAATCGTGGCCGCCACCGGCGAAACGGGGAAGGTACTCGGCGCCGGCGCCGCGAAAGGCGTCGCGGCGAACGCATTCGCGCACGAGCTCGGCCCATAGGGGATTCTGAAGAAGCACGAGGGGATGTCCGACGATGACGTTTAACGCCATCGCTCTGGAGATTGCGACGTTGAAACGTTTGGGGTTGTTCAGGAAGCCAATCTCGGAATCCAACGCGTCGAGGGTCGTTGGACGCGTGACGACGGTGGAGATGAAGATGATTTTCTCCTCTTGCCCTTGGAAATCGTCGACGGTACCGACGCGAATGGCGCCGAGCGAGCGCGCGCGAAGCGCGATGCGAATGAGCACGACTTGTCGACGATACGTCGCCATCACGGCGACGTCGGCGGGTGTGAGGTTCGTGCTATCCAGTAAGGCTTCGAGTAAGTCGACCAGTTCGGCGCATTCGATCGGATTGGTCCAGCTGCTCGTGTTGCCTTCTCTGCGCTGTCGTCCCTTGACGCCGTAGAAGAGGAAACGACTCGCGCGTCCGTTGCCCGCGCCTCGAGAAAAGTTCTCCCAATTCGCTGGCAAATCCGTGTTTGCCGTCGGCGCGCAACTCTCCACGGTACCGTCGTAAAACATTCTCGATGGCAGCGCGACGATGTCGGGATGCGAGCGGTAGCACGCTCGGAGTTGCGTGCCGTTCCAGACGCCTCGAGCGACTTCTTCCTTTGAGTGATCCATCCACATTTCGAGCAGAGACTTTCGCAAACCAGCTTGCGCAGCCTCTTTCGAGTGCACGTTGGGACCGAGCTGCTTGGAATCGCCGGCGAGAACGATGCTAGTTTCCGAACTGGCGAGCGACAAAGGAATGAGTGTCTCCGGAACCAAAGCCTGCGCCGCCTCGTCGACAAAAATATGCGTCGGCGTCCAGTCCTCGACGACACTATCGACAGGCATCGGCAGCTTGCGCAACAAAGCAGCGCTCGTGCACGTGCACACGACGACGCGCGCATGTTTCAAATGTTTCAGAGGATCCGGTCGCTTGAAGAAGTGAAATGGCACGCTCGCGTACTGTTTCGCTTCCTCCGGGTCGTCTCGCCAAATTTCGAGCGAATGAAATCGCACGTCGGCTTTCACGGATTCAGGCGTGCGACGAACGTCGTTCACGCGTACGATCATTTTCTTTTTGAAAGGGGTGAGTCGCTTCGCCAAGCGCGAGCAAAGAATATCCGCGGCGAACGCCGAGGGCGCCGCGAGCAGTACTCTCGCGTGAGGGAACATCTCGAGCACGTGCGCGACGCATTCCACGATCGTGAGTGTCTTTCCGGTACCGGGCGGCCCCCAAACAATATATGGATACTGCTTTCCCGCACCTGACACGACGTCTTCGACCACACGCAACTGTTCGTCGTTCAAAACTTTAGACTTCACGGCTTTGCGAGTGCTCGGCGTCATGGCGCCCCGTCTCTCTCCTCCCGGCAACGCTCTATGCAGGTGCGTAGCTCGCGTACGCTCCGCGCACGTGTTCAACACTGCTTCGTGAAACAGGTCGAACACTTCAGTGTTTAAAGTGAAGCGCACGTGCACGTTCATCCCCTCGCCCGCGTACGCGGCGTTGAGGACGATGAAAATTGTAGAAAGTCGAGTGCTCACGTGCCGAACGACGACGCCGTACTCCAACGCGATGTTTGCCGCCGGACGAATGAATATCACGTCGCCCGCGAGCACGAGCGGTCGATTTTCCGCCAGTCCGGGGACTTCTATCGCATACATCGCATCGTCATCGTGTAGATTGCCAAAATGTAGCGCTTTGTCCGCTTTGTCCACCATCTTCGCGCGGCAGTTGAACATGTCGAGCTTTTCTAAGGAATCTTGCTGCGCGATTTGCTCGAGCCGCAACAAACGCACCCAGCGCGCGAGCTCGTTCGCGCCGAACGCATTGCCAGACTCGCGGAACGCCCGCACGGCGTGCGCCTCGCGCTTCGGGTCCATGCCCCGGAGCCCGAAACGCCGCGCCTTCCAAGCGCTGTGCTGCGGATACGAAAACTCGCTCGAATTAAACAGCTCTCGCAGCCGTTGCGGCACGAACGGCGCCGCCTCCACGTCCAACACGCGCTCGACCAAACTCTTCGTGTGCACCATCACCGTCACGCGCGTCGCCAGCACGACGCACTCCGCCGCCAACGCGTCCGCCGCCTTCTCCGCGCCCTCGACCTTCGCTCTCGCCTCCGCCTCTCGCGCCGCCCGCTCGGGCGCCATCACGCACACCACCCACGTCGCGTGCGCCCCATCCTCCGCGCACTTCTCTAAATCAAACTCCACTCGTATCGTCACCGCCTCCGTCGCCGTCGTCGTCGTCGCCGCGTCTCCCGACCGCGCGCGCCGCCGCGCGACGGCGACGGCGCGATGCGTCCCTCGTCCCGGCGCCTTCGCCAGCGCGAAGTACGCTCGACTCGGCGTCGTCGTCGCTCGAACGCACGCGTAATCTGCGTCCACGGACGCGTTGTCGACGCGCGCGCACCGCGCGTACAGCGTCGCGCCGTCGCCGCGCTTCATTCGTCCAAAGTCTAAATTCGCCGGCGTCATCTCGAGCGCGCCGCGCGTCGCGCGCGGCCGCTCGAGCGCGTCGGCGACGCGAGCGCGCAGCGCGGCGCACGCGTCGAGGGCGTCGTGCAGCGCGTCGCTCAGCGGACGCGCGAGCGCGACGGCGTCGGTCGACATGACGACTTTGACGTCACGACGCCATCGTGTGACGCGCGGCGCCGCGACGCGCGGCATGGCGCGCGCGACGACGCGCGCGACGACGCGCGCGACGACGCGCGTCGTCGCGCGGGACGGCGCGGCGCGGCGCGGACGCGCGCGAGGCGTCGGACGCGACGCGGCGGCGCGACGACGACGGGCGGCGACGACGCGCGCGAACGGCGACGACGACGACGCGACGGACGCGGCGCGCGACGACGACGACGCGACGGATAAAGCGTCGCTCGCGACGGAGGACGTGCTGCAGTTTCGCGAGGTGTGCGCGCAGGCGCGGGCGTTCGCGGCGACGACGCGCGGACGACGCGCGGCGAGCGGGACGACGCTCGCGGCGACGGCGGACGAGGCGCGGGCGCGGTTGGCGCGCACGCGCGCGTGCTTCGGACGGGGGAAGAATCTCGACGACGACGCGTTCGATGGGGCGCGGGACGTGCGGTTGGTGGTGGAGGGAGCGAGGCGAGGGACGACGCTGGCGGCGAGCTCGCTGGGGGACGTCGGGGCGACGTGCGGGACGCAGAGGAGGTTAGGGGCGGCGTTGCGCGAGAGAGGGGACGAGGCGATGCGCGAAATCGAGGAAGCGTTGATGCGAACGCCGTTGGAGGTCGTGGAGGCGATCGAGCGGTGCGTGAGCGTGCCGGGGGGGGAGGTGCTGGACGCCGCGAGCGAGACGCTGAGGGCGATTCGCGTCGAGCAACGGCGGATTCGAGAGGAGTTACGAACGATGCTGAACGCGACGAGCAAGGAGATGGCGAGGAAGAATTTTGCGGAGCGCGCGCAAATCGTCACCAGACTTGGCAGACAGTGCATACCGATGAAACTCGGGAGCGCGGGCGAGCTCCCGGGAGTCGTGCTCGACGTCTCCGGCACCGGGAACACGGTGTTCAAAGAGCCGCAAATCGCGGTGCCATTGAATAATGCTCTGGCCACGCTTTCCGCGAGCGAAGATGCGGAAATAGAACGAATTCTAGTCGAGCTCACCTCAATCGTGCAAACGCACGCGGATGTTCTGCTCGACGCGAACGAGGCGTTGACAGAGTTGGACGTGGCGAACGCGCGCGCCCGGCACGCGGAGTGGTTCGACGGCGCGGAGCCGACGATCGTGGACGCCAATCAAGGCATGTGCGTGCGTGAGCTGCAGCATCCGTTGTTGTTAGAGCGGCATCTGACGCCGTTGCCCAAAAAAGCCGCCATTGGAGAAGAGGAACAGGTATCGGCGTTCGGCGAGAACGACGCCTCCGAAGACGATTCGGCGCATTCGCAGCGACACGTCAATCGTCGAGATGTGCGCGATGTGGTCGTCCCGATTGATTTCAACGTCGATTCGTCTATCAAATGCGTCGCTATCACCGGTCCGAATACGGGCGGTAAAACCGCGTCGTTGAAAGCGATCGGCGTCGCGTGTTTGATGGCGCGCGCTGGTTTATATCTGCCATGCGAATCCGGTTGCGAGATTCCATTCTTTCGTCACGTCATCGCCGATTTAGGAGATTCGCAAACCCTCGAGCTCGACGGCGGCTTGTCCACCTTCGGCGCGCACCTCAAAGGTCTGCAACGCATTTTGGACGCCGCGACCGACGATACATTGGTCTTGCTGGACGAGCCCGGGAGCGGCACCGACCCGGCGGAGGGCGCGTCTCTCGCCGTCGCCGTCCTGAACAAACTCTCACGCACGTCTCGTTTGACGATCGCGACGTCGCACTACGAAGAAGTCAAGGAAGCCACACTCGCATCCGACACAGCTCAAGTCGCGGCGGTGGAGTTCGATCTTCAGTCGCTGCAGCCGACGTATCGGTTGCTGTGGGGCGAAACCGGCAAGAGCAACGCGTTGCACATCGCAGCGGGGCTCGGATTAGAACCGTGGATACTCGCCGAGGCGCGCATCGCGCTAGCCAAGGCGGATGCCAACGCAGAGGTAGACGCCAGTGGCGCGATCGCGCGGGAAAATCGCGCGAAGTTGGCCAGCGCACTTGATGAAGAATGCGACGTGCAGCTCGCCCGCCGAGCCGCGGCGGCGGCGACGCTCGAAGAGACGCGCGCGCTGTTCGACGAAGTCAGGAGTAAATCTGCGCACTTGGATCTGAGGAAACAAATCATCAGGGATGACGCCAACAATGAGATCGAGCGAAAGATTGAAGAAGCTCGCGAGTTATTGGCGGCGTGCGACACGCGAGAGGACATCGACGATGTCGTCGGCGCGTCGCTTCCCGCCGGATGGGTCGTCGACGCGAGCGGCGAAGCCGTCCCGGGCGACAGCCTTGACAGCGCGTCCTCGCGATGGATTCCCGAAATTGGCACGCTCGTCGTCGTCCGTCAGCTAGGGAGCGCAGAGGCAGAAGTCATCGAAGTCCACCCAGATGCGAACGAAATCACCGTCAAGCTCGGTCGGATCAGTACTCGGGTTTCGCTCGCCAGCGGTGTGAGTAAGGTTGACGTGAGCAAAACGAGTTGGCGACGATAGCTGTACTGTAGTAGAAGTATATTTTACATTCATTGCAAACACACAACGCTGCGACAGTGAAGCGGTCGCGGTTAGTCGGATAGTCGGCGCGAACGGAAAGCCAACAGCGCGCCACGGATTCCTCAGTCGAGTTGTCATGAATCATCTTCATGAGGATGGTCAGCAAAGATTAAGCTATTTGAAACATCATCGGAAACCACGAGGGCGAGAACAGGTTCGATCATCGCGTGTACGCACCTAGCACTAAAACGTCGGCGCGATAGTGGACTCTTCCGTGAACACGCCCTGCTCTACTGCGACGTCCAATTCTCGAAACGCCAACACGCGTCTGGAAGACTCCTTCAACGTGCGCGCGACCCAGTCGTCCTTGTCTTCCCTCAGATCGAACATAATTTTTTCATGAAGCTTTAAGAGCAAATACACGTCTAGCGCGGCATACCGTCGAACGTCATCTGTTAACGGACGATCCGCCCAAAGCGTCGATTCCTCGACGGCGTACAACTTCTTCACGCGAACCTTCAAGTCATCAGCCACCGCGGTCTCCGCGCTCGTCAGATGCGTTCCCGCGCACTTCACGATCCCCGCGACGCGATCGATCATCTTCCCGAGAGCCCGACGCGCGGCGACGTCGAGCACCTGCACGTCCATCACGTTTTCCAATCGCACGTCGAATTGATGAAACAACGCGTCCGAATCCATGCGACAATCAAACATGAGCTTCATCGGCGCCTCACTCGACTCCAGGACATCCCGCAACCCTCCCGCGTTTCTGTCTCCGAACGCTCGTCCCCCGAGCGACTGCACGTCGATCAAGTAAATCGCGTCGCGCGTCGCGCACTGCACCACCGTCACCGGACCCGTGCGCGACATTCGCACTCCCTCGCAATCAACCGCGACGACGCTCGACGCCTTGATCGTCTCCACGCATGCCGGCATTTTGATTTCATAATTCGTCGCGTCGATGATTTCGCACCGTTGATCCAGCGTGTTCACGATCTCGAGGCACATCGGATCCGACTTCGCGTTCGTCGGCGCCGTCGCCTTTTTCCGTCGCTTCTTCTTCTTCGCCGCGCCGCCGGAACCACCGGCTTCCGCGCGCTTACCGCCGCCCTCGAGCGCGCCGCGTTCGAGGCCAGACGAATCATCGCCGTTCGCGCGCTTGAATCCGAGCACGACGCCGCCGTACGCGTCGTCGTCGTCGTCGAGCGTTTCGCCCTTCGCCGAGGCGGCGGCTCGGCACGGCTTACAAAACCGCGTCGACTGCGCGGTCTGACGCTTGAACGTCGACGCGCACTTGGCGCACACGAGCCTGGGTTTGTTGCCCATCCGCGCGACGCCGCGCGCGCGCGCGAGCGCGAGAACGCGCGCGGGCGGGCGCGCGCGCGAGAGCGCGGCGCGCGACCGGGACGCGACCGCGACCGCGACCGACGACGCGCGACCGCGCGCGGACGCAGAGGACGACGCGCGCGCTGAAACGCGCGCGGGGATGAGCATACACCGAAACGACGCGCGATCGGCGCGCGAGCGCCGGTGCGCGCGACGGTGTGACGCCGCGACTCGCGCCGACGCGCGTTCGGCGTCAACCGACGCCGGCGCCGAGCGGCGCGCGACATCGCGTCGACGTCAAGTCGCAACCGGGATACGCGCGGCGCGCGTCGGAGACACCCAAATCGCCGTAGCACGCGCATCGACTGCTCGCGCGCCCTTCGGCGTCCGTCGTGGTTTCGTTGCGCGGGTATCGCGGTCCCGAGTCGTCCTCGCGGCAGCGCACGTCGACGAAGTCGCCGTCCGACGTGGAATCGCAATCCGGGAACATGCGCGCGCGCTGTTCGCGCGCCGCCGCACCCGCGTCGTACCGCTCCAACCGCGCTCGAATCTCGAGCGTCAACGCCGTCGCCGCCCCCGTCTCGGCGTCGTAAAACTCGCCGTTCGCCAAGACGCCCGCGGCGCGATACTTGTCGCGCATGAAATCCCTCCACCCTCGGATCGCCGCCAACTCCCCGTTCGTCAGCCCCGAGACGTCGCTCACGCACCCACTCTCGCTGAAGTCTCCCGTCGCGAACGCGCGGCTCGCGTCGCGTCCCGCGAAGCACGACGCGTAGTCGCCGTCGCCCGCGTAAAACCGTCGCCCCGCCGACACGTCGAAGCACTCGCCCAGCACCGCCAGCCACACGCGCGGCCGTCGTCGCAGCGCCGCGCGCGCGCGCGTCCACGTCGACGCGTCGCTTCGCCGCGCGCGATCGACCCTGCGCGCGAGCGCGTCGGGCGCGACCATCGCGACGCGCGCGTTCGCGCGCGCGTTCGCGTTCGCGTCGCGCCGACGCGCGACGACCGCGACGACCGCGACGACGACGGCGAGCGCGACGCGCGCGAGTCGCGCGCGCGCGTCGTCTCGCGCCATCGCGCGCGCCGTCGCGTCCGCCGGCGCCGTCTGGCGTCGCGCGTCGGGCGCCGCGCGTCCGACCGACCGCGTCCGACCGACCGCGTGTATGCGTAAACAGTGAGACGTACGAGACCACGGCATTCGGCATCGAATTCAAACGACCGCCCCGCACGCCGCGGCGCGCGACACCGCGACGCGCGCGCGACGTCCGACGCGGTCGTCATGCTCCGACTGAAATCGCGAAGCGTTCTGTGCACGCCGTCCAGCGGGCTGTCCAGAGCGCTGCGCACGCTGAACGTCGCGACGCCGAACGCGCGCGCGAACGACGACGACGACGACGACGACGACGACGGACGACGCGACGACGACGCGATGGACGACGACGACGACGCGATGGACGGGGAGAGACGCGCGCGGGACGACGACGACGCGCGAGACGCGCGGTCGGGCGGGACGCGCGCGAGCGCGAGCGCGGACGAGGATGGGACGAATAAATCGTTTGATTTCGCGGGGTGCAGTCAATCGCAGCGGGACGAACGACGAGGCGCGACGCGAGGCGGCGCGGGAGGGACGGCGCGGTCGCAGGGGAACGGAGAGAGTCAGGAATTCGGAGGACCGGATTTTATAACGCCCGCGGACGCGCAGTTCGACGCGTACGGGGGGTACGAGGATAAGGAAAACTTTCGAGGCGCGCGGTCGCCGTGCGCGCTGTCGCCGGCGAGGAATAAACGGCCGCGGTTCGGGTTGGATTTAGGCGCGTCGCAGGGGACGCAGGAGTTTGCGAGTCAGCCGCTGGACGCGACGCAGCCGTCGCAGTCGCAAGGGGAGTTCGGGGGCGGGTTCCGCGTGCCGAGGAATCGGGAACCGACGCGAGGGGTGGGGTCGAGGTCGGGGTTGCCGCGCGCGGCGACGTCGCCGCCGTGCGCGAGAAACGCCTTCTTGCCGGATGATGAGCAGCCTCCGGAGACGAGCGCGCACGCGCGGAGGGCGAATTGTACGAGCGCGGCGCAGTTGGCCACCATGTCGAGGTTTCGCGCGGATTTCGTCGACCTAGGGTGCATCGCGCGCGGCGGATTTTCCAAAGTGCACAAAGTCATCGGGCGCTTGGACGGGTGTCGGTACGCGCTCAAGCGCACGGATAAAAAGCTCCAGACCGAGCGCGAGAGAGCGGAGGCGCTGCGCGAGGTGCAAGTTTTGGCGAGTTTGACGCAGTGCGCGGAGATCGTGCGCTACCAAAGCGCGTGGTGGGAGAACGACCATCTGTACATTCAAATGGAACTGTGCGACGGGAGCGCGTCCAAGATGGTGGATTCGCAGAGCGGCGAACGCGCGAGCGAGGCTGCGTTGATGCGATGCCTCCTCGACGTCTCCGCCGCCTTATCCTACGCGCACGCCCGAGGTTTGGCGCACATGGACATCAAGCCCGATAACATCTTCATTCACAACCAAGGATACAAGCTCGGCGACTGGGGCCGCGTCGCGCTCCTCAACGGCGACCGCCGCGACGCCGCCGTCGACGAGGGCGACGCTCGATACCTCTCCTCCGAGGTTTTGAACGACGACTTTTCCGCCCTCGACCGCGCCGACATATTTTCATTGGGCGCATCCATCTACGAGCTCGCCTTGGGCGCCTCCCTCCCCTCGCACGGCGCCGAGTACCAGTCGCTTCGCCGCGGCGTCGTCCCGCGCGTCGACGTCCCCGCGCGCGTCCACGCGTTCGTCCTCGACGCCATGTCCCCGACGCCTTCCGCGCGTCCCACCGCCGGCCGTCTCCACGCCCGCGTCCGCGCCGCGCTCGACGAATTCGCGTGATGTAATCCATCGTCATCGCGATCACGCGCGCGTCATCATTCGCTTCGCCGCGCGTTGCTCTCGATCCCCGCGATCCACAGGCCCAACAGGGGGCCTCGTCGTCGACGTCGATCATCGGCATCGCTCGTCATCGTTCGATCGTTCGCGCGCGTCGCGCCGCACACGCCCTCGCGCGTACGTCGACGCTTTCGTCGTCGTTCGTCGCGCGCACACGCGCCCCCTCGTCGCGCGTCGCGCCCGCGCGTCGTCGTCGTCGTCGCGAATCGTCGTCGACCGGGACACTTTTCGCCCACTCGAAGCGTCACTCGAAGCGTCGCGATGCGCGCGGCGCTGCGACGATGCGCGAAGCGCGCGACGCGCGCGGCGACGCGACCGCACGCGGCGCCGCGCGCGACGGCGACGCCGGTGATGCGCGCGTACGCGGACATCGCGAGCCTGAAGCGGACGCCGCTGTACGACTTGCACGCGAGGCGCGGCGGGAAGCTCGTCGACTTCGCGGGGTACGCGCTGCCGATACAGTACGAAGATTCCATCATGGAGGCGACGCAGCACTGCCGGAGCGAAGCGTCGTTGTTCGACGTGAGTCACATGCTCGGGAGCAGCGTCAGGGGGAAGGACGCGACGGCGTTTTTGGAGTCGCTCGTCGTGGCGGATTTGAAGGGGCTCAAGGACGGCACGGGGACGCTGAGCGTGATGACGAACGAAAAGGGTGGTATCATCGACGATACCGTCATCACGAAGGTTAATTCTAATGATTTTTACGTCGTCTTGAACGCTGGTTGCGCGGAGAAGGATCAAGCGCACATCAACGCGGCGCTGGCGAAGGCCAAGGCGAAGGGGATGGACGTCGAATTCGTCGTGCACTCGGATCGCTCGCTGTTGGCGTTCCAAGGACCGAAGACCATGTCCGTGCTTCAACGCCTGACCGATTTCGACCTGAGCAAGCTGTATTTCGGGATGTTTACGTCGATGAAGATCAACGGCGCCGATTGCTGGGTCACGCGCACCGGTTACACGGGCGAGGACGGGTTCGAGATCTCCGTCCCGAACGCCGACGCGATGAAGCTCGCCGAGCGCTTGGAGTCTGAGAAGGAAGTGCGCATGGCTGCCCTCGGCCCGCGCGATTCTTTGCGCCTCGAAGCCGGACTGTGCCTGTACGGTAACGATTTGAACGAAGACATCACTCCGCCCGAGGCTGGTTTGGCGTGGACCATCGGCAAGGCTCGCCGCGAGCTCTGCGACTTCACCGGCGGCGAAATCATCAAAAAGCAGCTCGAAGACCCGAAGGCGATTCCCCAGCGTCGCGTCGGTTTGACCTTCACCGGCAAGGGTGCCCCCGCGAGACAGCACTCTCTGATCCTCGACACGGACGGCAACCAAATCGGCGAAGTCACCTCCGGCGGCTTCTCTCCGGTGTTGCAAAAGAACATCGCCATGGGCTACGTCGCCAAAGCCTTCGCCAAAGCCGGCACCGAGCTCTTGGTCGAGACGCGCGGCAAGCGCACGCCCGCCGTGACGACCAAGATGCCTTTCGTCAACACGACGTACTACAAGCCCGCGGAATAGATCGCGTTCGCGCGCTCCTTCCGTTCGCTCGCTCTTCGATGTAACGACGTCCGTTCGCGCCGCGACCGCCGACCCAGCCGCCCGCGATCGTTTTCGCGCCTTTTTCGTTGTTTGATTTGAATCGATCATCGCTCGATCGCGCCATCACGCGACGCCTTGAGTGCATGCTCCGGCGAACGCTCGTCCGTCTCGCGCGCGCACCGACACACGAAGCACTCACGATGCGCGGCGCGATGCGAACGACGCCGGCGACGCTCGCGACGACGACGACGACGACGACGACGCGCGGCGACGAACGACGACGCGCGATCTCCACGCAGCGCCACGCGGTGCGAGCGCGAGCGGCGCGAAGCGGAAGCACGCGAAGCGAAGACGCGAAAGCGATGAAGGGCGACGGGAGCGCGGAGGCGAAAAAGAAGGCGCTCGCGCGCGTGCTCGATGAGATCGACAGTAACTTTGGCGCCGGGGCGATCATGCGCCTGGGCGAGGCGGGAAAGGCGAAAGTGGCGACGTTTCCGAGCGGAGCGATGACGCTGGACATCGCGCTCGGCGGTGGATTGCCGCGCGGGAGAATCGTTGAGATATACGGCCCGGAATCGTCGGGGAAGACGACGCTGGCGCTGCACGCGATGGCGGAGATGCAAAAACTCGGCGGTACGGTCGCGATGATCGACGCGGAACACGCGTTTGATCCGGAATACAGCCAAAGACTCGGGTTGAACGTCGACGATGTGATCGTGTGCCAGCCGGAAACGGGTGAGATGGCGCTCGAGGTCGTGGATACGCTCGTGCGATCGTCGGCGGTTGATTTGATTTGCGTCGACTCGGTCGCCGCGCTGGTGCCGCGAAGCGAGATCGAAGGTGAGATCGGTATGGTGCAAGTCGGCGCGCACGCGCGTTTGATGTCCCAGGCGCTGCGTAAGATTAACGTCAACGCCGCCAAGGCGGGGACGACGATCATCTTTTTGAACCAGTTGCGCTCCAAAGTCGGCGTCATTTACGGCTCGCCCGAGGTCACCACGGGCGGTAACGCGCTCAAGTACTACTCGAGCGTCCGCCTCGACATTCGCCGCAAGGAAGTGATCAAGGGTAAGGCTGGCGAAGACGACACCGGCGTTCGATGCAAGGTCAAGGTGGCGAAGAACAAGGTGGCTCCGCCGTACAAGATTGCCGAATTCGACATGATGTTCGGTCGCGGTGTCTCTCGCGATGGCTGCATGCTCGACGCGGGCGAACAAGTCGGCACGATCGAACGCAAGGGCGCCTACTACTACTTCAACGGCGAAAAACTCGGTCAAGGTCGCGAAAAGACGCTGTCGTTCTTGGACGAGAACCCCGAGATGAAAGCGACGATTGAGACGGACGTGCGCGCGCGTCTCGCCGAAAAAATGGGCCTCTTGAACGGTACCATCGCGCCCAAGGCGACCGAGGCTGAGGATGACGACGAAGAGTTCTTCGACGACGACGAAGACGTCATCGCTGAAGCTCGCTAATCAGTGTAGTGTCGCGCGACTCGTCGTTTACTCCCACGCAGCACATCTTCTTTTGTAACACACATTATTACCGTTTCATCGCGCGGCGTCTACTACAGCTAATCAGTGTCGCACGAATCTATCGTTATCCGCACCCTCGTCGAAGACGTTGTCACCGAGCATGACGCGAGAATCGAGCGCCTTATCCGCTCGGCGTTTCCTTCTCGCCTCGAATTCGCTCCACCCGTCGCGTTCGCGCAACGCCTCTACGAGAATCGGGTTCTCGCGTAAGTTCAACTCGACGAGCGCTTTCGCGTGCTTCAACAGCTCCACGGGAATGCCTTCGAGTTCAATGCGGTTGCCCACGAGATTCAGCGAGCGCAAACACGCGAGCGCGCCGTACGAGGCTGGAATCGACACGACGGCGTTGCGACTTGCGTCGACGACTTCGAGCAGTCCGTTCGTCTCGAACGCGGGTAAACGCTCGAGTCTGTTGGCGACGAGCGACACGTGCTTGAGCCTGGGAAGTCCCCGGAAGAAATCATCGCAAACTTCTCCCGCGATGTCGCACCGAGCGAGCGAGAGCGTCTCGAGCGACGCGCACGTCGGCGTCGCGGTCGCGACGTCGTTCCCCAACGCCGCGTTTCCGCTCAAATCCAAATGCGTCAAGCGCGTCAAAGAGGCGATGGCGGACCACGGCATCGATCTCAACGCGTTATCTCGCAAAACGATGCGCGCGACGTTGCTCAACTCGCTGATCCGAGGCGAAACCGTTTCGAGGCGATTCGCGCCGTAATCGAGCACGCGCACTTTGCCTCCTAAATCGAACGCGCGAGACGCCACCTCCCTCCGCGCGCATCCGCGCATGCCGACGATCCCCGTCGCCGCCCACGCGGCGAAACGTTCGTTCGTCTCGTCGGACGCACCGTCGCGCGAGCGCGCCGCGTCCGCGTCCGCGTCCGCGTCCGCCTTCGCCTTCGCGTCGGCTTCCTTCTTCAACCGCGTCGCCCGCAACGCCTCCGCGCCTCGAGACGTCCCTCCCGCCCCCGCGCCCTCCGCGCCGCTCGCCACCACCATAATTTTCAAAACCTTCCCCGTCCTTTCGTGTTTCGCGAGCACTCGACCGCGCAAATCAAACCCTCGATCGTCGCCTCGAATCCTCGCGCCGCCGCTCGCGAGCAGCGTCAACCGCCCCGCGGCGACCCCTCGCAGGCCCTCGAACGCGCCTCGCGCGCGCTCCACCAGCGCGCCCACGTCGCCGTCGCTCGGAAACGTCCCCCCGCACCGCTCGACGCCGTATCTCAGCTCGATCGCGACGCTCATCGCGCGCGCCGCGCCGTCGCCGCGAGTTTTCGCGCCTTGAACTCGACGCACGGCTCGCACGTCTTCGCGTCGCGCGCCGCGGTCTCGCACCCGCACCGCGCGCCGCACTCGCACGCGTCGCACTTACACGCGTCGTTCGCGCACGGCTCGAGGCCTCGTTCGCTCGCGAACGCGCGCTTCGCCGCCGCGACGTCGGACATGGACGGCGCGTCGGCACACACTGACGACGCGCGACATGGGCGCGAGCGCGAGCTCCATGAGCGCCGACGACGTCGCGGCGATGGCGAAACAACCCGTGGCGTACGACCCGCCGCTCGGACCGGCGAGAGAGGTGCGCGCGCGAGCGCGAGGCGAAGCGCGCGGACGGCTGCGATCGCGCTGACGTGGCGATGACGACGCGAACGTCGACGCGCGCGCGAGCGATGACTGACGACGAGGCGACGCGAACGGAACGCAGGATACGCCCAAGGTGTACTTCGACATGCAGATCGGACGCGGGGCGCGGGCGACGAAACTCGGGCGAATCGTGTTCGAGCTGCGGTCGGACGCGACGCCGAAGACGGCGGAAAATTTCAAGGTTTTGTGCGAAAAGCCCGAGGGCGAGGGATACGTCGGCTCGCGGTTTCATCGCGTGATTCCGTCCTTCATGTGCCAGGGCGGGGACTTCACCGCGGATAACGGCACGGGCGGACGGTCGATTTACGGAAGAAATTTCCCGGATGAAAACTTTACGCTCAAGCACGAGGGACCGGGGATTTTGTCGATGGCGAACGCTGGACCGAACACGAATGGGTCGCAATTTTTCATCTGCACCGTGGCGACGCCGTTTTTAAACGGCAAGCACACGGTGTTTGGCCAAGTGATCGAGGGAATGAGCGTGGTGAAGGCGATCGAATCCGTCGGCTCGCGCGGCGGCGAGACGGCGGCGGACGTCATCATCGGCGATTGCGGCGTCCAAGCCTCGTCGGGTTTCGGCGGTGCGACCAAGAGAAAGACCACCAGTGGTACCGCGCATAACGCGCGCCGGTTTGATCGTCAACACTCTACGTTGAGTTTCCGCGCCGCCAACGTCGCGAGCGCGGCGCTGTGCGCGCGTCGCGGCGGCGCTCGCGTCGCGCGCCGCGCGTTCGTTTCCTCCATTCGCGGCGTCTGTTTCGCGTGCGCGTAAAGTTCGCAGCGAGCATCGCGATCGAATGTCACAGCGCGTACGACGCCGTCGCGCGTCGGCGCTCCGCGAGATCCGTGGTTGTCCCTCGCGTCCCGCCTCGACGAAAAGAAAGATTATTCAAGCGACTCGACGTGTCGTTTGCCGATGAATAGGACGTGTTATTATTAAAAATCACTAAACCTCCATCCGAGACCGTGACATCTTTCATCCATCGCGGCGCGCGGTCGGTCCGTCGGTCGCGCGCGCGCGGCGCGGCGCTCGCGATCACCACACCGCGATCGATGCGATTCATAGCCACATAATACGACGCAAAAAACGCAAAAAACGCAACGCGCGCGTGACATTCGGACACATGGCGTATACGTGATCAGTGACGACGCAAAAAACGTATCGCCGCCGCTCGGCCGCGCCGTCGCCCGCGTCGCGCGCCACTCGCGCGCGCATGCCCGCGTCGGTGGCGCGCGCCGCGGACGCGCTGCGCGACGCGCGCGCGAGCGACGCGAACGCGCTCGACTTCGCGTCCGAGCTGCGCGTGACGCTCGACGCGCGGCGCGACGCGAGCGACGAGGAAAAGATGCGCGTCGCGACGACCGCGTCGGCGTTCCGACGCGCGACGGCGCGGCTGTCCGCGACCGCCGGCGCGCGCGAGCGACGCGCGATGACGGCGGCGAAGGACGTGTTTCGAGCGATGTGCGTCGCGAGGCACGCGCTGCGACGGAGCGAGCGAGAGAGCGCGGAGGGGGAGAGCGACGCGGAGGAGGCGGCGGCGAGCGCGGAGCGCGCGAACGCGTGGGACGGGAAGGTGCGAGGACCGGCGAGGGCGACGAGAGCGCCGCGAGACGCGGGGGGGGTGACGAGGTTTGATTTTAAGCGCGAGGTGGTGCCGGTGTGCGAAGACGGGGGGGAGCTGGAGATGAGCACGACGAATCTGGGCGCGGACGCGCGAGGACGACGGGGACGGGCGGACGCGCCGGCGCGCGCGCCGCGTCCGTTGATCGTTTGGGCGCACGGCATGCGCGGGGATCTTTCGAACGATGATCAAGAGGGGCTGTGGAACTTTTGGAGTCGAGAGGATTTGGGGACGTGCGCGGTGGCGAGGTACAACGCGCGAGGGTACGGAAGGTCGAGCGACGTGCGGCGCTCGAGAGAGGCGCGATGGGACGCGCGGGCGAGCGACATGCTCGAGGTGGCGCAGCGAATCAGAAACGACGACGGCGGTGCCGTGGTTTTCGCCGGCGCGTCGCTCGGTGGGGCGACTGCGATATGGGCGACGGTGTTGGCGCACGAGAGCGGGCGAGACGCGCCGAAAGCCGTCGTCGTCGTCACGCCGCCCACGTTTTACGACGAGCGCGAGTCCCGCAAGAAAAAGTTGCGCAAGCGCGTGGCCACGGGCGACGTCACGGCGCCCGCGAACAGCACGACCCCCAGACGAGTGTTTCAAGCGTCCAAGCGACCGATCGATCCGCCGCCGCCGCCCTTGGCGAATCCCAACGATTCGTGCGCGGTGGAAGTCTTGATCGGCTCGGCGCAGAGCAACCTTCCCGAGCCAGAGCGCGTGCGAGAGGCGTTGGAAAACGTCCCCGTGCTCGTCCTCGCGTGGGACTGCGGCGACATGACGCATCCGGTGTCGAGCGCGATGACCCTCAAGGATCTCGCGCCGCACGCCGAAGTCGTCGTGGCGTCGACGCGCGGCGAAGCCGGCGACGAGGATTACGACATCGTCCATCACGTGCGAGAGCACTGGAGCGCGTGCATCATGGAATTCATCCAGCGATCGCTGCGCCGGGGCGGCGCGGACGACGAAGCGCTGGCGTAGACTATTGATTATTTTGTTTGTATTGTACAGTACCGTCCGCCTATCGCCTCCACGGCGCGCTATCGAGGGCTTCCGCGAATTCCGCCGTCTTCACGCGCGCGCTCGGCGTGTAAAGCGCCTTGACGATGACCCGCGAGCCGTGCGTGCTCGGCAGCACCCTGTGCCGGTCGCCTCCCGCGCGCACGATCAACGCCGACGCCTCGGTCGTGCGCGCCGATTCCACCGACGACGACGCCGCGTCCATCCACTCCGTGCGCGAGTCGCCGTCGTTCGACACGGTAAAAATCACCTCCCACTGCGGCGGGTCGTACAATTCGACGTCCACGTGCCAATCCATCGCCGCCCCGACGCCGTACTCCCGAAGTTCGACCGGGAAGTCGCCCAGGACGAGCGTCGGGTCCTTCGTCGCCTCGCGAAGCGTCGCCAGCACGCGCCCGCTCGCGCTTCCGAGCGCGACGCACGCCGCGGACGTCGGCGACAGCGCGCAGCACCGTCGTCCGACCGCGAACGACGCCCGCTCGCGCTTCAGGCGCTTCTTCGCGCGCGCCTCATCCGCGCACGCGCGCAGCAGCGCCAGGACGTCGTCGGGGACGACGCGCTCGACGTAAAACGTCGACGCGCGCGGCGCGGGAGGGACGGCGCGGCGCGACGCGCGGCGCGGTGACGCGCGCGCCGGCGGCGCGGTGACGCGCGCGGACGCCATGCGCGCGCGACGCGCGGCGCGGTGACGCGCGCGGCGGCGTCACCGCGACGAAAACGAACCGACACGTCAGAGCGCGAAAACAAAAAGAAAAGTCAATGGACGTAAATCGACCTCGCGCGACCGGGAAAGGCGGTCGATTCGCTCGAAACTCGGCGACGGGAACGAACGAAAAACGA
>Ga0181560_10002272_pt1 | contig 17881 bp, 13 predicted proteins | sample 011ome_20_FD_133751 | JGI IMG/M metagenome (GOLD analysis project Ga0181560, IMG submission 133751) | Coastal salt marsh microbial communities from the Groves Creek Marsh, Skidaway Island, Georgia - 011509CT metaG (megahit assembly) | ecosystem: Environmental > Aquatic > Marine > Intertidal...
ACGCCGGCGGTTGTTGTTGCTGCTGCTGCTGTGGGGAAGAAGAAGAAGTGGCTTCCGCTCGTGTTGTCATTCTACTTCGTCTCGTTCTTCTGTTACTCGACGACGACGACGACAGAGAAGAACGCGAAGAAGAAGAAATAGGTTTGTTGTTCGTTGTTATCCATCTCTCATCGACATCGCGCAACGAGCGCCGACCAGAAGACGACGACGACGACGACGACGACGACGACGACGAAACCGCGTCGCGGTGATAGTGATGGTGCAAAACAACGCGCGATAGCGACGATGACGCGGCGACCACAGAGAGAGATGATGTCATGAAATTTTCAAATATATGTGTGTATACTTCTCTCTGTCTGCGCGCTCTTTTTGTGGATAGCTGCACTTTTTTTTTCCAATTTTACGCGCTCAAATACGTATTTTGTGTTTATACTAATAACAAACCATGCCGCCGGTTGTCGCGGGAAGCGGTGTGAACGAGAGCAACAACAACAGCAGCAGCGATGATACCGACGACGACGACGAAGAAGAAGAACTGAGCCGAAGAACGTATCTCGGTTTTAGCGGTCGAATGGTTACGTCCAAAGAAGTCGACGCGGTGGATGCGTACGCGACGAAAGTCGGCGGCGAACCAAAGTTTTCCGCGACGGAAGAAAAAGGAGACGACGACGATGAAGGAAAGGAGACGACGACGATGCCGTCGTTGTTATCGGAGGAGCAAATGCGGTGCAAGTCGTGCGAGAGTAAACTGTCGCTGATTTTCCAAGCGTACGCGCCGTTGACGGCGATCGGGGACGGCGTGCGAGAAGATATTCTCGAACGAACTTTGTACGTGTTTTCGTGCACGAATTTTACGCGCTGTTGCTCGGGAGGAGGGGCATCGGACGTCAACGACGCGACGACGACGACGGGAAAATGGAGAGCGTTTCGAGTGCAAAAAAGGAAAAAAGAAACGAGCGATAGCAACAGTGGTAGTAGTATTGAGAATACTGTTAATAATAATAACAGCATGGATTTGAACGCGAAGGAAAAGAACGAGGATTTGTTTGGAACGAACGACGATTGGGGGTGCGACGAGAGCAAAGACGATTGGAACGTCGACGACGACGACGACGCGAGAAAAGAAGAGGAGGAGTCTTTGGAGCAGCTGACGAAACAGTTAGACGAGGCGATGTTGAAAGAAAAAGAGAGGAAAGAGGAGCTCGAGCTACTCGAAGAAGAAGACGATGATGACGACGACGATGAAACGCAAATTGAATCGTATCACGAGGACGCTCCAAACGCGTTGCCGGAATTTTACGTGTGTTCAGATTTAGAACCTATAAAGGCAGAGGCGAAGAGAAAAGCGTTAGGTTTAAACGATAAAGTAGATTCAATGTTGCGTAAATACGCCCAAGAGGAAGGCTTGGAAGTTTCGGAGATTGAGAAGAGTTTACTCGAGTTGCACGCCGGAGGGAAAGTCGCGGAGATGAAGGACATGATGGACGAATCTGGAACGAGGGAAGTCTCGTCCTCGTGGCAAGGCGAAACGTACGAAAAAGGCGAATCCATCAACGCATCCGAACAGTATTTGAAGTTTCAAAAACGCATAGCTCGAGCGCCGGAACAAATCGCTCGATACCGTTTTCGAACGCGCGATTGCGATATCGTTTGGCCAGATGAGGATGTGCCGACGAGGAAATCAAAACCGTGCGAGAAATGCAAAGGCAAACGCGAGATGGAATTACAGTTGACGCCCGGATTGTTGAAAGAAATCGAAGACGCGTTGCGTTTACGAGCAAAAGCCGGAAGGAAGGGAGGTATTTCAGAATCTGATGCGATTGCTTTCGATTTCAATGCCGTGGGGGTCTGGACGTGCACGAACTCGTGTTTCGACGAGAGCCAGACGACGTGCGTTCGCGAGGAGGAGGTTTTTGTCGCATCCGATGGAATAGATCAATCCATATTAGCAAAATTAGCCGCAGCAAAATGAGAGAAGAGCAATACGAACTGATTTAGAGCTACTTCGTACAAATATCTAGTAAATTACACTGCTACATGCGCGATACTATATCAGCGACGCGTTCAACAGTCGCATTTCTAATACTTTCATCGTGGAAGAGTTTCAACTCGACGCGATACCGTTTCAATTCGTTTGCCATTTCTTTCGTGACCTCGCAGATGGACGAGTTGTTGTTCGACTCGTTTATTTCTTCCACTTCGTCGTTGCTTTTGATCTCGGTAAACGTTTCGAGTATTCGCGCGCTCGCTTTTTCTGTGCCTTCGCTCGCGTCGATCCATTGAAATTGCTTTTCCGATCGAAGCCACGTGAATTGCCTCTTCGCGTACATTCTAGTTTCTCTTTGTAACTCTTCGATGAACTCGAGGAGTAGAGCGGCGTATCTGTTCTTCGCGGTTTCGCCATTGTTCTCTCTTTCTCGTTTACATTTCAATAAATAATCGATCGCTTGCGCGTACCCGATCGCTCTCGACGCCGAATTCGTGTTCGGCTTCACCCCTTCTCTCAACAAATACGCCGCTTCGTCCAGTATGCCGTTTGCGACCATTTCTTCGACTCTTTGATCCATTCTTCGATATAGATCGATTCTGTTCATCGATAACGCGTAACAGTGAAACTGTTTACTTTCATCCTTGACTGGTTGGAAAGATCCTTTCGGCTTTCCTCCGGAAACGTCTAAAATTTCCAACGCTCTCGTTAATCTGTACCAGTCGTTTCGTGCCAGTTTCCCCGCGGTTTCCGAATCGCCTCGCTGTTTTAAATACTCGATGGCTTCATCCCAAGCCGCCATTGCATCCATCGCGTCATCATCGGCGTCACTATTATCGCTATTTGCATTGCTACTGCTTTTATATCTATCTCGAATTTCCTGTACTTGCTTTTCTGCTCTCAAACTGCTCTCTTTCGTCGATTTCGGTACGTTCGGTTTCCCGTCCGTCAACCATTTCACGTACATCCCGGTCCCGCCGCATACGATGGGCACTTTCCCTCTCTCGTGAATATCGTCTATCCACCGATTCGCCAACTCGTAAAACTCCCCGACGTCAAAATCTTCCGTCACGGGTGATTTTAAATCCAAACCGTGGTGTCGGATCGACTGCATGTCTTCTTCGGACAGCTTCGCCGAACCGACGTTCAAGTTTCGGTACACTTGCACCGAATCGGCGGAGATAATTTCTCCGTCGAGTTGTTTCGCGATGGAGATGGCGACGGAGGATTTCCCCACCGACGTCGGGCCGGAAATCACCAGCACTCGTTTCTTTCTGTCGTTGTTGTTGTTGTTGTTCGCGTCATCGTCGTTACCACCACCAACAACAACAACACCATCTTCGCTTTGACGACGTCGCACGGCAGCGGCGCTCAACGGTTTCCTCTGATTTTTACGCGCGACAACGACGACAGAACCGCCTCCTCTCGTTTGTCCTCCTCGCGTTGTCGTAAAAAAACCTCTCGTCGTCGTCGTCGTCCTCTGTCGCGCAAAGTTTGTTTTGGCGACGGTTAACGCGGCGGCGCGAGTCGCCGCGGCGACTGCGGCCCTCATTTATTTAGTGTGAAGTCGTTCGTTCTCCACATTTTTTTTCCCTACTACGACTACTCACTAAAATGAACAACAACAACAACAACAACAACAACAACTCGATGACGACGACGATGATGAACGCGATGAAGCGAGTCGAACGCTTGAAAACGCAAGTCGTCGTCGACTCGCGCGATGATAACGCTGGCGGTATTCCGACGACGAGCGCGACCAGACTCGAACGACAAGAAACTTTCTTTTCCTCTCCGTGGGTGCGTTTTTTTTTTCTCTCTCTTTTTGTGTTTTTACTTAACGGTGCATCGAATCGCTTTTTTTCTCTCTTTCTCTCTTTTCGCGACGCTCTCTCACTCGTTGTTGTGACTGTTGATGTGTTTGATGTGCAGGCTTCTAAACATCCGGACGACGTGGTCATCGTCTGCGCGTTGAGAACGCCAATCACGCGCGCGAGAAAAGGCGGATTGAAAGATACCACCGCGGACGATCTCGTGGCAACGGTTTTGCACGCAGCCATGAAAGAGACAAAAAATATAAATCCTACAGACATTGGCGACGTGGTCGTGGGATCTGTGTTGGGAGATTCGAGCCAACGCGCAAACGAGTGCAGAATTGGAATGTTTTTAGCCGGTTTTCCGGTGAAAGTTCCGGTGAGGACGGTGAACAGACAGTGTTCGAGCGGATTGCAAGCGTGCGCGGACGTGGCGAGCGCGATTAAAGCTGGATATTACGAGGTTGGCATCGCGGCTGGCGTGGAGACGATGAGTAAAAATCCCATGAAATGGGACGGAGGGTTTAATCCAAAAGCTGCGAGCGTGACAAACGCGCAGAATTGCTTAATACCCATGGGTGTCACGAGTGAAAACGTAGCCGCGAAGTGGCACATTTCGAGAGAGGAGCAAGACGCGTTCGCGGCGGAGAGTCACAGGAGAGCCGCGGAGGCGAGGCGAAACGGGAAGTTTAAGAGTCAAATCGTGCCCGTGGTGACGAAAATTATCGATAAAGAGACGAAAGTGGAGAAAGAAGTCATCGTTACCGAGGATGATGGGATTCGAGAAGGCGTGACGGTGGAAAATTTAGCAAAGTTGAAACCGGTGTTCAAAAAAGGCGGGAGCACGACAGCCGGGAACGCGAGTCAAGTCAGCGATGGCGCTGGGGTAGTCATTTTGTGTAAACGATCGTACGCGATGAAACACGGGTTGAAAGTTATGGCCAAGTGGAAATCCTTCAGCGCAGTTGGGTGTCCGCCGGAAATTATGGGCATTGGCCCAGCCGTGGCCATTCCGGACGCGTGCGAAAGAGCGGGCGTGAAAGTTTCTGATATCAATTTGTTCGAGCTGAACGAAGCATTTGCGAGTCAAGCGTCGTATTGCGTGAACCATTTGAAGTTAAATAAAGATATCGTGAACGTAAACGGGGGTGCTATTGCGCTCGGACATCCGTTAGGGGCGACCGGGGCGAGGTGCATGGCGACGTTGCTGCATGAGATGCATAGTAGAGACCCATCGTGTAAGCTCGGGGTGGTGTCAATGTGTATTGGAAGCGGTATGGGCGCTGCTGCCGTCGTGGAAAGAGAGTAAAAATTGTTATAAAGATACTAGGTACCATTTAATATGAAACACATAAGGAGACAGAAATGTACGTACAAGTGTTGCTTTGAATTTGTGACTTTCTCTAATTTTTGCTGTGTGTGTGCTACAACTCTATAATTTTTTTAAATATCTAACGTTTCCTCTTCATCTGCTTCTGCTTCCTCGACGTCTTCAAACGCGGTGAGGTCGTCTTTCGATCCGAGCGAGGCAGAAACGGACGAGGTATTTCCACCGAGGACAAATTCTGCGGCGTCTAACTTCAACCTCGAAACCGCCGCGGTTGCCTTTTCAGCCAGGCCTTTCCCCCGTCCCCTGCTGAAACCTGGAGTACCGTCCGGGCCTTTTGAAAGCGTGAATTGGGACCCAACAAATTGTGGTCTCGGAGAATCGCGTCCGCCGTTATCGCTTCCCATCGCTGAATTTGACCTCGTTGGCGTCGAAACGCCTGCATTCGGACCTTCTTTCGTTCTCTTAATACGTTTCGCGGTGTACTCTTTATTCTCACCTTGCGATTGGTTCACGAAATACGTCGCCTCGTCCCCTTCGAATAAGGTCACGCCGCCATCCACATCCGCACCGTGGAAGAATGCTTTCCCGACTTCACCGGTATCTGGATCACTGTGTGACAAAAATCCGTAAGAACCTTCGCTTTTCGTGCTCAGGACGGTACCGGTAAATTGTACTAATTTTACTTTCGTCGCAAACTGTTTCTTCTCGTCCCGCTTATCGGTGGCGATGCAAAAAGAAACCAAGTCTCCGGGTTTCGGATTGCAATTTCTATCGACGACAGTTTTGAATTTATAACTTTGTGAAGTTCCGTCTGCATTTTCGACGACAATTGTGCCATTGTTGCTCGCGTTGGATGAAAACGAGGATTTTCCAAAACTTCTACCAGAGGCAAAAACAAGGCGTTCTTTGCAGATACCTCGAACGCTTCGTTCATCGACGGTTTCAAAGACTACCTTCGAGCCTTCAGGAGCTTCGCACACGTTGTGTGCGACCAAAGCATTTCTGTTTTGGTCTCTATGAACGGTAAATTGCACAATTTTCCCAACTTTTGGATTTTCTAAATTCTTCAATTGCGTAAAGTGGAAAAATACATCTTCCACGCGCTCTTCGCATTTGATGAAGCCAAAACCGTTCTTGATGACGACAATTTTACCCAATTCTATTTCTGAGGGCGACGGACTCTCTTCTTCACCAGAATTTGGCGCCTCTACGTACTTTTTAACGCTATCATTGTTACTCTCATCGACGACGTCTACTTTCTTCTTACCCCAGGAATCGCCATCGATGCCGTCTTTATCGAGCAAGGCGGCGTTTTTCTCCTTCTCGACGAGCTTACGCTGAAGTCTGAGCTCTGACTCGATCGCTCTAACGGTTTCGTCGTCGCATAGTTGCACGTTCACTGCGTTCGCTTTCTTGCCTTTGCCGTTACCTGCGCTCACCTTTACAATTTCAAAACTCACCGCGGTTCCAATGGTCAACTTTCCTAAATCTGCCTTGTTTTTTAATGCGGTGTAATGGAAGAACACACCTTGTTCGTCTCTCCTGTTGTTGGTGGTGTGCGAAGGCATTCTCCCGTGCGCTTTCTGAATAAACCCAAATGATTGCGATAGCTTATCAATGCGTCCGTAGGATGTTGGAATCTCCTCGAAATACTCGTCTTCCTCTTCCTCTTCCTCTTCCTCTTCTCCTTCGATTTTTTCATCCCCTTCCTTCTTCGTTTTCTTCTTCGTTTTCTTTTCTTCAGCGCTTCCTTCTATCGGCGCGATGTCTACGACTACGTATTTCTTCGTCATCGGTTCTTGACCTAAACTGAACTTCACTTTCATTCCTTGCTTCAACTTTTTCTTACAGCTTTCTAACACGTTTGCGCCGTTAAACTCGAGTTCGAGCGGCTTTTCCTTCGTCTCCTCTTCCTCCTCCCCTAACGAACATGACACGCACCCTCCGTACGCCTCGTGCTTCGTTTTTCCTTTTAGCCCTCTCTTCACGACGCCTTCTACGTTTTCCTGGACAATTCTCACTCTCAAATCTTTCTTCGAGCATCGCATGACGTCCGTCGCTTTGTGCGTTTTGTCTCCTTTTTTGTTTTGGCCGCCTCCACCACCGCCACTGCCCCCATTCCCGACGACTTTAAACTTCACCACGTCTCCGGCTAACAGCGGACGATCCTCGAACTCGTCTTCCTCCCCGTCGTCGTCTTCTTCTCGCTCTCTCGTCAAATCTGGATTTTTAAAGTACTCGCTGACGTGGAAAAACAGTTGCTGCTGAGACCGAAGCGTCGGTTGTCGGTTCGAGGTGGATGATGTCGATGGTTTTTCCTCCTCTTTTCTTTGTTGTTCGTCTTCTTCTTTGGTGGTTTTATTAACATTACCATCGTTACCATCGTAATAGTCGTGCGACAATCGCAAAAATCCAAACGAGTCCTTCAAAACGACCACCGTTCCGAACGCGTACTCTTTTTCGTTGCTCTTGTTCTCGTCGTTGTTGTTGCTGTTGTTATCAGCAGCGGCGCCGCCGGTCTTCTTCTTCTTCATCGTTTTCGTTTGTTGTTTAGGCCTTTTTTTCTTTCGCGATTGATGTTCGTTTTTTTTTTGTTGTGTTTCGCTTTTCCCTTTCGCGAGATGAAATAAAAAGTTTATCGTGGTGAAAAAAATGTGTGGAATTTAATTGGGCAAAACAAAAAATTCACAAAGGGGGAAGAGAAAAAAAAATAAACACACTATTCCCTCCCACAAAAAGTGGACACGCGTACGCGCGCGACAGACAAACAAACAAACAAACATGTCGTCGCCGCTGTTAGAGAACGTGGTGAAAGCGGTGTCACCGTCCATGCACAAGAAGTTGTTTCCGATGTCGTCTGATAACAGTTCTTCCGCGCGGGAAAAGAAACACAACACCGTCTCGTCGAATTTGAAACCACCGAAAGGAGGAGCTTTTGGACAAAATTCAGTTACGACGACGGCGGCGACGACGACGACTTTGTTGAGCAGCAGTAGCGGCGGAGAGAAGAAGAAGAAGAGAAGCAAAGAGGAATCCTCTTCTTCTTCCGATGAAGACGAGGAAGAGAACGAAGAGCCGCAGTGCACGCCGGAGAAAGAGCAAGTGAACGAGATATTGCCAAAGTCGCCGCACAAATCGGCACTGAAACCTCTCGAGTTACGCTTGGCTGCTCGTTTCGGGCAACAAGACTCGCCGAGACGAAAATCGATATCTTTCGCGAACGAGGAAGAGTTTCAGGTGAAATTGATTCCAAAGAATAAAACCGGGACGCCAGAGGTGACGTGCATGATTTCTGGATCTTTGAAGAGGAAGATTGGGGAAGCGGAGAGATTGGCGCAAGAGTCCTGGGGGCTACCCGTCTTGAGCGGCAAACGTGAGAGGAAGCCGTCGAGAATATCTTTTACGTGCAACAAGACGAACAGCAATAACAACGCGACGACGCCGACGCCGGCGTCAACAACGACTTCTGGAGATAAGGAGAGCGCGAATAATAAGAAACCGAGGCGTTCGTCTGTGTCTTTTAAACCGGCGTGTTCGGACGACGATACGACGCCGCCTACGAGGAAGTCGGGCGCGAGAAAAGTGCAAGATACGCCGGCAACGAAAAAATCACACAATTCCAACATGACACCGTCCCCATCGTCGTCGAATGAGACTACTAAGACGAACAAGACGGCCCCGTTAACGAGCGGTGGGTTGAAGAGTCGACCGCAAGCACCGAATAACACGCCGGCGAATACGAGCGGGAACGAGATTTTCAGCCTCGAAGGCTTTGATCTGTTTCGATCGACGCCGAACGCAAAAGCTATTCGTGACGCGTTGTTTGAAACCAAAGAGGAGGATGAGAAAGACGACATCGCGGCGTCGAAATGTTTGGACACGTGCGAAAAGTTATTGGCGTCGCAGCCGCCAGCGATGGAACTCGCCCAAGCGCTCGAAAAGTTGGCCGAGCCGCAAGTGACTCCAGGGAGAGCAGTGATGGAATGGTTGAGCGATGCAGAGATCTATTCCGACAACGAGGAGGAGAAATTTGAAGAAGACAAAGAGAACGCGAAGACGCCGCCTTCTTCAACGAAAAGCAACAACGATTCTCCGGCGACGATATGCATCAAGGCAAAAAAATCTAAGAAAACGAAGAAAGCGTCAAAGAAGATGAAGAAGAGTAAGAAAGAGAAGAGCATGTCGTACGCGCTGGCGATGAAATTCGAACAATTGCACAACGCTTTGGAGCAAATGCAGCTGGCTTTGTTCAAAGAGAGAAAGAAGACGATGAAATTAAGAAAGCTTTTGCTCGAGGCGGCAGAACGAGAGAATAACAAAGTGGAAGAAAAAGTGAGCACTTTGAAGACGACGAAGGAAGAGAAGACCGAAGAGAAGAAAAGCGATACAAATGATACGACGTGCGTGTTGTGCAACGAGATTAACGACGCGGTGAAAGTTACGATGCGATGCGTCAAGTGCAACAGCTTCGCGCACGGCAAATGCTGTAAACCGGCGTTGCGACGAGCGCCGAAGGAATGGACGTGCTCAAAATGCTGTTGAAGCAACAATTTTTTATAAAATATACATAACTTTACTTCTGGTTGTTCTTCTTATTCCGCTTGCTCTGTTCCAGTTGATCTTGCAACACGATGAGCGCGTCTTGCGCTGCCGCCAGCTTGGCTTTAAATTCTTCGATCGAACTTTCGAAATTTTCCTCCACATCTCTCTCCCCGTCCATCCATCCTTTCAAGCGTTCCAAAGGCGCAGGAGACTGAGATTGAGAACGAGCAACTTCAACCACATCTTTTTTCTCTTCGACAGCTTCTACTACCGGTGGTGGTGGTGGCGGTGGTGGTGCGACAACTTTTTCTTCTACTACCGTCGTCGCTTCTTTCTCGGCTAGCGCCGCTGTTTCTTCCACTTTTTCTTCTTCTTGCTTCACCACCGGCGCGCTCGCGTTGCTACTATCACTATCGCTACTTTTACCGCTACTGCTCTCTACTTCTGTTTCTTTCTTTTCTTCTTCTTCTTTATCTTTTCTCTCACCACCTCGCCCGATATTTGTCGCAACCAGCGCCATGCTCAGCACAGCTGCGCCGACGCCGACGCCAAAGGATGTCGTAAACGGTACGGAGGTGGTTACGCTTTGCTGTACTACGACCGCCGCCTTCGACGCCGTACTAGCAGCGCTTTTACTCGTCTCGACTTTGAACCGCTCAATCTTTCTCATTATCGCTTCTTTCGCGTTCTCGGGCACGAGTCGCAAGATATTCTTCGCGTTTTGTTCTTGGCTTTTCTCTTCTGTCGTAGTTGTTGTTGTTGTTGTTGATGATGATGATGATGATGATGATGATGATGTCGACGCGACGCTCTCTTTCTTTTCCTCTTTTTTCTCTTCTTCTTCTTCTTCTTCCTTTTCGCTCGTGGTCGTCATCTCCTTCCGTTCAATAATCTGAAAAGTCCCTTCTCCTCCGCCCTCTTCAAAGTCGCTCACGATCAACTCCTCCCCAACTCGTAACGTTCTTCGCGAACCTAATCCATTCAATCGGACGATATCTCGCACGGATATTCCGTTATCTTTGGAGACGACCGAGAGCGTTTGTTTCGGTTGCACTTTGACGATGATTTTTTTCCCAACGACATCATCTTTTGTCGATGTCGATGTCGATGAGGCCGCGAAAAAAGTCACGTTGTTCGTCGTCCGTCGACTACAACCGTTATTATTACCACGACCACCACCGATCCTCGAGCGCGCCGCCAGAAGATGTTGTCGCGCCGCGAACAACATCTTCTTCTTCTTCTTCTTTTTAAATAAATAAGGTGTGCGCGTGAGTACGTGAAATTTTGAAGCCATTTTTTTCAAAGAGACCGAAGAAAAAAAAGGACGACGTTTTTTCACTCCAACGCGCGTAAAAACAAACACAAATAAAAACACATGCTGTTTTCCGCGTTGGCATCTTCTCCGGCGCAGCTGCTGCGGACGCTGGAACGACGACAACAACACCGAAGAAGAAGAATAACATTTTCGCGATGCGTGACAAACATCATCATTTCCACCACTAGGAGGAGGAGCAGGAGCAGCGGCAGTATTTCTGCTGCTGCTGCGCGAAGTTGTTGCGTGAGTAAATGTAACGATAGCATCACCAGTAGGGAAAGAAGAGAAAGAACTTTTAACGATAACGAGAGAAGAGAGACGAGTCAAAGAACGCGCGCGATGATGGGAGGAGAGGGAGAAGTTTTAGACGCGACGTATCCGGTAGCTTTGTTGCTCGGTTTAGGCGTCGGATATGGCATCGCGCGCATAATAGTGTATACGCGTTTACAGTACATCGCGGCTAAGTTTTTAACTTTGCGAGTGTTTCAACCGGAGGCGAGAGTGTTGGAGTACGATTGCGGGAACAGCGGGAGAAATTTGTACTACTATCCGAAAAATGTAAAGTTTGTGACGTATAAAGGGCCAGAGGTTAAAGGAGATCTGTTGGGCCAGATTTCTGTACAGGCGGAGATTCCCGTGCAGATTGAACCGGTGGCGTACGAGAAGAGTTTGTCCGGCATGCGAGAGGAGTCGATGGACGCGGTGGTCAGCACCGGAGCGTTTACGAGAGTGTTGAAAGAGAAAGGGAAAGAGACGTTAAAGGATGTGTTGAAAGAAAACTCGAGAGTGTTGAAATCAGACGGTCAAGCGGCGATGATTTTCATCGAGCCAAAGTCGGATGAGTTGGTGGAGATTTTGAACGAAAACGGCCGAACGCTCTTCAACCCTATGGAAGTGGACGAGAAGTGGGAAACGCTACCGCTGTTTCCGTATTTAATCGGAACGATGACGAAGCGAGAGGGAAGAGTTGGTGGTGGTGGTAGTGGTAGTAGTGGTAGTGGTTATAAAGCAGAGAAGCCGAAGAGTGAATTGCAATCCATTCGCAGCAGACGCAAGCCGAAGAAATAAAAAAACGATGTTTTATTAGGTGATTTCTTCACCGCGCGTAAACTTAGTTCTAAAAACATTTTGCTCGTGATGATAATAATGATACTAATAACAATAATAATACAGACTAAACGCGATGACAATTATCTCTCACTTTTTTGATATCTTTGATCTATGTGCGTTGCAACGACGCGCGTGCTTATTATTACTAATGTCTTCTAAAGTTAAGTCAGAGTCTAATTGAGCCCCCAATCCCTCTGCTACTTTGCTTCCTCTTTTTCTCCTTCTTTTTCTTCCTCTAACATCTCTCTGAACGTTTGACACAAGTGATTCTTCCTCCCGTCCGTGATTATCTTCTTGTCTAAAAACGGATTCACCCCTAAACTAATTCCATCTGCTCCTCCTCCTCCTGTAGTCGAAAGACACGCCGGACAATAATTAGATTTCCCGACGATAATCTTCGAACTGATGCACTCGAAACAAAACGAGTGCAAACATTCCGTCTGTTGTCATTTATGATGTCACACGTGCAGATGCGGAGAGAGAGAGAGAGAGAGAGAGAGAGAGAGAATAAATATTACACACACATATCATCGTCAATGCGTTTTGCGCGCGTAAAGAGAAAGAAGGGGGAGAGAGAGAGAGAGAAAGAGAGAAGAAGAAAAGAAGAAAACGCTTCTTCTTCATCATCAACATCAACAACATTAAACGTAGTAATGATAACAACAACAACGCACCACCGTGTTCGCGTCTCTCAGCACTTTTTTACACGATTCGCACGTTAAACTCGCGCGTAACGTGTTTTCGTCCACCTCGATTTCCTCCAAAGCTGGGTTGATGGAGGCGTTTTGTCCTCTTCGTCTTTTCAACATCACAGTGAGTAGTGTGTAAGTGTGTTTAATTTTTTATGCAGAAGAAGAAGAAGAAGAAGAAGAAGAAAACGAAGAAGTTTGACTCCAGTCAAAAGAGAGAGAGAGAGAGAGAGATAAAAAATAATACACATTATGATTGCGTCTCGCTTACTCCGAAAGACGGACAAAACGAGTCCATCGATCACACTCCGCGCGTCGACGCCGTGGTTTTTTGCCGCTCTGTGTTTCCTGTGGGCGTCTTTCCTGACCGTGACGATGTTATCGAACGAGCAAAGCGTGGAATTTAATCGAGAGCGAATCAATCGAGAGGTGGAAGAGCGCGTGATGAGAGAGTTGGTGAAACGAGAGGAGAGGAGGAACGGTGAAGGAGGAGGGAATTTGGACGAAGAAAATAACAAGAGACCATCGTCTTTGTTGTCGTCGTCGTCTTTATCGACAAAAGCAAAGAGGAGGGGATTACGAGGCCCGTTAGCTGGAGCGTACAGAAGAGCAGGAGGACAATTAGGAAAAGAAGAAGACGAAGACAAAGAGAACGACGACGACGACAACAACGCGGATAGTAGTAACGCTGGGAAGAAGAAAACGAGAGAATTTAGAGGTCCGTTTGGTCGCATGGAACGTCTCATATTCGAGAAAAGCCAACAGAGGATGAAACTGGAACTCGAACGCGCGGAGAAAGAGAGAACGAGACGGGCGTTGGACGCGCACTTGGAAGACGCGGACAAGGACGAAGAAAAGACGCCGCGAGATACGTTGGACGTGGAGGAGAAGATACAGGAGGCGCTGGGCAGAGCGATTGAGAAAGAAAAGTCACACGACGAGGAAGAGGACGAAGACGAGAAAAGAAGACGTTTGATTGAGACGGATGGTGGTGATGGTGTTGTGAGTAGAGAGGCGGTGACGACGATGGAAGAAGAAGAAGAAGAAGAAAGCGGCGGCGGCGGCGGCGAACCGAAATCTTTTCCGAAGAGCGTATATGGGCAAGCGCACTTACTCAAGGATTTACCGGGTTTTCCGAAAACACCACCACTAGTGCTGAGCGCGGTCAAACCGAAAGCGTATTTGTTCAGAAACTTTCTCTCTTCGGAAGAGTGCGACCATTTGATGAAGTTGGCCAAAGAACAGTTGGCGCCGAGTACCGTGGTCGGCGCCGGAGGTACCTCGGTACCTTCGACCATCCGAACTTCAGCGGGAATGTTTCTTAGCAAAGCCGTGGATAAAACTTTAGAAAATATCGAATATAGAATTGCCGCAGCTTCAGGGACGCCCGAACCGAATGGTGAAGGCATGCAGATCTTGCGCTACGACGTTGGTCAGAAATACGATCCGCACTTTGATTACTTCCACGACGCCGTCAATCCCTCGCCGAAACGAGGAGGCCAACGCATGGCAACCATGCTAATTTACTTAGAAAACACCGAAGAAGGAGGAGAGACCATCTTTCCGAGAGGGACAAGGTCGGAATCGTTTGATTTACCGGAAGAAGGCAATCCTCATGAGTGGTCGGACTGTACCTCACAAGGCTTACCGGTGAAATCCGTCAAAGGAGACGCTCTTTTATTTTGGTCGTTGACGGAGGATTATAAACTGGACATGGGAAGTTTACACGGGGCGTGCCCAGTGGTCAAAGGCCAAAAATGGACCGCGGTGAAATGGATACGGGTGGCTAAGTTCGATGGGATGTTTACTTCCCCGCTACCGATGCCGGCGCTCTCGAGACGAACGGAACTACACGGTAAGTGCGTGGACGAATGGGACGAGTGCGCGCAGTGGGCGAAAGACGGGTGGTGCGAGAAGAATAAGGACTTTATGGTTTCCAACAGTGGCGCGAGAGACAGTAAAGGCCCCGCGTGTCCAGTCTCGTGCAACGTTCCGTGTCCAGAAAAATAGCGTAAAATAGAAAACTCTCGATAGAAAACAAACTCGTTTTGTTTTGTGTATAATACTGGTATATATAAAAAAGTAGTTTTTGAAGTCTCTCTCCTTCTCCCTCTCTCTCTCTAAATTTTCTTTTCTTTTTACCGCACGCTAAGTAGTACATTATCACCGAGGAACAAACTCAGAGAGAGAAAGAGCTCACAGTTTTTGCAAACACCTGAACGCTTATCTGCTTCTCTTCGCCTTCAACTCGGCCGCTTTCGCCTTCGCCCACGCCTTGGCGTCTTCGCTGTTGGACGTAGAAGGCGCCTTGGCGGATGGCTTGTAATCCGAATCCAAAATCAATCCAATCGTGTTCGCGTTCGTCGTCATCGCCGCGTTCGCATCGTCGTACGAAACCGCCGCGGTATCGACCCACCCTTGGTCTGCTTTACCCCACGAGTCTTTCGAGATGTCCGTCAAACCGACGTACGTCGTCGCTAAGATGGTATCGCCGACTTGCACTTTACCGAGCGCTTTACCCCCCGGGCGAACGGTTTTCACCTCCGGTCTGCCGTCCGGTCCCGGTTTCAAGAGCAAACCGAGCGAGATGTTCGACTGAGAGCAGTCCAAAACAACCTGTGTTTATTTTTTACGTCAGAGTAAAAATATTAGAATAATATATAACAGTCAGTGTGTGTGTGTGTGTTAAATTTGAAGCGTTTTTTGAGAGAGAGAGAGACCAAAAAAAAGGAGAATCTAAAAACCAACTTTTTTGAGAAGAAGGCCTTCCGATCCAATTCGAGAGCATATGTGTTTACCAAAGATGATGGTTTGTCTCGAAACCCGCTCTCGCTCTCTCTCTTTTGCGATATCGATTTTTAAACGCATCGTTTCGAGAGACGTGTGAGCCGAGAAAAAAAGAAACGACGACGACGACAAACGCACCTTGTACACGGACCCTCCGACTGGATATTTCGCATCGATTTCCGCCTCGCTCATCGCTCTGCACGAAAAGGCCGAGGCAGATTTTCTCGAGACGGTTTGCTTGCGAAGCGCGCTGTTGTTGTTGTTCGCGACTCTCGAGGAGAGCGCGGAGGAGGAAGAAGCCATCACGCTGAATGCCATTTTGCGTTCTATCTCTTTTGTGTTATATTATATGTGTTTGTCTGTGTTATTATGAAGAAATAAGAGAGAGGGTGAGAGGGAGAGAAGAAAAAAGAGACACGCAACGCGCGTAACGAGAATTTTCTGTTTTTATCTCGCGAGAGATGACTCACGCTCGCCAACGTGTCTCGTTCTCCGGTCGTCGTTCGTTTCACACAGTCACAGATGATCAGACAAACAGAGAGTTCTCTCTCTCTGATTTTTTTCTTTTTTTTTTTCTGTTTCTGGGTGAGTGAGTGAGTGCTCTGCTTTCGACGAGCTTCGACGACACAAAAAGAAAAGAAAGAGAAGAGAAAAGAAGAGAAAAAAAAAATGCAGGCGATCGAAAGCGTCTCGCAAAACTACGGCGACAGCGCAAAGCTGATACGGTTTCAGCACATCGCGGACGTTCTTTTGAAGACGAATAAAAAGAAGGGGAGGAAGAATCAGCAGACGACGACGACGACGGCGACGAAGAGGAAGACAAAAAAGGAAGAAGAAGAAGAGGAAGAAGAAGAAGAGGAGGAGGAGAAATCGGAATTGGAGGAAGCGTTTGCCGACGACGAGAAAAGTCGTTACGAGATCGCGAGAGAAGCGCTACGAAGAGCGGAGGAGATTTGCAAAAGAGGAGGGACGAGGAACGCGGAGATTTTTAAGTCCATTCGAGAGAGGAAGAAAATGCTGAAAGAAGTGATGAAATCGTCGTCTTTAGGAGGAGGAGGAGGAGGAGATGTAAACATGGAGGAGGACGAAGAAGAAGAAGAAGGAGAAGATTTCGTTGAAAACTGGTCAAATCAAATGGACTTGGAAAACCAAAACGAGAAAAAACGGTTGGACGAAGGGTTAACCTCCTCTAAAGCGAGCTCTTTGAAAGAGTCCATTCGATTAGCGCACAACGATTTAGGCGATTATTACTACAACGTCGGTAACTTAAAAGAAGCGTTCCAATGTTACGCGAAATCTAGAGAGTACGGGACCTCGGTGAAACACACTTTGGCCATGTGCGTGAATAGCATTAGAGTGGCTTTGGAGTTGAACTCTATGGCGCAGGTTTTGTTGTACGCGAACAAAGGATTAGCGATTTTGAAGAACGTGGACCAGATGGCGGCGGCGGGCGAAAATGAGAAGAAAATGGCGCAACGACCGTCGATTATACAGCAAGCGGGCGGCGGTATCGAAGGCCTCGGCGTAGGCGCCGGGGAAAACAAAGAGGAACAGAATTTAACGAGAGCAAAGTTTACGTGCGCGGCGGCGTTGGCACATTTACACTTTGGCAAGTACGCGGAAGCCGCGAAGCACTTCACGAGTTTGAAGACGGAAATCGGAAACTCGTACGCGGAGGTCATATCTCAACAAGACGTCGCGGTCTACGGCGGCTTGTGCGCTTTAGCGACGTTTGACCGCGTGCAATTGAAGAAACGCGTCGTCCACGAAAATGTCACCTTTCGAGACATGCTGGGTACGGCTACGGAAATGCGCGACATCGTGGAAGACTTTTGGAACTCGAGATACCCGCAGTGCTTATCCAAACTCAATCAGATTAAGAAAGAGTTACTCTTGGACATCCACGTCGGAAAACACGTCAAGAAACTCTTTTCGCTCATCCGTCAAAAAGCGTTGATTCAGTACACCAAACCTTTCTCCGCGTTGAGTTTGACCACCATGGCGTCCGCGTTCAACTGCGACTCGGTGGAAAACCTCGAAAAAGAAATCGCAGACTTGATCACGGCGGATAAAATCCGCGCTCGCATCGACTCTCGCGGCGAGAAAATCTTACGCGCCAAGGAGTTCAATAAGAGAACGGAAACATTCGAGCACGTGCAAAGAACCGCGGAGATGTTCGTCGAGAACGCCAGAGAGGCGCTTCTGAGATCTTCCTTGAATAGATTAGATTTAGCTTTATAGCCGTAAAAGGGGAGTAGAACTTTGTCGCGAACAACAACAGCAACAAACAAAAACAAAACATACACA
>Ga0181560_10002273_pt1 | contig 17870 bp, 18 predicted proteins | sample 011ome_20_FD_133751 | JGI IMG/M metagenome (GOLD analysis project Ga0181560, IMG submission 133751) | Coastal salt marsh microbial communities from the Groves Creek Marsh, Skidaway Island, Georgia - 011509CT metaG (megahit assembly) | ecosystem: Environmental > Aquatic > Marine > Intertidal...
ATCAGGGTGAGATAGTTGCGCCAGTAGGCACGGGCCTGGAGAACATCATTGCGACTGAGGTTGATGGCCGCCAGTTCCAGCGCTGAGCGCAGTTGGTTGGCATTGAGCTGCATGGCCCGCATGAAAGCCTTTTCAGCATTATCCGGGCGATTGAGCCGCAGTGCCGCGATGCCCATGTTTTCGAAAGCCTGCGAACGCTGCGGGTACTCGGTATCAGCCACGACCTGGGCCAGATGCTCGTAGGCGGCTTCAAAATCGCCCTGGGCAAAGAGAAAAGCAGCATAATTGTTGCGGGCCTTGGAATTGTCATTATCCACCCGGAGCGCTCGGCGGAAATTGTCATCAGCCAGTTCCGGCTCCCCTTCCCTGGCGTAAATCAGCCCCCACGTGGCGAACATCTCGCTGTTGTTGGCATCGATTTCGGCGGCATTACGCAGGTGGCGCTTGGCATTGGCCAGGTCGTTTTCTTCCAGGTACCCAACCGCAAGCTTCAGGTAGTTTTCCAGAGCAGCCTCGTCATCGGTTTCCACGTTGAAGACGGGATTGATGGTTTCGGTGGTACAGGCAGTCAGCAGGCACAGGATGCACGTAGCCATAAGCACGATATTGCGTATATTCACTGCGTTGCTTGCCTCATTTACTGGTCGAAAACTGTCCAAATACGCATTAGCGGGCAATCTGCCCGAAAAATTTGCTGATTTTACCTTATTTTACTGAATCTTTAGATGTTGCACCGGGGTGCTTTGTTCCCCGCTCTGCTGCATTTTGGCCAGATACCGGGCACTGCGCCGGGTCTGGTCATCCACCTGCCCGATCAGCTGCCCACAGGCCGCCCCGATATCGTCGCCACGGGTGGTCCGGATGGTTGTCGTATAGCCAGCATCGCGCAGAATTTTCTGGAATGTGGAGACCGCCGAGCTGCTGGAACGGCGGAACTCGGAGCCGGTAAACGGGTTGAACGGAATCAGGTTGATCTTGCAGGGAGTGTCGCGCAGCAGCTCAGCGAGTTCACGGGCATGCTGGCGATGATCATTCACGCCGGCAATCAGGATATATTCAATCGTAGCCACGCGGCTGTCCGGTAACGCTTCAAGGTAGGCGTTGGTACTGCGCAGCAGTTCCTTGATGGGGTACTTGCGATTGATGGGCACGATCTGGCTGCGCAGCTCATCATTGGGCGCATGCAGCGAAATGGCCAGGGATGCGTCGGTGTATTCACGCAGGCGATCCAGTGCCGGTACCACACCGGAGGTACTGATGGTGACACGGCGCTTGGACAGCCCGTAGCAGTTGTCTTCCATCATCAGGCTGATGGCATACAGGACATTGTCGAAATTGAGCAGCGGTTCGCCCATGCCCATCATGACCACGTTGGTCACCCTCCGCGGTTTCTTGGTGCCAAAGGCATCCAGTTCGCGCTTGGCCAGCCACAACTGGCCAATGATTTCGGCGGTGGTCAGGTCACTGTTGAAGCCCTGTTTGCCGGTGGCGCAGAAGGCGCAGTCCAGGCTGCAGCCGGCCTGGGATGAAATACACAAGGTGCCGCGTCCGGCTTCGGGTATGAAAACCGTTTCCACGCTGCTGCCGCTTTCCACCTCGACAACCCACTTGAAACAGCCGTCGGCGGCATCGAAACGCTGCTTGACCCTGGGCGGCCTGACTTCCGCGGTTTCTTTCAGGCGCGCGCGCAGGTCCTTGCTGATGTTGGTCATCTCATCGAAGTCGGTGACCCCGAACTGATGAATCCATTTCAGCAGCTGTATAGCGCGAAAAGGCTTTTCCCCCTGTTCAGAGAGAAAAGCCTCCATTTGTTGCCTGCTCAGACCAAGCAAGTTGGTCAGCTGTTGCGGCATGTTGGAATTACCTCATCAGAATTTGCGCGGGCAAATTTCCTCGTCCTTGAAAAAGTAGCCGATTTCACGCTCGGCAGAAGCCGGGGAGTCGGAACCGTGGACGGCATTGGCATCGATGGACACAGCGAAGTCGGCACGGATGGTGCCAGCAGCAGCTTCGGCCGGGTTGGTGGCACCCATCAGCTCGCGGTTGCGGGCGATAGCGTTTTCACCTTCCAGGACCTGGACAATCACCGGGCCTGAGGTCATGAATTCCATCAGATCGGCAAAAAAGCCCTTGCCTTTGTGTTCAGCGTAAAAACCACCGGCAGAGTCTTCGTCCAGCTGGACCATTTTCATGGCAACAACCTTCAGACCGCCTTTTTCAAACCGGGTGACGATTTCACCAATCACGTTTTTGCCAACGGCATCCGGCTTGATGATGGATAAAGTACGTTCAACTGACATGCATTGTTCTCCGCTTGGATATCATTATTCTGGGTATTCCCTGGTACCCGGGGACCGGGTCGGGAAAAACGCCGTATTGTACGCGCCTTTGCCCAGATTTTGTACCTGAAAGAGAGCGAAGGCGCCGCAGGCGGAACGGGCTGCGCCCGTTCCAGGGGACAGACCGCGAAGCGCTCTGTCCCTGATTATCAGGCTCACCTCATTCGCATAGTCTGTGCCTGAGCAACCCCATCGGGGTTGGTCTGGCACGTGGAGTTATAGCCGCCAATAGCGGCTACAACTCCTCAATCCAGGCCATCTGTATAGCCTCAAGGATCTTCTCCCCGGAACGTTTCGGGTCATCAATAAAGCCATCGAGTTCGCAGACAAGCCGGTGCAGGTCCACGAAATTGATGGTGCGGGGATCCGTATCCGGGTGGTTTTCCGCCAGCTCGATGGCAATATCCAGGGTATCTGTCCACTTCATGGTGAGCTCCGGCGTGTCAGTGATTTTCTGACACCATATTGATGGTGTATTTAGGGATTTCCACGACCAGGTCGGTATTGGTCACCCTGGCCTGGCAGCCCAGACGGGACTCCGGTTCCAGCCCCCAGGCCTTGTCCAGCATGTCATCCTCTTCCTCGGTGGACTCCGCCAGGGAATCAAACCCCTCACGAACGACGACATGACAGGTCGTGCAGGCACAGGACTTCTCACAGGCATGTTCCAGGGCGATGCCGTTTTTCAGAGCAATATTGAGGATGGTCTCGCCGGCAGGCGCATCCACTTCCTTGCCTTCCGGGCAAATATCATGGTGCGGTAAGAATCGGATGGTTGGCATAACGCGGATCTTTCCTCGGGGTAATTAATCGTATTCTTCTATCTTGTGACCGGCCAGGGCTGTCTTGATCTGGGAATCCATGCGGCGCCCGGCAAATTCCAGGCTGGCCTCATTCAGTGCTTCGGCGGCCCGATGAATGGCTTCGCTGTCCTCACCCTTGATGAGTTGGGCCAGAGCTGCCATGCCGGATTCCAGGGCTGCATATTCCTCAGCGTTGAGCAGGGTTTTGCCATCACTGGCCAGGGCGCTCTCAAGCGCCTCGATAATACGCTGCGCCTCTACACGGTTTTCCTGGAGCGAACGCGCCGCCTTGTCGGTGGCTGCCGCGGCATAGGAATCGGTAATCATGCGTTCGATGTCTTTTTCCGCCAGGCCATAGGAGGGTTTGATGACGACACTGCTGGCTACACCGGTGCTCAGCTCCCGGGCATGTACTTCCATCAGGCCATCGGCATCAACCTGGAAGGTCACTTCGATGACGGCTGCACCCGCGACCATAGGCGGAATGCCCCTGAGGTCAAATTTCGCCAGTGAGCGGCAATCGGCTACCAGCTCCCGCTCTCCCTGCAGGACATGCAGCGACATAACGGTCTGACCATCCTTGGAGGTGGTGAACTGCTGGGCACGGGCGACGGGAATGGTGGTATTGCGGGGTATGATTTTTTCCATGAGTCCACCCATGGTCTCGATGCCCAGGGACAGCGGAATGACATCGAGCAGCAGGATTTCATTACCATACTTGTTGCCGGCCAGGACATCGGCCTGCAGGGCCGCGCCTACGGCAACCACCTGGTCGGGATCGATTTCGGTATGCACTTCTGACTGGAAGAATTCGGCAACACGCTCACGTACCCGGGGCGTTCGGGTCGAACCACCCACCATGACCACATCGGCAATCTCATCAAGGGACACCTGGGCATCGCGCAGTACGCGGCGGCAGGCCTTGATGGTCTTGTCGATCATTGGATCCACTAGGGCGTCGAACACCTCCCGAGTCAGGGTGCCCTGCCAGTCCGCAAAACGAATGTCAGTGCGATCGCTGTCGGTCAGGGCATGTTTGGCCTGGCGGGCGGCGGCTGCCAGGACATTGCGCTCGCCAAACGAGATCGTGTTTTCCATGCCGGCCTGGTCCAGTACCCACGCCATGATGGCACGATCAAAATCATCGCCGCCCAGCGCGGCATCGCCACCGGTCGCAAGGACCTTGAACACACCCTGCTCCAGGCGCATGAGGGACACATCAAAGGTGCCACCACCGAGATCGTAAATGATGACCGTTTCTTCTTGCTTGCGATCAAGGCCATAGGCCACGGCAGCTGCCGTGGGTTCGCTCAGCAGCCGCAACACCTTGATGCCGGCCAGTTTTGCCGCATCCTTGGTGGCCTGACGCTGGGCTTCGTCAAAATATGCGGGCACCGTGATGACGGCACCGTCAATATCACCACCAAACTCCTCTTCGCCCCGGTGTGCCAGGACCTTCAGGATATCGGCAGAGACTTCCACCGGGCTCTTGTCACCGGCTGCAGTCCTGATCAGGGGCATGCCCCCGTTCGAGTCCGGAATAATTTCGTAGGGCAGCTCGTACTGAATATCATCAAAGCCACGACCCATAAGGCGCTTGACAGAAGAGATGGTGTTCGCGGAATCGTCAGACCCTCGGGCTACAGCCTCATCGCCGACCCGGTTTTTGCCGTCGCCCTGGTAATGCACCACGGATGGCACCAGGCAATGCCCGGCATGATCGCACAGGGTATGCACCTTGCCTTCATTGGCCACTGCGACCAGGGAATTGGTCGTGCCCAGGTCGATGCCAACGGCGCGCTTACGAACGGCGTGTGCTTTGGGCTTGCTTTGCCCGGGTTCTGCTATATTCAGTAAAGCCACAGTAAATCGCTGTTATGTTGTGCTGTTCAGTAGTCCAGAAGTTTTTCTTCGACCGTATCGATTTCGGTCAGCAACTTGTCAAGAAACTGCATCTGGTTGTATGTGCGTTTGGCACCGGGAAAATCCTGCTGATCGAATTGCGCCTGAAAACGGTCCAGTGCCGCATCGCGGTCCTGGCCGACCTGACGCTTGAGACCCTCCAGCCCATCCATGTCCTCGCTGGCAAACAGGGTTTCCAGCTCTTCACGCAGCATAAGCTGATGCATGAGAAAGTCTTCGCCAAAGTGGGCCTGGTTGTGTTCCTCAGGGTCAACACCCTGGCGCTTCAGGAGATAAGCGGCGCGCCTCAGGGGCGACTTCAGGGTGTCATAGCCGTCATTGACCAGGCTAGTTTTCTGAATGGCCTGCAGTCGTTCAGCGTCTTCCCCCCCGGCAACCTTATCGGGATGATATTGGGCCTGCAGGGTTTTGTACTGGCTCTCCAGCCGGGCGGTGTCGACAGGAAACTGTTCCGGCAGGTCAAACAGCCGGAAAAAATTATCGAAATGTGAATGATCGGAAGCTGACACCGCGAATAACGTGCGAAGGCCGGAAGACAGGCTCAGACGCTGAAGCTTTCGCCACAGCCGCACTCGCCCTTGGCATTCGGGTTCTTGAATTCGAAACCTTCGTTGACCCCTACCTTGACGAAATCCATTTCGGTGCCGTCGAGGTAGACTAGGCTTTTGGGATCTACCACGATCTTGATGCCGCTGTCCTCGAAGACCTCGTCCTGCTCATTGGGCTCATCAACGAATTCCAGAACATAAGCCATGCCCGAACAGCCGGTGGTGGTCACGCCCACGCGTATACCTACGCCCTTGCCACGACTGGCTAACTGGTCGGCTACATGCCTGGCGGCGGATTCTGTCAATGTAATGGCCATGTCTGGTGTCCTGCTACTGCGGTTTCTTGATTCCTGACGATCAGGATTCGGGGCTTTCAGCGGCTTCCGTGATTTCACCACGCTTTTTCTTGACGTCACTGATCGCGGCCTTGATGGCATCTTCAGCCAGGACCGAACAGTGAATCTTTACCGGCGGCAGGCCCAGCTCTTCGGCGATCTCGGTGTTACGGATCTTGGCGGCATCTTCAATGGTGCGACCCTTGACCCACTCGGTCAGCAGGGAACTGGAGGCAATCGCCGAGCCACAGCCATAGGTCTTGAACTTGGCATCCTCGATCACACCTTCCTTGTTGACCTTGATCTGCAGACGCATGACATCACCACAGGCAGGCGCACCGACCATGCCGGTGCCGACACTGTCGTCATTGTCATCGAGCCTGCCCACATTGCGGGGGTTTTCATAATGGTCGAGTACTTTGTCTGTATAGGCCATGTTGTTACCTGTTCCTGTTTGACTAGTGTATTTTTTTGATTTACCAAGATGACCCAGCGACCCTCTTGTCTCTTATCTCTTGTTTCTCTTAGCGCTGTTATTAATGCGCTGCCCACTGCACCTGGCTGATATCAACGCCGTCTTTGAACATGTCCCACAGCGGTGACAGTTCACGCAGTTTGCTGACCGCTTCCCGGACTTTGGCAACGGCAATGTCGACATCCTCTTCTGTGGTGAAACGGCCGATGCTGAAGCGCAGTGAACTGTGGGCCAGCTCATCGTCCATACCCAGCGCCCGCAACACGTAGGAGGGCTCCAGGCTGGCAGAGGTACAGGCCGAACCGGAAGACACGGCCAGGTCTTTCAGGGCCATGATCAGTGATTCACCTTCCACAAAGTTAAAGCTGACATTGATGTTACCCGGCACACGCTGCTCGAGGTCACCGTTGATATAGACCTCTTCCATGCCTTCCAGGCCTTTGAGAAAACGGTCCCTGAGCACTCTCTGGCATTCAGCCTCTTCATGCATTTCGGCCTTGGCAATACGAAAAGCTTCGCCCATGCCCACGATCTGGTGGGTCGGCAATGTGCCTGAGCGCATGCCGCGCTCGTGGCCACCGCCATGCATCTGGGCTTCCAGGCGTACCCGCGGCTTGCGGCGCACGTACAGGGCACCAATGCCTTTCGGGCCATAAATCTTGTGGGCAGAAAACGCCATCAGGTCAACCGGCATATCCTCGAGATCGATATCGGTCTTGCCGGCGCTCTGGGCGGCATCAACGTGGAAGATCACTTTGTTTTCGCGGCAGATGGTGCCGATGGCCTTGATGTCGTTGATCACACCAATCTCATTGTTCACGTGCATCAATGACACCAGGATGGTGTCTTCACGGATTGCTGCCGCGACCTGTTCGGGTGTAATCAGACCCTTGTTGTCAGGGTCTAGATAAGTGACCTCAAAGCCTTCACGTTCGAGCTGACGGCAGCTGTCAAGCACGGCCTTGTGTTCAATCTTTGAGGTAATGATGTGCTTGCCACGGTTCTTGTAGAAGTGCGCTGCGCCCTTGATTGCCAGGTTGTCGGATTCGGTGGCACCGGAGGTCCAGACAATTTCTCGGGGATCACAGTTGATGAGGTCGGCCACATGCTGGCGCGCTTCTTCCACAGCTTCTTCTGCTTTCCAGCCAAACAGGTGAGAGCGAGAAGCGGGGTTGCCGAAATTGCCCTCAACAGTCAGGCACTCAACCATCTTGTCACGAACGCGCGGATCGACGGGGGTAGTGGCTGAGTAGTCAAAGTAAATTGGAATCATTATGGCTCCGATGCAGTGTTGCTATTAGTTTCAGTATGTTCAGTAAAAAATCGTTCAGTGTGTTTACGTCAAATCAGCTGCAGCAGTTTAAAAAAAGGCCTGTCTTGCACTATTTGCCTGTTTTATCTGTTACCTGTGCGTACCTATACGCCTATGAAAGCGAACTAGCGACAATGCGATCCGGCGAGGACGGCAAATTGCTAATGTTGTCATTGGCGCTGTCTGCACTGTCTGGATTGCGCCTTTCTCGCCCTTGCCGCTCCGCAGTCTGCATCATCCGCTCGTGCTGGTTGCGGGCGATCGCTTCGATCTCGCGCTTGGAGACCAGGTCCGCAAGCGTGATGTTGCTGAGAAACTGATGAATCTGTTCGCTCAGGTCCTGCCAGAGATGATGGGTGAGGCAAATTTCTCCGCCATGGCAGTCGCCTTTGCCCCGGCACTTGGTGGTATCCATGGACTCACTCACGGCATCAATGATTTCCGCGACGTCAATTTCGGAATCTTTCTTGCCCAGCAGATAGCCTCCACCGGGACCACGCACGCTGCTGACTAGGTCCTGCTTGCGCAGTTTGGCAAACAGCTGCTCCAGGTAAGACAGAGAAATATCCTGGCGTTTGGAAATATCACTCAGCGTTACCGGCCCTTTGTTGGCATTGATGCTCAGATCCAGCATCGCCGTCACGGCATAACGCCCTTTGGTCGTCAGTCTCATTAGTTCAGCCCCATGTGGTTTGCCTGTTAGGATTCAGGGCAGAAATTATGCAAAAACCCACTAATTTGGTCAAGTATATAACGCAGTAAGTTAGTCAGGTAGTCAGGTATCAGCCCGCGTAAGCTGTTCAGGTATCGGCGCGGTTCCCGGCCTTGTCCAGGTGTGTCTGGATAGCGGTCAACATGCCACGTAAGATATTGATTTCCATGCGATCAGGGCGAATGCGGGTGTAGAGGCGCCGCAATCGGGTCATGAGCTGACGCGGCGCCTTGGGATCCAGGAAGTCGATTCGGGTCAGCACTTCCTCAAGGTGGGCCATGTAGCCATCCATGTCGGCGACCGTAGACAGCGGCTGGTCCCAGTCATCCTCGGTGGCTGCGTCCCGGGCGTCTTCTGCTTTCAGGGCGGCGCGGTGAATCTCGTAGCACAGCACCATCACGGCTGCTGCCACATTCAGCGAGGAGTATGCCGGATTGGTAGGAATCTGGACGTGGAAATGGCACTGGCGCAGCTCTTCGTTACTCAAGCCGCTGTCCTCGCGGCCGAAGACCAGGGCCACACAGTTCTGGCGACAAGCGGCGACCAGTTTTTCCCCGCATTCTTCGGGCGTCACCATGGGCCAGGGGATACCGCGGGACCGGGCACTGGTGCCAATGACCAGGCCACAATCGGCAATGGCAGCTTCCAGTGTATCGACTACGACAGCGTTATCGAGCACATCCAGGGCCGAGGCTGCTCGGCCCAGGGCGACACCTGAAGGAAAGTCCTTCGGACTGACCAGATACAGATTGCTTAAGCCCATATTCTTCATGGCGCGCGCAGTCGCGCCGATATTCCCGGGATGGGAAGTCTGCACGAGTACGATGCGGATAGCGGAAAGATCTTGCATCATTTGGTCCTGGCGGCTGGGATTTCAGGGCGCGCATGATAGCAGAAATCAGCCGCAAGCTGACCTAGCCGGCACCTTCTCTGCTCTACTTATGAATTACCTTTTGCTATGATGCGCAGCAATTTTATCGACCGGTCATGATCCCGCCCCTGATATGCATGCCATTACCAACATCGGCCTGAGAGCCGCCCGCATTGCCTCCGAAGCAATCCTTGAAGCCTGGGACCGGCCTGACCGCATCAAGGTCACGGAAAAAGCCCGCAATGACTATGTCACTGATATCGATAAAAAGGTCGAGGACATTCTCGTCGAGCATATTCGCAAGTCATATCCGGAACATGGTTTTGTGTGCGAGGAAGCCGGCCTGATCGAAGGTGATGACAAGGACACGGTCTGGATCATTGACCCCATCGACGGTACCCGCAATTTCATTCTCGGGCTGCCCCACTTCTGCATCTCCATGGCCTGCATGAAAAAGGGCAAGCTGGAGCACGCAGTCATTGTTGATCCGGTCAAGGGCGAGGAATACACCGCCAGCCGCGGCAGTGGTGCCCAGCTCAACGGTCATCGCATGCGGGTAGGCAGTCGCAACGGAATTGGAGGTGCCACCATCAGCATGAGTTGCGCCGGCCTGAAAAACTACGACACGCTCATGCAAATTCAGCAGGCCATGAAGGGGACAGCTGGCGCCATCAGGATGACCGGCTCGGCTGCACTCGACCTGGCCTACCTGGCCGCGGGGCGTACCGATGCTGGCTGGATGTCTGGCATGCACCAGTGGGATGTGGCAGCAGGGATTCTGCTGATCCGTGAAGCCGGTGGTCTGATCAGTGATTCCAGTGGCAACCCGGATTGCCTGGAAAGCCGCGACCTGGTGTTCAGCAACGCCAAGTGCTTCAAGCCCTGGCTAAAGTTGGTCGCGAAGGCGAGTTAATCCCGAACGCAAGCGGTATGGACTTCGCCCATTCCAGGGGAAAGACCGCGCAGCGCTCTGTCCCTGTCTCACTTGGAATCCCTATGGAAGCGCGTCCGCTTCCTCCCCTTCCTTCTCCGGCGGCATCAGGTCTTCCTTGCTGACTTCCATGTAGGTCAGGATTTCTGACGCCACATAAATGGACGAGTAGGTACCGATCACGATACCCACGATCAGTGCCGTGGCGAAGCCGTGAATCATTTCGCCGCCAAACAGGAACAGCGCAAGCAGCACCAGCAAGGTGGTACCCGATGTGATCAGCGTCCTGTCCAGGGTCTGGGTGATGGAATAGTTGATGACATCAATCGGGTCGGTCTTGCGCAGGATGCGAAAGTTCTCACGTATACGGTCAAAGACGACGATGGTATCGTTGAGCGAGTATCCGATCACCGCCAGCACTGCCGCGAGCACGGTGAGGTCGAAGTCGACACCGAAAAAGGCAAAGAAACCCAGCACAATTGTCACGTCATGGGCCAGCGCGGCTACCGCCCCAACGGCAAACTTGTACTGGAAGCGCAGCGAGATGTAGATCATGATCATGATCAGCGCTACCAGCATGCCAAGGCCACCCTGCTCCCGCAGTTCTTCACCTACCTGGGCACCAATGAAGCCGGTGCCAAGAATCTCCACATCGGAATCCGAGTTCGCCTGCAAGGCGGCCAGGACGATATCCGTTGCCTGCGCAGCCGTTACCTGGTCAAGATCGGCCGACCCGGTTTCTTGGATGCGAATCTGGACATCCCGGTCAGTACGAAAGTTCACCACTTCAAAATTCTGGTAACCCGCCTCACGGATGGTGGAACGGATGTCTTCCAGGTTGGGTACTTCGGAGTAGGACACCTGGATCTGGGTGCCGCCGGTGAAATCCAGGCCGTACTGCATGCCGTTGACGATGAACGAGCCGATCGACAGCAACAACAAGACTGCCGAAAACACCGTCGTCGGGTTGCGGTAATCCATGAACTTGATGACTTTCATCTCACTCATCTCAGCTTTCTCCGGTAGCCGGCTTTGGCGCCGGGGCTGGAATCTTCATGCCGATGGAAATGCTTTTCACATTTTTGCCGCCATAGATCAGGTTGATGATCGCACGGGTCACCATGATGGCCGTGAACATCGAGGTCATGATGCCGATGGACAGGGTCACGGCAAAGCCCCTGACCGGACCGGTACCGACTGAGTAGAGGATGATCGCTACCAGGAATGTGGTGATATTGGCATCGAAGATGGTAATGAAGGCACGACCGAAACCGCTGTCTATAGCACGCTGCACCGACATCCCGGCTTTCAGTTCCTCCCGGATGCGGGCAAAAATCAGCACGTTGGCATCTACCGCCATACCGACGGTAAGCACGATACCGGCGATACCGGGTAACGTGAGCGTGGCCCCGATGATCGACATCAGCGCCACCAGCAAAACCAGGTTAACCGCCAGCGCAATGTTAGCCGCCAGTCCGCAAACGCGATACCACAGCAGCATGAACAGCACGACCAGGCCGAGTCCGATCTGCACAGACAGCAGGCCCTTGTCGATATTTTCCTGCCCCAGGCTTGGCCCGATGGTGTACTCCTCAAGGAAGTACATCGGGGCCGCCAGGGCGCCGGAACGAATCAGCAGGGCAATGTCATTGGCTTCCTGGGAAGACGCTAGGCCGGTGATGCGGAACTGACGCGGCAGGGCCGTCTGGATATTGGGTGCACTGATGACACGCTCTTCCGTGTAGGGCTCGGAACGGGAAACCAGTTCGCCTTCGGCATTACGTTGGGTAACGGTGCGGGTCTTGGTTTCCACCAGCAGGATGGCCATTCGGCGGCCGATGTTGGCGCGGGTGACCTCGTTCATCTGACGGGCGCCAACGGCATCCAGGGAAATATTGACCTGCGGTAAACTGGTCTGGGGATCAAAGGACGACTGCGCCTGGGTCACGTTGTCACCACTGACTATGATATCCCGATCAATCAATAGCGGCCCGCCGGTGCGTGGATCTGTATATTCCATAGTCGTGCCAGGTGCTGCGCCGGGTTCTGCCACCAGATGGAACTGCAGGGTGGCCACGGCGCTGATAATGCTCTTGGCACGAGCCGGATCCTGGATACCAGGCAGCTCGATGATGATGCGATCACTGCCCATCGGTGCCACATTGGGTTCCTTCACGCCGAGTTCATCCACACGTGAGCGTAGTGTTGTCAGGTTCTGCTGAACGGCATATTCGCGCAACTGCTGGGCAGCCAGTTCGTTGATCGTGTAATACAGCAGGAAGTCACCACCGGTTTCCGCTGTGCGGAACTGGTAATCGGGGAATTCGTCGCGCATCAGGGCAATGGCCGCCGAGCGGGTTTCGGCATCCAGGAAACGGATGGCGATGCGATTCTGGCTATCCACTTCCAGGGGCGGCCGGTAACGCAGGTTGTTTTCACGGAACAGGGTACGCATGGTGGCCACGGAATCACTCAACTGCTGGCCGGATGCCGCTTCCATGTCCACTTCCATGAGGAAATGCACACCGCCCTGCAGGTCGAGACCGTAGGACATTGGTCCAGCGCCCAGGGATTCTAGCCAGTCCGGTGTATTGGGGGCCAGGTTCAGGGCCACGATGTATTCGTCAGGCAGCGCCAGGTTGATGACCTGCTGTGCGCGACTTTGCTGGTCGGCATTACGCAGCCTGATCAGGCCGTTACCGTCCTCAATGACGGCGTCAAAAAAGTCGATGCCGTCAGCCCCGAGAGCGAAGGTGGCGCTGTCGAGCGCACTCTGATCGACGATGCCACTGTCGTGGGAAATCTGGATGGCCGGGTCAGGCGCATAGAAATTGGGAGCAGCGTAGATAAATCCCAGGATCGCTATGAAGACGATCAGCAGGTTTTTCCACAGCGGGTATTTGTTCATCATGGCCTGTTACCAGTGGTGAAATCGGACGGGTGGATCAAATGGATTTGATCGTACCCTTGGGCAGCACCGCCGTGATGGCGGATTTCTGCAGCTTGATTTCCACGTTGTCGTGAATCTGGACAACCACGTAATGGTCATCAACCTTGGTCAGCTTGCCGAGAATGCCGCCGTTGGTCATGATCTCGTCGCCCTTGTTCAGGCTGCCCATTAGGTCTTTGTGCTCCTTGGCACGCTTGGACTGGGGACGCCAGATGATGAAATAAAAGATCAGGGCAAAGCCGCCGAAGAAAATCAGGTTGAACAGAGCGGAAGGTTCCTGCGCGCCGGCCTCGGCCTGGGCGTAGGCGGAACTGATAAAGAAATCCATAGATGTCCCCGGTTATTGTTATTGCCTGGCATGGTCCTGGCAGCAAGCTGCGGCATACGTGCAACAACTAATTGATGAAATTCAAGCGGTTATGGTTGCAACCTGTGGCCTGAAGCGATGCTTTTTCAGGCCTGCGACTCTTCCAAAATACGCTGCTGCGCATGGAAGGATTTCGCGAAGGCGGCCAATGTACCCCTTTCTATAGCGCCACGCAAATCAGCCATCAGGCGCTGGTAATAGTGCAGGTTGTGGACCGTATTGAGCACGGCGCCAAGCATCTCCTTGCACTTGTCCATATGGTGTAAATAGGACCGGCTGAAGTTTTCACAAGTGTAGCAGTCACAATTTTCATCCACCGGTCCGGTATCATCTTTGTAGCGGCTGTTGCGCAGTTTCAGCAACCCCTGTGATGTGAACAGGTAGGCATTGCGAGCGTTGCGTGTCGGCATGACACAGTCGAACATGTCAACCCCCCGCAGCGAGGCTTCCACCAGGTCCGACGGCGTGCCGACCCCCATCAGGTAGCGCGGCTTGTCGGCCGGCATCCTGTCGACCAGCACATCCAGTACCGCCCACATTTCCTCTTTCGGTTCACCCACAGACATGCCCCCAATGGCATAGCCGTCAAAGCCGATCTCCACCAGGGCTTCAAGCGATTCCAGGCGCAGGGACGGATACATGCCCCCCTGCACGATGCCAAACAGGGCGCCGGGCTTGTCACCGTGAGCTGCCTTACAGCGTTTCGCCCAGCGCATCGACAATGCCATGGACTCCCGGGCCTCGGCTTCCGTTGCCGGGTATGGCGTGCATTCATCAAACACCATGATGATGTCCGAGCCCAGCTTCTGTTGTACTTCGATAGCCTTTTCGGGGCTCAGGAACACCTTGTCCCCATCCACCGGGGAACGAAACTCAACGCCCTCTTCCGAAATATTGCGCAGCTCGCCCAGGCTGAACACCTGAAATCCGCCGGAATCAGTGAGGATGGGTTTATGCCAGCCCATGAAATCATGCAGGTCACCATGCTGGTTGATGATGTCCGTGCCTGGGCGCAGCATGAGATGAAAGGTATTGCCCAGGCATATCTGGGCACCGGTATCCGCTACCTGTTGCGGCGTCAGACCCTTGACGGAACCATAGGTGCCGACAGGCATGAATGCCGGTGTCTCCACCTGACCGCGAGCAAAGCTCAACTGGCCACGGCGGGCATGGGCATCGACATGAGTTGTTTTGAATTGCATCTGAGGAGTAAGGAACAAGGAGCAAGAAGCAAGGAGTCAAACTTTCGGGCTTCAGTGATCCTGACCCCTTGCTCCCTGTTCCTTGTTCCTTGCTCCTATTAATTCAAGGCAGCAGGTGCTTGACGCCGTCCCTTTCCTCGGAAAGTTCGGCAGCAGTCTTGTCCATTAGGTCACGGCTGAAGTCATTGATTTCCAGCCCCTGGACGATCGTGTACTTGCCACCTTCGCAAGTGACCGGGAAGGAGTACATCAGGCCTTCAGGAATGCCGTAGCTGCCGTCGGACGGAATCGCCATGCTGACAATCTTGCCATTGGTGCCCAGCGCCCAGTCGCGCATGTGCTCGATAGCCGCATTGGCGGCTGAGGCCGCGCTGGACAGGCCGCGAGCCTTGATGATGGCGGCGCCGCGCTGCTGGACAGTCGGGATAAAGTCTCCGACGACCCAGTCCTGGTCGACCAGGCCGGAGGCATCCGCACCGTCGACTTTACAGTGATGGATATCCGGATACTGGGTGGCTGAATGGTTGCCCCAGATGATCATGCTGTCCACGTCAGTGGTGTGCTTGCCGGTCTTGTTGGCCAGCTGGGCCATGGCGCGGTTGTGGTCCAGGCGGGTCATGGCGGTAAACTGGCCAGGATCCAGGTCCGGCGCATTGCGATAGGCAATCAGCGCGTTGGTGTTGGCGGGATTACCCACCACGATCACTTTCACATCGCGGCTGGCGCTGTCATTGATGGCTTTACCCTGCACCGAGAAGATGGCCGCGTTGGCTTCCAGCAGATCCTTGCGCTCCATGCCGGGACCGCGTGGGCGGGCACCGACCAGCAGGCAGTAATCCGCATCCTTAAAGGCCACGTTCGGATCGTCGGTCTGGACGATACCGTGCACGAGCGGAAAGGCACAGTCCTCGATTTCCATGGCCACGCCCTTCAGGGCTTCCAGGGCCGGAGTGATTTCCAGCAACTGGAGAATGACTGGCTGGTCCTTGCCCAGCATTTCGCCGGCGGCAATCCTGAAAAGAAGTGAATAGCTGATCTGTCCCGCAGCGCCGGTAACGGCAACCCTGACTGGCGATTTCATCGATAAGATTCCTGTAAAAATGAATGGGTGTAGGTGGATAAACTGAGGGCGGCGATTATAGCAAGAAAATTCCGCAGGAGGCAGGAGGCAGGAGGCAGGAGGCAGGAGGCAGGAGGCAGGATATGAAAATTTTTTACCCTTTTACCGTCAAATCTTTATTACCGTTTGACCAATTAAGTGAACTGTCTCCAAACTCGTTCCCAAACTCCGTCTGTGCCAATAAGTAAACTGTCCCCTAATGCTGACCTGAGCATCCTGCCTCTTGTCTCCTGCCTCCTGCCTCCAAAAATGCTATGATTGCCGCGCCCATCACGAAGGATTTCTCCATGCGCAAAACCAAGATCATCTGCACCATTGGTCCGGCCACCAGCAACTATGAAATGCTGGAGGACATGTACAAGGCCGGCATGAACATCATTCGTCTCAACATGTCGCACGCGACCCATAAATGGGCGGATCGCATCATCGAACACATTGTCGAGCTCAACAAACACACAACCTATCCGGTGGGCATCCTGCTTGATACCCAGGGACCAGAAATCCGCACCAGCGTGCTGGAAAATGACCTGAACCTGAAATCCGGTGACGAGATTTCCATTTCGGTGCGTGACGGCGTTGACGTCGAGGAATCCTCCTTCCGCATCAACTATGACGAGCTGATCGACACGGTCAATGTCGGCGACAAGATCACCGTGGACAACGGTCTCATCAACCTCCAAGTGCTTGAGAAGAACCCGCCGATCATGCGCTGTAAGGTCCTGGACGGCGGCGTCCTGGGCAGCAAGAAGCATGTCAACCTGCCCGGCATCCGCGTTAACCTGCCGTCCCTGACCACCAAGGACCGCGAGGACATCCTGTTTGCCATGGAGCGCGAGGTGGACTTCATCGCCCTGTCCTTCGTGCGCGAAGCCAAGGACGTGCTCGAACTGCGTGAACTGATGGTGCAGGCAAATCCGGAGCGGGCCGCCGCCATGAAAGTGATTGCCAAGATCGAGGACCAGCAAGGCCTGAAAAACCTGGAGGAAATCATCGCGGTTTCTGATGGCATCATGGTCGCCCGCGGCGACCTGGGTGTGGAAATCGACCTGGCCGAACTGCCCAACGTGCAGCGCCGCATCGTGCGTCTGTGCGCCGAACACGGCAAGCGCGTGATCGTCGCCACCCACCTGCTGGAATCCATGATCGAGAACCCGATTCCCACCCGGGCCGAGGTGACCGATGTGGCCAATGCCGTGTATGAAGAAGCCGATGCCATCATGCTGTCTGGTGAAACCACCGTCGGCAAGCACCCCATCCGTTGCGTCAAGTACATGAACGACATCGCGCTGGCGACCGAATCAAAGCGGGGCTTGCGCTTCATAGAACAGCTCGTCAAGAACAGCGACAAGGAGCACCTGGCGGCCAATGCGGCTGAACTGGCTGATGACATGCGCGTAAAAGGTATCGTCTGTGTGACCCGCAGCGGCACCATGGCCAACTTCGTCACCAACGCCCACCCCGGCACACCGATCTATGCCTTTACCAACATCGGCCTGACCCGCCGCCTGATGACACTCAACCGCAACCTGTTCCCGTTCAAGATTGAGTTCAGCAAGGAACCCGAGGAAACCATGGCGCGGGCGTTCAAGGAACTGAAGGAAAAGGCGGGTTTTGTAAAAGGCGATACTGTGGTGGTGATTTCCGACCTGCTGATCGACCAGGACAGCGTCGGCATCCAGGTACGCTACATACCCTGACGGGTAATTGCCATAGGCCGGGATAGATACTTGCTGGTATTGCCGGATGACGGCCTGCGGCCTCTTCCGCCCTATGGGCAAAACTCTCGATCAACGTCTGATTGAACGCCCCGCCCGCATCCTTTTATCGAAAACTCTAATGGTTCCCGTAGCCAGTCATCGCCCACTCATTACGATGATGACCTGAAATGTCAGCTGATAAACATCGCATCGCCATAACTGAAGAACCGGTACTTTTTCGCCACCGCTTCCCGATAAGCTGCCAGCACGTTTTCCCGTCCCGCA
>Ga0181560_10002275_pt1 | contig 17865 bp, 16 predicted proteins | sample 011ome_20_FD_133751 | JGI IMG/M metagenome (GOLD analysis project Ga0181560, IMG submission 133751) | Coastal salt marsh microbial communities from the Groves Creek Marsh, Skidaway Island, Georgia - 011509CT metaG (megahit assembly) | ecosystem: Environmental > Aquatic > Marine > Intertidal...
GTTGGCTCAGGCCAATGCTTCTAAACAAAATGTTTTATCGCTTCTGCAGGGCTAAGTTTCCTGAATTGAACGAAGTCTCATTGACGCGAATACGTCCATTCAGTCATAAGGTGCGCCTCCCCTGAATTCTGTTGGTGAACCGACCTTGCCAGTGGTGCCTTAAAACCCGTTCCGTCCAAACTTCTCTGAACACTTCACTTGTAAAGCCATCACTTGATATTTTAGGGAGCGTTTTTGACCCAAAGGAATGTCGCAAACAGGCGGTTTACTGCATCCGGCCTTGGGCAAAATTGCCTAGTCTTGCTAGCGTATTGAGTAATACTCTTGGCGCAGGGCCGGTATAGTCAACAGTTTTGGGCAACGAGGGTGTTTTAGGATGAAGGACGCGATAGAGGAACTTTACCAAAATGTCTCCTTGCCGTTTGAACAGGCGCGCGCAATGCCTCCATCTGTCTACACATCCGAGGCGTTCCTAAAGGCCGAGCTGGAACATATCTTTAAAAAAGATTGGTTTTGCGTGGGGCGCGCCTCTGCTCTCGCTAATTCGGGGGATTATGTAACACTGGATTTGGCTGATCAGCCCATCATCGTACTTAGGGATCGTGCGGGTGATATAAGGGCGATGTCCAATGTCTGCCGTCACCGCATGTCAACGCTTCTGGAAGGACGCGGAACCACGTCTTCGATTGTCTGCCCCTATCATGCCTGGACCTATAATCTTGATGGCAGTCTGCGCGGTGCACCGGCAATGACGCAGAACGCGGGCTTTTGCAAAGGTGACTATATGCTTCCAAGCATTCGCTGCGAAGAATGGCTTGGCTGGGTCTTTGTGACGCTCAATCCTGACGCCAACCCCGTCGCCCAAGATTTGGCTGGCGTTGAGGCGCATATCGGTGATTACAACATGGCGGACTATGTTGAGACCTTTTATGAAACCCATATTTGGGACACGAATTGGAAAGTTCTCGCTGAAAATTTCATGGAAAGCTATCATTTGCCTGTCTGCCATGCGGGCACCATAGGCGGGCTATCGAAACTTGAAGAAATGGTCTGCCCGCCCGGCGAAGCGGCCTTTAATTATCACACGATCCTAAAAGACGATACGCTGCGCATTGCGCTTGCCCATCCCGATAATACCGTCCTGAAAGGCGAACGCCGTCGGATGACCTACCTTCTGGCAATCTATCCAAGCCTTCTGATCACGCTGACACCGGGGTATTTCTGGTATCTCTCCCTGCATCCTCATGGGGTGGGTCAGGTACGCATTGGATTTGGCGGGGGGATGTCGCGGGATTACGTGGATGACGCCGATGCACAGGACAATTTCCGCCAACTCAAAACCCTTCTTGATGAGGTAAATGTAGAGGACCGCGGGTGCACCGAAAAAGTCTACCGTGGCCTCAGTTCACAGGCGGCAGAGCCGGGCCATTTGTCCCATCTGGAACGACCCAATTATGATTTTGCGCAATATTTGAACGGCAAGGTGAACCGCCATGGCTGAAGGCGATATTTTTGGTGCGGAGATAGGTGTGCCGACGCCAGTCTCTATGATGCGACAAACATTGGATGGCCTTGCAAAAAGGCCAGACGCGTCCCCCCGAGCATTGCAGGGGCGGCATTATGTGGATCAAGCGTATTTTGCCTTTGAAAAGCAGACTGTCTTACAGAACGGATGGCATTGCGTTGGTCGTGCCGATGAACTGCCCAATATCGGGGATTACAGGGCGCTCAGACTGCTTGAAGAACCCATTATTCTGGTTAGAACGGAAAACGGGATTGTGGCCCTGTCAAACCTGTGTCGCCATCGTGGCATGCCTCTGGCAGAAGGCAGCGGCAATACAAAGCTCTTCGTTTGTTCCTATCATGCGTGGTCCTATCGCATAAATGGCACCCTGCAACGCGCCCCAAGAATGGAAAATGCAGGCTTTGATCCCAAAAACTGCGCCTTGCCCAGCTTTGCCTGTACAGAGCGTTTCGGGTTCATTTATGTGTCTTTATCTGAAACACCCCCCGATCTGGATCAGGACCTCGCAGGTCTGCATGAAGGGCTTCAGCCCTATGACCCCGCAGCCTATCGGGTGGTCCATAGTGCTGAGGAAATCTGGAACACGAACTGGAAATCGCTCGTCGAGAACTTTATGGAAGGCTATCACCTTTCGGTCGTGCATCCCATCACGCTTCATGGGTATACGCCCACAGAGCTTAGCAAAAAGGGTCCATCGGGGCCGGGATACACAAGTTACACCGCCCATTACCCCGACCATATCCCGCCACGCGGGCGCGGGGCGGAAGGGCTGAGTGAGGCGCAAAAACACGCCTCCTATCTTTTTGCGGTCTTTCCCTGCCAAGTGGTGAGCATTTCGCCTTCGCTTCTAGTGTCCTTGAACCTGATGCCCGTTTCTGCGGGGCGGGTCGATGTACGCTGGACCATGTCGGTCTATGGCGATGATCTGGACGGTGAAACCATAAAAGACCGCATCGCGCTCTGGAGCGAGGTGAACCGCGAGGATCGGGAAAAACTGGAACGGATGCAAAGCGCCCTCGGATCCCGCCACGCCACAGGTGGCCCATTGGCAGGCCCAGATTACGAAGGCACCGTCAGAGATTTCCTCAACTGGCTTGCGAGGCAAGATCGCCTCTATTTATAAGCTTGATCAAGCATGCGGTCGAGAAATCACACCCCATTTGCCTTTGCAGAAGTTCAAATACGGCTCGTTCGGCGTGAGAGCTTGAGTAAAGCGGTTTAAAACAGTTTTCAATTTTTCGCACTTTTTGTCACCACCTGTAAGTCGGGATGATATTTGGCGTTCTGTGCAAGTGCCGACGCCTCCCGCTCTGTAATTTCGGTGGGGTCAGCGAAGACTGTGACCAAAGCTCAGTAAAGTTCGATAGGGCCTGGGGAAGAGGTTAAACACTGCCCCAGATGGCTTGAGCGGTTTGAACCACCAAATCCAGTTTGCGCCGTTGGTCGTCGTAAGTGATGGCGTTGCCTTCTTCGGTCGAGGCAAACCCGCATTGCGGTGCGATGCCCAATTGATCAAGGTCAACGTATTTGGATGCCTCATCGAATTTCGCTTTGAGCCAATCCGCTTTTTCTAACTCGGCAGTTTTTGTGGTGATAAAGCCTGCCATGATACGTTGCTTGCCTTTGGGCAATAACCTAAGCGGTTCAAGACCGCCTGCGCGATCGGTATCGTATTCCATAAAGAAAATATCAACACCTGTTGAAAATATCGCTTCTGCTGCGGCGTCGTAGGACCCCTCCGCCGCGTGAGTTGAGCGAAAATTCCCGCGACACATGTGCATTCCGATGACCATATCTTGGGGACGCTCTTTGATCGCTTCGCGCATCATCCACGCGTAGCGGTCAATAAGTTGATCGGCGTCGTATCCTTCTGCCTCTTTCGCGGCGCGGTGTTTTGGATCACAAAGGTAGGCGAAAAAGATGTCATCCATCTGTAAATATCGGCATCCTGCTTCGTAAAATTTCTTCACTGCCTTGCGATATGTCGCAGCGATATCCGCAAAAAGCGCATCATGGTCTTTGTATTCTGGTGGGGTGATGTCATCCGGGCTGGTGCGGAAATGGCAACATGTGGGCCCGGGAATAGAGATTTTAGGTGTTACGGTCGTGTGGTTTGCCACGAAATTAAAATGCTCAAGCATTGGATGATCATCCGGAAAATCAAGTTTCCCAGTAATCGTCGGAAAGATCGGGCGTAGTTTCACACCCGCAAATTGCACGCCTTCGTCGCGTTCCTCAAGCGTCAGCCCATCGAGCATTCCCATGAAATCGTAATGCCAAAAAGAGCGGCGCGTTTCGCCGTCTGTGACGACCCTCAGGCCTGCGTCCTCTTGCATTTTGATAAGGCTCGGGATGGCTGTATCTTCCACCTCTTTAAGGGTTTCAGCTGATATCGATTGTTCTACAAAAAATTTGTGGCGTGCCTCAACAACAGGTTGGGGGCGTAAAAGGCTTCCGACATGGTCTGCTCGAAAAGGGGGAATATGGGATGTCATTGTGCCAGCCTTTCTTTAAACGAATGACATGGTCAGATTATAACATAAAATGCGCCTTGTCCTCATTCAAATGAGATAGCGACCTGACCGAATGGACCAAAGTCGGCGTGGATATGGCTTCCTGAGGGGCATTCAATGGGGCGGATGAAGCTACCCGAAAGAACGATCTGTCCCGGTTCGATCTTTTGTCCGTACTGGGCCATGCGCTGTGCCAGCCAAAGCACGCTCGTCACAGGATCATTCAAGACCCCCGCGCCAAGGCCAGTTTCCTCAACCTCTTTATCGCGAGACACAATCGCGCCCACCCAGCGTAGGTCATGGGACGAAATTTTATGTTTTTCTGCGCCCAAAACCACGCCTGCATTTGCGGCATTGTCGCTGATTGTGTCCAATACGGTGCGCGCCTTGCCGCTTTGCGGATCCTGTCGAACGATGCGCGTGTCAAGAATTTCAAGCGAAGGTGTCACGTAATCGGTCGCGTTAATCACATCCTCAGCGCTCAGATGAGCGCCCCCAAGTGGAGATTTGAACACAAATGCAATCTCTGCCTCAACACGGGGCTGGATGAAGCGATCTTTGGGCACAAGACCGTCATGGGTAAACAGCATATCATCAAATAAAACTCCGCTGTCGGGAATGTCGATGTTAAGGGCAGACTGCATCGCTTTGGACGTCAGCCCGATTTTCCATCCAATGACAGAGCGGCCAGATGCGCGTTTTGCATTTAGAATTTCGCTTTGAATTGCATATGCGTCCCGCATTTCCATTTCCGGATATTGCAGGGACAAGAGGCCGATTTGAGTTCGTTCCACTTCGGCGTGAAGCAAGGCGCGCGCGGCGCTGGCATGCTGCGCGGGTGTCATGGGGTTTCATCCTCCACCCAATTGTGCAGAGTGCCAAGGCCGCTTACTTCAACCTCTACCTTATCCCCTGGGACAAGATAGCGCGGAGGATCAAATCGGGCGCCTGCGCCAGTAGGGGTGCCGGTGATAATCACATCGCCCGGCTCCAGCGTCATAAAGGTTGACACATAGGCGATGATGTCGCGCACGGAAAACACCATTCGGTTGAGCGTATCATTCTGCCGCACCTCTCCGTTTACCCGCGTGATGATGCGCGCCTCATCCAATTGTGTTGCGTCTTTGAAAGGAACCAGCCACGGGCCAAGTGCGCCTGAGCGGTCCCAGTTTTTTCCCTGTGTGACGTTGAATTTGGCGTGGCGCACCCAGTCGCGGATGGTGCCTTCGTTTGAAATGGTGAGTGCCGATATATAATCATAGGCCTCTTGCGTTGATATTCTTCGGCCCGTTTTCCCGATGACGATGGCGACCTCCCCTTCGTAGTCGAGAGTATGGTTTTCCGCAGGACGGATTAAGGGCTGGTCATGTCCGGTCAAGCTGCTTGGAAACCGCACAAAAAGGGACATATATTTCGGTGCGGCGCTATCGTCTTTGTATTCTGCGTTCCGCTCGGGGAAATTCACCCCAACACAAAGAATGCGCCGTGCGTTGGGCAGGACCATGTCGTATTTGAAATTCTCATGAGTTACCGAAGCGCCTTTTGCCGCCTCTTCAAGCGCCCCAAGCCCACCGTTTCGCACCACATCATAAAGCGTGGGCCACTCAGGGAACACAGGATCAAGCGCGATCATACCGCCTTCATTGACGGCGCCATAGTGGGTCTTAGCGTTGCTGTTATATGTCGCAAATTTCACGGGTATATCTCCTGTCTTATCGGGCTGCCAAATTATGGCGCAATGATAGGGCTCGCCGCCAAATCAGGTTCTTTGGTGTCTACGCCGACAAAGGGTGATCCTTCTTTGAACCAGCTTTCGGGTGCTGGTGCGCCCCAGAGTGTTTGACGCTGTGGATCTTTGAGGTCCCATTTGATAGATTCTAGATCGGGATCAACGGTTTGGTAATCTGAACAATAAATTTCTGTCCTGTGACCGTCAGGGTCACGGATATAAAGAAAAAAGGCATTTGAAATCCCATGCCGCCCCGGCCCGCGTTCGATGTTTTTCACATAGCCTGTCGTGGCCATTAAATCCAAAAGATCGATGATATTCAAAGGGGTCGGGCACCAGAACGCAAGATGGTGCAGCCGCGGTCCGATGCCATTGGTAAAGGCCATGTCATGCACGCCGCCTTTCCGGTGCAACCATGCCGCCCAAAGCCTCTTGCTTTGAGCATCTTCGGTGTATTCCGTTACGCGAAAGCCAAAATCATTGTAAAAGGCCACCGAAGCATCCACATCCGTGCTGAAACAATTGAAGTGATCAATGCGAAGCGGCTTTACGCCTTTGTAAAGTGCATAGTTTTGATGGATCGCAGAGAGGCGGTCCATCTTGTGGTAAAACTCAATGGGAATGCCCAGATTGTCAGAGGTCAAAAGTGTTTTGCCCTGATAGGGCCGTTCGACCCATGTGGTGGGCCGCCCTTTGGCTTTGAAATAGCTTTCGGCGCGATCAAGGTCTGCCTCGTCATAAGTTTTGAAACCCAGCACATCGACCGTTCCGGGGGAGGTTGATTTTTGCAGGATCAGGCAATGATGTCCCCGTTCCTCCATCGCGCGAAGATATACATGGCTGTCGCTCTCGTCGCTGATCTGAAGCCCAAGCGTGTCCACATAAAAGCGCTTTGAGACCGAAAGATCTTTGACGTTCAAACAGACATGGCTCAGTCGGATGACGTTGAAATCTGGGTAAAGATTTGGCGCGGGAACCGGCATCAGAGCGCTCCTAATTTTGTAATTTTATGCTGGCCTGTGGCAAAGCCGATATGTTTTTGTTCCATATAAAATTCAAAGGACCAATCCCCCCCATCGCGACCAATGCCGGATGCTTTGACGCCTCCAAAAGGGGTTGGTAAATGGCGCACATTTTCCGAATTGACCCAGATCATGCCTGCCTCAAGCCGATCCGTGAAGCGTAAGGCGCGGGTGAGATCATTTGTCCAAAGATACCCTGTCAGCCCGTAATCCGTATCATTTGCCAGCGTGAGCGCCTCTTCTTCACTCTCAAAAGGGATAGAGGTGAGCACAGGACCAAATATTTCCTCACGTGCGATTTTCATGCTATTGTCTGCATTCGTGAAAAGGGTAGGGGCGACAAAATACCCGCTATCCCCGATGACTTCGCCGCCTGCTGCAATGGTTGCGCCTTCGTCGCGGGCAATGTCAAAATATCTGGTCACTTTGGAAAAATGAGCTTCGCCAATCAAAGGCCCGATTTCGGTCGCCGGGTCAAGCGGATGGCCCACACGGATGTTGCGTACACGTTCCGCGAGCCTCTGTTCGAATTCTGCGCGGATCGTATTTTGCACCAAAAGACGCGAAGAGGATGTGCAGCGTTCCCCGTTGATCGAATAAATCATAAATATTACCGCATCCAAAGCACGGTCCAAGTCCGCATCTTCAAAGACAATCACAGGGTTTTTGCCGCCCAGCTCTAGGTGATTTCGTTTGAGCGTATCTGCCCCCTGTTTGACGATCATGGACCCTGTGCTGCTTTCTCCGACAAAGGCAATCGCTTTTATTTTAGGATGCTCACAAAGCGCCTTGCCCGCCTCTTCACCAAATCCGTTTACGGTATTCAGCACACCGGGGGGAAGTCCCGCTTCTTCGGCGATGTCCACCAAGAGCCGCGCAGTCAGCGGGGAAAGTTCAGCCGGTTTATGCACCACGGTGCATCCTGCTGCAAGCGCTGGGGCTATTTTCCACGTCGACAACATAAAGGGCGTGTTCCAAGGCGTGATGATGCCCACAGGGCCAATCGGCACGCGTGTGGTGATATTCATCAATGTCGGGCTTTTGAGGTGCTGACCATCGCGGGCTTGAACCACCTGATCGGCGAAATAGCGGAAATTCTCGGCCCCCCGCAGGGCTGCTTTGGACATGAATTTATAGGCCTGACCGGTGTCCCAGCATTCGCACAGGGCGATTTCCTCGGCGCGTGCTTCGATGCCTTCGGCAATGCGGATCATCAGCTTGCGCCGCTCTGTGGCCTTCATATCGCGCCAATCTGCAAAGGCGTCATGCGCTGCACAGGCGGCTTTGTCGATATCCTCACCTGTTCCTCGAGCCACATCACAGATTTTGCTTTTGTCGACAGGGGAATGGGATGCAAACACTCCACCTGCGCCCTCAACATCCTGACCCGCGATGCGGTTTTTGATCCCAACGGCTTCGAAGCGCTGGAGGTGAGAGGCAAGTTTGGAGATATTTTGGTCTAAGGTAGTCATTCTATGCCTTTTAGATGCTGGCGGATTGTACCGTATTTCGGGGCCATCTCTGCCGCAATATCGCGGATTTCTGCGGATAATGCGACAGAGGAAGTTGCCAAAACGGGCTCCATAAAAGCGCGCAGGCAGTCAAATATTTTCTCAACAGCGTCTTTTTTGGCCGTCTCACTGCGCCCTGCGCGCAAGCGTATGGACAGATCTATAAATCCGTGCTTCGCATTTCCATCCGCAATCGCGTAATGATCAACCCTTGTGGCGCGCACGCGAATACCCGCGAGAGGAAAAATATCAATGTTCGCCGCGGTGTCACGAATGGCCTCACATAGGGCTCCGATATCGACCGTCGCCTCAAGATTAGCGGAATATTCCAAGTGAAAATGAGGCAAATACACATCCCGAAAAATTAAGATTTATCACAAGGTAAAGACACCGAATATGTATTGTCAAACGGAGATATTGGCAAACGGCCTTCTAAAATAATCAATAAATTGCCGGAATCTTTCTGTCTGAATTCCTTAGGGCTTGTATGGCAGGCATCGCTGTGAAAGATTTAAACCAAGAGCAGACAAACCATGCCAACAGGCTTTCATGACAGACCTTCAAACGCTTTTGCGTGACATTTTTGGATTCGACCAGTTCCGCGCAGGTCAACAGGATATTGTTGAGGCAGTATGTGCGGGAAAGAACGTGCTTGCGATTATGCCGACAGGTGGGGGGAAATCGCTTTGCTATCAGCTTCCTGCCCTATTGCGCGATGGTTTGACGGTTGTGATTTCTCCTCTGATTGCATTGATGCGGGATCAGGTGCGTGCCTTGGAGGCAAATGGCGTGGCGGCAGGGGCGCTTACCTCGGCCAATACGCAAGAGGAAACCGATGCGGTTTTTGCACAATTAAACGATCAGAGTTTGCGGTTGCTTTATCTTGCTCCGGAACGGCTTGCATCCAGTGCGATGCACTCGGCCCTATTGCGATACAACGTGCAATTGATTGCGGTGGATGAAGCCCATTGTGTGAGCCAATGGGGTCATGACTTTCGCCCAGATTATTTGCGTATTGGCGAATTGCGGCGAAAGTTGAACGTACCCTTGGCCGCCTTTACCGCGACGGCGGACGCGGAAACCCGTGACGAAATCATTGATCGCCTCTTTGATGGCGCGCCACCGGAAACTTTTCTTCGCGGTTTTGACCGCCCCAACATTTACATGTCTTTTCAACCCAAAGACAGCCCGCGCAAACAAATCCTGAATTTTGCCGCCGCGCGCAAAGGGCAGTCCGGCATCGTCTATTGTGGAACACGGGCCAAAACCGAAGGTCTGTCTGCGGCCCTTTGTGAGGCGGGTCACAGTGCTTGTCATTATCATGGAGGGATGGAGCCAGATGCGCGGCGCAGCGTTGAGGCGCGTTTTGCCTCCGAAGACGGGTTGATCGTTGTCGCAACCGTGGCCTTCGGGATGGGTGTTGATAAACCGGACATTCGCTGGGTGGCGCACGCAGATCTCCCCAAATCCATTGAGAGTTATTATCAGGAAATCGGGCGTGCGGGGAGGGATGGCGCACCGGCAGAGGCGTTTACCCTTTATGGTGCGGATGACATCCGCTTGCGGCGTGGTCAAATTGACGAAGGTCTTGCCCCGCCAGAGCGCAAAATGGCGGATCACGGGCGGCTTAATGCACTTTTGGGTTTGGCCGAAGCCTTGGAATGCCGACGCAAGACATTGCTGTCTTACTTTGGTGAGAAAGAGGTGACATGCGGCCACTGTGACCTTTGTGCTGCTCCGCCAAAAACATATGATGGCACGACAGCGGTGCGCAAAGCGCTTTCGGCAGTCTTGCGTACGGAAGAACGGTTTGGATCAGGACATTTGATTGACGTGCTGACTGGCAATGAAACAGAGAAAATACGCACATTTGGTCATCAGCATTTACAAACCTTTGGCGTTGGGGCTGAGCTTAGCCGACAGGACTGGCAATCAGTCTTTCGCCAGATGATGGGGCATGATCTTTTGCGGCCCGATGTCACGCGCCACGGGGCCCTTTGTATGACAGACCATGCCCTGCCGCTTTTGCGTGCTCAAAACCGAATTACTCTGCGCGAAGACGTCAAGGTCAAGCAAAAGAACCGCCCAGAACCACGCTCGTTGGTGAGCGAAGAAGATGCGCCATTGCTTTCTGCGCTGAAATCCAAACGCAGAGAGATTGCCGAAGCCGCGCGGGTGCCGGCCTATATTGTTTTTAATGACAAAACGCTCATTGATATGGCTGAACAAAAACCAACCACCTTAGACCAAATGGCCCGTATCAGCGGTGTGGGGGCAAAAAAACTTGATCTCTACGGAACGGCGTTTTTGTCCGTGATAACGGGCGACACAGACCGCATCCATCCCAACCGACGAAAATTGGCGGGTCGAAGCGATGGTCTGCTTTATGACCAACTGCTTGAGGTGCAGACATCACTTGTGCGCGGACATTTGGGCACAGACAAACCAATGTCATGTTCCGCATCTCTTTTGGCGAAAATAACCCGTATGAAACCCAAGACCCGTCAAGACATGTCACTGATCCTTGGAAAGCAAAAAGCGGAACGCTTTGCAGACGCATTTCTGGACGTTTTGGAACAACTGACCTAAATGGTTTCAAAAGAAGTAAAAGGCACGCCATGTTAGTTGTAGTATCCCCTGCGAAAAAACTTGATATGACCCCAATTGATGTGGCGGGGCTGACAGAGCCGATGTTTCAAGAACAAACAAGGGAATTGGCTGGGGTTGCGGGCCGTCTGTCGGCAAAGGGCCTGAAAAAGCTCATGGGCATTTCGGACGCTTTGGCGGAATTGAACAAAGACCGCTTTGCCAATTTTGGAAGTCAGACGCGCAAAGCTGCCGCTTTTGCCTTTGCGGGTGACACGTATCAGGGGCTCGAAGCAGACAGTCTTGATCCGGATGAATTATCTTGGGCGCAAGACCATTTGCGTATTCTCTCTGGGCTTTATGGGCTGTTACGACCACTGGATGAAATCGAACCCTATCGTTTGGAAATGGGCAGCCGGCTTACCACCAAACGGGGGAAATCGCTTTACGATTTTTGGGGAACTACATTGGCCGAAGCAATCAATAGCGAGGCGCAAAAAACCAAAAGCCGCGTTTTGATCAATTGCGCTTCACAGGAATATTTTTCCGCAGTAGATCAAAGCGCGCTGGATGTGCCCGTGATCACGCCCACGTTTCTGGAAAATAGCGAAAAAGGTGCCAAGATAATCAGCTTTTATGCCAAAAAAGCACGTGGCGCGATGGCGCGGTTTATTGTGACCCGCCGCCTCAGCGAACCGGATCAGATAAAAGAATTTGATCTTGGCGGGTATCGCTATCAGGCAGAACAATCGAGCGAAACAAATCCGGTGTTTTTGCGCGGATAAACTTATCTAACTCGAAGTCGTGACAATCCGAAATGTGCGGCGTATAAGGCGCGCGACTTTCCGATATATTGCAAAGGATAACAGAAATGAGCGTGCAGATTTTTGGCCATAAATCCCCTGATACAGACAGCACCGGAAGCCCGATTATCTGGGCGTGGTATCTGAATGAAATCAAGGGCATCCCTGCTGAGGCCAAGCTGCTCGGAGAGCCCAACACAGAAGCCGCCTTTGTATTGAAAAGATGGAATTTGCAAAAACCCTCTCTTTTGGGGGAACTGACTTCAAACACGCCCGTTATCATTGTTGATACGAATAACCCAGCGGAACTGCCTGAAAATATCAATTCCGCCGATATTCACTCCATTATTGATCACCATAAATTGACAGGCGGACTTGAAACCAAGGGACCAATTGATATTACTCTGCGCCCGCTGGCCTGCACTGCCACTATCATGCATGATCTTATGGGGGATGATGCGGCTAAGATGCCTGAGGCGATAAAAGGGGCTGCGCTGTCGTGCATTTTGTCTGACACTTTGGCTTTCCGCAGCCCGACCACAACCGATCATGATCGTATGATTGCCGAAAAATTAGCGTCTGATCTGGGGGTTGATATTGCCGCCTACGCAAGTGAAATGTTTGATGCGAAGTCTGATGTGTCTGCCTTTTCCGATGCCGAATTACTGCGTATGGACAGCAAAGAATATGCGGTTGGGGGTACAAAGTTCCGCGTGTCTGTTTTGGAAACCACTTCTCCCAAATTGATCCTCGATCGCAAAGACAGCCTGATGGCGTCAATGGATGTGGTGGCTCAGGAAGATGGCGTGGATCAGGTGCTTTTATTCGTCGTGGATATCCTGCGCGAAGAAGCCACGCTGCTTGTGCCCAATGAGCTTGTAAAAAATGTTGCAGCGAAATCATTCAGTACGGCTGCGACAGGAGATACCGTTGTTATCCCTGGACTGATGAGCCGCAAAAAACAAATCATCCCCAATCTCACACTTTAAATCTGAAAGGCGTATATATGTCTGAAATTATCTCCTCCCTCTCAGACATTTCAGACCGTTATGATGCGCTTTTCGTCGATCTGTGGGGGTGTGTACACGACGGGGTGCGTGCCTATGATGCGGCCAATGCAGCCTTGATCAAGTACCGTGAGGCTGGAGGCAAAGTTGTTCTGGTCACGAATTCCCCCAAACCACGCAGTGGCGTGGAGCAACAGCTTTCGCACTTTGGCGTTGCCAAAGAGGCTTGGGACAGTATTGCAACATCGGGTGATAGTGCACGTGCGGCGATGCATCAGGGGGCGGTTGGGCAAAAGGTCTATTTCATAGGTGAACCCCGCGACATACCGTTTTTTGAACCCCTCAATATATTGGAAAGCCCGCTTTCTATCGAGCGTGTTCCTCTGAGTGAGGCTGAGGGCATCGTATGCACCGGTCCCTTTGATCCCAAGGCTGATCCTTCGCTCATGCGGCCTGACTTTTTGCTGGCAAAGCAAATGGGTCTGAAACTGTTATGTGCCAATCCCGATATTGTTGTGGATCGGGGCCATGTTCGGGAATGGTGTGCCGGTGCCCTTGCTCAGCTCTACTCAGAGATGGGGGGCGAAAGCCTTTATTTTGGAAAACCTCATCCACCAATTTACGACCTTGCGCTCAGACGATTGGCGGTATTGGACGCCAATATAGGAAAAGACCGGATATTGGCGATCGGGGACGGTATTCAGACCGATATTAAGGGCGCGATCAGCGAAGATATTGATTCTCTTTTCATCACTGGGGGACTTGCGGCAGCGCAAACAAAAACCACAGATCAGCCCGACAGTGTGGCGCTCAAGGCCTATATTGAGCATGAAAAACAACATCCGACCTATTCAATTGGCTTTTTACGTTAATCAAGACTTGATTTTCTGCAGCTGCAAAGTAATAAAGTTACCAAACAAAGCCGAAATTCGGAAATATATTACTCTGAGAAATCGAGGGCCTCATGTTGGACAATCTGCCGCGCGGGACAATTTGTATCGAAGACATCGAAATGGGGATGACGCGGTATCTGCGTAAAACCGTGACTGATGCAGATATCGAAATGTTTGCCGAAGTCTCCACGGACAGAAATCCGGTGCATTTGGATGACGATTACGCTCAAGATACAATTTTTGAAGGGCGTATCGCACATGGAATGTTAACGGCTGGTCTGATCTCTGCGGTGATTGGGGAACAATTGCCCGGTCATGGGACCGTTTACATGGGGCAAACGCTGAAATTTCTGGCGCCTGTGAGGCCGGGTGATATGGTCTATGCAGAGGTCAAGGTCATCGACATTGATCTGGCGAAGCGTCGTGTCAGACTGGATTGTCACTGTTCTGTTGATGGCAAACGGGTGCTTGCAGGGGAAGCCATGGTTTTAGCGCCGAGCCGGAAATTTGACTAAGCTCAATCTGATCTTGCGTCTTTTCTAACAGCACGATACGTCAAGCGTATGAGGGTGATCCGAGATTATGAATTTGTAGAAGCTGCCGATAAGGGTGCGAGCGTTGCCATTGGCAACTTTGATGGTGTTCATCTGGGACACCAATCTGTGATTGACATCGCAAGATCAGAGGCCGCACGACGCAACGTGCCACTGGGAGTTTTGACCTTTGAACCCCATCCACGAAGCTATTTTGCCCCGCATGCGCCATCTTTTCGTCTGATGGGGTCTGAGGCGCGTGAAACGCGTTTGGCAAAGCTTGGGGTGGATATTCTTTATGAATTGAACTTCAATGCCAATCTATCAGCTCTTTCACCCGAAGCTTTTGCGCGAAAGGTGATCAAGGATGGCCTTGACCTCGAGCATGTCGTGGTCGGTGCTGATTTCTGTTTTGGCAAAGGGCGTGCAGGAAATGTTGAGGATTTAAAAGCCTTCGGGAAAGATATGGGCTTTGGTGTGACAATCGCACCGCTTTTAGCCGCAGGATTGGGAGAGGTGTCGTCAACCTCTATTCGCACCGCGCTCAGCGAAGGCCGCCCCAAAGACGCAGCAGATCAACTGGGCCATTGGCATCGGATTGAAGGTCCTGTGATCGGGGGTGAACAGCGCGGTCGCGAACTTGGCTATCCCACGGCCAATATGTCTATGGATGGGCTCCATTTACCAAAGCTTGGTGTCTATGCAGTGTTGGTGGATGTGCAGGACGGACCATATAAAGGCACCTATTCAGGCGCCGCGTCACTTGGCGTGCGGCCTATGTTTGGTGAAAATACTCCAAACCTAGAAACCTATATTTTTGATTTTTCTGGGGACCTTTATGGTACGCATCTATCCGTCGCCCTTATCGAATTTTTGCGTCCAGAATTGAAATTCGACGGGCTTGATCCCTTAATCGCTCAGATGGCCAAAGACTGCGATCAGGCGCGCGATATTCTTTCAAAGCTATGACCAAATCAGATCCGATTTCCCGTGATGGCCTGCCCGATAAATTCTGGGAAAAGAAATCCCTCACACAGATGTCGCCTTCGGAATGGGAAGCGCTCTGTGATGGGTGTGGCAGGTGCTGTCTGAACAAGATTGAGGATGAAGAGACTGGTGAAGTCTTTCTCACCCATGTGGCCTGCCGGTTGTTTGACGACAGCACATGCCGCTGTGGGCAATATGAAAACCGGCGGCAATTTGTGCCTGAGTGTATTTCAATTACCCCAAAATCCATCAAAGATCATGCATATTGGCTTCCCAAAACCTGCGCTTATCTTTTGCTTTGGCAGAAAAAGCCACTTTATGACTGGCACCCGTTGGTGAGCGGCACAGCGCAAACTGTCCATGAGGCAGGCATTTCAATAAAAGATCAGACTGTACCGGAATTTGAAGTTCACGAAGATGATTGGGAAGATCATATAATAGAGGATGGGACATAAATGTATCTTGCATCAGATAACATAGGCCCAGTGCCTGATCAGATTTTTGCTGCCCTCAAAGAGGCAAACACCGGCACCTGCACATCTTACGGCGGAGATCCCCTGACGGCTGAGGTCGCTGGAATGATAAGAGATGTTTTTGAAGCACCTGAAGCTGCGGTCTTTCTGGTGGCAACGGGAACTGCAGCCAATGCTTTGGCACTGGCAACGCTTGCAAAGCCTTGGGACACCATTTTTTGCACTTCGGTTGCCCATATCAACGAAGATGAATGTAATGCGCCAGAGTTTTTCACAGGAGGGGCAAAACTCACAGCGCTTGCTACGGGCGATAAGGTGACCTCAGAAGCGCTTCAATCCGCGATAGGCGATCTAGCCGGGCGCGGGGTGCATGGTCCGCAACGCGGTCCTGTCTCCTTAACTCAGGTCAGCGAAAAAGGGACTATATATTCTCTGGAAGAAATCGATGCGATTGTCTCTGTGGCAAAGGCCCATGGTATGCCGGTGCATATGGACGGGGCACGTTTTGCAAATGCGCTTGTCACGCTCAACTGCACTGCGGCTGAGATGACATGGAAACGCGGGATTGACGCTGTGTCATTTGGGTGCTCCAAAAACGGCTTGATGTCTGCCGAGGCGGTCGTATTTTTTGATCCGTCGTATGCATGGGAATTTGAATTGCGCCGCAAACGGGCAGGCCATCTGTTTTCCAAACACAGATATTTGTCAGCACAGGTCAAAGGGTATTTAGAGAATGATCTTTGGCTCGATTTGGCGCGAAGGGCCAATGAAAATGCAATCTACCTTGGGGATCAATTGCGCGCCTTGCGCCATGTGGAGTTTGATTATCCCCAAGAGGCCAATATGATGTTTGTCCAATTTCCGCGGAAATATCATCAGCGGGCCATCGACGCGGGCGCAACCTATCATTTTTATGGCAAAAGCCTTCATGAAAACGGTCCAGAAGAAGAAATGTTACACGCCAGACTGGTCTGTGACTGGTCACTTGCCAAAGAGGATATTGACCGATTTGTGTCGCTGATTTCGTGAATTTGAAGCCTAGCTTTCAAAGGTCAGGGAACTACATAACCAAAAGAGAAATTTCTTTACCCAAACTATGGCTTAAGACCTCGAGCCAAAGTTGCTATAATAACAAAAAACGAGCAGAAGGTGAAAAAGATGGCTGAGGTTGCCTCTGGTGCAATGGGCGGGGCGTCCATGCAAAGATTGGCGTCAGGATATGACGTTGCCAATAGGTTGATAAAATCAAATTCCGCAAAAGGCCGCGTGATCAGCGCGACTTCGGACGGTGTAGATAATATAAAGCCTGTCGGAATGTTGTCTGCGCAGGTGAAAAAATTAAGCGGTGCAGCCGGAGTCGCGGTGGAATTGAACAGTGTTAAAAAAGATGTCATCGCTTCGATGAACAAACTTCCCAGAGAGGTCAATGTTCAGATTGCAGACCAAATTCGCCAACAGATACGCAGCGGCAATTGGCCGATTGATCGCGATGACGCAAATAACGCGATTAAAAAAATAATTGGTGAACATCTCTCAGAGATAACTTAGGCATACGTCAGGCCCAAAAAAAGGGTTGCCTAATCATTCAGGACGACGCCTTAAAGAGGTTCGGCCGTGTCAGGTATCGTTTTCATACGCCTCTGGAAGCTGTGCAAGAACCGCGCCTATCATCAGAATTAAAACGCCACCCGTTTGCATCCAATTCCATCCCCCCCCAAAAAGAAAGATAATGACCATCACGTAAAACGGGGTGGCATTGAGGTGAAATGAGGCAATGGCGACACCGATATCCGCGACGGATTTGATCCATAGGACCTGTGAAATCGACAATCCCAGCAGGCTGTAAATCAGCAATAACGCGATGTCACTTTGATTGCTGATACTCAGTGTCGCTGAGCTTTGCCCCATAAACCCTGCCCCGATCCAGCAAATCAGACAAAAGGCAACCATGCCGCCAGTTGTTACAACCGTACGCGAGAGCGGAGACAGATCAGGTAGTTTTTTGACCGTCTGTCGCGATCCCCAAGCGAAAAACCCTGATCCGATCAAACCAACAACAAATCCAGTTCCGACAGACAGATTATGGACCATAACCCCGCTTGCCAGCACACCTCCCAAAAGCACGAGGATAACCGCCAAAAGAAACCGGATCGTTAATTGTCTATTGTCCAAAATCACTTCTAAACCAATGGCTGTAATTGGCATCGCAGCGACGGCAAGGGCCGCGGTTGTTGCGTCAGACATCGATTGCGCGACAAGCAACATGACTGAGCCCAATCCAAA